>ENA-ORUB01001468-ORUB01001468.1-human-gut-metagenome-genome-assembly--contig:-NODE-1468-length-25541-cov-11.178726_pt1 | contig 25541 bp, 16 predicted proteins | sample MGYA00241918_ERZ509200 | MGnify/ENA primary metagenome ERZ509200 (study PRJEB26280, sample SAMEA2338853) | human gut metagenome | biome: human gut; feature: human-associated habitat; material: faeces... | reverse complement strand
TGAAGTATTGAATTTTCAAGGTGCGAAGCCCATTTTAGGTATGGGAAGTCTTAGTTAAATATACAATAATGCTTTTCAGGGGGGATATACAATGTTTGAATCTGGAATGGAAATCCTCAGAGCAGACTTTCATCTGCACACCAAGGCAGATAAAGAATTCAAATATAATGGAGAGGAAAATTCTTACATCAATAACTATATAGACGAGCTTTTTGCTCAAGGAATTCGAGTTGCAGTCTTAACCAATCATAATAAATTTGATATGGAGGAGTACAAGGCACTCAAAAGAAAAGCAGCAAAAAAAGATATCTTGATTTTGCCTGGGGTAGAACTTTCTGTAAAAGAAGGAAGTAACGGTGTACACACTCTGATTATTTTCGATCCGGATTCATGGATTGAAAATGGAAATAACCATATTGCCAGCTTCCTTTCAGGTGCTTTCGCAGGAATTTCAAATTATGAGAGTGAAAACGCAAAATGCAAGTATGATTTGCATACGGTTATTTCGGAACTGGATGCATATGGCAAAGACTATTTCATCATTTTTGCTCATGTTGAGCAAAAAAGTGGTTTATTATCTGAATGCTCGGGCGGCCTACTGCAGTCTTTGGTCTCGCAAATTCCAAATTTCCGAGACCGAGTGCTTGGCATCCAAAAAATGCGAACAAGGGATAAAATTAACAATCTGAACCAATGGCTTGGGTATCTTCCTTCTTTTGTAGAAGGATCTGATCCGAAGCAAATCTCGGAAATTGGTAAGGGAGATCATGTCTATATTAAAATCGGGGCATTAACATATGCTGCTGTAAAATTTGCGTTGCAAGATTCACAAAATCGTGTCTTTACCAATTTGCCTTCGTATCATCATGGATATATTGAATCTATATCTTTTACAGGGGGCAAATTAGATGGTAAAACTATCAACTTTTCTCCCGAATTAAATACGCTAATTGGCATTCGTGGTAGCGGAAAATCATCAATACTTGAAACTTTGCGCTATGTTTTTGATATAAGCCCGCAAACAGACACTGAGTATAAAAACGGGGTTGTAAAGAATATTATGGGTTCTGGTGGAGTTGTACAAGTTTCCGTGATAGATAAAACTGGGCACAGATATTTTGTGCGCAGAATATATGGTCAACGTCCGTCCGTTCTTGATGAAAATGATAATGATTTGCCAATAACGCCACAGGCACTCCTTGGCACTTTACTCTACTTTGGACAAAAAGACTTATCATCTTCATCAGATCACGAAAACGAATTATTGCAACGTATTGTAGGATCTGCGATTCCTGATCAATCCGGAGCTTTGGCAGATATTCAAAGAGAAATGAGTGACACGGTTCGAATCCTTCTTGATGCAGAAGAGATTCCTAATCAAATCAGCGAGGTTAATTCTAAAATCCAGGAAACAAAACATAAGATTCGATTGTTCGAGGAAAAGGGAGTTACGGATAAACTAGAAAAACAACTGTGTTTTAACAAAGACTTACAGCAGTTGGGGAAACTCCAAGAACGCTTACAGTTGTTCCTCGATAAGCTGAAAACAAGCACTGTATATCAGAATTCTGAAGAGGATTTCAAAACATATTTTAGCAAATACAATTCACAGCGAATGGATCAAGCCAAAACGCAACTGTCTTTATTTTTAGGGGTTATTGGCGATATACAGAAAAAATGTGAATCCTTGTCTACGATATTGTCTGCGATAAAAACAATTCATGGTGAAATCCAAAAAGATATAGAAGGGCTACAAGAGGAATTCGCAGCAATAAAAAGAGAGATAGCAGACGAAACATTAGATCCCGATGTTTGCGTTAAGCTTTCTGAAACCCTGTCCGAATTGGAAACTCGTCTTGAGAAACTAAATGAAAGTTTGGGTTCGAGAAAGATGACTACAGACAGGTTGCGCACTTTTGTTCGCAAAAGAAATGAATTGCTTCTAGAATCATTTACTGCACTATCAAAAGAAACTCAAATGATAAATGAAGCACAGTCCAATATCAGAATAGCCGTAGAATTTAAGGGGGCAAAAGGTGCATTTAAGGATTTACTAAAAAACAAATTCCGGGGAAGCAATATCAGCGATTCAAAATATCAAATCATGTCAGAGAGATTTTCTGATTTCGTTGATGTCATTGCGGATTGGTTGCTAGATGATGGGAAAATTTTGCGTGAATTTTTGACTCCGAACGAATACAACAAAGTGGAAGATAAATTGAAATCACTTTATAGTGAATTAATCCTATTAGATACAGATAATAAAGTTGATATCTTTTACCACGATAAACTACTACGTCAACACTCGATAGGCCAACGTGCGTCAGCACTTATCCTATTCATTTTAACACATAATGATACGGATGTTATCATCATAGATCAGCCAGAAGATGATTTGGATAACAAGGTAATATATGATGAAGTACTGAAGGTCATTCGCGCTATGAAAATGAATACACAATTCATTTTTGCTACGCACAATGCCAATATTCCTGTTCTTGGTGATGCTGAGATGATTTTAGCAGCCGATAGTGATGGCGAGTCGATTACTTATCAGAGTGGAAATATAGACACTCGTGATTCACAACAACAAATCATTACAATCATGGAAGGTGGAACAGAAGCTTTCGCACGGAGGAGACTTATTTATTCCTCATGGAGCAATCAATAGTACAAAAACATTCTTGCTGCGAGAGTTTATGTTTTACATGACATATAAAACGCTGTCAATCTACTGAAACAGCAGCCATGCGAAATTTGACGCATGGCTGCTGTTTTCACATGATTGAAAACGAAAAGTAATTATCATAATATTGAGTTAGAAGAAAAGGAGGCTTTGACCATGAGAATACTGCTGAAAATTCTCTGCGCACCGATGATTGCCGTTTTGTCCGTTTTCGTCTGGCTGGCGTCGAAACTGGTTCAGATATCCGCTGTTGTTATGAATTTCATCGCCATTGCCGTGGGTCTGGGCGCACTCTGTATCCTTTTTGACGGAAAGACCGCCCAGGGGATCTGCGGACTGATTGAGGCGTTTCTCTTTACCCCGTTCGGACTGCCGATGTTCTCCATCATACTTCTGGGACAGGTGCAGAAATTCCGCTACTGGATTCAGGACAGCGTGTATGGATAACAAAACTTTGCGCCAGGTTGGCGCAAAGTGAATTACATTGATGAGGGCTTCTGCTTTTGCCGGCAGGAGCCTTTCTTTTTTGAAAAAGGTGGTGAACCGGTATGGCAACAACGCGTATTATCCCCATGCATCAAAACAAAGGAAAAACCATCCGGCAGTGCCTGTCCGACAGATTGGATTACGGCAAAAATCCGGATAAGACCCAGGAAGGCCAGCTGATCAGCGCCTATGCCTGCGACCCGGAGACCGCAGACGCAGAATTTGCGCTTTCCAAACGCGAGTATTTTCAGCTGACCGGCCGCAGACAGGACAGCGATGTGATCGCCTATCAGGTGCGCCAGTCCTTTCGCCCCGGTGAGATTACGCCGGAGGAGGCGAACCGCATCGGCTATGAATTTGCCGAGCGCTTCTTAAAAGGAAATCACGCCTTTATTGTCTGCACCCATACAGATAAGCAGCACATCCACAATCATATTTACTGGAACTCGACCAGTCTTGACTGCACCCGGAAATTCCGGAACTTCTGGGGCAGCACCATGGCAGTCCGGAAGCTGAGCGACCTGATCTGCGTCCAGCACAGGTTGTCCGTCATTGATAATCCGAAGCCCCACGGCATAAGCTACAACCGCTGGCAGGGCGATATTGAAAAGCTCTCAAACCGTGACCGCCTCTGCCTGGACATGGATGCAGCACTGGCGAAAAAACCGCACGACCTTGAGGGCTTCTATTCGCTGATGGAGCAGGCCGGTTACACCGTTGCCCGCGGGAAAAACATCACCTTCAGCCATCCGCGCCAGAAGCGCAATATCCGTATGCGTTCCCTTCCGGAAGAATACCGGGAGGATGCCATTCGGGAAGTGCTGGCGGGCAGGCGTATCCATAATCCGCGAAAACGCCGCAGCCCGCTGGCAGAGCAGAAAGCCCAGCTTGTCAGTGCTCTGGAAGCAAAGCAGAATCAGGGACGGGGCCGTTACTACGATCTGTCTATCCAGAACCAGATTACCAAACAGCAGGCCAAGGCGCTTTTGTATTATCAGCAGCACGGGTTCACCAGCGCAGATGATTTTGACGCATTTGCCGAATCGGTGGAAGCCGTAAAGCAGCGCAAGGATGCGTTGTCCGCGCAGATCACCTCTGCTGAAAAGCGGCTGAATGAGATTGCGGTGCTCCAGAAGCACATCACCAACTATCTCAAAACCAAGGATATCTATGCCGGATATCGGGCGTCCGGTTATTCCAAAGCGTACTACGAGGAACACGAGGATGCAATCAAACTCTGCAAAGCGTCCAAGCGGGCATTTGACGAATTGCTTCCATCCGACACTTCTGGCAAAACTGCCGGTTCACACAAGAAGCAGCTTCCATCCATGAAAGCCCTCCGGGCGGAGTATGCAGAACTGCTGGCGATGAAAAAGGCGGCATACCCGGAATACTACAAGGCGAAAGATGAGTACCGGGAGCTGCTGACTTATCAGGCCAATCTGGCTGGGCTGTTCGGCATTGAAAATGTCAGAAGCGCGCCTCAGCGCGAGCATCAGCAGGAAGAAAAATAAGCGCCGTCAGGTGCGCCGCCGAAGATGAAATCTTCGATCATTGGGGTTTGGGGATTGTCCCCAACAAGCAGAAACAGAAGGTTCTGCCTTCGGGCAGAATCTTTTTGTTTTGAGCCTTTCTGATCAGGAAGGCATTGCTTGCCAAAGAAGAGTTCGTTCCAAAAGAATTTCAGATGGATGTGTTTTATGACACACCTTGAGATTGAATTGTTCACACTTTCGTGCTATAATAAAATGTGAGTTATACTAACCACTTGCCGAAAATAAGAGAGGGATAAATTATGGCTGTAAGCTACAAAAAATTATGGAAACTCCTTATTGACAAAGACATGAAAAAGAAGGAACTGGAGCAACAGGCAAAAGTGAGTCACTACACCGTCAGCAAGATGTATCGCGGCGAAAATGTTACTATCGATATTTTGGAGCGGATTTGCAAAACGCTGGATTGCTCTCTTGATGACATAGTGGAGTTTGTTCCTGATCCAGATCCAGACGAAGAAAAATAAACTAAGAGTGCGGAGCGCGCATACCTGACGGGAGAGATATATAAATGAAAGCAATATCTATAAAAAATCCCTTTGCAACGCAAATCATGCGAGGGACGAAAAATATTGAATATCGCACATGGGATACAAAACATCGCGGAGATCTGTTAATTTGCAGCAGTGCAAATCCTCAAGTTCCCGGGATGATGTCAGGCTGCGCTCTTTGTGTTGTTGAGTTAGTTGATACACAGTATGATTCTGCAAATGATGTTTATGAGTGGCACTTGAGCAACGTCAGAAAAATCAAAGCCTTCCCTGTAAAAGGAAAGCTCAATTTCTTTGAAGTTGACAATGCACTGATCCATTTTGCGGATGAAGAACATAGAAATGCCAAAACGTCTGCCCCGAAAGCAGCTGACACGCCAGCCGCAGCTCCCGTTTTCCCTCAGATGCCGGGGATGCCCAAAACGATTGATAATGTGACACTCCGGGTCAAGGACGATCTGGAGGAAACCATTACCCGGAAAAGCAAGCTGAGAATTGCAGCGGCCTGCTTCTCAATCTATGCCTACGAAGAACTGAAAAAGAGCCTTTCCGGCATCGATGAGCTGAAATTTATTTTTACCTCTCCAACCTTTACGACCGATAAAGCTGAGAAATCGAAGCGTGAATTCTATATCCCCCGCCTGAATCGAGAGCAGAGCCTTTACGGCACTGAGTTTGAAGTGCGGCTGCGCAACGAACTGACGCAGAGAGCCATCGCCAGAGAATGCGCCGAGTGGATTCGCCAGAAAGCTACATTCAAGTCCAACACCACCGATCAGGTTGTTCCCGGATTTATGAATGTCGTGACAGACCAGGATCAGTATACCTATATGCCGTTCAACGAATTTACCACGGTAGGGCTTGGCTGCGAACGGGGAAACTATGCTTATAACTTTACCCAGCGGCTCAGCTATCCGATGAGCAAAAGCTATATTGATCTGTTTGAACAGCTCTGGAATGACAAGCAGCACTTCCAGGATGTGACCGACCAGGTGATTGAAAATATCACAGCGGTATATAATGAGAATTCACCGGAATTCATCTACTTTGTTACCCTGTACAATATCTTTAATGAATTCCTCGATGATATATCGGAGGATACACTGCCCAACGAGGCAACCGGATTTAAGAATAGCAAAATCTGGAGTATGCTGTTCAATTTCCAGCGTGATGCGGCGCTTGCCATCATCAGCAAACTGGAAAAGTTCAATGGATGTATTCTGGCAGACTCCGTTGGTCTTGGTAAGACCTTTACGGCGCTGGCAGTTATAAAATACTATGAATCCCGCAATAAAAGCGTTCTCGTTCTCTGCCCGAAGAAGCTGGCAAACAACTGGAATACATATCGGGATAATTACACCAACAACCCGCTGGTGGAAGATCGATTCAACTATGATGTGCTGTTCCACACCGACCTTGGAAGAACGCACGGAACCTCCAACGGAATCGACCTGTCCAGACTGCGCTGGGATAACTATGACCTTGTGGTGATTGATGAATCCCACAACTTCCGCAACGGCGGCAAGCTGGATTCTGAGAGCGACGAAAAAGATAACCGCTATACTACGCTGATGAAGCAGGTCATTCGGAAAGGTGTCAAAACAAAAGTCCTGATGCTCTCCGCAACGCCGGTCAATACCCGGTTTAACGACTTAAAAAATCAGCTTCAGCTCGCCTATGAGGGCGACAGCTCTCAGATTGACAGTAAGCTGAAGACTACCCGCTCGATTGACGAGATTTTCAGAAATGCCCAGAAGGCGTTCAACACATGGAGCAAGTGGGAGCCATGCGACCGCACGACTGATAACCTGCTGAAAATGCTGGACTTTGATTTCTTTGAAGTACTGGACAGCGTAACCATTGCCCGATCCAGAAAGCACATCGAGAAATACTACGATACATCTTCTATCGGAAAGTTCCCGGAGCGGCTTGCTCCGATCTCGCACCGTCCGCACCTGACAGATTTGAAAGATGCTATCAGCTACAACGAAATTTTTGAACAGCTGACAAAGCTGAATCTGGATATCTATCGGCCATCTCATTACATATTGCCGAGCCGTATGGAGAAATATGCGGCGCTCTATGGCGATAAGCAGGGCAAGATTGGCTTTAATCAGGTTGGCCGTGAAATGGGTATTCGCCGCCTGATGGCAATCAACCTGATGAAGCGAATGGAGAGCTCTGTCTATTCCTTCAATCTGACCTTGTGCCGGATAAAGGAACTGATTGATACCACGATTGCCTCTATCGATGATTTTGAAGCATCGGTAGGAGCAAAAATTAACCTTACCGATATTACGGATGCCGATGAATACGATCTGGACGATCAGAACAATGATGATTTTGCTGCCTTCGGCAAAAAGGTGCAGATTGACCTTGCCGATATGGACCGGATTTCGTGGAGAGCTGAACTGGTAAAAGATCAGGAAATTCTGGAGCTTCTAACCCTTATGGTTGCCGATATCACGCCGGCGCACGACAGCAAGCTACAAGAGCTTCTGACCGTTCTGCGGGAGAAAGTGACCCATCCGATCAATCCCGGAAACAGGAAGGTCATTATCTTCACGGCGTTTGCCGATACTGCCATGTATCTTTACGAGCATGTCAGCAGCGTCATGCAGGATGAATTCGGGCTGCACACAGCTGTTGTAACAGGATCGGTAGATGGCCGCACAACAGCCCGCCTGAAAAAAGCGGATATGAACACCATACTGACCTGCTTCTCGCCCATTTCAAAAGATAAAGCACTTTTGAACATGGGAAATCTGCCGGACATTGATATTCTGATTGCAACGGACTGTATCTCGGAAGGACAGAACCTGCAGGACTGCGATTACCTGATCAATTACGACATTCACTGGAATCCTGTCAGAATCATTCAGCGGTTCGGACGCATTGACCGTATCGGCAGCAAAAACAGCGTGATTCAGTTGGTGAACTTCTGGCCGGATATTACTCTGGACGAATACATCAATCTGAAATCCAGAGTGGAAACCAGAATGAAGATCGTTGATATGACTGCGACAGGAGATGACAATATCCTGTCGGATGAAGAAAAGCATGACCTGGAATACCGCAAGGCGCAGCTGAAGCGGCTTCAGGAAGAAGTTGTCGATATCGAAGAAATGTCTACCGGAATTTCCATCATGGATCTGGGGCTCAATGAATTCCGGATGGATCTGCTGGAGTATATCAAGCAGCATCCGGAAGTTGAACATACGCCGATGGGACTCCATGCCGTAGCGCCTGCCAGTGTAGAATGCCCTCCGGGTGTGATCTTTGTCCTGAAGAACCGCACGCAGAGCGTCAATGTGGATAACCGGAACCGGCTCCATCCGTTCTATATGGTCTACATCAGCGAGGATGGCGAAGTGATCTGCGACTATCTCCAGCCCAAGAAGCTGCTGGATACCATGCGGCTTGTCTGCAAGGGTAAGGATAAGCCGATTGAAGTGCTGTATCACAGATTCAACGAAGAAACCAATGATGGTCGTAGCATGGAAGATATTTCAGAACTGCTGTCCGAGGCCATCAATTCCATCATAGATGTGAAGGAAGAAAGCGATATCGACAGCTTGTTTTCTCCCGGCGGTACATCTGCACTGATGTCAGCAGTCTCCGGATTGGAGGATTTTGAGCTGATCTGTTTCTTAGTTCTGAAAGATGAATGAGAATACGAAGCAGAATATATATGAACACAAATACTGATAGATGCCAGAGTGCTGGAGGGATACTATGTCAAAGCTGAATGTTGACCAGAAAACGATAAAAGATTTGTTTCAGGATAAAAAGGCAGACTTCTTAATTCCTGATTATCAGCGTCCCTATGCGTGGGGCGAAACCGAGTGTCAAACCTTGTGGGATGATATCTTTTCCTTTGCCATCCCCGATGATGGGCGTACAGAATTTGATAGCAACAGTGAATATTTCCTTGGTCCCATTGTCACCTTCAAGAATGATGACGCAAAGATGGAGGTTATTGATGGGCAGCAGCGTCTGACAACACTGATGCTTCTGTTGAGGGCTTTCTATGCGAAGTTCGGTCATATGCAGGATAAGGCTTCTGTGGCAACACGGCAAAATATTGAAAAATGCATCTGGAAAACGGATGAGTTTGGTGAGCCGGATATGGCTGCACTGAAAATCGATTCTGAAGTTGCTACAGATAAGGATAAGGACGAATTCCTTGATATCCTGCGGACCGGAACGATTAAGGCCGGACAAAAAAGTCGGTATGCAGCCAACTTCAAATTCTTCCAGAACTGTATTGATGACTTTCTGGCAAAATATCCTACATATTTTGCATATCTCCCGACGCGGATTATGAACAACTGTATTCTCCTTCCCATAGAAGCAGAATCACAGGATACTGCTCTGCGCATTTTTTCCACGCTGAATGACCGTGGTATGCCCTTGTCGGATTCTGATATCTTTAAGGCACAGTTCTACAAATACTACACCAAGCTCGGTCAAAAAGACATTTTCATTAAGCAGTGGAAGGACTTGGAGGAGCTTACGGAAAAGATTTTCCATCCGATCAACGGAACCCCGATGGACGAGCTTTTTACTCGTTACATGTACTTCAGACGAGCAAAAATGGGAATAAAGAGCTCCACCACAGAGGCATTGCGTAAATTCTATGAGAAGGACAACTATGCTCTTTTGAGAGAACCCAATACGCTGGATGATATGATTACACTGGCACATTTCTGGGAAGATGTTTCCAATCAGGATAAAGATCGTTTCTCTCAGCGCATACTGCGCCTTCTGTTCGTCCTGAACTATGCACCGAACGGAATGTGGACTTACTTTGTATCTGTCTATTTTATGCAGAACAAAGATGCCAACGGCTTACTGGATGAGGAAGAATTCTTCCATTTCCTGAACAAGACCATCGGGTTTATCTGGACATATGCTGTCACCAACCCCGGTGTCAATGCCCTCCGTACACCTGTCTATGCTGAGATGGTCAATATTGTGAATAGCCGTCCGGTTACTTTTGATGGGTTTAAGTTTGAACCGGAAAAGGTTCAAAGCATGTTTTCTAACTTTGTCTTTAATAATGCCCGCCCGATCACAAAATCTATGTTGGCGTGGTGGGCATTTCAGGACGATAAGCAGGAACTGATTTCGCTGGAGACTGTCCTGGAGGTCGAACACATCTATGCCCGCAACCGTTATGACAACGACAAGTCGCTTTCGGATGTCAGAAATCTGGAAGCATTGGGCAACAAGGCTCTGTTGGAAAAGAGAATCAATATCCGGGCTGCGGATTACCGCTTTGCAGATAAGGTAAAGTATTATCAGGGATTTACAAACAGCCGTAACCAGCAGAAGGAAGGAACACAAAACCATGAGTTGATTCTGCTTTCGGCTGCGGATGATTTTACTGAAGCCGATATCGTAAGCCGTACTGATAATATTATGTCGGCTTTTATCGCATTCTTGAAAGACAACGATCTTACGAAGTAATAGATTCGGAAGGAGGCAGCGAGAATATGCTTGATTTTCCAAAGTCCACGGAATTCAACAAACGAATACCGAAGCAGAAGTTCTATGAGAACATAGATGTTTCTCCTGCCCTCAAAAAGGTGTTCGTGGAACAGATTAAGCTGATCCATTGGCGAAATAAGCTTGCTGAATCCACATTGAATATTGCACCTGGGCAGGCGGTAACGGAGATTGAAGTAATCGAAATCAAGCTGACACAGCCGCAGCTCGACGAAGCCGTACTCCGACAGATTGATAAGGAAATCCCCTACCACATTCTCTTTGTTCTCTCCTACGGCAACAAAGTGCAGGCGTGGACAGGATACAAAGAAGCGGCGGAATCCGGTAACAACGCGTTTAAGGTAAACAAGTATTACCACACCGATTGGATGCTGGAGGACGAGCTGACGCTTGTAATTGATGGCCTGAACATGGACGCCGTTTGGGACAACTTCATTATTCAGGTTGGCGGACTGGAAATCACACAAGGGAATTCTCTGGAAGAGCAGATTGCTTTGGACGAGCGCAAGGCGAAGCTCACAAAAGAGATTGAAAAATTGGAAAAACAGGCTCGAAAAGAAAAGCAGCCGAACAAAAAGTTCCAGCTTGCTCAGCAGGTTAAAACGTTGAAGCTGCAACTGGATGAGCTGGCAAAAGCGGAGGTGGGGTAATTTGCCAATTAATCAAAATGTACTGTTTAGGGTAATTGTAAGCATAATCGCATTACTCCATAAACAGGATGGTCACCTGAGTAAGTCCACTTTCGGAACAGCCTCCACAACATAATGCTTACTGCGATTGAATAACAGAAAAGTACCTATTACACAGGAGAGAGAACGATGAAACGAACGAATATGCTTCGGATTCTGACAATTCTACTTACTATATCAATTACCTTTTCCCTTACGGGATGCGGAAGCAGTAGTACACCCATAGTTTCGGATAATACTACTCCATCTGTAAGTCAGGAACCAACTACAACGCCGGGAAATGATAGCAAACCAACCGGGGAAACGATCGAGCCTTCTTCAGCTACGACACAAGAAGAAGCGATAACTCAGGAAGAAGAGATACCAGAGTCTACTGAGGCAACGACAGTTATTCCTACTGAGGAACAGAAAGATGAGTATGGGCTGACAGAACAGCAACGAAACTCGTTCTCAATGCTGTATTATCTCGCTATTACCGCTGAGGAAATACGTATTTCCAAGGACAATCGTTTGATTCTGGATGATATTTATACCTCGTTGCTTAATGATATCAATCCTGGAGCAATTGATGAAACGACACAGGATCATTTGAAAAACCTGAGAGATATAATAAAATCCTATATCAACATCTCAGTTAAACGGGATCGGTTGCAGTACATCTACAATCAAGATAAGGCTGCGACCATCAGGAGCGCTATCCCAAATCCTCTTGCGGTCTTGTCCATGACTAATTCTTTCGATTGGAAAAAATTAGCCACAAGCGTTGTGTATACGGTCGTGGATTCTTTCAACAATTACAAGCGTGCGAATGAATCTGTCGATAAGGAATTTCTGATGAGTGGATGGGAACTGGATGATGAAGAAACAGCGACCATTCAAAAGAATCGCGAGAGAGCTTTTGATTACATGGTTGATATAGTGCAAGAATACAACCTGGATGGAAAACTGACTCTGAACGAGAAAGCGATTGAAAAATTCGCAGAGATTTGTGCAATCGAATCCGTTCAGCAAAAAATCCGTCGCTTAGAATCTGAGGAAAATACCTATAAGCTGCTGGGCAATTATTGGCTCGAACTTGCTGATTGCTACTACGAAACCTCACAGTATCAGAAGTGTCTTGACTGCGTAGAGAAATACAACGAGCTTGCAACTGGGATTTATAGAATGGACTACAATTACGTTCAGATTCTCCCTAAAGCTATTGTTGCAGCACAGACTGTCTATTCAGGTGATGAGTATGTCACAAACGTAAAAGCATTTGCAGATGCTATTATGGAGAACACTACTACTGAGGAGTGGTCTATCCGTTATTTTGCCGCTCAGGTTTATCTCGACCTTTATGCACGGACAAGTGAGAGTGATTATTTGGATGACGCATATAACATTGCCTATGATAATGTGACGATCCTCTTGGATGAACAGCGTGCAATGAACGTTACATATCTGGAGGGCGTGAAGGAACTGACAGTAGATGAGCCTGACTACCGCTTTATGACAGAGGAGGAAAAGAAGGAAGTTGAACAGGAGTATAAGGACGAACAGAAACGCTTGAAAGCCTACAACAAGTCTCTGAAGGAAACCAGAAAAACAGAACTTCCTTCGCTGTATGAGCCATTGGTTTTGAATTGCGAGTTGCTGTTTGCTCTTGCGGATGAAATAAATATAAGCAATCAGGAAAAATCTGAAATTGAAGCCATTTTGCAAACAGGCAGTAATGGTGTATTCATGGTAGATCCCATCAATGCACATTACTCTTTCTCCACAAATGATTTCAATCGCAGTATTGAACTTCAAAAAGATAAGGTGATTATTCCTGTAAATCTTTTATCCGCAGATGCCAAGGTTGTCGTTACAGTTACGGATAATGGACAGACTGTGACTTTTGATGATTGCGTTGTTACAGAAGTAAAAAGAGAAGGCGATACCGTTGATTCATTTTTTACCCATGTTTCCAGCAAGCAGATGAAAGCCTACAAGTGGACAGCCGACTCCAGGGCTACTGTCAAAATCACATACGGTGAAGATATAGACGGTCTTCAGTTCCAATTCAAAATTGCAGAATTTAGGGACAACTGGATATTGGCAGATAAGGTGGTGTTCGAAGAAGAATGAAAAAAAGGTTATTAGCGTTCTTACTATTGTTGGTTACGCTTCTATGCCTTTGCTCCTGCTCAAAGCAAGAGGCTGACTCGACATTTAGCATACACTTCATCGATGTAGGTCAGGGCGATGCCGCGCTAATCGAGTGTGACGGTCATTATATGTTGATCGATGGGGGCGATACAACTGCTGGCGAAAAAGTCTATGAGGTTTTGGAAGAACAAAAGATTCAGCATCTTGATATATTAGCTGTATCCCATCTTCATGCGGATCATTATGGTGGTCTGATAAAAGCATTGACATATGCTTCCGCTATTGACCTTACAATCTGTAATTCCGAGTATAGTGATACGGATATCTTTAGAAAATTCGAACACGAACTTGGAATAAATGGAGCCAAGATCACTGTTCCTGCCAATGGCGATAAATATGAATTGGGAAGTGCTACGGTAGAGGTGATCGATGTATGCGCTGATGAAGATAATGATTCCTTGGTGTTGCTAATCACATACGGAAATACAAAATTTCTTTTCACAGGCGATATAGAAGATGCTGCTCAGACAAGAATTTCTGACCGGTATCAAAGTGAGTCTGATGAACCATACAAAATAGATTTGATAAAAATGCCTCATCACGGGTCATATACAGGGACACTATATAGATTTTTGAGAACTTTTATGCCTGACTACGCCGTTATTTCTGTTGGAGCAGGAAACTCTTATGGTCATCCACGTAGAGAAACATTAGACCTGCTGGACAGCAAAACATGGAAACCAATGTTGTATCGTACAGACCAAAACGGAGATATATTTGTCAAGTCGAACGGAAAGGAACTGACCGTGGAAACGGCTAGATAAATAAGAAATAACGGTCATAGCAAGGTGAACTTAATTTCATAGAGCTTGCTAAGGAGGCAAATATGAACGAGACTGAAAAAGAGAAAAACATCAACATAATTAAGGTTAGGGACGACAGAGAGCCAATTCATTTCCAAATGAACGGTGACAAAACTGGCTTTGAACTCATCGGTAAAATAGACTTGGATTGGTGCTCTGACTCGCAATTTACTAAGGCCGATTTGAGAGCGCGTGTTGAACCGTGGCTTACATCCTTGTTTCAGTCTGAACATTTGTCGTTATTGGTCGGAAGCGGTTTATCAAGTGCAATTAAATTTGCAGCTTGTGGTTCTTCTGACAACGGAATGGGTGGGAATATCAGTTTTTCTGTATTTAGGGATGAAATCAATGCTGCTGCCAAGGAAAGTGCAGTGAGGGCAGGGCGTATTCCCCCTAATGGAAATGCCAATATTGAAGATCAAATTCGAGTGACAAATGAGCTTATTCGGGGCCTCAGTATTCTAAAAGGAAAAGATGAGATATTCCCTGGTATAGACGATAAGCTGGAAACACTTACTACTGAATTAGAACAGGCTTTGGAGAGTTTTGCCGAGAGCATTTCAGCATCTGAAAATGCCATTGCTTCTGCTGAAAAAGAAAAACGAGAAGCTGCATTCAATAAGTTAGTCCTATTTCTCATGAGTTTTGCCAGCAGAACAGGGACTAGAGACAGATTGAATATATTTACGACTAATTATGATCGCTTAATTGAAGCAGGCGCAGATGTTGCCGGGCTCAGGCTGATTGACAGGTTTGTTGGTGCCTTATCGCCTATCTTTCGGTCTTCACGCATGGATGTTGATATGCACTACAATCCTCCTGGTATTCGTGGGGAACCGAGATATTTAGAGGGAGTTGCACGATTCACCAAACTGCACGGTTCATTAGATTGGGTTGATGTTGGAGGGGATATCCGAAGAATTGGATTGCCATTTGGGGCTAAGTCAATTCAGCCGTTCCTTGATACAGCAGGATTTGACACAAAATATTCGAGCTTGATGATTTATCCTAATTCTGCAAAAGACCGTGAAACGGCAGAATATCCATATGTAGAGTTGTTTAGGGATTTTGCATCTGCCCTATGCCGTCCAAACAGTACATTAGTGACATATGGATATAGTTTTGGCGATGATCATATTAATCGCGTCATCCGTGATATGCTAACGATCCCATCTACGCATCTTGTCATAATTAGCTATGACGATGCAGATGGCCGTATTATGAAAAAATACGAACAATGGGGACATCAAAGTCAAATGTCGTTGATTGTTGGCAAGGATATCGGAAATATTAATGATCTGGTTGATTATTACCTTCCCAAGCCGTCCATTGATCGTGCATCTATAAGAATGTCAGAAATATTAAAGCAAAGATTTGACCAGCCTATGCGGAGAGATCAGGAAGGAGAAGAAAGCACATGAATACCCCTATTGCAAATGCAGAATCTTTGCAAATTGGCAGTGTTGACTTTGTATCTCCTGATGAAATCAAAGTTATTCTCGACCTGGATGCTCCTAACGATGTAGCTTTGAATTCAGGTGTTCCACGTCCATTCCCTCGGATCAATAGCTATGTTTTAATTGCTAGTGAAGGAGGATATCTTGTTTCTCAGATTGAATGGATTACAATCGAGCGTTCCCAGTTTCCCAAACGACGCGGAATGCAGGACTTCGGAATCTTGGATCTTCCATATCCGTTGCGAAAAATGAGTGTAGTTCCGCTGGGTATTTTGAAAGAGAGCGTTGGTGATACTGCTGGCAAAATAGAATATGAATTTGAGCGTGGAATTGAAGTTTTTCCAACTGTAGGTGACCCGGTGTTGATTCCTACGCAAACGCAACTGAAGGCTATCGTTGAATCCGGTAGTAATCGCAGAGTAAATATTGGAATCAGTCCTTTGGCTGGAAATGCAGTTGTATCAGTTGACCCTGACAGGCTCTTCGGAAGGCATCTTGCTGTTCTTGGAAATACCGGCAGCGGTAAGTCATGCTCGGTAGCCGGTTTGATTCGATGGTCGATTGAATCGGCAAAAAAAGAACAAAGCGCACCTAATACCAGATTTATTGTACTTGACCCGAATGGCGAATACACAAAATCTTTCGATGGCCTTGCTAATGTGCGTGTATATGGTGCTGAAAAGAATGAAGCGTTAGGAATTGAGCAGCTTATTGTCCCAATGTGGTTGTGGAACACGGCGGAATGGGTTGCTTTTACGCAAGCAAGCGGGAAAGCACAAAAACCCACTCTCGTTCAAGCTCTCAGGTGTGTCAGGGATGGGCAACTTGATTTTACGCAGTCAGATAGTGTGACGATGCGGCGTTATTTGCGTACCTTGATAACTATTTCTTTGGTGGAAAGAAATTCTGGTTCTCCGTGGAGAGAATTTCCATTTAATAAGAACTTTTTTCTTAAGCTTCAGTCGTGGAGAAAAGGCCTGGATATTTCTGATACGTTTACCAAAGAAGAGAAAGATGCGTTGAATAAACTCAATGACTACGTTGATACTTTACTGAAAGCAAGGACTGTACAATATCCGCATTATGATTTCACAAGAGAAGAAATTAATCAACTGATTGAATTACTTAGGAATGCACATCAGGTATTTGGAGGTTCAGAAAATGATGTTCTTCCAATTGATGCGGATATCCCTCGTCCTTTTACTGGCGATGATTTCCTTAGAAGCATCGAAGCAAATGCGGAGATGATGGGAACATCTGACTACGTTGAGACAATGCTGATGCGAGTGAAAACGTTAATGTCAGATGCGAAGCTCAAACCGGTTATTTGTCCAGACACTGAGATTACCTTAGATGAATGGCTGGATAAATATATCTGTCCTTCAAACGGAACAGATGGGGCGATTACAATTATTGACCTGTCTCTCCTGCCGGCAGAAGTGACACATATCATCACGGCTGTTATGGCGAGAGTGACATTGGAAGTTTTACAGCGCTATCGCCGTCAGAATAATGGTGCTACACTGCCAACTGTTTTGGTAATGGAGGAAGCACATACCTTTATTAAGCGGTACAATGCCGATACAGAGAATGAAAACGCAACGGCAATGTGTACTAAAGTGTTTGAAAAGATCGCGCGAGAAGGTCGTAAATATGGACTTGGGCTTGTCCTTTCTTCTCAACGTCCAAGCGAGTTATCGCCTACCGTAATTTCACAGTGTAATAGCTTTCTTCTGCATCGTCTTTCAAATGATCGAGATCAGGAGTTGGTTGGAAAGCTTGTTCCGGACAATTTGAGAGGGCTTCTTAGAGAGTTGCCTTCCTTACCATCAAGGAATGCAATACTACTAGGTTGGGCATCTGAACTACCAGTTATGGTGAGGATGAATTATCTTGATGAAAAATACCGTCCTAAATCAGACGATCCGGAGTATTGGAAAACCTGGACGGAGAGCGACAGATCGGTAGATTGGAAGGATATTGCGGGCAAATGGCAGGACTGCTTAGATGCAGAGGATGACGATGACTGGACTACATAAAGATGGGGAGGATAATATTATAATGGATAAGCTGAAAATGCACAGCCTTGATGGCGTGGCGAGGAATATAGAACTGATCGGTAATCTGTTCCCCAATGCTGTCACTGAGGTCATGCGGGATGGCAAGGTGGAGCGGGCCATTGATTTTGATGTGCTGCGGCAGGAGCTTTCCGACTGCATCGTGGAAGGCCGGGAGGAACGGTATCAGTTTACCTGGCCAGACAAGAAGAAGGCCATGCTGGCGGCTAATGCGCCCATCACGGCCACGCTGCGCCCTGTTGTGGCGGACAGCGTGGGCAAAGACGGCACGCCCGGCGGCTTTGACAGCGAAAACCTTTATATCGAGGGCGATAATCTGGAAGTCCTGAAGCTGCTGCAGGAGACCTATCTGGGCAAGGTTAAGATGATCTACATCGACCCGCCCTACAACACTGGCAATGACTTTGTTTATGAGGATGATTTTGCTCAGAGCACCGAAGCGTATATGGAAAACAGCGGTCAGTACGATGAAGCGGGCAACCGCATGGTGACCAACACGGAAAGCAACGGACGCTTCCATACCGATTGGCTGAATATGATTTATCCGCGGCTCCGGCTGGCAAAGGATTTGCTGTCGGAGGAGGGAATCATTGTCATTAGTATTGATGATAATGAATCTCAAAACATGCGCAATATTTGTGATGAAATTTTTGGCGAATCCAATTTTGTTGCCTGTGTTGTGTGGCAAAAAATTCATAGCATAAAGAATGACGCTAAATACTTTTCTGAAAATCATGAGTATGCCATGATATATGCAAAATCTATAGATAACATAACTATTCATCTTTTGCCCCGCACTGATGAGATGAATAGCCGATATAAAAACCCGGATAATGATCCTCGTGGACCATGGCAATCGGGCGATCTCGTGGCAAGTGGAGAGCGAAGCAATGGGCATTTTTGGGTAACTAGTCCGAAAAGCGGAAAGAAATTTGATGTGCCACAAGGCAAGCATTGGGTTTATTCGCAGGAAAACTTAATGAAAATGGTCGAAGATAACCAGGTCTGGTTTGGAGAGGATGGAAATTCCTTTCCACGAAAGAAAAGGTTTTTAACGGATGTTCAAGACGGACGCACGCCAAATACATTATGGCTTGCTGAAGAAGTGGGCCACAATCAAGCGGCAACACGTGAAGTGAAACAGTTATTTGATGACAGTAAATATTTCGATTTTCCTAAACCAGTTGCATACTTAGAGCAATTTGTTAGGATATCATCTGACAGAGATTGCTATATCTTGGATTTCTTCTCCGGTTCCGCTACCACCGCCCACGCCGTCATGCAGCTCAACGCCGAAGACGGCGGACACCGGAAGTTCATCATGGTGCAGCTGCCGGAACTCTGCGATGAAAAGAGCGAAGCTTATAAAGCTGGTTATCCCAACATCTGCGAAATTGGCAAAGAGCGCATTCGCCGTGCCGGGCGAAAAATCAAAGAAGAAGCTGGTCTGACCGCCCCTGCCGATCTGGACATTGGCTTCCGCTGCCTACGTCTGGATGAAAGCAATATGCAGCAGGTATACTATACGCCCGATGCGGTAACGCAGCAGGATCTGTTCTCCATGGTGGACAACGTCAAACCCGACCGCACGCCGGAAGACCTGCTGTTCCAGGTGATGCTGGATCTAGGCGTTTTGCTGTCCAGTCCCATTGAGGTAAAGGAGATCGATGGCAAAAAAGTATTCAATGTGGCTGACGGATTCCTACTGGCCTGCTTTGACCACGATGTGACGGACGAAACAGTCAAGGCTATCGCCCAGATGAAGCCCTACTATGCCGTGTTCCGTGACAGCTCCATGGCAAGTGACAGCGTGGCCACCAACTTCGACCAGATTTTTGAGACCTATAGTCCGGACACCGTAAGGAAGGTGTTGTAATGAAATTTACATTTAAGATACAGCAGTATCAGACTGATGCTGTTGATGCTGTTGTGCGGGTATTTCAGGGACAACCTTATACCGCCAGCACTTCCTATATGCGAGACATAGGAACGCTCTCCAATATGAGCGGACAAATGAGGCTTTTGCCGGGATTGGAAGATGATACGCAGCTTGAGATTGAGGATCTGATGTCCGAAATCGGATACAAGAATGAAGCACTTCAGCTTACGGACGACCAGCTGCTTCAGAACATCCGCGGTTTGCAGCAGGAAAGCAATATTCATCAGTCCGACGCATTGGTAGCTCCCCTCGGCCGGGTCTCGCTGGATGTGGAGATGGAAACCGGCACCGGAAAAACCTATGTATATATCAAAACCATGTTCGAGCTGAACAGACGGTACGGCTGGAGCAAGTTTATTGTGGTTGTGCCCAGCATTGCCATCCGCGAGGGCGTCAAGAAGTCCTTTGAGATTACGGCTGACCACTTTATGGAGCACTATGGCAAGAAAGCGCGGTTCTTCGTTTACAACAGCAGCAACCTGAATCAGCTGGACGCTTTCTCCAGCAATTCCGGCATCAATGTGATGATTATCAATACCCAGGCATTTGCTGCCTCCATGAACGAGGAGAAAAATGTGGAAGGCCGCAAGGGCGATGCTGCTGCGCGTATCATTTATACCAAGCGTGACGAATTTGGCTCCAGACGCCCCATTGACGTCATTGCCGCCAACCGGCCTATTCTGATTCTGGACGAGCCGCAGAAAATGGGCAAAGAAGATTCTGCCACACAGAAAGCGTTGAAACGGTTTAATCCACTTTTCACGCTGAACTACTCAGCCACCCATGCCAAACAGCACAATCTGGTCTATGTGCTGGATGCGTTGGATGCCTATAATAAGCGTCTGGTCAAGAAAATCGAGGTCAAGGGCTTTGAGGTCAGGAATCTGCGCGGAACAGATAAGTATCTCTATCTTGAAAATATTGTTTTGAGCGCGAAAAATCCCCCTATGGCACGGATGGAGATGGAGATCGCGCACAAGACCGGCAGCAAGCGTGAATTCCGCACACTGGGTGTGGGAGATAATCTGTATTATATCTCCGGTGAAATGGAGCAGTACAAAGGGTTTGTCATCTCTGAAATCGATCCATTTACCGGCATTGTGACCTTTACGAACGGTGATGAACTGCGCAAAGGTGATGTAACCGGAGACGTATCCGAAATGGATATGAGGCGGGTACAAATCCGTGAGACGATTATTTCCCACTTTCAGAAGGAGCAGGAACTGTTCAAGCTGGGAATCAAAACGCTTTCCCTGTTCTTCATTGATGAAGTGGCGAAATACCGCCAGTATGACGAAGATGGCAACGAGCTGCTCGGAGAATATGGAAGGATTTTTGAGCAGGAGTATATTTCCGTATTGAACGAGTATCGCACTTTCCTGGATGCGGACTATATGAAATACCTTGATGCAGTTGATGTGCATGAGGTACATCGGGGCTACTTCAGTATTGATAAAAAGACCGGACGCAGCGTGGACAGCTCGGTGAAGCGCGGCACGGATATGTCCGATGATATTTCTGCCTACGATCTGATTCTGAAAAACAAGGAACGGCTGCTGTCCTTTGAAGAACCGACGCGGTTTATATTCTCCCATTCCGCCCTGCGGGAAGGCTGGGACAATCCGAATGTGTTCCAGATTTGTACCCTGAAGCACAGCGACAGCACCACACAGAAGCGGCAAGAGGTTGGCCGCGGCCTGCGCCTGTGCGTCAATCAGGCAGGCAATCGCATGGATGCGGAAACACTGGGCGATAAAGTCCATGAAATCAATGTCCTTACCGTTATTGCCAGCGAAAGCTATGCACCGTTTGTTGCTGACCTCCAGAAGCAGATTAAGGATGTCCTGTATGATCGTCCCACCAAGGCAACGATTGAGTATTTCTCCGGGAAATCAATTAAGATCGACGGTAAGCCGATTAAAGTGGATGACCGGCAGGCGCGTGCGATTTATCAGTACCTCGTTCGCAATAATTATGTGGATGAGGAAGATCGGGTAACGCAGGACTATCGGGATGATGTCCAGAACAACACCCTTGCCCCTGTTCCTGAAGTGCTGAAGCCGATTGAAGAAGGTGTTCATGCTCTGGTGCAGGCGATCTATGACGACTGCCTACTGAAGAAGATGTTTGAGGACGGCAATAAGCCGAAGGTTCTGGATAATCCACTGAATGAGCGCTTTGAAAAAGAAGAGTTTCAGAAGCTCTGGAAGACGATCAACCACAAGTATGCTTACACTGTGGACTTTGATTCCGACGAATTGATTTCCAAGGCCATTGCCCATATTGACAACGAGCTGTATGTAAGTCAGCTGCAATATACGGTTACTTATGCCGGTCAGAAAGATGTGATCAGCGCAGATATGGTGCGGGAAGGTTCAAGCTTCAACGATGCCAAAAGCAAGACAACTGCACTGAAGCACGCACACACCAGCCAGGTGCCTTATGACCTCATTGGAAAGATTGCAGAAGGCACCGTTTTGACTAGACGCACAGTGGCTAAAATTTTGCAGGGTATTCGTCCGGACACGTTTGCAATGTATCGAAACAATCCGGAGGAATTCATCACCAAGGTGATCCGGCTGATTAAAGAGCAGAAAGCCACCATGATCGTAGAGCACATTACCTATGATACGATTGAAGGTAGCTATGACAGCAGCATCTTTACTGCCGAAAAATCCTCTTTGACGATGGACAAGGCATACCGCGCGCAGAAAGCCATTCAGGACTATGTATTCACGGATGGTCTGGCAGAAAAGAGTGTTGAGCGTAAATTTGCGGAGAATCTGGATGGAGCTGAGGAAGTTTTCATCTATGCAAAGCTTCCCAAAGGGTTCTATATCCCGACTCCCGTTGGCCACTATTCACCCGACTGGGCCATTGTGTTCCACGAAGGCATGGTCAAGCATATCTACTTTGTGGCAGAAACAAAGGGTACAATGGAGAGCCTGAATCTGCGCCCGATAGAAAAAGCAAAAATCGACTGTGCCAAAAAGCTCTTTTCCAAGCTGTCAAATGGAGCTGTTACATACGATCATGTTGATAGTTATCAGGAACTGCTTAACAAAGTGCTGAGATGATCTCCATGATATGGTGATTGTATGAACAGACAAGAAATATTCGACTGGTGCAGGCAGCGTTACGGTACAGAGCCGGATTATCCGTGGAATGACTGGAATGCTGTCCTGCGCCACACAGATAACAACAAGTGGTATGGCGTCATTATTGAAGTGGACCGGTCTAAGCTGGGTATGGATGGAAACGGTGTGGTTGATGTCCTGAATGTGAAATGTGACCCGACCATCATTGGTATGCTCCGGATGCAGCCGGGATTCTACCCTGCGTACCATATGAACAAGGAAAAATGGGTTTCGATACTGCTGTGCGGACCGTCAGCTGATGATGAGATAAAAGAACTGATTGAATTCAGCTATCAGCTGACGAGCTCCCGGAGAAATGAGCCGAAGCGTACCAAAAAGCAGTAGGAATCTTCAAAGTGGGTTCGCGAAAAAAACATGCGCTCTTATGAGGCGAATATCATCGGCTCAGTAAAAGCACAATGGGAGGATTATACTATGGGAGAAATTACGCGAATAGATGGCACGGAAAGTCCTTCGGAAGGGCACGAAGTCATTCCTCATCAGGCAGATCTTATTGAAATCACAAATGGCATCCTGATGGATACACGCTCAGAGCTTCCGGCGAAGGCTTTATTCAGTATGCCCATCGCACAGCTTGCAACTTTGGGGGCTGGTGTATCTTCGCTGATTCCGGCGCTACATACCGTGACGCAGACGACAACGGTGAATGCACAGGGACTATATTATCTGGCAAATGCCGGGGTTGGCGATGCGCTGAAGGTTGCACGGAACGGAAACTTCTGGGGTGCATTCAAATGTGCCGATGGTTCATCAAAATTTGCGCAGCTCCAGTCTGCGGGACCGTTGACTGCAACAAGCACAGCCACGATGCCGATTGACCCTGCTACAATGCTGATGGCGGTTGCGCTGTTCTCCATTGAACAGAAACTTGACAGCATTGCAGAAATGCAGAAGCAGATTCTCACATTTCTTGAGATCGAGAAAGAATCAGAGATTGAAGCAGATGTCGAGACGCTGGTCAGCATGATCGGTAAATACAAATACAACTGGGACAACGAGCACTATCTTCAGAGCAATCACAAGATGGTTCTGGATTTGCAGAGAACTGCCAGGAAAAACATGCTGTCCTTTCAGAAACAGGTCACGGAAGTGCTGAATTCCAAACAACTGGTTGTCGCACAGATGAAAGTAAAATCCACATTGAAAGACCTGTTGAAGAAATTCAAGTATTATCGGCTATCCCTGTACACCTTCTCACTGGCTTCCCTTCTGGAAATCATGCTGAGCGGTAACTTCAAGGAAGAGTATATCACCGGAATCAAGGAAGAAATCGAATCGCTCTCCATGACATACCGTGATCTGTATGGCAAGTGTTCTGAATACCTGGAAAGACTGGGGAATTCTGCACTTGAGGCAAATCTATTGAAGGGAATCGGAAGCGCCAGTAATGCCGTGGGCAGATTGATTGGCAGTATTCCGAAAATCAAGGACGGACAGGTTGATGAATTCCTGCAGGATAGTGGCGAGCGACTGAAAAACAATGCTGTCGGCATGGAGCGGAATGTTGTAAAAGCATTTGCGGAAATCAGCAATCCGGGGACCGGTGTGTTCACAGAGAAAATGCGGGATATGATTCTGATCTACAATCACACTGCCGAAATCTGTTTTGATGACAAGCAGATTTACCTGATAGCAGAATAAAAATCACTGCCGGGAGGTTGAGCAGATGGCAACAAAAATAGCAGTTCTTTCGGATACGCACGGCCTGCTTCGCCCGGAAGTACTGGACAGAATCGCCGGCTGCGATGTAATCATTCACGGTGGCGACATCAACAAGCCGGAAATCATTGACCGACTGAAGGAAATCGCGCCGGTCTACGTTGTTCGCGGCAATAACGATAAAGAATGGGCAGAGAACATACCGGAAAGCCTGACCTTTCAGATTGAGAAAAGCAGATTCTTTGTGGTGCATAACAAGAAATTTGTGGCAAAAGATCTGTACGACGCGGATGTGGTGATCTACGGTCATTCTCATAAATACGCCGAGCAAATGGTGGATGGCGTCCTCTGGCTGAACCCGGGAAGCTGCGGCAAGCGCCGGTTCGATCAGGAGATTACATTCGCCATGATGACCGTTGATGGCAGCGAAACAGCAATCGAAAAAATCACAATTCCACACACCTGATACATTCAAAGGACTTACCCTGCACAGTCACTGCTACGGTGGCTGTGCTATTTTTTTGCCCGCATACCTGCGGCCTGATGCCGAACGCATACTCCATGCAACATAAACTCTTAACTTCCAGTAGAAGTTGACACTCAATCGAAAAATAAATGCTCAAAACGGGCAGGAAATCAAGAAATTTCTTGATTTCCTGCCCATTTCTTGTTATAATAATTGAGTAGGTATACATACTCAATATTTGAGTGAGAAACGATTATGTATTATGATTTTTTGGTTAAAATTCCTGCGAAAAAAGGAAAGATTTTTGAGCGTACCATAAAGTACAGTTTACAAGGGACTACACAGGGTAGGTATCTGACGGGAGGGGTTCCA
>ENA-ORUB01001465-ORUB01001465.1-human-gut-metagenome-genome-assembly--contig:-NODE-1465-length-25554-cov-3.962116_pt1 | contig 25554 bp, 28 predicted proteins | sample MGYA00241918_ERZ509200 | MGnify/ENA primary metagenome ERZ509200 (study PRJEB26280, sample SAMEA2338853) | human gut metagenome | biome: human gut; feature: human-associated habitat; material: faeces... | reverse complement strand
GTGATAAAATACTTTTCCATTATAGCACGGTTGTGGTAAAATGAAAACAAATTAAAAGGAGGATTTGTCATGTTATTGAATTACGAAAAGGAAAACTTTCTACATCTTCCCACGCCTGTCGAATACCTGCCGAGCATATCAAAAGATCTGGGTATAGAGCTATATATAAAGCGTGATGATCTTACTCCCCTTGCTATGGGAGGAAATAAGCTGCGTAAGCTTGAATACCTTCTCAAAGACGCGCTGACGAAGGGAGCCCACCGACTCCTGACTATAGGAGGAATCCAGACTAATCACGGCCGCCTTACATGCGCCGTAGCCGCCAAATACGGGCTCTCGGGAGCTGTCATCTGCGTAGGAGAATATCCCGGTGAATTATCGGCAAACCTTCTCCTGGACGGTATTATGGGCTCCGATGTATGGATAAAGCCGCAGGAAGAGGGAAAGAGCGAAGATGAATTATATGACATAGCCGTAGAAGAAGTGACCGCACGTTACGAATCTCAAGGTGAAAAAGTCTATTTCATTCCTCTGGGCGGTTCCAACGAAATCGGCGCTCTGGGCTATTATGAATGTGCCATGGAAACAGCAGATCAAATCAGGGAAGCCGGTATTTCTGACTGCCGCATGGTCACGGCCGTAGGAAGCATGGGAACTTACATGGGTCTCTTCGCCGCAATGGTCAATGAAGATCTGCCGATGAACCTGACCGGCATATGTATATCTCCAAAGCAAGACGCGCCGAGCATAGCCCTGGACTACTACAGCAGAATGTCCAGTCTCTTCGGTCTGAAATATAAAGCGGGACTGCCGGATTTTGCTCCTTCTCAAGAAAGCTTCGGCCTCATCACAGATTACGACCGGGGAGCTTACAACAATCCATGCAGGGAAGTCCGAGACGCCCTGTACTATATGGCCGAAAAGGAAGCCGTCATCCTCGATCCATGCTACACGGGAAAAGCCTTCGCAGGTCTTCTTGAAATGGTAAGAGAAGGCCGGATAAAACAGGGAGAGAAAGTCGTCTTTCTTCATACCGGCGGAGCTCCCGGCATAAATACGCCTCATCACAGGGTAGAAATCGAAAAAGAGCGGGAAAAGTACATACATATGTTGTAATCATCATACTTGCAAGATACGTTTCAAAAACTTCAAAGCCCCCGAATGATCGGGGGCTTTATCATGCCGATGGCCTGGCGGTCATCAGATAAATGAATTCTTCTGAGATTTGAACGTCGCTATGCGTACTTTTTCAGCTCTTCTTCTTCAAGGATCCTGTAGGCTACTTTTCCTACGAGAGTCTTAGGCAGATTATCTCTGAACTCTATATACGCAGGCATAGCATATTTTGCGATGTGCTTGCTGCAATATTCCATAAGAATCTTTTCGGCTTCATCGTGAGAAATCTTAACGTCAGGTTTAAGCATCACAAAGGCCACCACTTTCTGCATCTTATAAGGATCAGGCACGCCTATGACGCAGCTCATGTGTACCAACTCATGAGCGTCCAGTACATTCTCTATCCTGGACGGATACACATTATATCCGCTGGTTATTATCATCCTCTTGATCCTCTGGCGGAAATATACGAACCCTTCTTCGTCCATCATCCCAAGATCTCCGGTGTGTACATAGGTCATGCCATCTTTATGACGTCTGAGAGTGTTGGCCGTCTCTTCCGGGTTGTTTATATATTCTATCATCACGGTAGGTCCCGCCAGACAGATTTCGCCTTCTTCTCCGTAAGGAACTTCTTCCTCTGTTCCCGGTCTGACTATCTTATAGAAAGTATCAGGGAATGGAAGTCCTATGCTTCCCTCTTTTTCTCTGTTTATAGGAGTAAGGCAGCTGGCGGTGACGCACTCTGTAGTGCCATAGCCCTCGCGCACCGGGATGCTGGCATTGTGTTCTTTAAGGAAAGCGTCAAATCTTTTCTTCAGCTCTATGGACAGCGAGTCGCCGCCGCTGAAAACGCCTTTCAAACACGACAGATCTACTCTGTCCAGGCTCTTTATTCTGAGAAGAGCTTCGTAGAGAGTAGGTACTCCTGCGATAAAATTAGGTTTATGCTTCTTAAGCAGCTTAGCGTAGCTTTCCGGGTTGAATCTAGGTATCAGCAGGCATCTTCCGCCGTTTGCCAGCATGGAATGTATGCATACTCCCAGTCCGAAACCATGAAATATAGGCATGACTGCCAGCATCTTGTCTCCCGGTCTGAACATAGGATTGGTGGCGATTATCTGCTGTGATAAGGCATTGAAATTCAGATTAGAAAGGAGAATTCCTTTCATGGTTCCCGTAGTTCCTCCGCTGTAAAGAATCACCGCGGGATCCTCCGCCTTACACACCGTATGGAACGGCCCGTGATATTTTCTTCCATCCATCAGGAATCTCTCCCACCATATTATTTCAGCATTGGCAGGCACCTTCTTGATCTTTCTGCCCTCTACCAGGTAATAACCTTTTCTCTTTATAGGGCTGAGAACATCTTTAACGCTGGTGAGTATAAGATTTCTCAGCTGCACATTCTTTCTTATGTTCTCGAACTTTCCGTAGAACTGGTCTAAAGTCAGACATACTACGCTGGCAGACTCTTTAAGGCAAAACTCGATTTCCTTTTCGCTGGATAGCGGATGTATCATGTTGGCTATGGCGCCTATCTTGTTTATCGCATAAAACATTATGACCGACTGAGGAGCGTTGGGCATACAGATAGTGACGCTTTCGCCCGGCTTAACGCCTATGGCCGCCAAAGCTCTGGCGCACTTGTCCACCTTGGATATAAAGTCCTTGTATTTAACTTTTCCGCCCATAAAGTCATAAGCGATATGATCGGGAAAATTCTCAGAAACTTCTGCCACTCTGTCGTACATAGATCCTTTGTAGTAGTCCAGATGCGCCGGAATCCCTCCTAAACTTTTGATCCACGGCGCTTTTACATTCATGTTGTTATCGTTTGTCATAATCTACTTCCTCCCCTGCCGGACGCTCAAGGAGCTCCGGATTGTTCAATAAATATTTCAGCAATTTTACTGTCTTGGAATAATAATATCCATCGGCAATCCTTTCATCTAATGTGAGGCCAAGATCCAGCGTCTCTTTCATCCTCATATTGCCCTCTTCATCATACACCGGTCTTAGTTTCTTCTCCCCTATGATTACAAATATGGAGTTAGTTCCCCAGTTATTAAGATGATGGTATCCCGATCTTAAGCCTATGGATCCCAGGTTGGTTATAAAACATGTAGCGTGATTGGGATCGGTCTTGATCAGGAATTCGGGCACCCTGCCGTAGAAGTCCAGCTTATGCAGCATCCATACTACAAAGCGCAGCAGAAATCTGGGCATTTTAGTCAGAAGATCCATGCCGGCGGTGGAATTGTCCATCTTCTCTCCTCTGCACTGGTTGATCTCTGAGTAAAGCTTTTCTCTTATAGTCTCAATAGTGTCCTTTTCATCGAATTCCACAAAGGCCAAAGCTTCCTTTCCTTCATCGGCAAATTTCTTTTTCACCACGAAAGCCAGCGTAAGAGTCTTTCTCTGATAGATTCTGTATCCTTTGATAAATCTATTCATCTTAGGTCTCAGAGTCAAAGTTTTTACTATAGCGGCAAGCAAGACATGAAACAATTTATATGGGTCTTGCAAGCCGGCGCTGTTTTTTTCCTCTATGTAACGATTGATCTCCTCCAGATCTATTCTCTCGCTTATGAAAGCCTCATTATCTGCTCTGTTGGGATATAAGTAAGGAACAAATGCATGCATCGGGTCCGTTTCTTTGATCCATACTCCGTCTCGTCTGTCGCCAAACTTATCTCTTTTTTTATTTTTCATATACATTTCCTCACAAAAATCAAAACAAGGTGTGGTAAGCCACACCTTGCAATTTTAACATATTTTCGGTATCCAGCGCAATCCATATGACAATATTAGCGGTTTCTTAATTAAATCTTAAGAATTATCACGCTGCTTTATACGTTTTCCAATAAGAACTATACATGTCGTCCACATCGCTGCCCAGATTTTTAAGAGTCTCGCATCTGTCCAATATCTCCTCTGAAGGATTGAGGACAGGATCATCTGTGAGATCTGCTATCTTTACATTTGGAATGGCATAAGTCAGATATTCAAAGTTTATTTCGGCTATTTCTCCGTCCAGCATAAAATTCATCCACGCTTCGGCTGCTTCCTTATTTTTAGCTGTGGCGGGGATAGCCCAGCAGTCGGTCCAAACTTCGGTACCTTCCTTTGGAACAACGAATTCGAGGTTTTCATTGTATTCTTTAGAATAGAGAACTTCACCGGAAGTTATGACGGCCATAGCCGCCGAGTCTCCTATCATTATCTCTCTGGCTCTGTCGTTGTCAAAGCTGTAAGCCAGAGGCTTCTGCTCTATGAGAGCGTCGGTCATAGCCTCGATCTGGCTCTCATCGGTAGTATTTATGGAATATCCCAGTTTCTTGGCAGCCAGCATGAAACCTTCCCTCATGGAGTTTGGCATGACGATCTCGTCATCATATTTTTTATCCCACAGGACATCCCACGAATCTATTTCTTCATCCACCATGGTCTTATTATACATGATGCCGTAAGTTCCCCACGTATGAGGCAGCGAATGTTTCATTCCCGGATCGAAACCTTCCATGAAAGGTTTGATATTGTCCGCTATATTCTCTGCATTGGGAACATTATCATAATTTATCTCTGCCAGAAGGTCTTCGCCAAGGAGCTTCTCTATCATATAATCAGATGCGCAGATCACGTCGTAATCGGCTGTGTTATTCTTAATCACCGGATACATTTCTTCGTTAGTGTCAAAGAGATCTACCACCACATCATAGCCCGTGGCCTCTTCGAATCTCTCCTCCAATTCCGGATCGAAATAATCTCCAAAGCAATAGACATTCAGAGTACCTTTTTCACTCCCCGTATCTTTACTTCCGCAGCCGGCAACTAAAGTCGTCATCATCATCACCGTAAGTATTACTGCCGCAAATCTCTTCATATTCTCTTTTCCTCCTTTTTATTACTTATTATGTTCACAACGATAAGTATGATCAGCACCGTCACGAAGATAACTGTAGAAAGAGCGTACAGAGTAGGTCTGATACCTACTTTCACCTGGCTGTATATCAAAGTAGACAAGGTATTTATTCCTACCCCTCTGGTAAAATGAGTTATCACAAAATCGTCTACTGACATGGTAAAGGACAATAAAAAACCCGATATGACTCCCGGCATTATATCCGGCAGCACTATCTTAAAGAATGCGTATACCGGAGAAGCCCCCAGATCCAGAGCCGCTTCATAGGTATGATTCTGAAGCTGCCTGAATTTGGGCATGACCGACAGTATCACATACGGTATACAAAAGGTTATATGCGCAAACAGCACTGTTCCGTAGTTCAGCGAGATGCCGAACAGGAGGAACGACAGCATCAGGGAGATTCCCGTTACTATATCTGCGTTTAAAAGAGGTATATTGTTGAGTCCCATCAGAAGCGACCTGCTCTTTTCCCTCATAGAATTAAGCCCTACGCAGGCCGCCACACCTATTACCGTAGCTATGGTCGCAGCCCAGAACGCTATGGTAAGCGTATTCTTGAGGGCTTCCATTATCTGCTGGCTCTGAAACATCTCTTCGTACCAGTCCAGCGAGAAGCCGGTCCACGCGTTCATGGTCTTGCCGCTGTTGAAGGATAATACCATGAGAGTACCTATAGGCAAGTACAGAAACAGTACTATGAGAGTTAGATAAAGGCCTTTTAAAGCTTTTTTCATATGATGCTGCCCTCCCCGTTTCTGTCAAATTTCTCTATGAACGCCATGCTTATGACTATGAATATCATCATCACGAGGGAAAGTCCCGCTCCAAGATTCCAGTTGGAACTGGCGGTAAACTCCTGCTCTATGATGTTGCCGATCAGATTTACCTTTCCTCCCCCCAGCATATTAGAAACTGCGAATGTAGTCAGAGAAGGGACGAATACCATGGTCACTCCGCTGACTATCCCCGGAACGCTGAGAGGCACTATGACTTTAGCCAGCACCTGAGCGTGGCTTGCACCAAGGTCATAGGCTGCCTCGATAATATTCTTATCAATCTTTATAAGCGCATTGTAAATAGGCAATACCATAAAAGGAAGATAATCGTAAACCATTCCTAAGACTACTGCCGCAGGGGTATTTATGATATTAAGCGCAGGTATGCCGAAAAATCCCAGAACCTGATTGATGATTCCGTTTCTTTCGAGGAGTACCTGCCACGCCATAGTCCTGAGCAGGAAATTCATCCACATGGGAAGTATAAAGATGAACACCATGAAGCCTTTCTTGCCCAGCCTGCTGTCTTTTAATATAAGCCCCAGCGGGAAAGCTATTACAAGGCATATTATAGTACTTATCAGGGCCAGGCCCAGAGCAAGCATGAGGGCCTGCCAGTGTTCGCCGGTGGCTATAGCCGTTATGTTGTCTAATGTAAAGGTTCCGCTTCTGTCAGTCATGCCGTAAAAAGCTATGACCCCAAGAGGTATAATAGTGCCGCACAACATGAATACGAGAAACGGACCGCTGAAAATTCTTTTATTCATCCAGAGCCAGCGCCTCCTCATCTTCAGACTGAGGTTTATTCATTATCTGAATATTCTCCGGTATCACATCTATAGAGATGCGGCTGCCTACAGGATAGCTGACAGTGTTTTGAGCCAGCCATTCAAAGCCGCCTGCTTCAATGCACATCTCATAATGGACTCCGATAAACACGTTGGAAGTCACCACGCCGTCCATGATACCGCTTCCGGGGTTTCCTATGATTATATCTTCCGGACGAATCACCACATCTACAGGCTTATTTTTTCCAAAACCCTCGTCTATACATGGAAATATCTTTCCGCAGATTCTGACCACTCTGTCCTCGAGCATGATTCCGTCTACTATGTTGCTGTCACCTATAAAGTCCGCGACGAAAGCATTCTCCGGTTCGTTATATATCTCCTCCGGAGTTCCCATCTGCTGAATATATCCCCGGTTCATGACCACCACCTTGTCTGACATAGTGAGGGCCTCCTCCTGGTCGTGAGTTACATAGAGGAAAGTTATCCCCAGCTCGTTTTTCAGTCTTATGAGCTCGTACTGCATCTCCTGTCTCAGTTTGAGATCAAGGGCTCCTAAAGGCTCGTCAAGCAGCAGCACCTTCGGTTCGTTTACTATAGCTCTTGCGATAGCGATACGCTGCTGTTGTCCGCCTGAGAGAGAATCTACTTTTCTCTTTTCGTATCCGCTCAAGTTCACCAGTTTGAGAGCGTACTCCACCTTATCTTTTATATAGTCTTTGCTCTTGCCGCTGATCTTGAGGCCGAAAGCGATATTCTCGGCGATATTCATGTTGGGAAAGAGAGCATATTTCTGAAACACAGTGTTTATGTGACGTTTATTGGGAGCCAGGCTCGTTATATCTTCGCCCTTAAACATGACTTTTCCCGTATCAGGAGTTTCAAATCCTCCTAAAATTCTCAGCGTAGTAGTCTTTCCGCATCCCGACGGCCCCAGAAGAGTTATAAATTCGTTTTCTTTTATGCTAAGATCGAACTCGTCCAGTACCAGCTCTTTGTCGAAGGATTTTGAAATATCTATCAGTTCTATAAGTGCCATCTATATTTTAGAAACTCGGTGGGGCGCTGACCCACAGAATCTCTGCTCCTTTCTTTGATGTTATATAATGCTTCTTATCGGGAGTATAATAGAAGGCCTCTCCGGCCTTTGCCCGATGTTTCTCTTTTCCTATGATTATGGTTATCTCTCCTCGAAGCACATACCCCAGTTCTTCACCTTCGTGAGGGTTGTCCGGATAAGTGCTGCCGCCTGCTTCGAGGGTCATCCTTATAGGTTCCATCATATTCTTCTGAGCATTGGGAATGATCCATTCAGTCTTGTTTCCCAGTTCTTCGTCTATCTTTTCAAAGTAGTCCTCTTCTCCGAAGACCACCTGCGCAGGCGCATCTTCCTGGGTGAAAAATTCATTTATAGTAACTCCTAGGCATTGGAGTATATCCTCCAGCGTGGAGATAGACGGCGACGTGAGATCGTTTTCCAGCTGGGATATGAACCCCTTGGAAAGCTCGCTCCTGTCCGCCAGCTCCTCCTGAGTAAGTCCGTTGAGTATTCTGAGTTCTCTGATCTTGACTCCTATGTCCATGTTCTCTTCCTTTTTTCATCTTATCTGTTTTATCATCGGGCCATCAAGCGGATAAAGCGCTTATTTTATTCGTATAATAGTTTCTCTTTGCCTTCTGAGGCTCGGCCCGTTTCGTTATAATAAACTCAAAGTTTAGGAATACTAAACTCCCGTGCAAACTAATTATATACGAAATGCCGCTGTTGTCAAGGGGAAGTGTTTAATTTATTTGTCTACTCGAAGTCAAAATTCATAACGAATTCTTAATGACAATTTCCATCGCCGGTGCTATAATGATTCCATGGTTATAATACTTTCGAAGATCACATCTATCTTTTTAATAATGGCGGCGGGATTTGCCGTGAACAGGGCTAAGATCATACCCAGCGGAGCTACTAAGTTTTTTGTAGATCTGCTGCTGATGATAACTACTCCGTGTATGATACTCTCTTCTGTAACGTCAAAGGAGTTCAATTCAGACACCGCAAGATCCACTGCTGAGGTTTTGGCCTGCGGTGTGCTGTTTTTCTCCGTCACTTTTATTGCAGGTTATTTTTTATGTAAAAAAATAATCCGCGTCAAACCTGCCGAGGACCTGGGCGTTTATGTGATGGCCTTTTCCACTGTAAACAGCGGTTTCATGGGCTTTCCGATCACCAACGCTATATTCGGAGGCGATATTCTCTACCTGATGATACTTCAGAATATCTGCCTCACTCTTTACATGTACTCAGCGGGTCCCTTCGTCTTTAACCTGAACGCAGGCAGCGGAAAGTTTGATCTTAAAAGGCTTTTCAAGACGTTCTGCAATCCGTCTACAATTATATCTATCGTCAGCATAGTCATGCTGTTTGCCGGGCTTCATCTGCCGTCGATGCTCTTTGACAGCGTCACATTGATAGGAGACGTTACCGTGCCGCTTTCGATGCTGGTAGTCGGCATGCAGCTTGGTGAAAGCAATATAGGCAGGATAATAAAGAACAAGCATCTTGTCATAGTCAGCGCGTTAAAAATGTTCACACTGCCCCTCCTGCTGTTCCTAACAGTAAACTGGCTACCGATTTCAGACGATGTCAAAGTCACCACCATTTTTGCAGCTTCCTTTCCTACTGCCGTGGTAGTCTCCGCTCTGGCGGTGATGGAAAATAAAAACTCTCTGCTTGCGGCAGAGAGTATAGCTCTTACTACTTTGATATCCGTCGCCAGTATTCCTGTATGCGCATTGGTTCTGACGGGATTTTATGGAGTGTAGAAAACAACTGTTTGATAGATAATATGACCCGTACTTAAAAATGCACCGTATTATAGATAACGGTGCATTTTATATTCGTATCTTAAGGGATAATCATAGCCACCAGTCGGCTTAGTTATGATTTTTCAGCTTATTCCCAATCGTCATCGTGTCTTCTCAGCTTTCCCCTCTTTGTATATATCAGATATCCTCCCAGACCTATGACTGCCGCGCCCAATATGCATGACAGGACGATCAAATATGTGTTTATGTTATTATCTGCCTGTCCTTCACTTTCTAAAAGCAGCCTCTCGTATTCCAGCGTTCCCATGACGTCTAAAGAAGTGGAGGAAGTCACCTGACCTGTCTCCTCATCGTAAAAGAACCAGCTTTCCTCGTCTGTCTCACTGTCCTTTAAGAGTATAAGGGTATATTTACTCTCATCACTCTTGGCGACTTGAATCTTCCATTCATATTCGCCGTATTTGGAATCAGTTGCTGTAAAGCCCTCAGGCATTTTCTTCTCTGACAGGTCTTCTACTATTATATATGTCTTGTCTCCTATTGTAATTTGTATCTGGTCAGGTTTTTCCGAAGGATCAACTGCTTCCTCTTCGCTCTGCGGGTCATCAGGCGTTCCTAAAGATGTATCTGTAAAGTCGCCTCGCCCATTGGTGTTTGAGGAAGGTTTTTTATTGCTGCCGGATGAGCCTCCCGAAGTCGAAGAGGATCCTCCTGAAGTCGAAGACGAGCCGCCTCCGGATGATGCAGGTTCTTTAACTGTAACAGTAGCGCTGGCTCCATTATAGAATTCTACCTTGTCCAAAGTCCCCCCCCTTGACAGTATTCACGGAAACGGCAGTGCTTCCTGCAGCCTTCGCCTGAAAGGTAAAAGTCATGCTTAATGATTGGGATCCAGCTGCATCTACTACAAACTCTCCTGTTGCATTATTAAAAGTACCTGATGCAGATTTTAATTCCAACACATTTTTGTCATAGGACAAAATTCCCTGCGCTGCTCCAAAAGTTCCTCCGGTATAAGATAATGTCATCGTGAACGTTTGACCTTTTGTGTATGTTCCTCCTCCTGATAATCCTGCACTGACGGCAAAGCCGTCAGTTGTCGATATGAGCCCGAACATCATTGTAAAAGTTAGTATAAGTATGTATATTCTTTTTTTCATCTTGTACCTTTCTTATTTAATAGGTTTTATTCCTGCAATATGCGCCCTTATATCTATTAAATCGAATATATCTATTTCATTGCTGGCATCTATGTCAAGGGCTTTCTCATATGCGCCATAGAAATTTGTCAATCCGACTAAATGCTTTCTCATATCAATCAAATCAAATACATCACATTTTCCGTCGCCGTCGCTGTCTCCGCGTACTACGATCACAGCGATGCCACATTCTTTTCCGGCCGCATCACAGACCGTAAACCTGTCTCCCGTACCCAGAACACCTGATGTTATCTCACTGCCGGATGAGTCGGTGAGCTTATAAGAATATCCTTCTCCTATGGATTTTATATTCTTTTTAAAAGTATCTGTATCTGTCTCTAAAGATACTCCTGTCACATAATCGCTTATCGAATAGATATCGCTCTCAACTCCTGCAGCCTCATCTATACCGCTGCTTTCAGATATTTTAAAAGGTACTATCTGATGGTCCGCATATTCTCCCCATCCTATGACATATGCATACGCAGTTCCCATATTCCGGTTATCAATATATGCCACCTTATAGTCCTCGCCTTCTCTCAAAGTCTTACCGTTATCCGTGACTTGTACAGAAGTCTCATAATTTTTCGCTCCGCTGTAGAGCATATTCTCCACCTTTATGCTCGATCCTGCAATAGATTTACTCTGCGTAGCCTTCGGGGTTTTATCTATGTACCAAAAATTGCAGTCTACATTGCCGCTTATTCCCGATACGCTGCCCTTCGATGAATACTGCCATATTTCATAAGTATGCTCATAGTTACATTCATAATTATATTGTGCCGCCCATATAGTATACATACTGCTCAGACTTTTTCCATCCACCGAATTTCTCAGAAACAAAAGGTTTGAGTAAAAACCCGGTTCATATCCGGCATTTTCTATTACCTGGCAAAAGGCTTTTGCGTTCTTGGTGCGCTGTTCCTTGCTGAGATCTTTTATTCTGCCGGGATTTGACGCATCGCTTGCATGCTCATAATCCATAAACACAGGCAACTCTATATCATAATCACCTAATAACCTGAGACAGTGATTTGCTTCCTCTACTGCTTCATCCTCGGTTTTAGCCTGAGAAAAATAGTAGATTCCAATGGAAATTCCCGCTTTCTTGGCGCCCTCTATATTAGCTTTGTAGTTATCGTCAAAATATAATCTGCCGCTTTCGCCATATCCTCTTCCGCCAACTCTGATAATGGCAAAATCAATGCCGTCGGCCTTGACCTTATTCCAGTCTATAGTCCCCTGATGCAGAGACACATCTATGGCGTCAACCCTGACAGAGCCATCGAAGCTGCTGCTGTGAGTATAGCTTGTACCTGTATATTTTGATACTTCTGTACCTGCAGACACCGCCGATGATGTAATTATCATCACAAATATTAAAACTAAACTTATAATAATCTTTTTCTTCATAGAACACTCCTATGGCTTTTATTTTATTATTTTTTAATTCACACGCAAGATGTTTTTAATCTCGTTCAAATAAAAATTCTCTGTAGCCTCACACCATTATTATAGCTCTAACGGGACAGGCGGCGGCGCAATATCCGCAGGTAAGGCAGATGTCTTCTCGTATCTGCGCAAGGCCTCTTTCATTATAAAATATGGCCTGAGACTGACATGCCTTCATGCAGCTGCCGCAGCCTTCGCAGTCGCTTTCCTCTATCCACATCCTCTTTGCGGACACATCCGGGTTATATTCTTTAGGCATGTTTCCCTCAAGATACTCTATCATATCGTCTATCTCCGATTCTGAAGAAAATCCTACCATTACAGAGTCTATCTGCTTCTTTGAAAACACATAGTCCAGCGCCTTCTGATAAGTCCCCGTGAGATTTCCTCCTCCGAATACTTTCATAGAGAATATGCCTTTTCCGGCGTCATGGCAGGCAGATATGGCTTCCATCATCTCATCTGCCGTACCGGGCCCTTCACCGTTTCGTATCCCCAGTCCGGCATAATTTACCAGCGGAAATACCACGTCACATTCATCTACAGATGCCATTTCTCTCACCACATCTACATTATGAGTCGACACTCCTATCGCTCTGACGAGGCCCTCTGTCTTAGCCTTGTTGAGATATTCCCATGCTCCGGCCCGCTCTGCAAACTGGCCGCTCCTCACTTCGTGAAGAAGAAATATATCTATGACATCTATATCCAGAGCATCTCTCGCCTCTTTTACAGCGTCCTTCATGGATTCATAATCGGCGCCCAGACATTTGGAACAGATGACAGGCCGTGACGCAAGGCTACTTTCGTCCTTTAGCTGTCTCATAGCTTCACGTATGTAAGGATATGTCCTGTAATATTGGGCAGTATCTATAAAGTTTATCCCCCTGCCGAGGGCATATTTTATTACCTGCGCGCCTTCTTTTAGCGGAAGATTACGCTGATTGGGTCCTATTGGCAAGACCCCCATGCCCACAGGACTCACGGATAATCCGGTATTCCCAAGTAATGTGTTTTTCATGTGAAAGCCCTTCCTTTTTAAATTATAATCTAGTATAATTGTTATGTAAATATCTATTTGGGGGTACATTTAGTGTCAGACTTAACTCACCTTGCCGAAAGTCAAGGCTTTGAAACTTTCAGGCACGCATACAGAGCTGCCATCAAAGAAGTCAGAACCAAGATCGAAATCCTGAGTGAAGATTTTGCCGTACGTCACGACTATAATCCCATACATCATATGGAAAGACGACTGAAATCACCCGAAAGCATTGAAGAAAAACTACAGCGCTACGGCAAAGAGATATCCATCGAATCCGCAAGGGAAAATATAATGGACATCGCCGGCATCAGAGTCGTCTGCAACTTCATAGACGACGTTTATGCCATAGCAGATATGCTCATGGAGCAGAACGATATTACACTGATCGCAAAAAAGGACTACATAGAAAATCCTAAGGATAACGGTTACAGAAGCCTTCACCTCGTACTCTCGGTACCGGTATTTTTACTTAACGGGTGTGAAAGCGTGCCCGTCGAAGTCCAGATACGCACAGTAGCCATGGATTTCTGGGCCAGCCTCGAGCATCAGCTCAGATACAAGAAAGGCAAGGAGCTCACCACGAAGATAAACTTTGAACTGAAAGCCTGCGCAGAAGTCAGCGCCAAACTGGATAAGCGCATGCAAGGGTTGTTCGACGAGATAAATACTATGGAATAAAAAAGCTGTCCTCCGCCGGCCTCTTAAGAAGCTGCGGAGGACATTTTTTAATAACCAAGTTCTTTCAATATCTCTTTTACCTCATCCTTGCAGCTGTCTTCTACATCCGCATATACTGCGGTGTTATCTATCATAGAAATTACTTTATACGTTCCGCCTGAAGATAAGGTATATTTTGCGTGGTTCTTACCGCTGACTGAGGATTCGGAGACTATAGATCCTTTAGTTTCCTCAAACAGACTCCTGTTATTGTCAAAAAACGCGGAAGCAGTATCGGCGCCGGACAACACATAGAATTCGATCTGTTGACCTCCCTGTCCATCTATCGCTATGTAAGCGCTTTTTACATGATCATACTGAGCAAACTGTTCTTTTACATTTATTACCTCATATCCGTTTTTTTCCATAGCCGCCGCAAAGCCTTTTGCAGTTAAAGGCTCTTTAGATCCTGTGAGCGTCGCTATAAGAGCCACAGTGGCCACAAGCGCTGCCGCAGCGCCTATTATTAAAAACTTCAGACTTCTTTTCATCTGTCTCTTATGCGAGGAGGTACAGATCATCCAGCCCCTGAAGATCCATCAGAACCCATATCGCATCGTTTACCTCCATCCTCGTATTAAAATAACCGAAGCTAAATCTGATGAGACTCTCCTCTTCTCTGCCCAGCGCTTTCATTAGGCGAGGAGCATTGAAATCTCCGCTTTTCACAGCTATTTTGTTCTTCCTCATGAAATCTTTTACTTCTTCGGCTGAAAAACCCTCGACGCTGATGGCTACAGTAGGTATTCTGGTATTGGTGCCGAAATCCCCGTACACAGTAACGTTTTTCATAGAACTCACTGACTCGAAAAAACGCTTGGCCAGCCTGTGGGGGAAAATACTTATCCCATATATGCCTTTTTCAAGTATGAAATCTATGGCGGCGCACAATCCTCCCAGCTTTTTCTCATCCGGCTCCGGCAGATCCTCAAGAACCTTCTCGTCCAGAGAGACGCCTTTCTTGAGACATATGCCGCCTGTGCCATAAGGCGCCATCAGCTTTTTATGGCCGGTAAAGCAAAAGGCGTCGATCTGCATGCCCTCCAGATTTATGGGAGTAGCTCCAACTGTCTGACATCCGTCCACTATCAGTTTCAGGTGATTCTTTCTGGCTACAGCGCCGATCTTTTCCATATCTGTGATATTTCCTGTGACGTTGGATCCGTGGGAACACACGATGGCTGCAGTATCATCCCTGACAGCCTGCTCTAAAAGATCATACTTTAAAACGCCGTATTGATTCACCGGTATGTATGTCACTGTACTTCCGCCATCCTCCAGTTCCCTGAGAACATCAAGGACTGCGCCGTATTCCATATCTGTGGAGATTATGTGTTCACCGGGCTTTACCAATCCCATTACAGCGGCTCTGATGGCCTGCCTTCCGCCCTGTGTGAGAATTATATCTCCCTTGCAGCCCAGAAGTCTATACAATCTGTCCTTCGCATCCTGACAAGATGCAGGCGGCGCGTTTTTTACCGTTTTTGGTTTGACGACTGTAGTCGCCGCATTGTTTAAATAAGTCATGACTTCTCACCTCTTAATTTCTACATGGATTGACTCCATGACGCAAAGCGCCGCTTCCTGACGTTTCGGATCATTGCTGGCTACGCACGAGACATCTACTATTATTGGAACTTCAGGCATAGCTGCCTTTGCCACTACGATGTTTGATATTACGCATATATCAGTGACAACTCCTACGAACTCTACGCTACCGTACTCTTCCTTATGGGTATGAAGATATTCCCCCAGCTCATATGAACCGAAAGTAGGCTTGGAAAAGACCAGATCCTGCTCACCTTTGAGGCCGGCTATCTTGCCGTAAAGCTGCCACCCGTCCTGGCCGTCAAGGCAGTGTTCCACGGGCAGGTGTCTGCCCTCCTGAGTTTCCATATAATGGCGGTCGTGAGTATCCATCGTAAAGATTATCTGTCCTTCTGTCCCCATCTTCCGGTATTCTTCTATCTTGCCGGCTATAGGCTCTTCGAGAGCCTCTGCGCCCTTAAATCCAAGGGAACCAGTAACAAAGTCATTTTGATAGTCGACCACTATAAGCAGTTTTTTCATCTTCTCCTCCTATCGCTCTTTGGCATTTTTCGGTTGATGCCGGTCATCTCTTTAAGGCAATGTGAGAATATGATACAATATTCTCTCTGTCGCATCCGGCAGTCGTTATATATAAGGCTGTTATTGTACGATAGCCTTTGTCAGAATCCATTCAGTCCAGTTGACATAATATTTGCCCAGAATGTGAGTATTATCGCTGGTATACTCGGCTCTCAGGTTTCCGTTCTCATCATCAAAGATCTCATTTACATCTATATAAAAGATTTTTTTATTGTCTATGAACTGCGAGATCCTCTCGTTAAAGCTGTTGATGTTGGTGTTATTGAATACGTTGTCGCTGTCAGAACGGGCGGCGGCTACATGAAGGTTCCCCTCTATAAAGAGAAGAGAGTCGGAGCCTTCGCTCTTATATAATCTACCAGCTCTTTATATTTTTGCACGGTATTATCCTGATTATAACCTAATTCATTTATACCCAGCATCAGATATATCTTTCCATACTTCTTGCCGGAAAGAAGCTGGTCGAGATTTACACTGCCTATGCCGGCAACGTTTACCGTCTTCTCTTTAACATTATACACGCTCATACCGGTATTTGCAAAGAAATCAGCCCCCTGTACCTGTCCGTATTCCGAGAGTCCTAAAGTCCTGGAATCGCCTATGAACAGAGCGTCAGACAAATATGTGGGATCTGCCGCAGTAAACGGAGCGTCTTTAGGGTCTTTAACATCAGGTTCAGGCTGAGGCGGATTTTGTTCCTCTCGTTTATCTTCTCCGTCCTGGGTCTCCTCTGAAGGAGGCGCTTGTGTATCGTCATCTTTTCCGACAGGCGACTCTTCTAATATGAGCACTTTAAATGCCATTATGGTGAACAATACAAGGCATGAAATCATTATTAAAATCGAAAATGAATACTTTAATATATTTTTCATAAGTTTCCTCAAAATCTAAAATACATGAACGGATCGTTAAGTCCTATATACAAAAAGTACATGCAGGCCCAGAATATCACAAACAAGATCACCGAGCCGGCCACCCTGTTTCTTATGAGGCCAAAAAGTTTCTCCGGCAGCGAAGTACACATGATAAAACATATGACCATCAAGACTCCGTACATATCCAAATATTTAGCGAAGTCTCCCTCAAACACAGTATCGCTTCCGGTACCGGCAAAATCAAACAGTCTCTCTAAGTACACCAAGAGCTGACCCATATCGGTTATCGCAAATATCATCCATGACAGCGGTATGAGGAACAGCATATACAAGTGTCCCAGAGGGCGTATCTTGTCCATGATCTTTTTAAGTCCCGATTTTTCTATAGCTATCACCACGAACAGGAAGAGTCCCCAGATGATGAAGTTCCATCCCGCTCCGTGCCAGAATCCCGTCAGAAGCCACACTGCCAGGAGGTTAAAATACACTCTCGGGGCAGATCGTCTGTTTCCCCCGAGAGGTATATACACATAATCCCTGAACCAGCTTCCTAAGGTCATATGCCATCTTCTCCAAAACTCAGTCATAGTCACCGACTCGTAAGGATGTTCAAAATTGGCGGGTATTGTGAATCCCATCATTCTTCCCAGGCCTACTGCCATCATGGAATAGCCGTAAAAGTCAAAATACAGCTGGAAACTGTAAGCGAATATCCCCATCCATGCTACAGGCGCAGATATGCTCTCAAAACCTACTGCCTGTATATCGCTGAAGCAGCTTCCTATACGGTTAGCCAGCAAGACCTTAAAGCCCATGCCCAGGGCGAAAATCCTCAGTCCCTCATCAAAATTTTTAAAGGATGAAGCCCGCCTTTTCAATTCATCTTTCATATCTTTATACCGGGCTATAGGTCCCATGGTCAGTTTGGGGAACATAGTCAGGTATGCTCCAAAATCGGCAAAAGACGTCTCGGCTTTGACATCCCTCCTGTATACGTCTATAAGATACGAAATACTCTGAAATGTATAGAAACTGATGCCGAGGGGAAGCAATAAGTTTAAGGGATGCAGAAGCTGCCCGTCTCCTCCCAGTTTTTCCGAAATAAAATTGATATTCTCGAAGATAAAATCCGCGTATTTGAACACGCAGAGCCATAAAAGATTATAGGCGATGCCTATAGTCAGCAAGAATTTAGGCTTATCGCTCTTTTCTATAGACTTTCCAAAGAGAAAATTGACTATCACCGAGAGGATCAAAAGCAGTATATATTGAGGCTTGTCCACAGCCGATACGGCATAAAAACACAGGCTGCCCGCAAATAGCCATAAGTTTTTCCATTTTCTCGGTAGAAGAAAATATATGATTAAAAATATAGGTAAAAATACGGGAAGGGAAGCCTTTGACGTGAAAAAATTTTTCTGCTATAGTGAACTTAATTATGGAAAACAGGAGTACAAAAGCATATGGATTTTAAAGTGGGAGAAGTTATCAAAATGAAAAAGAAGCATCCTTGCGGTGCGAATGAATGGAAGTTACTTAGAGTTGGAATGGATTTTCGGCTGCAATGTATGAAGTGCGGAAGAGAAGTAATGGTTCCGAGAAAGCTTGTAGAAAAGAATTTTCGAGGATATATCAGCCAGGATGTTTAATATGTCTAATCTGTCTGATGGTAAAAATGAATAAAAAAAGAGCAATATCAGAAGAAATTTTGTACAGTAAAATTTTGAAATGAAACTTGAGTTTGTAAAGGTTCTGTGATATAATGGACAACTGTAATGTGTAAAAATCCTTGTTCTCTTAAATATTTAAGAGAGCCAGAAAGACCAAAAGGAGGTGCAAATGACCATGAATAAGTATGAATTAGCTCTGGTTATTAATGCAAAAATCGAAGATGACGCTAGAACAGATGCCATTGAAAAGATTAAAGCTTTAATCGAAAAATTTGGCGGAGAGATTACTAACGTTGATGAATGGGGTAAGAAGAAATTAGCTTACGAAATTCAGAAGATGAGAGAAGGATATTACTATTTCATCCAATTCGATGCATCAGCTGAGTGTCCAGCAGAGATTGAACGTCGTGTTCGTATCATGGAGCCAGTTATGAGATACTTATGCGTTAAACAGGATGCATAACGAATAGGAGGAATTCCATGAATAAAGTAATTTTGATGGGACGTTTAACCAGAAACCCAGATGTGAGATACTCACAGGGTGAGAAGGCAACGTGCGTAGCAAGATATACTTTGGCCGTAAACAGAAGATTCCGCAGAGAAGGCGATCAGGATGCAGACTTCATTAACTGTGTTGCTTTTGGCAGACAAGGTGAATTTGCTGAGAAGTATCTGAAACAGGGTACTAAGATTGTCATTTCCGGAAGAATTCAGACAGGTAGTTATACCAATCGTGACGGTGTTAAGGTATATACAACAGATGTTGTTGTTGAAGAACAGGATTTTGCGGAGAGTAAGGCAGCTGCTTCCAGCTATACAGGTGGATATCAGCAGCAGGGAGGCTATCAGAGTGCTCCAGAGCCACAGGCTGCACCTGCACCGACAAACCGTCCAGCCCCAAGTGAGGCAGTGAGCGATGGATTCATGACAATTCCAGAGGGAATTGAAGAAGAACTGCCTTTTATTTAGAGTTAAGGAATTTAGGAGGTAATATCAATGGCATATAGCAAAGATCGTGGCGATGCTCCAATGAGAAGAAGAGGTGGCCGCAGAAGAAAAAAAGTTTGCATTTTCTGTGCAGACAAGAATGCAGTAATCGATTATAAAGATGTAAATAAATTAAAAAGATACGTATCTGAAAGAGGTAAGATCTTACCTAGAAGAATCACAGGAAACTGTGCAAAACATCAGCGTGCTCTTACAGTAGCAATCAAGAGAGCAAGACACGTATCCTTAATGCCTTACACAGTAGAGTAAGACATACTAATTTTGCTTGAATATGCCGCGGCAACTATGTGTTTTAGTTACCGTGGCATTTTTTAAAATAGTCAATTGTTCCTGATTTGTAGCGCAATAAGGCGCTTCTGGAGGTAAAAATGAAAAAAAGAGGAATTTTAAACGCGCAACTTTCTTATTTACTCGCAGCCCTGGGACATAAGGATTTATTTATGATAGGGGATGCCGGAATGCCTATTCCTGAAGGAGTAGAAGTAGTAGATCTTGTATTAACTGCAGGAGTACCAACATTTAAGCAGGTATTAGATGCTGTTTTAGATGAAGTACAGGTAGAAGGGTATTATCTGGCTCACGAAATTAAAGAATTTAATCCAGAATTAGAAGAGTACATTAAGGCAGGTCTTCCTGAAGCAGAAGTAGAATACATGCCACATGAAGACTTAAAGAAGTTCAGCGGTAAATGCCGTTTTGCCATCCGGACAGGAGAATTTTCTCCATATCCAAATGTAATCTTAAGAGCTGGAGTGGTATTTTAGATTACTATTTAATTCATTAGACAAACAACAGACGAAGCCATTGCCCCCAATAAGGCATATTTGTGATTTTAGTCGCGGCGGTTTGAATGTTCGCTCATGCGTTCGCATCCAAACCTTGCTCCGAAACCACAAATATGCCTTATTGGGGGCAATGGCTTCTGTGCTGTGGCTGGAAGGATGAATTAAATAGTAATAATATTTTTGTTGAAAGAGACCAAAAAACGCGCTATACTATTAAATAACACAAAAATTATTTTCTATCATCCAGAAGAAAGGGGGAGTCTCGTGTCCAAAATTAGAATTCATCAAGGTTCAAGGGATTTATATGTGAATGTTATCAGTGTGAATTCCAGGTATGTAGATTTTATTATACATAATGATTTATCAATAGATATGAAGGTTCCTGTTGGAATGAGCTGGGAGATGATAGAGCGGTATGTACGCTTGAATGAAACGATGATTTTTGAGGAATATGAGAAGAAAAAGGTTCGAAACCATCAGATGCTTCCAATTACTTTGGATTTGGAGGAAGGAAGAATTGTTTACCGAGGTGGGCTATACCTTCCATTTCTTGGGAAGACAGATGTTCTTCTTAGGATAAAGTATTTATCTGATTTTGATGAGGAAGAAACTAAGATTTATATGGAAGATAAAAAGAATCAGGGTAAACATTTGATTATTAAGACAGATAAGGATAGCCAGGAATTTCTGCGGTATTGTATCATGCGTTATTATAAAAAATGTGCATTGATTATTGTTAAAAAGAAGGTAGAAGAGTTTGCACAGAAGATGGGACTTCAGTATAATCAGGTAATGATAACAGGTCAAAAGAGACAGTCTCCACTGCGACGGCCACGTCTTTCATATCAGAATATTGAGATTAAGAATCAGCTGACAGTGTGGGGAAGCTGTAATCGTAAGCATAATCTGAAGTTTGACTGGAAGCTGGCAATGCTTCCTATGGAAATTATCGAATATATTATTGCACATGAGCTGACGCATTTAAAAGTTATGAATCATTCGGCTACGTTCTGGAATGAGATGGAAAAGGTGATGCCGGAATATAAGGAATGTCGCAGCTGGCTTGAAAAGCATGGAAAAGAATATGAGATTTTTTAAGAAAGAAGATTTTGATGGCATGTAATTTACATATAAATGTATGAAATGATTAGAAGATAGCAAAGGGAGAAAAACACACTCTGGAGCATTTTTAAACATGCTTTAGCAGATTAAAAGTAGTAAGGATATAAATAAAAAAGTTCGGGAAACCGGACTTTTTTATTTTCTGACGAAGATATAGGAAATCTATGTTATAATTCTGGTATGCCAGATATAACTTTAATTTATAATTTTTTATATATTAAAGTGTATTGGAATAAAAATAGCATTTATATAAGCTGCAATAATAATTTCTGAATTATAAGGTAGTATATTTAATGAATAGTTGCAAATTATAAAATTATTTTAATTTATAGTTAAAAGTTATAGAAATATAATAATACTTGAAAAAAATGAGGATTATAAGAAGCAGAATAATGCCTAGAAAAATGAGGATTATAAGAAGTACAATAATGCCTGAAAAAATGAGGATTATAAGAAGCAGAATAATGCCTGAAAATTAGAAATTATAAGAAATATAAAGGGTAAGATTTAATAACAAAAGGAAAATATTGATTATGAAACTAGACGAAACAAAAAGACAGAAGATTATTCATCCAATTCCACCTCTTTATGATAAAGATTCAAAAATTTTGATATTGGGGAGTTTTCCTTCGGTGAAGTCCAGGGAAGAGGCATTTTTTTATGGACATAAGCAAAATCGTTTCTGGAAGCTTCTGGCGGGAATTCTTTCGGAGAAAAAACCGGAAACTGTAGAGGAAAAGAAGGATTTCCTTCACAGAAACTGTATTGCGGTGTGGGATGTGATTCATAGCTGTGATATTATAGGATCATCTGATAGCAGTATTCGTAATGTAGTGCCAAATGATTTATCAGAGATATTGGAAAGTGCGGATATCAGGCAGATTTACTGTAATGGTGCGAAATCATATGAGTATTACCGAAAGTATCAGGAAAAAGAAACCGGGAGAAAGGCGAAGAAACTTCCTTCGACAAGTCCGGCAAATGCAGCATTTTCTATAGAAAAATTGACAAATGAGTGGAAGGAAATCTGTGGCCCATTGCAAGTGGCACCAGCGGGTATCGGGGGAGTTTTGCTTAACTGGTATGATTATAATGCAAGGATTTTGCCGTGGAGAAGTGATCCGACACCGTATCATGTCTGGATTTCTGAAATTATGTTACAGCAGACCAGGGTGGAGGCGGTTAAAAAGTATTATAACCGCTGGATGGAAAGTCTGCCGGATGTGAAAGCTTTGGCAGAAGTTCCTGATGATGAACTTATGAAGCTTTGGGAGGGACTAGGCTATTATAATCGTGCTAGAAATTTAAAGGCAGCCGCAGTTCAGATAATGGAAGAGTTCGATGGAGAAATTCCGTCAGATTATTCTAAATTGTTATCTTTAAGAGGGATAGGGGAGTATACTGCAGGCGCGATTGCTTCAATTGCATTTGGTATTCCGGAGTCTGCCGTAGATGGAAATGCCCTCAGAATTTTTTCAAGAATTCTTGCAGAAGATGGGGAGATAAATAAAACTTCAGTAAAGAAAAAAATAACACAGGAAGTAAAGCGTGTTTTGCCAGAAGAACGTCCGGGAGACTTTAATCAGGCATTGATGGATCTGGGATCTTCGATTTGTATTCCAAATGGAGAACCATTTTGTGAAAATTGTCCATGGGAGTCTATTTGTAAGGCACATAAATACGGTCAAGAAACAGATTTTCCAGTGAAAGCAAAAAAGAAACAGAGAAAAATTGAAAAAAAGGCTGTATTTTTAATAGAAGTATCTGATAAGATTATTTTACACAAAAGACCAGAGAAAGGGCTTTTAAGTGGATTATGGGAATTGCCTAATCTTGATGGCGAGCTTTCTGCAAAAGAGTTATCTGAACAGATGAAAAAATGGGAAATCGGAGATTATATGATAGAGCCATTGGGTGAGGGAAAACATATTTTTTCTCATGTGGAATGGCAGATGAGGGGATATCGTATTCAAATGAGAGACATTTCAGAGAAACTTTTAGAAAAGGAAGAATGGATTGCCGTATCAAGAGAAGATTTAGAAGAAAAATATGCAATTCCTTCAGCATTTGAATGTTATCGGAAACAAATTTATCGGGGATAGATTTGAAAGAAACAATTCTTGCTGAGGGATTATAGAAAGAAGATTTATTGAGAGTAGGCTTGAGAAAAACAATCCTTATTGGTAGGCTAGAAAAGTAGATTTACCAAGAATAAAATTGTAAAAGATAGTCATTATTAGTGTGTATAAAAACAGATTGATAAAAATAGATTTATTCGATAAAAACGTACTCGCTAAAAAGTAGAAAAACATAAAATAAATAAGAAATAAAAATAGAGTTATAGAAAGGAAACATTATGGAGAAATTAATCGTACTTGGAACGGGAAATGCTTCTGTTACAAAATGTTATAATACTTGTTCTATTATTCAGGATGAAAAGGGAAAATATTTTATGATTGATGCCGGAGGTGGAAATGGGATTCTTACTCAGCTTGAAAAAATGAATATTCCGGTTACAGAAATTCATGATATTTTTCTTACGCATGAACATACCGACCATCTTCTGGGAATGATATGGATGATTCGTGTTATCGGACAGGCAATTCAGAAAGGAAAATATGAAGGAAATTGTACGATTTATTGCCATGATGGGCTGGTGAATGTACTTAAGACAATTTGTGAGCTGACATTAGTTAAGAAGATTACCAATCTTATTGGAGACAGAATTATTCTCTGTCCGGTGCAGGATGGAGAGGAAAAACAGATTTTAGATTATAAAGTGAAGTTTTTCGATATAAGATCTACAAAGGCAAGACAGTTTGGATTTGTGACAACTTTAAATAATGGAAAGCGTCTTACATTTTGTGGAGACGAACCATACCAGGAGCATTGTTTTGAATATGCATATCAGACAGACTATTTCCTGCATGAAGCTTTTTGCTTAGATGGGGAAAAGGATGAATTTAAGCCATATGAAAAACATCATGGTACGGTAAAAGACAGCGCAGAGTTGGCGCAGGAATTACAAGTGAAGAATCTGTTATTATGGCATACAGAAGATAAAAATATTCGTAAGAGAAAATCTCTTTATAAAAAAGAAGCAAAAAAATATTATAAAGGTAATGTGTATGTACCATATGACAGGGAGATTATTGAGTTAAAATAGTTAAAAAAATTAGACATTTCCGAGTGGATAATATTTGTAAAGTATATATTGTTTTCTTTATTTAAAAGTTGTAGTCATAGTTTTGTGAACGATAAAAGGATAAATCGATGAAAGAATAGAAGTGAAAGGAAAAAATTATGAAATTCAGACCATGTATAGACATACATAATGGAAAGGTAAAACAAATTGTCGGAGGGAGTCTTTTAGATAAAGGAGATTACGCACAGGATAACTTTGTTTCCGAAAAAGATGGAGATTTTTATGCTAAATTATATAAAGATGCAGGTCTTGAAGGGGGGCATATCATCCTTTTAAATCCAGCAGGCAGCCAGTATTATGAGGAAGATGTACGGCAGGCATGTCTGGCTCTTTCTGCTTATCCGGGAGGGCTTCAGATTGGTGGTGGAATGACTGCAGAGAACGCAGCATTTTTCCTGGAACAGGGGGCTTCACATATCATTGTGACTTCTTATGTTTTTAAGGATGGAAAAATTAACTATGAAAATCTTGAAAAAATAGTTGCAGTAACTGGAAAGGAACACCTCGTTCTCGATTTAAGCTGCCGTAAAAAAGGAGAGGATTATTATATCGTCACAGACCGCTGGCAGAAGTTTACAGATGTAAAACTTACCGAAGATGTATTATCTGAGCTCGCTGATTACTGTGATGAATTTCTTATACATGCGGTAGATGTAGAGGGAAAAGCAGGTGGAATCGAGGAAGATATTGCCGCATTACTTGGCAACTGGGATGGAATTTCGGTAACTTATGCAGGGGGTGTAAGCTCCTTTGAGGATTTGAGAAAATTAAAAGAACTTGGGAGAAATAAGGTGGATGTTACTATTGGAAGTGCACTCGATTTGTTTGGCGGGGAAATGCCATTCTCCAAAGTATTAGAAGAAATAAACTTCTGATTTGTGAGGCTGCGGAGCAGACGAACTCCTGAAGATAAATAAAGCATAT
>ENA-ORUB01001456-ORUB01001456.1-human-gut-metagenome-genome-assembly--contig:-NODE-1456-length-25639-cov-9.350571_pt1 | contig 25639 bp, 27 predicted proteins | sample MGYA00241918_ERZ509200 | MGnify/ENA primary metagenome ERZ509200 (study PRJEB26280, sample SAMEA2338853) | human gut metagenome | biome: human gut; feature: human-associated habitat; material: faeces... | reverse complement strand
GCGAGAGCGTTTCTGCATGGCGAAATGCGCTTGTGAAGAGAGGCACGATGAGCGCCACCATCATCGAGAAGGTGCCACGTGCGTTCGTTTTGAAGTTTGCGCCACGTGATACCTGCGCGCGATAGATGGTCTGAAGTTCAGTAGCGAACTGCGGCAAGAAGCGCAGCGCGATACCCATCATGGTGGCAAGTTCATGGGCAGGAACGCCAAAACGTTTGAAGGGCTTCAGCAGCTCCTCGTTGGAGAGGGTATATTGGGTGGTGTTTCGGATGTAGACCTTCCCGCAGACGGTATAGCCGCTGGGGTCTGTGGGGATCAGGGTCTTTGCCGTCACGCCGTTGTCTGCCCCAGCTGTCACCGGAGCGGGCTGGGACTCCTCCCGTACCGGCTGGGTCACGGGGGCGGGGCGTTCGTCCTCCGGTTCCTCCGCCGCCTGACGCCGCAGGTCGGAGATCTCCCCGCGGGCGGAAAGCAAGATCGGCGCCTGACTCAGCATCAGCACGGACGGCGCCGAAAGGCCGTCCCTCTGCCCCATGTCCCCTAACTGCCACTGGAGCAGCGCCAGTGGCAATTCCCTCTTCACGGCCATCCACGCTCCGGCGGCGTCAACGCTGCCCGCCGTGGCATAGACGGTCCACAGTGTCACACCCGCCAGCAGCAGCGCGCCCAACCGCTGAGAGAGCCTTGCAAACCTCTTTCGTTCCATTTGCTTCACCTCTTGGGACAACCTTATGCGCCACGGGTCCGAAAAATGACCATCCAATGAAAAACCGCCCGACACATTTGTGCCGGACGTTCCTCTATCTCAATACCATTTATCCAAATTCATTCCGCGAGGCTTCGCATCAGGGCGATCTCTTTGGCATAGCCGGGCAGCTCATTGGGTGTTTCCAGGCAGAAGGGCAGATTTTTCAGCGCCGGATGATTCACCACCCGGGCCAGCGCCTCCTGTCCAATGCAGCCCTCCCCGATCCGGGCGTGGCGGTCCTTGTGGGCGCCGCAGAGATTCAGACTGTCATTCAAATGAATGGCCCGCAGCCGCTCCAGTCCGATGGCCCGGTCAAATTCCGTCAAAACGCCGTCCAGATCGTGAATGATGTCATACCCGGCGTCGGAAACGTGGCAGGTGTCCAGACAGACGCCCATCTTCCCCGTCAGCTCCACCCGATCCAGAATCTCCCTCAGTTCCTCAAAGCGTCCGCCTACCTCGCTGCCCTTCCCGGCCATGGTCTCCAGCAATACCGTTGTAGACTGTTCCGGGGTCAGGATGGCGTTGAGTCCTTCCGCGATATAGGTGATCCCGGCTTCGATCCCCTGTCCCACATGGCTGCCGGGGTGGAAATTGTAAAGCTGCCCCGGTATGTGCTCCATACGGCGCAGATCGTCCGCCATGGTGTCCCGTGCGAAAAGACGGTTTTGTTCCTCCGCGCCGCAGAGATTCAGGGTGTACGGGGCATGGGCGATGATCGGTGCGAAGCAGTGCTCCTTCATGAGCGCCGCCAGCGCAGCCACGTCCGCCGGGTCCAGTTCCTTGGCCTTGCTCCCCCTGGGATTCCGGGTGAAAAACTGAAACGTATTGGCCCCCAGGGACAGCGCCGTCCGGCCCATAGCCAGAAAGCCCTCCGATGCAGACAGGTGGCATCCTGCGTACAGCATCCCGCCGCCCCCCTTCACAGCCGGAGGGCGGCGCAGTCCACCCTGCCGTCCTCCAGGGTGATGACGCCATAGGTCCGCCGGGGACTGGGCCCGATGCACCCGGGATTCATCACCCAGAAATCGCCGCTGCGGTCCACCAGCGGCTGGTGGGTGTGGCCGAACAGCAGGATATCCGCCCCGCACTCCCGGGCGGCGTACATGGCCGCCATGGGGCCGGACTTCACATGCCGGGTGTGGCCGTGCATCATCAGGATGCGGACACCGCCCAGCTCCGTCAGCCGCTCCGGCTGGTCCGCGCTGCCATAGTCGCAGTTGCCGGGCACCCCCAGCAGCGGGATCCGGGGATACAGCCGCCCCAGCCGGTCCGCGTCCCGGGCGCAGTCCCCCAGATGGAGGATGGCCTGGGGCTGCACCAGCTCCACGCACTGCTGCATAGGGTCCACGCACCCGTGGGAATCGGATAAAACCAGTATACGCATAGCACATACCCTTTCAACGCTTGTTTTCCGTTATTTTACCACACCTTCCCGGGGATTTCCAGTCTCCCCCGTCTTTGCGGAAAACCGTTTTTACGCTTCCGCAATTCAGAGAAAATGTTGACTTTCCCTCGCGAATATGTTATATATAATTTAACGGTATAATTGTAAAATAGTATGTTTTATGGAAAGGTCGCGTTTTATGCGTATCAAATCATTCAATTTTGCAGGTAATTCCGCCCATGGATCCCGTGTAGTTTGGGCAAGGTGTACCCAAACGCTTTCCCCGGGCGCATAGACGGCTGCGCCGTATTCCGTCTGCGCGCCTGCCGCAGCCCATACGGTCAAAATCAGATCAGGAGGTAACGAGCATGAAAAAATTTCTGTCCGCGCTTCTGGCGGCCCTGATGCTGCTGTCTGCAACCGCCTGCGCGGCCCACGAGCCCGTTCTGCCCCCCAGCCGGTGGGGGGAGATGCAGATCCGGTCCATGTTTGAGCGCTATTATTCCATTTCCGACGCCTTTCAGGCGGCAGACGCCGTGGCCCGTGTCACGGTGGGCGACTGGCAGGGAGAGGACCTGCACAACTGGGTCACGTTCTTCGACGCGGCCGTTCAGGAGTCCTACAAAGGGGAGCTTCCCCGGCACTTCACCCTGGTGCAGGGCGGCTGCTCAGAGGCATCCTCTCCCAACTACCCCTTGTTTATAAACGGAACCGAGTTGTTGGTTTTCCTGAAGGATTATGACGGCAGCGGGGAAAAATATCACCCCATCACCGATTACAACACGGTACTGTATGCCGTGTATGATGAAAACGGCCACCGGTATTTTCTGGATAGCTTCGGGACCATGAGCGCTCAGGATACTCTTACACCCGGCAGGACCACGCTGACCGCCCAGGAGCTGACGCAGCTGACGGCCCGCATCGCCCAGACGGATCCCGTTCTGTCGAACGCCGTGGTCCAGGCCAATCAGAACCAGGAAGCCGTGATCTACCGGCAGTCCGACCTGGAGGAGCTTTTCAAAAGCCTGTCCTGACATTGCAGCAGCCCGCCCGCCGGGGTTCCGGCAGGCGGTTTTTTATAGGTTAAAGGAGCCCGGCACGCGCCGGACTCCTCTTGTTTATTATCCCAGCGCCCAGGCCTTCACATCGCTGCCGTCGGGGTCGGCGATGCGCAGGCCCGCCGTTACGTCCACCCCGGGCGCAGCCGCCCGGATATCCGCCACGGAGGTCTCGATGCTGCTGCCGCTGGTGCAGAAGGGCCGGATGGTTTTCCCGGTCAGGTCATAGCTGTCCAGGAACGTGTTGATGATCCGTGGTGCGGTGCCCTGCCAGATGGGATAGCCCAGATAGATGGTGCCATACTGGGACAGGTCCAGCGGCTGGCCCGCGATCCGGGGCCGGGCCGCGGGGTCCTTTTGCTCCTGATTGGCCCGGCAGCTCTCGTCGTTGTAGTCCAGATCCTGGCTGGTATAGGGCTGCTCCGGCACCAGCTCGATCAGATCCGCCCCGGTCAAATCGCGGATGCGCTCTGCCGCCGTCCGGGTGTTGCCGGTGCAGGAGAAATAGATCACCGCCACCCGGGTACCGGCCCAGCCGCTGCCGGTACTGCCGGTGGTATTTCCGCCGTTTCCGGCATTTCCGGTACTGCCTGCACCGCCGGGCACACCGGTACTGCCGCCGGGATTTTCCGCCGGGCCGCTTCCCGGGTCCGTGGCCCCGGGGGTCACCGTGGGACTATCTCCGCCGGGGGCCACCTCCGTCTGCTTCTTTCCGCAGGCAAACAGGGCGCAGGCCATGCACAGGGCTAAAATCAGGGCAAAAACACGCTTCATGGGGCTTTTCCTCCTTATTTCCGTCTTTATTCTTCCTCCTGCTGCACCGCCGTGCCGCCCAGGCCGAAATCGTCGGCCACGGTGGCGCTGTCCCGGCGGAGCATGGTTTCCATGACCCGGATATCGCTGTCGATGTCCATGGCGTCGGCGCGGTACAGCTCATCCAGCTGCCGCTCAAAGCCCGCCACGATGCTGTCCATGGTGCTCTGGATTTTGGCCTTGGCCTGGTTGAGATTCTCGCCGCTGACCCCGGCCTCCTCAAACTCGGCGTAGGAATTCAGCAGCTTCTGGGTGGTGGGCAGATAGTAGTTCAGGAAGGTGCCGGCCTTGCCCTTTTTGGCGGGCTCCTTTTCGATGATGCGGAAAATCTTCCCCGCCACCTCCTCCAGCCGGTCGATCTTCTGGCTGAGGACAGGGTCGGCAATGCGGTCGTTGGCCCGGCGGATCTCCCGCAGGATACCGGAATAGCCCTGCTCCGCCGGGGCCGGCTCCCGGACGGTCTGCCGCGGGGCAAAGTATGCCTCCGCCGCCTCCGGAGAGCGGAACAGCATGTCGCTGCTCAGATCCACATAGGCGTTCTTGCCCCAGAGGCCCTTTTCGATCATGATCTCCAGGTCCCTTTCCACCTTCCGCTGGGGGAGCTCCGCCGTGTCGGCCAGCTTTTTCAGAGACACGGCGTCCTGCCCGTGGGCACAGGCCAGATATTTGCCGAAGCGGCGGGCCCGGCGGGTCATAGAGGCGCTGCCGATGACCAGTCCCAGGCCTCCGGCGGCCAGGCCCATGGTGGGAAACAGCTCCGCCAGCAGGCTCCAGCTCAGAACTCCGGCAGCGGCGCCAACGCCCTGCACCATAGACACCAGGCCTGCGAAAAGCAGCACCAGGCCCACAATTTTCATGGTATTGGCCCCTTTTGCGGAGTATTGGGGCGTTTTCGTCACCTTTTTGCGGGTGCTGGAGGCTGTCCCGGTACGAGGCCGGGACGGGGCGGGATTCTGCTGGGACAGGCCGGGATTCTGCCGGGACACGGACTTGCGCTTCGTGTCGCCGCCAAACAGCTTGGCCAGCAGCACAACAAGGCCCACCGGCCAGGCCACCGCGAATAAAATTGCGATAATGGCCCAGGAGCCAAAATCGTTGTCGTCCTTTTTTGGCGGACGGCGGGGCGGCTCCTGCCGGGTCTCCCCCTCCCGGTCGTCATAGGAATAGGCCATTACTTCTCTCCCTTCCGGCGGAGCTTGCGCTTGTTGCCGTGCTCATCCACCACATAGGTGTTATCCAGCTCCCGGGCCAGATTTCCCACCACGGAGTCGATGTATTCCCGGCGCAGGGCAAGCTGCTCCTGCTTCTCCTCCGGCGTCAGCCCCTCCGCCGTTTTCGACTTGGCGGCCAGCTGGTTGATCCGGGCGATCTTCTTTTCATCCATCATCGGTTCCCCCTTACAGATAGCGCTTCAGGGTGATGAACACCCTGCCTTTTTTCGTTTGATTGCCGACCTCCTCCAGAACGCACTTGCCCAGACCCCGGAGGGTCAGGGTATCCCCCTGGGATACCGGGCGATCCGGCTTCTGGCAGTCGGTCCAGTTCACCTGGACCTTTCCGGAGGTCACGGCCTCGGCGGCCTTGCCCCGGCTGAGGGAAAAGCCCGCTGCCAGCACGCTGTCCAGCCGCAGGGAGGACACCGTGTCCCGGATGTGCTTCACCTTTTCCTCCGGCGGGATCAGGTCCTCCAGAGGCAGGGACGCGGTGTGCAGCCGCACCCGGCCCGCAGCCGTCCACTCCGACAGCAGCAGCTCCGCCGCCGGTCCCGTGGCCAGTACGTCGGCCCAGCGGGGGGACACCAGAATGTCCCCCAATGTCTCCCGGGTGACGCCCAGGGCCATGAGACTGCCCAGAATGTCCCGGTGGGTCAGGGAATCCTCCTCATAAAACGAGGCCCGGACCACCCGGACGGCATCCTCCTCCGGGGCCTCCTGCCAGTCCGGCAGGAACCACAGCTGCCGCCGCTGGGCCCCGTCGTATCCACCCCAGAAGGTATATCCCTCCGAGACGGACAGGGCGTTCAGCAGCCGCTGGGCCGCCGCCTGCTCCGCCGGGGACAGAAAGCCCGTTCCCTGGGGCAGATTTCTCCGGCGGCACTGCTCATACTTGTCCCAGACCCGGCCCAGCAGCAGCCGCTCGTCGCCGTTTGCCGCAAGCCGGTCCAGCATTTCGCGTTTATCCATGGTATTCCCCCAGATTCTGGGTGTGGTACAGCCGGGCGTAGGCTCCGCCCCGGGCCAACAGCTGGTCATGGGTCCCCTGCTCGGCAATGCAGCCGTCCTGGATCACCAGGATGCGGTGGGCGGCCCGGATGGTAGAGAGCCGGTGGGCGATGATCAGGGTGGTGCGGCCCCGGCTCAGCTCGTCGAAGGCATGCTGGATCCGGGATTCCGTGACGCTGTCCAGGGCGGAGGTGGCCTCGTCCAGAATGAGGATGGGCGGATTTTTCAGAAAAATCCGGGCAATGGCTACTCGCTGCTTCTGGCCCCCGGACAGCAGGGTGCCCCGCTCGCCCACATAGGTGTCGAACCCGTCGGGCATGGCGGCAATATCGTCGTACAGCTCCGCCCGGCGGGCGGCCTCCTCCACCTCCGCGTCGGAGGCGTCGGGCTTACCGTAGCGGATGTTTTCCCGGATGGTGTCGGCAAACAGGAACACATCCTGCTGCACGATGCCGATGGACCGGCGCAGAGAGCGCTGGGTCAGGCAGCGCACGTCGTGGCCGTCCACGGACACGGTGCCGCTGTCGGGGTCATAAAACCGGGGCACCAGCTGGCACAGGGTGCTTTTGCCGCCGCCGGAGGGACCCACGATAGCCACCGTCTCCCCGGCCCGGACCGTCAGGTCCACCCCGTGGAGCACCTCGGGGCTGCCGTTGTCATAGGAGAAGGTCACATGGTCCAGGGCTACCTCTCCCCGGACGTCCGTCAGGTCCACGGCGTCGGGTGCGTCCTGGATGGTGGGCTCCGTGGCCATCAGCTCAATAAACCGGTGAAGGCCCGCGAAGCCGTTGGAGAACATCTCGGCAAAATTGGCCAGCTTTCGCACAGGACTGATGAACGTGGTGATATACAGGCTGAAGGTAATCAGGTCGATATAGTTCAGCCGGTTCTTCATGATGAGCCAGCCGCCTGCGGCAATGACCGCCACGGACAGCAGGCTGATGAACAGCTCCATGCTGGCGTTGAAAAAGCCCATCTCCTTATGGAAGTTGCGCTTGGAGGTCTTGAACACCTCGTTGGCCCCGTCGAAGCGGCGCTGCTGCTCCGCCTCGTTGGCGAAGGCCTTGGTGGTGCGGACGCCGGAGAGGCCGGACTCGATCTCGGCATTGATGGCGCCGGTCTTTTGCTTGGCGGCCCGGGACGCCTGGGACATCTGGCGGCGGCGGTACATAACCACCAGCAGGAACACGGGGATGATGCAGCACACCACCAGGGCCAGCCGCCACTGGATGGAGAACATCACCGCCAGAGCGCCGATGATGGTGACCAGGGAGATGAACAGGTCCTCCGGCCCGTGGTGGGCCAGCTCCGTCAGCTCGAACAGGTCCGTGGTCAGGCGGCTCATCAGCTGGCCGGTGCGGTTTTTATCGTAAAAGTCGAAGCCCAGGTCCTGCATATGGGCAAACAGGTCCCGGCGGATATCGGCCTCCACCAGGATGCCGAAGGTGTGGCCCCAGTAGCCCACGATGAAGTAAAGCCCCGCCCGGAGGACAAAGGCCGCCACCACCAGGGCCATGACCGTGAAGAAAATGGAGAACTGCTTCTCCGGCAGCCAGTGGTACATGGCGGTGCGGGAGATCAGGGGAAAGGCCAGGTCGATGACGGCAATGAAGAAGGCGCAGGTGATATCCAGCAGGAACAGACCCCGGTGGGGGCGGAAGTAGGACAGGAAAATGCGCAGAGGTCTGCGGGTGCGGTAGTCTTGGGTGGTCATGATTTCTCTCTTTCTTGGGTAAAAATACGCATAGTAATCCAGTGTGTTGTTCTGTATAGTATAACACACCTGATTTCCTGGTGCAAGGCGTACTTTTCCGGTATAACATCCTATTCAGACATACGCAAGCTGCCCCCCTCCGGTGCTTTTGCGCCGGAGGGGGGCAGTCCTGTACTCTTGTCGCTATGGGATTCCGGATTTACCACTCCAGGTTCTTGCCGGTAGTCTTATCGAAAACGTGGGCCACGTTGCCGCCGAAGATCATGTTGACCTCGCTGCCCATGGGGAAGTGGGCGGCGGCGCCGTTGGTGGGGACGATGACGATCACGTCCTTGCCCTCGGCAGTAACATGCAGATGCACGGAGGAGCCCATCATCTCGGACACGTCCACCGTACCCTTGACCCCGTCGGCGCACAGCATGATATGATCCGGGCGCACGCCCAGGGTCACGTCCTGCTCCGCCACGTTATGGGCGGCCAGGCGCTGCTGCTTCTCCGGAGACAGCTCCACGGTAACGCTGCCCACAGTGACGGTGTACTTGCCGTCCCGGCGGGACAGCCTGGCGTCGAAGAAGTTCATCTGGGGCACGCCGATAAAGCCCGCCACGAACAGGTTCGCAGGGTGGTCGAACACCTCCTGGGGGGTGCCGATCTGCTGAATGAAGCCATCCTTCATGATGACAATGCGGTCGCCCAGGGTCATGGCCTCGGTCTGGTCATGGGTGACATAGATAAACGTGGTGTCGATGCGCTCCCGCAGCTTGATGATCTCGGCGCGCATCTGGTTGCGGAGCTTGGCGTCCAGGTTGGACAGAGGCTCATCCATCAGGAACACGGCGGGGTTGCGGACGATGGCGCGGCCGATGGCCACACGCTGCCGCTGGCCGCCGGACAGGGCCTTGGGCTTGCGGTCCAGATACTGGGTGATGTCCAGAATCTCTGCCGCCTGACGGACCCGCTGGTCGATCTCGTCCTTGGGCAGCTTTTTCAGCTTCAGGGAGAAGGCCATGTTCTCGTACACGGTCATGTGGGGATACAGGGCGTAGCTCTGGAACACCATGGCGATGTCCCGGTCCTTGGGCTCCACGTCGTTCATCAGCTTGCCGCCGATGGTCAGCTCGCCGCCGGAGATGTCCTCCAGACCGGCGATCATCCGCAGGGTGGTGGACTTGCCGCAGCCGGAGGGGCCCACCAGCACGATGAACTCCTTGTCCGCAATGTGCAGGTTGAAATCCTGCACCGCCACCACGCCCTCGTCGGTGATCTGCAGATTGCCCTTTTTCTGGGGCTCGCCCTTTTTGGCCTTCTTGCTCTCCGCGTTGGGGTACACCTTCTTGAGGTTTTTCAGAATGACCTCTGCCATAATATACAGACTGTAACCGTTCTGCCTCCGCATGGAACGGTCTCGCGCCCGGCGAAGCCGCAGCGCCTTACGGCAGGTCTCCACACTGCCGCACCGCCAGTCTCAGCGGGACCTGGTTCCTCCTTTGTTTTTCCGCCGGGGGCCAAGAAAGTGGAGTGGCCGCCGCCGGTTGGAATAGGATATATTTATTTTACCACCCCTTGCCGCCCTTTGGCAACCGCCTTTGGTCAAAATTTTCCGCATTTCGCTGCCTTTATAGGAAAACTCTGCAAAAAACGCCGTCATCGCCCGTTCTTTTTTCTGTTATAAGAAATGATTATTGTATTTTCAGATTTTGTCTATTGTAAAAGGATGCGAATTATGTTAGGATACTGTGTGCCTGTCGGTGCACATATTATAGGTAAAGTGTTCTTCGTCCAAGGACAGGTAAATTATTTCAAAGGAGCGGGATAACATGCACAAAGCGTTCAAAGCCTGCACCGCTGTTCTGCTGGCCCTGGTTATGACGGTCAGCCTGGTCAGCGGCGCACTGGCAGTCGCCGTCCGCAATGATGACGACACCATCAGCTACGAGCCCCTGGAGCAGGGTGTTTACTCCAAGGGCGGCTACACCATCGACAAGGTCTCCCACCCCACGCTGGGCGCCGGAGAGGTGGACGGTATCCTGACCGGCGACCTTCAGGACCGGGGCCAGAGCTACTCCTGGTCCATGGCCGAGGCCGGTGACTATGTCTACATCGGCACCTGCTATAACTCCACCTACTACATCTATCACAACAACGTCAAGACGTCCCTGGACGCCATGAAGAAGGCGGGCAAGCTGGACCAGAATGTGGACACCAGCCGGGCCGCGGCGGATTTTGTGAAGGTCATGTTCGGCACGGACACCTTCGATGAAACCCCCATGTCCCAGTGGACCCCCGTGATCATGGCTGTGAACCGCTACACCGGCGAGGCCCAGGTGATCTTCCGGGAGCGGGACATTCTCAAGGACTATCCCGATATCTATCCCGGCTATCCCCCTTATCTCAAGGGCGTGAACTATCTGTCCGGCTATCGCATGGCCTTTGAATTCAAGGGCAAGATCTATTTTGCCGGCATGGGCAACCCCACCGCCACCCTCATCGAGGTGGACCCCGAAACCAATGAATGCCGCATCGCCTATCACAACACCAACTACACCCGGGGCGTGTCCAACGGTGTCCACGGCCTGCTGGTGTTCGATGACGAGATCTATATGTGCCTGGCCTCCGACAACTATGACGGCAAGGGTACCCCCGGCGGCATCATCGTGGCCAGCTCTGACCCCTCTGCGGGCCTGAGCTCCTGGCGCCGCGTGGCCGATCAGGACGATTTTGACAACCTGCCTGCCGTGATGCATGTGGACGGCCTTAACGGCGGTGGTATCTGGGACATCATCGAGTATAACGGCTCCATGTATGTCACCATGGTCACCGATAAGTCCATCGACGGCCACATCAACAAGCAGGGCTTCGCCATGTATCGCGGCGACAAGCATGAGGACGGCAGCTTCACCTGGACCCAGGTCATCGGTGACCACGGCACCAGCGGCTACGACTTCGGCCTGGGCATCAACTACTCCATGAGCTGCAACATGTGGGTGTACAACGGCTATCTGTACCTGGGCACCTACAACGATCCCATGCTGGACCTGGCGGAGGTCCCCGCCTCCGGCAACTTCGAGCTGCTGTACAACGATCTGGACCATTCCATCTATCTGTACCGCATGGACGCCGACGGCAACTTCCAGCAGGTGGCCGGTAAGGACGACAACCCCTATTTTCCCGACGGCCCCATCGGCAACCTGGGCGCGGGTCTGGGCAACAACTCCAACCAGTATGTCTGGCGCTACGGCGAGCACAACGGTGAGCTGTACATCGGCACCTATGACACCTCCACTCTGACCTATCAGTTCACCCAGATCACCGACGGTCAGGTGGCCAATATGGACTATGCCGACATCAGCGGCCGGGCCGATATGCTGAAGGACGCCGTGCTGGAGGTTCTGCAGCAGCACGACAACAAGTATCTGACCTGGTTCCTGGACAAGGTCCTGTTTACCAAGTATACCGCCCATCTGTATCAGATGCTGGCAGGCTTTGCCACGGATATGTCCGCCGACAAGAACCCCGTGCCCGGCTACCGGAACATGCTGGAGGAGTATGAGGCCTTCAAGCAGAAGGTGTTTGACCTGCTGGGCGTGAAGCTGGACAGCGCAGACTTTGCCCAGGAGTACGCCCAGGTCACCGGCGTGGCTATGTACAGCGCCGATCCCCAGGGTCTGAAGGACGGCCTGCAGGATGCGGTGAAGGCGATCTTCGAGGCCCTGGACAAGGCTGTGTATGACGACACGATCCACAACTTTGTGTACTACTTCGGCTGCAACTACTATGCCCAGCAGAGCGAGAACGGCTTTGACCTGCTGGTGTCCAAAGACGGCGTGAATTTCGACGCCATCACCCGGGACGGCTTCGGCGACGGCTCCAACCACGGCCTGCGCACCATCTGCTCCACCGAGAACGGCGTGTATATGGGCACCGCCAATCCCTTCTACGGCACCCAGCTGTGGCGCATGTACAGCGCCGAGGACAAGCCCCTGGTGAAGGAGCATACCCATCAGTGGTCCGATACCTGGTCCTCTGACGGCGAGAATCACTGGCATGACTGCCTGGCCGACGGCTGCACCGTCACCGACAACAGCCAGAAGGACGGCTTCGGTGCCCACGATTATGTGAACGGCGTGTGCTCCGTCTGCGGCTATCAGCAAACCGGCAGCGGCTCCGGCGGTGACGCCGGAGGAAGCGGCCAGCCCAGTCAGCCCGGTCAGCCCGGTCAGGGCGGCGACTCCGGCAATACCGGCGGCAGCGGCAGCACCGGCGGCAGCGGCAATACCGGCGGCAGCGGCAATACCGGCAACAGCGGCAACAACGGCAATACCGGCGGCAACGGCAATACCGGCAACAACGGCAATACCGGCAGCAACGGCAATACCGGCAACAACGGCAATACCGGCAACAACGGTCCCAAGACCGGTGACAAGGGTGCGGCTCTGTGGTTCGCCCTGGCGGGTCTGTGCGGCTGCGGCCTGGTGGCCATGGCGGTTACTCCTCGCTATAAGGGCAAGCGCGTTGCCTAACCCAATTTTCCAATAAGCAAAGCCCCCGGTGTACGGCACCGGGGGCTTTGCGCTTGTCAAAAAGGATTTTTGACAAGCGCAAAAGCATTTTCAGAGCTTTTATAAAAGTTCTGAAAATGCGGGCGCGATGCGCCGAGGGTTTTGCTTGTTTCAGACAGTTCTTCTTGACAGGTGCAAAAAGTCATCCATGTCAGGCAAAGTATTACACATTTTTCGTTCAAGCGCTTGATTCTTATCCCTATATCTGGTATGATATGCTGTAATACACGAATGGAGGACAGCGCATGCACGGTTTTTGGCGGGCCGCTCTGTACGCGGCGGCCCTGGGCGTTCTGGCCCACCCGGTGGGACAGGCCCTGCCCCGCCGCTGGTTTGACCCCCATCAGGCCCCCTACCGGTGCCGGGATTGGGAAAAGGGCGGACGGGTATATAACAAGCTGCACATCCGCCGCTGGAAGGACCGTCTGCCGGACATGAGCCGCCTGATGCCGGACATGGTGAAAAAGAAGCTGTCGGCGGCTGACCCCATGTCCCTGGTACAGGAGACCTGCGTGGCCGAGTGCGTCCACTGCTGGCTCATCGTTCTGTCTGTGGGCATGCTATTTTTGTGGAAAAGCGTGTGGTCCTGGCTGCTGTGGCTGGTGTACAACCTGCTGGGCAACGTGAGCTTTATCCTGATCCAACGCTATAACCGCCCCCGCCTGCTTCGACTGGCGGAGAAGGAGACAAAGAAGAATCTATGAAAATTGCTATTCTCTCCTGCAACACCGGCGGCGGACACAACGCCGCTGCCGCCGCCCTGGCGGAGGAGCTGGCCGCCCGGGGCCACGAGAGCAAAACCTACAACACCCTGGACTTTCTGCCCAAGGGCGCTGCGGACCTTATCAGCCGGGGCCACGATTTCGCCTATCGCTACACCCCCAAGCTGTACGGCGCCGGCTACCGCCGGGAGGAAAAGCGCCCCTCTCCCCTGCTGTATGAAAACAGCATCCGGGGCATTGGCCCCCTGTATGAGGCGCTGATGGATCTGGGAGCCGACGCGGCCATCTGCGTCCATGTGTTTCCGGCCATGATGATGACGGAGCTGCGGTGCAGCTACGGTCTGCGGATGCCCGCCTGGTTCGTGGCTACTGACTTCACCTGCTCCCCCGGCGTGGGTGAGCTGCAATTGGATGGCATCTGCATCCCCCATCCGGCGCTGACGCCGGAGTTTGAGGCGGCCGGTCTGCCGCGGGAGCGCATTTACGCTACGGGTATCCCCATCCGGCGGCAGTTCTGCCGTATGCCGGACCGGGCCGCCGCCCGGCGGCAGCTGAGTCTGGACAATTGCCGCCACGTGTTCACCCTGGCCTGCGGCAGCATGGGGGCAGGCCCCCTGCGCTCCACCGCCGCCTGCATTGCCGGGCTGCTGGGCCACGACGACATGCTGGTGGCCGTGTGCGGCAGCAACCAGCGGATGCATCGCCAGATGATCGACGACTTCGTGGACAATCCCCGGGTCCGGGTCCTGGGCTTTACGGACCAGATGTGCGCCTATATGCAGGCATCGGACCTGCTGATCTCCAAGGCCGGGGGCCTTACCACCGCCGAGGCGGTGGCCTCCCGGACGCCGCTGCTGTATCTCAATGCCGTCCCCGGCTGCGAAAGCCGCAATATTGGCTTTATGACGGGCCGTGGATATGCTCTGGCGGTAGAAAACGACGAGGATCTGACGCCCCTGCTGTCCGGCGTGATTTCCGGGGCCATTGACCCCACGGCCATGCTGCGCCGCCGGGAGGAACAGTTCCCCCAGAATGCCGCCGCTGCCATCTGCGACCTGGCCTGCGGCGAGGGCGTGACCATGTAATCGAAAAAAGAAATGCCGCCCGGATGGGCGGCGTGCGCTTGTCAAAAAGGGCGACGCCCTTTTTGACAAGCGCAATTTTTATATGGGGACGCTTATAAGTATGGAGTTTTCCTCAACACCGTCAGCATCCAGGAGCGACAGCTCCAGAAAATTGTTGTAATACAGATCATCCGAGGGCAGCGGGAAGGTCAGCTGCCACTGGCCCTCTCCCAGGTATTCCGCTTCGGAGGGCGGCTCAGGCTCCAGGGAATAGTACCCTGCGCACTGCTCAAAGCCGTACAGCTGGAGCTGGTCCAGCATCACCTGGTCTGCGGGCAGGTCTATGTACAGCAGCACCGTCAGCTGGCCGTCGGCGTATTCATAGTCCAGCAGGCCCACTTGTCCGCCCTGCCAGGGGACCCCCACCCAGCTATCGGAGGGCACGGCAGGGACCTCGCTGGCGTCATGGGCCGGATAGGACGGGGTGTCCGGCTCCCGGGAGCCGCCCCAATGGAGCCGGACGCTGGATGCAAAGGACGCGATGATGCCCAAAACCACGAACAGCATAAACACCAGCAGGACCCGCTGGCCGGACGTCAGGCTGAAGGACCTGTGGGCCGGTTTTTTGCGGGCCTGGTCCTCGAAGCAGACCTTCTTCTCGTGGCACTCCTTCTTCTCGAAGCACACCTTGCCCCCGCGAGGGACGGAACGGCGCTCCTGCCCCGTCAGGTGATGCACCGTGCCGTCGGCGTCTACCCGCTCCCGCCGGGGCGGGCGGTTATAGGCCCCGCACTCCGGGCAGCAGCCGTTTTTCTCGTAGTTATAGCTCTTCCCGCAGGCTTTGCACTGAACCATTGCCATACTGTTTTCCTCCTTATTCCCGCTCAAAGCTCACATAGCGGGTGCCCTGGAACGTCAGCCGTCCCCGGTCGCCCTCGGCCAGCATGCCGTATTCCGGTCCCGTCATCTGAAGCTCCATCCGGTCGCCGCTTTCCACCTGGAAGGTGACATAGTACCGGGAGGAGGTGGTGGTGGACATATGGTCTCCGCTGTGGTGATGGGAAATATTCTGCCGCTTGGTCACCACCCGGGCCTCCACCGTCAGCCGGGGAGAATGGTTGTTTTTGTTCCACTGGGACAGGCCCCGGAACACCGTTACCAGGATCATCACCGCGATCACGCCGAAGATCAGGAAAAAGACGATCTCAAACCCGCCGCCGAAGAAAAAGCTGTCCATCATGCCGCATGCCTCCCTTTCCGGGGGGAATGCCCCCGTTTATGTGGTCCTATTGTACGCCCCGCCGGGCGGAAATGCCACCAACCTCAGGTTGCGCCGGGAAAAATTTCCGGAAAGCGGCAGGAAACCTCAGGTTGCGTGGTATTTTTATCCAGTATAGCATACGCGCCGGACTCTTGGCAAGCCAAAAGCCCGGCGCGGGAGTTATTCATCGGTTTTCAGGAGGTCCCGCAGCGTCACGCTGTCCAGATAGTCGCCGATGAGCTGGCCCAGGCGGTTCCACACCGGCAGCGTCCGGCATTTTGAGGCCCGGTCGCAGGGGTGGGCCCCCTCCTCCAGACAGGCCACCGGAGCCAGGGACCCCTCCGTCAGACGCAGAATCTCCCCCAGGGGATACTCCTCCGGCTTTCTGGTCAGGCGGTAGCCGCCGCCCTTACCGGTGACGCCGCTTACCAGACCGGCCCGGCTCAGCAGAGACATGACCTGCCCGGCATACTTGTCCGACAGCTCCTGCCGCCGGGCCACATCACGCATGGAGACGTATCCGTCGCCGCCGTGCTCCGCCAGGTCCACCATCACCCGCAGGGCGTATCGTCCCTTGCTGGAAATGACCATGTTACACCATCCGGCAGCTTTCGCAGCTGCCGCAATCCTCCGGGAACTTGCTGCGGTCATACGCGATGCCGTTGCGGTCGTAGTAGTCCTTGACGGCAGACTTGATGGACTCCTCTGCCAGGACGGAGCAGTGGAGCTTGTGGGCGGGCAGACCGCCCAGGGCATCCACCACCTGGCGGTTGGTGACGGCCAGGGCCTCGTCCACGGTCTTGCCCTTGATCATCTCCGTGGCCATGGAGGACGAGGCAATGGCGCTGCCGCAGCCGAAGGTCTCGAACTTCACGTCCTGGATGACGTTATCCTTGATTTTCAGGTACATCTTCATGATGTCGCCGCATTTGGCGTTGCCCACCTGGCCAACTCCGTCGGCGTCGGGGATCTCGCCCACATTGCGGGGATGCATGAAATGGTCCATTACGATATCACTGTACAGTGCCATAGCCAAACGCTCCTTTCAACGTCACAGCATGAATGCTTTCTTACCGGATTCCAGGTCCTTCCATACCGGGGACATGGACCGCAGATACTCCACCACCCGGGGGACCTCCCGCAGGATGTGGTCCACCTCCTCCTCCGTGTTCCACTCGCACAGACTCAGCCGCAGGGACCCGTGGGCCACCTCGTGGGGCCGGCCGATGGCCAGCAGCACATGGCTGGGATCCAGAGACCCGGAGGTGCACGCCGAGCCGGAGGACGCACAGATGCCCGCCGCGTCCAGAAGCAGCAGCAGGGACTCGCCCTCAATGCCCTCGAAGCAGAAGTTCACATTGCCGGGCAGCCGGTGCTCCAGGTCGCCGTTGACGGCGCTGTGGGGGATCCGGGACAGGCCCGCAATCAGCCGGTCCCGCAGGGCCGTGACCTTCACGCGGTTCTCCTCCATGTGGGCGCAGGCATCCTCCAGGGCGGCGGCCATACCGGCGATACCGGGGACATTCTCCGTTCCGGCCCGCTTGCCCCGCTCCTGGGCGCCGCCCTCGATGACGTTCACCAGAGGGATACCGCCCCGGACGTACAGCGCACCCACGCCCTTGGGGCCGTGGAACTTATGGCCGGACAGGCTCAGCATATCGATGTGCTGGGCCTGGACGTCGATGGGCAGGTGGCCCGCCGCCTGCACGGCGTCGGTATGGAACAGCACGCCCTTCTCCCGGCACACGGCGCCGATCTCCTCAATGGGCAGGATACTGCCGATCTCGTTGTTGGCGTACATCACCGTCACCAGGCAGGTGTCCTCCCGGATGGCGTCCGCCACCTGCTGAGCGGAGACCATGCCGTTTTCATGAACCGGCAGCAGCTCCACCTGGAAGCCCTCCTTCTCCAGCTTTTTCAGGGTGTGGAGAATGGCGTGATGCTCGAAAGCCGTGGAAATAATGTGCATCTTCCCCTTGCGGCGGCCGATGGCGGCGGCGGAAAGCAGGGCCTGGTTGTCGGCCTCGCTGCCGCCGGAGGTGAAGATGATCTCACGGGGCTGGCAGTTCAGGCACCGGGCCACGGTCTCCCGGCTCTTCATCAGCAGCTCTGCCGCCCGCTGACCCACGCTGTGCAGGCTGGAGGGGTTGCCGTAGTTCTCCTCCATGGCGGGAAGCATGGCATTCAGCGCCGTCCGGCTCATCTTTGTGGTGGCCGCGTTATCTGCGTAAACAGTCATCGTATATTCCTCCCTGTTTCAGGTGTAATTACCTACTGATTTGGTTTCTAATTGGAGTATACCCGAAATTAACTACCAAGTCAATGGGTAATTTGAAATTTTTTCTGTTTGGCGAAAAAAACTGCGCTGTCGGTTGACAGGGAATCAAAAAATGTGTAAACTGAACATGGTCTTAACGACCAGGAAGAAAGACGAATAAAGGAGTAAAAAACATGAAACGCATTCTTGCATTGCTGCTGACGCTGATGATGGCCCTGAGCCTGACGGCCTGCGGCGGCGACAACAACGCCGATCTGGTGGGAACCTGGAAATGGACCTGTGACATCACCGAGGAGTTCCAGAAGGGCGTCAATGAGGGCGCCGGCATGGACGTCCCCGTGGAGGCCAAGGTGGAAATGACCTTTGTGCTGGTCTTCAACGAGGACGGCACCTTCACCCTGAGCGTGGATAGGGACGCCCTATCCGCCTCCGTGCAGGGGTACATCGACGCCATGGTGCCCGTTACGGTGGACCTGGTGTATCAGCAGCTGGAGGACCAGGGCATGAGCCGCGCCGATATCGACGAGGCCATGAAGGCCCAGGGCATCACCGTGGAGGAATATGTGAAGCAGCTGTTCGGTGCGCTGGACGTGGACCAGCTGACGGACGGCCTGGACCAGGAAAACCTCACCGGTTATTTCCGCGCTGCCAAGGGCAAGCTGTACACCAGTGAGAAGGAAAACTCCTTCAGCCAGGACGATTATGCAGAGTACACCCTGGAAAACGGTGTTATGAAGTGGACCGGCGGCAGCAGCGCCCTGATCTCCGATTTCGGTGACATCGGCGTGGAGCTGCCCATCGAGTGGGTCAAGCAGTAACCGTCTCTCCCCTTGCGGCCCCCGTTTCGGGGGCCGCAAATTTGTAGGTTTGTCAAGCTCGTTGGGAGAGCGCCTGCGGTGAGACCTGAGGCGGCCCAGCGGGCCCGGTGACAGGGGTTGCAATTCCCGGGAAGGTGTGGTATACTTATTTACCAACCAAAAGAGAGGAGGTCCGCCATGGAAAAGCGCGGTATCAAGATCGCGGCCCAGAACCGCAAGGCGCACCACGACTATTTCGTGGAGGACCGGTATGAGGCGGGCATCGAGCTGGCGGGGACGGAGGTCAAATCCATCCGCCAGGGCAGGGTAAATCTGAAGGATTCCTACTGCGTGGCCAAGGACGGCGAGATTTACGCCCACAGCATGCACATCTCTCCCTATGAACAGGGAAACATCTTCAACAAGGACCCGGACCGGCCCAAGCGGCTGCTGATGCACAAGCGGGAGATCCGCAAGCTCCACGATCTGCAGAAGCAGGACGGCTATGCCCTGATCCCCCTGAGCCTGTACTTCAAGGACAGCCGGGTGAAGGTGGAGCTGGGCCTGTGCAAGGGTAAAAAGACCTACGACAAGCGGGACGCCATCGCCAAGCGCGACGCCAAACGCGAAATGGAGCGGGCTGTCCGCGAGAAAAACCGATAAAAGGAGCGTATCCATGAACAATCCCATCGTCACCATCGAAATGGAAAACGGTAAGAAGATCACTGCCGAGCTGTATCCCGATATTGCGCCGCAGTCTGTGCGGAATTTCATTTCTCTGGCCAACAGCGGGTTTTACAACGGGCTGATCTTCCACCGCTGCATTTACGGGTTCATGATCCAGGGCGGCTGCCCCGACGGCACCGGCATGGGCGGTCCCGGCTACTGCATCAAGGGTGAATTCGCCGCCAACGGCGTGCCCAATGATCTGCGCCACACCCGGGGCGTGCTGAGTATGGCCCGGGCCCAGGATATGGACTCTGCCGGCAGCCAGTTTTTCATCATGCACAAGGACGCGCCCCATCTGGACGGGCAGTACGCCGCCTTCGGAATGGTCATCGACGGCATGGACGTGGTGGACGAGATCGTCTCCCAGCCCAGAAACATGATCACCAACAAGCCCAAGAAGCCCCAGGTGATGAAGTCCGTCACCGTGGACACCCAGGGCGTGGAGTACCCGGAGCCGGAGAAGCTGCCGGATCCCTTCCATAGATAAGCTTTTACACGGCATCCGGGCCGGCCTCCGGCCCGGGCGCTTTCCATCTCATACGGGGCTGTACCGGTTTCGACGGGGGTGTGGAGGCAGGATAAGCGGGCGGCGGCGCCTGACCGCCTAAAAACGGGCAACTTAAAATTAACTGACAACAATCGTATTGCTGTCGCTGCCTAACTAAGGCAGCCGTCTGAACCGGAGAGGCCACAGGCCGGGGAGGGCGTCGTTGATGTGGCGGACGTGCGGCGGGTAAGAGTTGCCCCGCCCATGCATCATGACTCTACTGAACTGCTCAGTCTGGCCAGTGCCTGTGCAGGGAGGGAATGCTGAAACTGTCCTGCGCCCGGAGAAGGTCCTGTCAAAGTGCTTTCGGACAGGGGTTCGACTCCCCTCAGCTCCACCAAATTAGATACCATAGATTGATACAGTGTATCCGTCTATGGTATCGTTTTTTTATGCCCCGAAATACCCGTATATCAAGGCTTTCTGAGACAGCGTTGTGCATTTCCCGTCCGGTTGTTCCCATATGTGCCGTTTTGGAAGTGTTTTCGAAGGCGTTTTATGCTCCCGGCTACCATCTGTAGTGGTCAGTAATCGTTAAACGACCGCTATTCGTTAAACAGCCGATTGTAAAAATAAAAGACGGGATTTACAACATCACGGTAATGTCGCTTCCGTTCAGAAAGCTGTAAATCATCCTGCCATCGGCATATATCGTCACATGGTCGAGCATGGCAATGCAGCGGGCATCCGTGAACTCGGCATCGAGGTACTTGAATTCTGTCATTTCAAACAGAAATCCGCTCAGTACATTGGATTTGTACTCTCGGTCATCCCGTTCCTGCTCCAGCGCTTCCAGCTTATTTTTCAGCTTTTCATAATGGTCGGCGAGTTCATTGTAGCGCCGGTTGTATTCTTCCTGATCCTGCGCATGTACGGCATTATCCTCGATGGATTTCTGAATCAGTCCGGCGATAACTTCCATCTCGTGAGCAGTCTCCGTAATCTTTGCGTTTACCTCGGTACAGTCCTCCAAGTCGTGTTTTACATCACGGATATCATTCAGAAGCGTTTCCCTGTTTTCGTGCAGAATACTGAGTGCTTCAAGGAATCCGTCTTTAAGCCGTTCTTCCGTCACATGCGGGGTACGGCATTTTTCTTCGTTTTTAAACTTGGAATTGCACTGCCAGATGACTTTCCGATACGGATCGTTGGAATGCCAGACCTTTGAACCATATGTCGAACCGCAGTCTCCGCAGATGACCATCCCGGAAAAGGGGCTGCTGCATTCATGCCGTTTACCGCTGGCTTTTCTTCTCTTCATAATGCCCTGAACCTCGTCCCAGGCTCTCGGCTCAATGATAGCCGGGTGACTATTCTCCACATAATACTGCGGCACTTCGCCTTCGTTCTTTTTCTGCTTCTTGGTAAGAAAATCCGTGGTGAATTTCTTCTGAAGCCGAGCATCACCCTTGTATTTTTCGTTTGTGAGAATGCTCTCGATGACCTGTGCCTGCCATACCTTTTTCCCGCCGGGTGTCGGAATGTCCTGCGCGGTGAGATGACGGGCTATACGAAATCAAGCGTAGCAAGGTCGATGACCGCAATTACGATGGTGTCCGTGTTGCCACGATGCACCGTGTAAAGGGTCTTGAATTCTCATATATGTTCGTAGCGGCAGTAAACAAGCGCATCGTTCCGCTTGCCTCTGCTATCGATCATACAGATGCCCCGGCAGAAGCAGAATCCCTTACTGCCGAAAAGTGCCTCCTTTATGTGGCGCTTACCAGAGCGCAGAAGAAAGCGTACATTACAAGCTACGGTACGCCATCCGAATTTTTAGGATAAAGGAAGCAATGTACACATGTTTTGACAGTGCCTACAGATGAGAGAAGAGAACTGGCGAAATACTGTTCACAGCATTTATACGATGCAGAAGCCTTCGAGAGGCTGTGTAATGCTGTACGCCCGATGGCATATGCAGTTATGAAGCTTCATAAAGCGATGGAAACAATGATATACATAGTACAGCCTGCAGTAAGTAAAGAAACGACAATGAATGAACCGTTTGGTAAAGTCCTGTCTGCCGCCGCATTTTACATTAGGCACACCGGACGAGCAAAGGAACTCAAGATAATCGGCACTAAGTAATTGCTTCTTCTATTGTTAAGGAAGATGTACGAGTAAAAGGGAGTTATTAATCATGTACATATTAGAGTACTGTAACGATCCTGAGCATGCTGATCTTAAAGACGGACATCGAAACTTCGATGATAATTTTCCGTTGGAATTTAATAATGCTCTCAACGCCTTGAATCGTTTCTTATACCTGACTGATATGCACCGTATAATCGTTTCTTGTGCTTCTGACTTTCTTAATTTGCAAGGTGGTGAAGAAGTGGAGTTCTGGCAGATCAACAAGTATTTTCTTAATTACTTAAATGCTGTATACAGCTATAAAGAATTTGTCAACAGCTATGATCCACCACTCAAGGAGATTACTGATGGCTATTACTATAGAACTCATCCTCAAACAGTGCGTAATGCACACAGGCTCTTATCAGAATGAAAATCAGCGGTGTGATCTTCTCGTGAGGAATCCCCAGCTTTGGCTCTAAGCTCTTTGCGTATTCGGTATATCGTTCATCTACACCCTTAAAGAACTTCTGACCGTATTCCCTGTATTTCGGGTGAGTGTAGATTTGATACATCAGGCGGTATTTCTTTCCGTGCTTTTTCGCCGTCCAATAGGGTATCTCGTCTATAAACCGCCACAAATCCTGCACATCGGTGGGGGCTTTCGCCATAAACTCATCTTCCACCTTGCTCATACAGTATTCGGTGGACTTAACGATAAGGTCGTCGAGATTATCAAAATACAGATACAGTGTAGCAACACTGCAATCGCAGGCTTTTGCAATAGCTTTTATTCCGACAGAGGAAAATCCGTTCTCCGCATAGCAGTTGAAGCTGTTTTCCATAATCTCAATTTGCTTATGCCTGCGGGCTTCTTCATTTTGGGGGCGCAATATATTACCTCCTTCCTTACAACATAGTGAACGGTCGTTAAGATTATACTATATTTGCTTTGATTTTTCAAGAGGGTGAAGCAAAAATCTGAATCATTCTGTGTGAAAACGGCAGGGATTTCTCCCTGCCGCCGAAGCCTATTTTTGTAACTTTATCATAACCCCAACCACCGCATCCGTATATCTGCCCTGTTCAATTAGTTTGTTACGGTAGGAAAGCAGAGCGTTGAAAATATACCGCCGTTCCTCTGCTGTGGGGTAAAGGTAATATTTCTGCTTTCTCATACGAAGATTACCTCCGTATTTACCGTTTCCGTAACCGCTGACCGCAGAGTGTTCATTCTGCCGACCCACAACATGGGACTTTCGGCTTTCAGCTTTTCTGTAATACCCTCATGCTCCGCCCGTTGTTTCATCAGGCGGTCAAACAGTTCCTGTGCCTGTTCCTCGACATCAGCAAGGTAAGATTGCAGCTTGCCGCTTATCAGCAAATCGGCGTAAAGTACCTTTTTATGCTCCCGAATATACCGAAGATGTCGATGTCCCCATACGCCGATATGTCGTTCTTCTTTTTCGGCAGGTAATTCCAAGCAGGGAATGTAATAATCGCCCTGCAATTCGTACCAAAGACCGTTTTTCTCGTTATAAATGTACTTGTCCATATTAAAATCCTCCAGTATCATATATTCGCACATATGTCACAGTTTCCCGATTGCCATAACCTGTTATATTTTGTTATGAGATTTTCTTTCCCTCAATTTTTCCCTTATGAGGTCGCGAGGGAAGCATAAACAAAAGTGAAATCGTATAAAGGAATAAGGTGAGCACACTGCGAAAAATCCTTTATTTGCAAGGCGTCTGGAGGATTTTATTGATAACCTGTAACCTCTGTTAAGAGGTCATAATTTGTGGAAATTCAAATTCCGATTTGTCTGTCCCTTAAAGTCCAAGTCCTTCAACCCACGCCGCAAGCTCCTGATGTCCGATGTTGCCCTTGAAGGCCTTGCCGTCCATCAGCTTTGCGCCTTTGCAGCTCGGCGCAAGGCGTTCGTTCGTCTTGCCAATGCCGCTTCCTCCGGAGGTTGCAAACGGGATGATCGTCTTGCCGGTCAGATCATAGCTCTCAAGGAACGTATTGATAATCGTCGGCGCGACATACCACCAGATCGGGAAGCCCACAAAGATGGTATCGTAGTCCTTCATGTTGTCCCGCTTGACGGCAATCTCAGGACGGGAGGCAGGATCGCTCATCTCAATCGTGCTGCGGGCTTTCTTGTCCATCCAGTTCAGATCAGCTTCCGTGTAAGGCACCTTCGGCTCAATCTCAAAGATGTCCGCGCCGATTGCCTCTGCCAGCGTCTCGGCAACCTTCGCGGTCACGCCGGACGCAAAAAATACACTACAAGTTTCTTTCTCATGGTGTTTTATCCTTTCAATATCTTCGTAAGCTGCTGTGCAGACACACCCGGCAGGATGGAGGAAAGATGCTGCATCATGCGTGTAAAGCTCATCCCCACCCAGAATATAGTAGCCCTCGCATTCATGACGGGCGATCTCTGCAAAGGCAAGAAATTCGTCTTCCGTTACCAGCTTCGGGCTGAGGGAGAAGACAATCTCCTTCGCCTTGTGCAGCGGGATGATGCCGTAGAGGTTTGCCATTGCATTGAAGTATTTGCGCAGGAGGCGCGAGGTCGTGTCTTTCAGCGGGATTTCCCGATACCGGGCGTTCAGCTCCCGGCGTGTATATTCCTCCGGAAGCGCAATATACTGTTCCTTGCTCATGTTTTTCTCCCTTCAGCAGCATTAGTTTTGGCTCTTGAGCTCTATCAGAACCACTTCCGGTCGGTTATTGAAGCGAAACGGAATGATGCTGTTTCCAAGGCCCCGGCTGACAATCATGTTCGTGTTCTCCTCGGAATACAAACCATCATCGTACTTTGGAAATAGTCCCTGATTCGGTGCAATCAGCCCGCCGATCAGGGGCAATCGAAATTGACCGCCATGTGCGTGTCCGGTGAGAACCAAATCCATCTCATGAGCCGCATAGGTGTCAAACAGCTCCGGTCTGTGAGAAAGCAAAATTGTAAAACTGGCATCTTCCGAAGAAAGCTCTGAGAGCTTGCGATCCATTACCGCAGCATCGCTCGTCAAATAGTCTGCAAGGAAGCTGGGATCATTGACGCCGATGATGGTAATGCTCTTCCCGGAAATCTCGATCTCTACCCGCGCATCGTCCAGAACGGTTACCCCGGCAGCCTCCAACCCAGCTTTTAATTCCCGATATTCCGGAACTCTCGCTTCATGATTACCGGAGACATAGTAGCAAGGTGCGATTCGTACTGCTTCCTCAGCAAAAGCCAAAGCAACTGCAATATTGGTCTTTCGCGAGTCAATCAGATCTCCGGTTATTGCAATCATATCCGGTTCTGCTTCCCGCAGCATATCCAGAAGCCGTTGATTTCCGTCACCAAACTCTGCATTGTGCAGATCTGAAACCTGCGCGATGCGATAGCCGTCAAATGCATCCGGCAGCCCACGGCTGCTTATTGTGTATGTGTTCAGTTCCAATGCAGTGTTCCCCCATGCAGTCCAGACGATCAGAATGAGAAGGATACCGGAGAGAATACAGATTGTTTTCTTTTTCGTGAGTATACGCTTAAACATGGCAATTGCTCCTTAAAGTTAGAAGATAAAGCCGCACAAAGAAGGGCTTCTTTATAGAAGAATATGCCGCTCTTTATGGCGGTAGGTGTACATTCCGAGCAGATCGTTCA
>ENA-ORUB01001441-ORUB01001441.1-human-gut-metagenome-genome-assembly--contig:-NODE-1441-length-25964-cov-2.591339_pt1 | contig 25964 bp, 20 predicted proteins | sample MGYA00241918_ERZ509200 | MGnify/ENA primary metagenome ERZ509200 (study PRJEB26280, sample SAMEA2338853) | human gut metagenome | biome: human gut; feature: human-associated habitat; material: faeces... | reverse complement strand
GATTTGGTACTAAAGTGAAGAGAAATCAAAAAAAGAATTTTCAGAAGAGGTGATTTTATTTGAAACGATACTATATTCTTCACTATTTTGATCCCGCCAATGTGGGCAGTTTTCTGCTTGTCTCACTGCTCGGCCTGATTCTGGTGCTTGCCCTTGTGCTTCTGATTGCAAAATTGCAGATTCAGCGGCAGCTAAAAGAGGAGACAGAGGAAAAAGCGAAAAAAATACGCCGGAAGAAACACCAGCGCAGGCAGTATCAGATTGTGGAAAGCTTTTATGAGCTGGTTTTCTCCGGCACTTCGATTCTTCTCTTCCTCTCCCTCTATTACATTATCGATGAGCGTCTGCCGCAGATTTCGATGTACTGGGAGAAATATCAGGATGTGGTGCTTCTTGTCTTTATCGTGCTCTCCGTCTTTCTGACGAGCTGGCTCGATGTGGTTCTGGTAAAGCTCACGCACCTTGACCCGGAGCAGAAGGCGTCGGTGCGGCTGATTTCGGTCTTCTATATTGTACTGATTCTTCTGTACATCCGCTTTATCTACGAGGACACGAATTACGACGGCCTGATTCTCTATTTCCTGACACTGACGGTCGGCCGCTTCCTGTATTTCGACTTTACGGTCAAGAGTTTTCTTGAAACGATGCGGGGCGTGTTGGAAAATCTACCGCTTCTTGTCATCATGAGCGCCTACTCCGGTTTCGTGTGCTGGTATGGGTTCCATGTCGGCTTTCTGCTGAAATCAAATGGCGTCATTTTGAGCACCTTTCTTGCCCATCTGTTTATGGACTGCTCGATCTTTCTGCTCCACAAGACAAGAATTTTAAAGCATGTGATACGAAAAATTTAAAACCGGCATTTTTTTACCAGCCATATATCAAAAGCTCTGCAGATCAGAATTTTGCATTTTCTGTTCTGCAGAGCTTTTCTTATTTAATGTTCTTTTTTACATGCCAAACAGCAGTGCAAAGCCATGTACGACAAAAGCTGCCAGCCAGGCGATCACACACTGGGAAACGACAACACCGGCTGCCCATCTGCCGCCAAGCTCCCGCTTGATGGAAGCGACTGCCGCCACACACGGCGTATAGAGGAGGCAGAAAACCAGAAGGCTTAATGCGGAAACCGGTGTCAGAATTTCGGTCAGCTGCGCGGTCGTGCCGAACAGTACGGAAAGTGTGGAGACGACACTCTCCTTTGCCATAAATCCGGTTAGAAGGGCGGTCGATACTCTCCAGTCTCCAAATCCAAGCGGCCGAAAAACCGGGGCGAGACGGCCGGAGACAACGGCGAGAATGCTGTCCTTGGAGTCCTCCACGACATTGAGATGCGTTCCAAAGGTCTGTAAAAACCAGATCACAATCGTGGCAACAAAAATGACGGTGAATGCCCGCTGCAGGAAGTCTTTTGCCTTATCCCACAAAAGCTGTCCGACATTTTTTGCCCCCGGCATGCGGTAGTTTGGAAGCTCCATGACAAACGGAACGGCTTCCCCCTGGAATAAAGTTCCCTGCATCAGCATCGCCATCAGGACAGCCATGAAGATACCACCGAAATACAGAAGAACCATCACAAGGGCACTGTATTTCGGGAAGAATGCGGCGGTAAAGAACGCGTAAATCGGAAGTTTTGCCGAACAGCTCATAAACGGAGTTAATAGGATCGTCATTTTCCGGTCACGCTCGGAAGGCAGGGTGCGGCTCGCCATGACGCCCGGCACGGTACAGCCAAAACCGACCAGCATCGGCACGATACTGCGGCCGGAGAGGCCGATTTTCCGGAGCAGCTTATCCATCACAAAGGCCACGCGCGCCATATAGCCGCTGTCTTCCAGAATGGACAGGAAGAAAAACAGGGTGACGATGATCGGAAGGAAGCTTAAGACACTTCCGACGCCGTTAAAAATACCGTCAATCACAAGGGAATGAAGCACCGGATTGACGCCCCATGCTGTCATGGCGCTGTCCACGAGCTCGGTCAGTTTTCCGATCAGAACCTCCAGCACACTCTGCAGCGATGCTCCGATCACATGGAAGGTCAGGAAAAAGACAGCCGCCATAATCCCGGCAAAACATGGCAGAGCCGTATATTTTCCGGTCAGCACACGGTCAATTTTTGTGCTCCGCACATGCTCGCGGCTCTCTTTTGGTTTTACCACGGTCTCACGGCAGACTTTTTCAATAAAATTAAAACGCATATCCGCAATCGCCGCCGCGCGGTCCAGGCCGCGCTCCGTCTCCATCTGACAGACGATATGCTCGAGCATCTCTTTCTCGTTTTCATCGAGGGCCAGCTGCTCCAGGATCAGTGTGTCGCCCTCTGCCAGTTTGCTTGCCGCAAACCGCACCGGAATATCTGCCCTTGCAGCGTGGTCCTCGATCAGATGCATGATGGCGTGCAGCGCACGGTGGACGGCACCGCCGTGGTCGTCCGCCTCACAGAAGTCCTTTCTGCCCGGTTTTTCCTGATATTTTGCCACATGAACAGCGTGGGCAACCAGTTCCTCAATTCCCTCGTTTTTTGCAGCGGAAATCGGGATAACCGGGATGCCAAGTCTCTCTTCCATCTGGTTCACGAGCACAGAACCGCCGTTTTCGCGTACCTCATCCATCATGTTGAGGGCCAGTACCATTGGAATGTCGAGTTCCATCAGCTGCATCGTCAGATACAGATTCCGTTCGATATTCGTCGCATCTACGATATTAATGATGCCGCGCGGATGCTCGTTCAGCACAAAATTTCGCGTGACAATCTCTTCACTGGAGTACGGCGACATGGAATAGATACCGGGAAGGTCCGTGACCAGCGTGTTCTTCTGACCGCGGATTTCACCATCCTTCCGGTCCACCGTCACGCCCGGGAAATTTCCGACATGCTGATTCGATCCCGTCAGCTGGTTGAACAACGTAGTCTTGCCGCAGTTCTGGTTTCCTGCCAGTGCAAAGGACAGCAGCTCTCCTTCCGGCAGTGGATGCTCCTCTGCCTTATTGTGGTACTTTCCGCCCTCTCCAAAGCCGGGATGCGGAATCGCTCTGGCATCCGGCTGCTCCTTTTCTTTTACGGTATCCCGCACCTCATCAATTTCAATCCGTCCGGCATCGTCAAGGCGAAGTGTCAGCTCATAGCTGTGAATCCGTACTTCCACAGGATCTCCCATCGGTGCATACTTTACCATTGTTACCTCCGCACCTGGAATGATTCCCATATCGAGGAAGTGCTGCCGCAGCGCACCCTCTCCTCCTACGGTACGGACAGTCGCCGTTTTTCCGATCGGCAGTTCTTTCAATGTCATATCTGTCTCTCCTTGTTGATTCTCATTATCATTAACAAGTATATGACACGATTCGACTGCGGTCAAGCGCCTGCCGCTATTTACTGTTTTCTTTCTTCCAGTTTTTTCTGTACACTTGGAAACCGCTCGAGATCCGTGTGTGGAATTGCCTGGGCGGCTGCCATCATGGAAATAAAGTCAGAGACCTGACCAAACTGAATATAAACCATCTCCTCGAGAATCCGGTCAATCTCTTCGATTCGGGTTCTGTCCAGCAGAATTTTTTCCGCTCCCTCTAACGACGTATTTCCAGCGCAGATGAGGCGTTCCCGGTCCATATCCGGATACATGCCGATTGTGATGGCTGACTCCTTCGAAACGTGTTTTCCAAACGCGCCCGCCGCATAAAACCGGTCGATATCTTCCATGGAGATGCCGGATTCACGCATCATGTACTCAACCATCGTGTAGGCTGCTGACTTTGTACGAAGGAATTCGGCGATATCACTCTGATAGAAGCACAGCCCTTCACTATATTCAACGCACCACTCTCCCGTCTCCGGGTCTTCCTTGATCTTTTCGGACCGCTCCGGCTGCAGGGTGCCGAACAGGTTGATCCATCCATTTAGGAATAATTCCGCGAGCAGATCGATAATGCCGGAACCGCAGATGCCCTTTGGCTTACCCTCTCCGATTACATGGCACTGGATTTTCCCGTCTTCTATTTTTACCGTATCAACAGCGCCTTCTGCCGCTCGCATGCCGGTTTTGACCACGCCGCCCTCGAGCGCCGGACCGGCAGCGCCTGCGCCGCAGAGCAGAAATTCCCGGTTTCCGACGACAAGCTCGCCGTTCGTTCCGATATCAAAAAAGACGCTGATCGTTTCTTTTTTATAGAGTTCCGTTGCGATCATACCGCTTAATATATCACCGCCCAGGTAATTGGATTTTCCCGGCACGCAGTAGACACATCCCTTCATGGGAAATCCCATCTCTTTCGCCGGAAGGAATCCGACGCGGTCCGCGCGCACGGCGTACGGGGATGAAAAGACGCAGAACGGATCCAGTCCCAGCAGGAAATGAATCATCGTTGTGTTGCCGGATACGACCATTGAGAGAACATCCGACGGCACAATTCCTGTCTTTTGGCGAAGTTTTTCAAAGAGCAGTGTAAATGTCTCCATCGTACACGCACGGATGTCCTGCAGTACCTCCGGTTTATCCTTACAGGCAAAGATTCTCGTCAGAATATCGGTTCCATAGGCAGTCTGGCGGTTGTATTCGCTCTCCTCGGCAAGCACGGTACCGTCGCTGCAGTTTACCAGGCGCACAACGACGGTCGTACTTCCAAGATCAGCGGCATAGCCGTAATGCTCTGCTGCTGTATCGCCCGCTTCCAGATCAACCGCCTGCCAGATGCTTCCATTCCATGCGAGGGAAACCGTTATGTTATAGTCTGCCTCATCGCAGATGGGATACAGTTTCTGCAGCGCTGGAAGGGTAAATGATGCGGTGATTCCTTTCTCTTTTAATGCATCCAGTATCCGCATCTGGCTGGAGCGGGCGTCCTCCTCCGTCGGCGGGACCAACTCCAGATACTGTTTCTGTGTTATTCCTCTATTCATTATTACTTCCTCATTTCCTGATCATTTTTCTGTTTCTTATTGTAGCACTTTTCTCTTTTCCAGAGAACTTATTTTTTTCACATTTTTACTACATTTCCATCACAGATTCCCATTATACTGCAAAGCATAGAAACAAAAAAGGAAGCAAACAAAACCGGAAGCCGGTTCCGGAACACAGTTTAAAATACAGATACCAGAAAGGAAGTATTTATTATGATGGACTACAGAAACAACTACAATAACGAAAACGAAACCAATAATGAGAACATGATGGCAGCAGAGCAGAACAGCTTCAACGGAAAGAAACCTTCTTCCAAAAATAAAAAAGCTGCTAAGCTTGCAAAGAAAATCGGAGCCATCGCCTTAAGCGCAGTTCTGTTCGGCGGTGTTGCCGGCGGTACCTTCCAGGCAGTCAACCACTTTGCCGGAAGCACGACAGCCACTGCAACAACAACCACTGCACAGCAGACGACTTCCAACAGCAGCCTCTTAAAAGCCGCTGCCACATCCTCAAGCTCCACTTCCACCGGAACGATGGATGTTTCCACGATTGCGAAAAACGCAATGCCGTCGATCGTCTCCATCACAAACCAGTCCGTACAGGAAGTACAGAACTACTTCAGCATGTTCGGTTACGGTGCCCAGACTCCGCAGACCGAGGAGACCACAAGCTGCGGTTCCGGTATCATCATCGGAAAGAATGACACCGAGCTTCTGATCGTCACCAATAACCATGTAGTAGAAGATGCCGATACTCTTTCTGTCAGTTTTGTAAACAATCAGGTCTGCAAGGCAAATATCAAAGGTACCGATGCCGATAACGATCTTGCCGTCATCGCCGTTCCGCTCTCCGAGATCCCGGATGACACGATGAGCAGCATCGCTGTTGCCACGATGGGCGATTCTGATTCCGTTGAGGTCGGCGAGCAGGTCGTTGCGATCGGCAACGCACTCGGCTACGGCCAGTCCGTTACGACCGGTATCATCAGTGCTGCAAACCGTGTGATCGACAGCGATTCCTCTTCTGACGGAAGCTCCGATGGAACAACGGCAGATACTTCTTCCACCGATACAACCGGAAAGACCTACTTACAGACCGATGCAGCCATCAACCCTGGCAACAGCGGCGGCGCTCTTCTGAACATGAACGGAGAGGTCATCGGTATCAACTCCGCAAAACTTGCTTCTACAGAGGTAGAGGGCATGGGCTATGCAATCCCGATCTCCCGTGTTTCCGATATCATTGAAAATCTGATGAATGAGCAGACCAGAACAAAGGTTGCCGCAGAAGATCAGGGAACGATCGGCATCAAATGCCTCGATGTCAGCAGCCAGATCCAGCAGGCATACAATATGCCGGCCGGCATCTATATCTCCGAAGTAACCTCCGGCGGTGCCGCTGAAAATGCAGGTCTGAAATCCGGATACGTTCTGACCAGCTTTGACGGACATTCCATCACCTCCACCAGCGAGCTGAAATCCCTGCTGCAGTATTACTCTGCCGGCGAAACCATCGAGGTGGAAGTACAGGTTCCAGACAACGGATCCTATGAGACAAAGACCTTCTCCCTGACCCTCGGAACGAGCACCAGCTCTTCAGATGATCAGCAGAGCGATTCCCAGCAGAATGCGGGTTCATCCCGCTCTGCAGAGGGAGGAAATACCCTGACCTCCGCTACTCCTTCGATCTGACTGCCCGCTCTCCCGTGAAAGAAATCCATAAATAAAAAACATCATAAGCATGAAAGAAAGGCCCCGAAACATAACTCCAATGTTTCGGGGCCTTTCTCCTATTCTCTTAATCCATTTCTTATTTTTCTGCTCCTGCAACTGCCTCGCGGGCTGCTTTCTCTTCCGGATCTTCATCCAGAATGGAGAATGCAATATTGGTTGCATGGTCCGCGACACGCTCGAGTCCGGATACAAGATCGGAGAAGATCATGCCGGCTTCCGGCGTACATTCGTTGCGGGTCAGACGCTCTACATGCTTCTGCTGCAGATCCCGCTCCTCCTGATCAATGGAATTTTCAATATCAATGATCTCCTGCAGGTGCTGCAGATCATTCTTTGCAAACATTTCGATCGACTCATCGAGAATTTTTAATACCATATCCAGCATCTCGGAAAGATCCAGTTCGCCCTGTTTGCTGAAGGTCACATTGTCATTCGTCATCTGCACAGCAGAATCTGCGACATTCTCGGCATGATCACCAATCCGCTCGATATCATTGACCACATGGAACAGCGCACCGATGCGCATAACGTCTGATGTCGGCAGCGATGCCTGATTTAAGTGAACCAGATAGTTCGTAATCTCTTTGTTCAGGAAATTAATATTTTCCTCGACACGGTAGACCTCGTCGATTTCTTTCTGATCGCGGGTCACCAGCGTATTCATCGCGCGAATCAGGTTGGTCTCTGCCATCTGTGCCATACGCTCCATCTCACGGACAACCTGCAGAACTGCAGTCGTCGGGGACATCGCATGTTTCGAGCTGATGTAGGCAAGCTCGAACTTTTTGTCTTCCTCGTCATTTCCGCGGATGATAAAGTACGTTGCCTTCACCAGAAGCGGGGTAAACGGCAGCATCAGGAGTACCTGGCATACTTTGATGATCGAGTTTGCATTTGCGATCATACGGCCTGCTTCGTTTCCGGAAATACCCATAAAGAAGTCAACTACCTGATTTCCAAACAGCAGGAAAATAATGGAGCAGACAATCGTTCCGGAAATGTTGAACAACAGGTGGACACATGCCGCACGTTTTGCATCTTTTTTGCAGCCGAAGCTGGCAAGAATAGCGGACATCGTACATCCGATGTTGCATCCAAGCATCATAAACAGACAGATCGGAAGTCCCATCAGGCCCTCTCTTGCAAGAAGCATGATGATTCCGACCGTTGCAGAGTTACTCTGCAGAATCGCGGTAGCCACCCAGCCGACTAAGAACGCAAGAAACGGATTCGTCAGGGATCCGAGGGCGTTGACGACTGCCGGGATCTCTTTTGCTTCGTTCAGGGCTCCTGAGATACCGGAGATACCCATAAACAGAATACCAAATCCCAAGATAACCTCGCCGAGACGGCTGATCGTCAGATTGTTCTTTACGAACATAACCATCAGAACACCGATGATGACAAACAGCGGCGCGATATCCGCAAGGTCAAACGCAATCAGCTGTCCGGTAACTGTCGTACCGATGTTTGCTCCGAGGATAATTCCAGGAGCCTGTGCCAGTTTCATCAGACCGGAGTTTACGAAGCTGACCACCATAACGGTTGTAGCGTTGGAGGACTGAATCAGCGCGGTAAAGAAAATACCGACCAGAAGACCGATCACACGGTTCTTCGTAAATACCTCCAGAATGCTTCTCATCTTGGATCCGGCAACCTTCTGCAGTCCTTCACTCATCAGCTTCATTCCATATAAGAAGAAGCCCAGACCGCCCATCAAAGACACTATTACACTCATATTCTTTTTTCTTCCTTGTCTTTTTCTGATGTCTTTTCAAAATCCCTGTCAAAGTATTTTCGTGTTTTGGTCTCAATATTTTACATTTACTTAACGCAGATTTTACAAGACACCTTTTTTATCATAAAAGAAATCATGACATTTGTCTATAGAAAAATTAAAAATTTCGACAAGAAATTTTCAGATTCTTTTCGTTTCTTTCTTGCATTCTACTTGATAATATTGTAACATTTAGGATGTTTCCATATTATGAGGCGACATTTCCGCCTACAAAATTCAAAAGGAGAGAAAATTATGGAAAAGTTTAGCAAGCTGATGGAAAACACATTCAAGCTGCGGGAAAATGGAACAACGGTCAAAACCGAGATCATCGCCGGTGTCACCACGTTCATGACGATGGCATACATTCTTGCCGTCAACCCGAACATCCTTTCCTCCACCGGCATGGACCACGGCGCTGTCTTTACCGCAACGGCTCTGGCAGCCTTCCTTGGCACCCTGCTCATGGCACTTTTCGCCAATTATCCATTCGCTCTGGCACCAGGAATGGGCCTCAACGCCTATTTCGCCTACACCGTTGTTCTCGGCTACGGATATAGCTGGCAGGCAGCCCTGACCGCCGTTTTTGCAGAAGGTATCATCTTTATTGTACTTTCTCTGACCAACGTCCGTGAGGCGATCTTCAACTCCATTCCGGCCAGCCTGAAATCTGCAGTCAGCGTCGGCATCGGTCTGTTCATCGCATTCATCGGACTTCAGAATGCAAAAATTGTACTGCCGAACTCTTCAACCGTAGCAGGCCTCTATTCCCTGTCTTCCTACAATGCCAACCTGCAGTCTGCAGCCACATTAAACGGAACCGAGTATGTGGCAGGAACGTTTAACGATGTCGGAATCACCGTTCTGCTCGCAGTCATCGGTGTTATCTTCACCGCCGTTCTTGTCGTACGCAATGTAAAAGGAAACATCCTCTGGGGAATTCTTGCAACCTGGATCCTCGGCATGATCTGCCAGGCATGCGGTCTCTACGTTCCGAACCCGGCAAACGGCTTCTACAGCCTGTTCCCGGATTTTTCCAACGGACTTTCCATTCCAAGCCTTGCCCCGATTTTCGGAAAACTGGATTTCTCCATTCTGAAAACAGGCGAGTTCTTCGTGATCATGTTTGCATTCCTGTTTGTCGATATGTTTGATACCATCGGAACTCTGATCGGTGTATCTTCCAAGGCAAACATGCTCGACAAAAGCGGAAAACTTCCGCGCATCAAGGGCGCGCTGATGGCAGATGCTGTTGCTACCTGCGCAGGTGCTGTTCTTGGTACTTCTACCACAACGACTTTCGTTGAGAGTGCTTCCGGCGTTTCCGAAGGCGGCCGTACCGGTCTTACCGCTGTTACCACTGCAATCCTCTTCGGCCTCGCTCTGTTCCTCTCCCCGATCTTCCTTGCCATCCCGTCCTTTGCAACGGCTCCGGCACTGATCGTGGTAGGCTTCTACATGCTGACCAACGTAGTCAACATTGATTTCAGCGATCTTTCCGAGGCGATTCCGTGCTACATCTGCATCGGAGCTATGCCGTTCTTCTACAGCATTTCCGAAGGTATTGCCATGGGAGTTATCTCCTACGTTGCAATCCAGATCCTGAGCGGAAAAGCAAAAGAAAAAAAGATCAGCGTGATCATGTACATCCTGGCTGTTCTGTTTATCTTAAAATACCTTCTTCTGTAATGGCTTTTAACGATACAGAACCGCATAAAAAGGCTCCTGTCTCACAGATTTTATTCTGTGAAACAGGAGCTCTTTTTATGCTCTGAATCAAAAATTTTTATTCTGCCAGGGTCCTGTAAAAGCAGGTGCGGTTTCCGGTGTGGCACGCTGCGCCGACCTGTTCTACTTTGGCAAGGATTGTATCGTTGTCGCAGTCGATCAGAAGCTGTTTTACATACTGCACATGGCCGGAGCTCAGTCCCTTCGTCCAGAGCTCATTGCGGCTTCTGCTCCAGTACGTCATTTTTCCAAGGCGCAGTGTCGTCTCAAACGCTTCTTCATTCATGTAGGCGAGCATCAGCACTTCGTCATTTTCCGCATCCTGTACAACAACCGGAACCATGCCGTCGCTGTTTGTCTTAAAATCCGCCCAGGTAAAATCACATTTTAATGCTTGTTTCATCTCTTGTTCTCCTCTTTTTCTGCTCTTACAGGCTGCCCTTGGTCGAGAGCACGCCGGCAATTCTCGGATCGAAGGAAGTTGCCTCATCGAGTGCCTTCGCAAATGCTTTGAACATCGCCTCGATGATGTGGTGGTTATTTCCGCCGTCAAGCACTTTGATATGCAGATTCATCTGCGCCGCATAGGAAACGGCGTAGAAGAATTCTTTTACCATCTCGGTCTCCATCTCTCCTACTTTCTCCCGCGTAAATTCTGCCTGGAAAGAGAGATACGGTCTGCCGCAGAGGTCAACGGCCGAGAGCACCAGTGTCTCGTCCATCGGAAGGATTCTGTCGCCGTAGCGGCGGATGCCCTGTTTGTCGCCGACTGCCTCGCGGATTGCAGTTCCGAGCACGATACCGGTGTCCTCGATCGTGTGGTGGCCGTCTACATCAAGATCTCCGTCTACAGAAACGGAAAGGTCGAAAAGACCGTGGCGGGCAAAGCCGTCGAGCATATGGTCAAAAAAGCCGATGCCGGTGTGGATGTCGCTCTTTCCCGTTCCATCCAGATTTAATGTCATGCGGATCTTTGTTTCTTTTGTCACGCGTTCTACGCTGGCTGTTCTGTTCTCCACTTACTCTTCCCCCTCAAAACGGACGGCAATCGAATTGGCGTGTGCCGTCAAGCTCTCTGATTTTGCAAAGCTCTCGATATCCTCGTGGATCTCGGAAAGGGCTTCTCTGGAATAATAGATGATGCTGGATTTCTTCACGAAATCGTCTACGGACAGCGGGGAGAAGAATTTTGCGGTTCCGTTCGTCGGCAGGATATGGTTCGGGCCGGCAAAATAGTCACCGAGAGGCTCGCTGGAGTTCTCGCCGAGGAAAATAGCACCGGCGTTATGTACCTTCATCATATCCTCAAACGGGTTCTTCGTCACGATCTCGAGGTGCTCCGGTGCGATGGCATCTACGGTGTCGATCGCTTCCTGATGCGAATCGGTGACAAGGATGTAGCCGAAGTTGTCCAGTGATTTGGAGATGATGTCGCTTCTGGAGAGGACTTTTAAGAAACCGTCTACCTCTTCACTTACCTTCTCTGCCAGTTCCTGGGAGGTGGTAATGAGGATCGCACTTGCAAGCTCATCATGCTCAGCCTGGCTTAAGAGATCGGCTGCCACGAACCGCGGATTTGCAGTCTCATCAGCAAGGACAAGAATCTCACTTGGGCCTGCGATGGAGTCGATGCTGACATTTCCGTATACGGCTTTCTTTGCAAGGGCAACGTAGATGTTTCCAGGTCCTACGATTTTATCGACTTTCGGAATGCTCTCGGTTCCGTAAGCAAAGGCTGCAATTGCCTGTGCACCGCCGATTTTAAAGACGCGGTCCGCACCGGCTTCTTTTGCTGCCGCAAGGACAACCGGGTTGACTTTTCCGTCTCTGCCGCACGGCGTTGTCATGCAGATTTCTTTGACCCCTGCCACTTTTGCCGGAAGAATGTTCATCAGAACGGAGGACGGATACGCTGCCTTTCCTCCCGGAACGTATACGCCGACACGGTTCAGGGCGGTCAGCTTCTGGCCAAGCATCGTTCCGTTCTCGGTGGAGGTGAACCAGCTGTTCTGTTTCTGTTTTTCGTGGAACTCACGGATATTTTTTATGGATCTGCGGATGACACCTATCAGCTCTGGATCTACGATGTTGTACGCTTCATCAATCTCTTCCTGTGTTACTTCTACGGTAGAAGCATCGAGTACCGCGTGGTCGAATTTCTCGGTATATTCGAAAACAGCTGCGTCTTTTCTTGTTTTTACATTCTCAATGATCTCCTGCACGGAAGCCTCGTACGTTCCGTACTGTGTCGGGCTTCGTTTCAGCATATTCTCCAGAATATTTTCTGTGGTCTCTTTTGTCAGTTTTACGATTCTCATACCAGTGCTCCTTTCAGATCCTGAATTAATTTGGTAATTCTCTCATTTTCCATCCGCATGCTCACCTGGTTGACAACCATACGCGCAGACAGCGGGCAGACCTCCTCGAGAACGGTCAGGCCGTTTTCCCGTAAAGTGCTTCCTGTCTCTACAATATCCACAATCACTTCGGAAAGTCCGACAATCGGTGCCAGCTCGATCGAGCCGTTCAGCTTGATCATCTCAACGGTCTGGTGCTTGCGGTTGTAGAAGTAATCCTTGGCAATGTTTGGGTACTTCGTTGCCACACGGATCTGCTGGTTGTGCTGCAGCAGCTCACGCGCGGATTCCGGTCCGCAGACACACATGCGGCACTTGCCGTAGCCAAGGTCCAATACCTCGTAGAGGCGTCTTCCTTCCTCCAGAATCGTGTCCTTTCCGACGATTCCGATATCCGCTGCGCCGTACTCCACATAGGTCGGCACATCCGGACCTTTGGCGAGGAAGAAACGGAGCTTATGCTCTTCGTCCGTGAAAATCAGCTTTCTCGTATCTTTATTTTTCATTTCATCGCAGGTGATGCCGACTTTTTCCAGCAGCTCCAGCGTCTGGTACGCCAGGCGTCCTTTTGTCAGTGCAATGGTCAAATATCTCATCTTTTTCGTACCCTTCCTCTCCTACAGCTCCACCGGCTGTACTTCTCCTGTCGACAAATTGATGGCAAGCACCGAATCGCTCTTCTGAATATAGACAATGCCGCCGAACTGGTTCTTTCTGCCGTATTCTTCATAATCTGCAAGAACCTTGTCCCTTGCAAAGCAGACCAGCGCGACATCCATGCCTTTGCTTCTGTGCTCGTTGGCAAGTTTTACGGCCAGCGGCTGAAGGAAATCCGGGTAGAGCAGCATCGTTTTCGTATTGACAATCGGAAGAGAAATTTTCTGGCGCTCCAGTGCATTCATCAGAGATTCCATGACAGTACAGAATCCGATCGCCGGCGCCTTCTTTCCGAAGTGCTGCAGCAGTGCATCGTAGCGGCCGCCTTTTACGATCGGCTCGCCGGTGCCGTAGGTGTAGGCCTGGAAAATAATACCGGTGTAGTAATGGAATTTGCTTAAAAGACCGAGATCGAAGAAGACGTATTTTTCATAGCCGTAATCTTTAACGATCTCATAGATCGTAGCCAGACGATCGAGTGCCTCTCTTGCCGCCGGATTTCTTGTAAGGCCTTTTGCCTTTTCGAGAATCTCTGCATTTCCGAACAGCTGCGGAACATCACGGAGTGCTTCAAACAGATCACTTCGAAGGTTCTGTTTTGCCAGCAGCTCCTCGGCGCCAAAATGATTTTTAATGGAAATCAGTTCTTTTAATTCGTTCAGAACATCCTCGGAGAGAGCAGCTTCCTCGGCGAGCGCCTGGAAGAAACCTACGTGGCCGATGCTGATCTGGAAATCGGTAAGACCGGCATCCAGCATAACTTTTACGGTCATCGCAATGATCTCTGCGTCTGCCATTGCGGAATCATCGTTTAAGAGCTCGACGCCCATCTGGGTGGACTCTTTTAAGCGGCCCTGATAACTGCTGCTGTTGACGAAGCTGCTTCCTCTGTAGCAAAGGCGGATCGGCATCGTCTCTTCCATGAAATACATGGAGGCTGCGCGTGCAATCGACGGGGTAAAGTCCGGACGGAGCACAAGGGTGTTGCCGTCGCGGTCAAAGAATTTGTAGAGCTCGCGGGACGGTGTTGTTCCCACTTCTCTTCCGAATACATCAAAAAACTCGAACGTCGGTGTTTCAATATCCTGATATCCAAACGCATGAAATACCTGCTCAATCTGATTCTCCAGGTATAATTTTTTCGTACATTCCTGATTGTAGACATCCCGGACGCCTTCCGGGGTATGAATTAATCGATCCATGTTTTGTTGTCCTCACTTTTTCGCTTTAGTTCGCTACCATATTACCATATTGAATTTAAAACTATGGTTAGTATATCGGAAAACATTTTCCCTGTCAACCCAAAATTTTAATCCGCTTTCGAATCCCGTATCTCCAGATCCTTCTGGATTCCGTTCAGGTACGGGACGAGAACGCTGCTTCCCGTTCTGGGAAGGAAGAATGACGTTTCAAGCTCGGTGTAGGAAAAATGCTTCTTTCCGCCGTTCTGTCCGCGGTCCCAGAAGGTTTTCATCATCTCATACCGCAGGTAATAATATTCGTCCCGCGCCGTAAAATACAGCAGCAGGAAGGAAATCCCCCCCTGCTGCTCGAAATCTTTCATAAACGTGACCTGGTGCTCGTGGATGTTTGCGAGCGGAAAGGAATCCGTTTTGCACTCTTTGGCATCGAAGCAGACGGGAATGCCCTGTACAGCGCCGATGTAATCAACGGTACTCTTCTTTTCAAAATAAGCCAGCGTGATGTGTCTGCTCTCCTTATCTATTTTGATCGGGGTGATCGGCGTCGGCACCTTCTGGATCAGTGCCAGATGCTTGTCACGGTACTGCTCGTTTGTGCGGTTGATCATTTCCTCCAGCGTTGATCCGCGGAGTCCCCTCGATGTCCATGCCATAATTCCTGTCCTCGTCTTTGTTCTGTTCTTATTCAATCAGAGAAATTTTGTTCAGCGGCCAGTAGCGCAGAAAGGCCTTGCCGATGATCTTGTCTTTCTCTACGTACGGATTCAGCCAGTAGCGGGAATCCTTTGATACGTTCCGGTTGTCGCCGAGCATAAAGTAGCAGCCCTCCGGCACCTCATACGGTCCGAAATCGCCGACCGGTGTTTCCGGGCAGAAATCATCGCGCAGCGGCTCGGTGGAATCGTTGATATACACCTTTCCGTCGCGGATCGTAACCGTCTCTCCCGGCAGTCCGATGACGCGCTTGATAAACTTCTGCTTCTCGTCGTCCGGATAATAGAAAATAACGATGTCATACCGCTGCGGATCGCTCTTTACATAAGCAAGGCGGTTACCGAAGATCTGGTCTCCGGTCATAATCGTGTTTTCCATGGAAGGAGACGGGATTCTTGCGTTGATGACAATGACCTGCTCCACAAAAACAACGACTGCCACGACAATGGCGATCATTTTTACATATTCCCAGATTTCCCGTCCGATGCTCGTCTCCTCCGTTTTTCTTGGTTTTGTTTCTTTCTTTTCGTTGTCTTTTCGGCTCATAATCCTTCTCCCGTCAAATGTTCTCCCTGTAAAATCCGGCGCACGGATGATGGCAGGGGCGCTGTAAAGGTTTTTCCGGACAGATCCGATAAGGTGCCCGTAAGCTCTGGAAATACCGTCTTCCACGAATGGAGAAGTTGGTATTTCAGTCCGTATTTTTCCCGGAAGCGGCGGTTAAACTCCGCATCCCCGTATTTCGTATCTCCCGCAAGCGGATGACCGATGCTCGCGAGATGGCTGCGGATCTGATGGCTCTTTCCGGTCACCAGCTCAACCTCCAGCAGCGTACAGCCTCTTCCGGCACAGAGCGGCCGGTATGCGGTTTCTATGTAAACAGCATCTCCCTGCTGCTCTCTCTGAATCGAAACACGGTTTGTCCTCTCATTTTTTATGAGGTATCCGCGGATCCGCTCTGTCTCTGTCACGGTTCCTTTTACAACCGTCAGATAGTATTTTCCAACAGCCCGCTCTGCGATCAGTTCTGAAAGCTGCTGCGTCGCCGCAACGGTTTTTCCGGCAAGAATCAGACCGCTGGTGTTCCGGTCCAGACGATTGCAGAGTCCGGCGCGGAACATGGTCTCCTCCCCGGCATTTTTTTCCGAAAGATAGGCGCCGAGCGCTTCGGTAAGGCTCACATCCGTCTCTTTCGCCTTCTGTGAGAGGACACCTGCCGGCTTGTTCAGGAAAATTACTTTTTCGTCTTCATAGACGATATCCAGCTTCGGATACTTTACCTGTTTTCCAGCCGCCGGTTTTTCCGGTGTTTTTCGAAATTTTTCGATGGTCTCTTCCGCCAGATACAGCCGGATCGTATCGCCTGTTTTCAGCTTTTCACTGCCGTCCGCCTTTTTCTGGTTCAGCACAATGTTTTTCTTTCGCAGCATTTTATAGAAGAAGCTCTTTGGCGCCTCCTCCATATATTTGGACAGATATTTGATGAGCTGCTGCGCGCAGTCTTTTTCTGTCACGGTCAGTTCTCTCATAGCAATGGTCTCCTACAGTGCCAGCGCCAGCATCGTGTGTTTCACCAGTTCCGTGCGGGACAGATCCGGGTACCGCTCATCCGGTTTGAAGTTTTCACTGGCGCTCTTTTCCAGCTCATCGTAGTTGCGGTTCAAGGAATCGAGGCGCTCCAGAAACGCTTTTTCCCGCTCAAAAATCTTCACATGGCATTTGTAGCCGTTGGCACGGATGATCTTGTTCAGATACGTAGTGCAGTCCTCGATCTGTTTCTGGTCTTTGGCGCGCGAGGTGTAGCAGGCGATCTCCTCACCGCAGAACGCCGCTGCTTCGATCATCAGACTCGATTTTTCCTGTGTGATATACATTTCATATCCCATCAGCAGTTTTCCTTTTTTTGCCTCAATGGCATCGTACACTGCTTTGTCCACTGGCTTTTGCATAACCATCATGATAAAACCGACGGCGGCGCGGCAGCCCGGCAGACAGCCTACTACGGCGACAACCGTAAAAATGTTGCTCTTGTTTCCGTCTGCAAGCACAAGCCCGACAATAAAAACGATGGCCGGAAGGACGAACAGTCCCAGTGTCACAAGCAGTCTTTTTTTCTTTTCCCGGCGGATATAGCCGTAATCCCCTTTTCTGATCTTCATTCTTCTGTCATTTCCCTTCTTCGATAAGATCCCCGCTCATCTTCTGCGTGTTTATTTCTTTTTGTGCACGTTGCGGAGCGTCTTTTTCGGCCGTCCGCCTGTTTTGGCTTTTCCCTGTCCGGAACGGTCATTCGCCGTCTTCTGGCCAAATCCTTTTCCGTTGGACCCTTTTCCTCTTGACGGTTTTCCTGCCTCCCCGGCCATCTTTCTCGGCCGTACGAGACATTTCGGTCCGAATCCGATCAGATCCTCCCGGTGTGTCCGGCGCAGTGCCTCGCAGACGAGCTCATAGTTCTCCGGATTCCGGTACTGAATCAGCGCACGCTGCATCGCCTTCTCATGCGGCGATTTCGGCACATAAACCGGATCCATCGTCCGCGGGTCAAGACCGGTATAGTACATACAGGTGGAAAGTGTGGAAGGCGTCGGATAGAAGTCCTGTGCCTGCTCCGGGATAAATCCCATATCGCGGATGTACTCGGCAAGCTCCACCGCATCCTCCAAGTCACACCCCGGATGGGACGACATAAAATACGGAAGTGCGTACTGCTGCTTCCCCGTCTTTTTGTTGCACGCATCGAAGCGGCGGATAAATTCCTGATATACTTCGTGGCGCGGTTTTCCCATATAGGAAAGCACACGGTTCGAAACGTGCTCCGGCGCAACGCGGAGCTGACCGCTGACGTGATCCTTTACCAGCTCGGAAAGGAACGTCTGGTCTTTATCGGCCAGGACATAGTCAAAACGGATGCCGGAGCGGATAAAGACTTTCTTCACGCCCGGAATGTCTTTTAATTCCCGCAGCAGCTTCACATAATCTCTGTGATCTGCCACCATATTTTTACACGGCTCCGGGAAGAGACAGTTCCGGTTCGGGCAGGCGCCTTTGGTGAGCTGCTTTTTGCATGCCGGACCGCGGAAATCCGCCGTCGGGCCGCCGACATCGTGAATATAGCCTTTAAATTCTTTTTCCTGAACCATCTGCCGCGCTTCCGCCAGAATGGATTCGTGGCTTCTTGTCTGCACAACGCGTCCCTCGTGGAACGTCAGCGCGCAGAAACTGCAGGATCCAAAGCAGCCGCGGTTGCTCGTCAGACTGTATTTGATTTCCCCAAGCGCCGGCACACCGCCGTCTTTTTCATAGCTTGGGTGATAGGCGCGCATGTATGGAAGCGCATAGACATCATCCATCTCCTGCTCTGTCAAAGGACGGGAAGGCGGATTCTGTACAATGTAGCCCTGGCCCTCATACGGCTCTGCCATCGGCTTCGCATTGATGGCATCGGTATTTTTATACTGAATCGCAAAGCTCTCCGCATACGTCCGCTTGCTCTCCCGCACCTCCTCGAATGACGGCAGCACCACCGGGTCAATCAGGTGATCCAGCGTTTTGCTCCGATAAACGGTTCCCGGAATAAAGGTGATATCATGAACGTCAATGCCAGCCGCAAGTGCATCTGCAATCGCTACGATCGAAAGTTCTCCCATTCCGTACGAAATCAGATCCGCACCGGAATCGAGAAGGACGGAGCGGCGCACCTTGTCAGACCAGTAATCGTAATGCGAAAGGCGCCGGAGCGATGCCTCGATGCCGCCGAGGATCATCGGTGTATGTTTATACGTTCTCCGGATCAGATTGCCGTACACGGTAACCGCGCGGTCCGGCCGTTTTCCCATGACACCGCCCGGCGTAAAGGCATCTGTTTTTCGGTGCTTTTTCGCCACGGTATAATGGTTGACCATGGAATCCATATTTCCGGAAGAGACAAGAAAGCCAAGACGCGGTTCACCGAAAATCGAAATGCTGTTCTCGTCCTTCCAGTCCGGCTGTGAGATGATGCCGACGGAATAGCCGTTCGCCTCGAGCACACGGCTGATGATTGCCGGTCCGAACGAGGAATGGTCCACGTAGGCATCTCCGATGACATAGACAAAGTCAAACTGTTCGATTCCCCGTTCCTTCATCTCTTCTCTTGTAATTGGTAAAAAAGGCATGCTTTACTTTCCTTTCTGTGTTTCGGCGTCCGCTATGCCAAGCGCCGCTTTTTCTTCCTGCGTCAGGAGACGGGCACTGCCCTTTGGCAGCGCCGGATCAAGTTTCAGGCTCCCCATCGACAGCCGTTTCAAATAGACGACCGTTTTTCCGACCTTCTCAAACATGCGCTTGATCTGGTGGAAGCGGCCCTCACAGATGGTAATGCGGATCCGGCTTTCAAAAATGCCAGGCTCTTTTTCAGTCGTTTCCAGAATGGTAAGCTCGGCCGGAAGTGTCGGTTTGTCGTCCCCAATGTCGAGCCCTTCGGCAAATGCCTGCCGATCTTCTTCTGTCACTTTTCCGTCAATCACGGCCTCATACACTTTCGAGACATGCGATTTCGGAGAGAGCAGCCGGTGGGAAAGGGCTCCGTCGTTCGTAATCAGCAGCAGCCCTTCGGTGTCCTTGTCGAGCCGTCCGACCGGAAAGAGGTCTTTTCTTGCCGCATCACTTAAAAGATCGAGTACGGTCCGGTCACGGCGGTCCTCCGTCGCAGAGACGACACCCGCCGGTTTGTGGAGCATCCAGTATTCCATTTTCACATAGGAAATGCTGTTTCCGTCCACAGTCACCTGCGCTTCATCCGGGTCGACTTTCAGTTCCGGGGCTTTTGCCGTAATTCCGTCTACGGCCACCCGTCCCTTCCGGATTAGGGCCTTTACTTCCTGGCGTGTTCCCACACCCATGTCCGCCAGATATTTATCGAGTCGTAATTTACTCATACCATCCGCCATCCTGCATAATATTTATTCTTTAACGTTCCGTTGTTTATTTTTCCCCAGCCAAGTGGGAAATCATCCAGGCACACAAGCACCCAGCCCTTTTTCCCCTGACACTCTTCTTCGGAAAACGAGAGTGTCTCACCCTTTAAGTAGCGCATGACACGGTCATCTCCCTTGGGAATGGTCAAACACGAAACGTATTCTTCTTTTTTCAGATACGCCGCCAGCGCCTGGGACGGCTCGAAGCGGTTTTTCTTTACGGTACCAAGCGAAAGTCCGGTCCGCAGATAGCGCAGACCCTTTGCCGCACAGACACCTTCCGGCAGAAAATAGAGCTGGTCTTTCACAAGGGCAAACGAACCATTCTTCCAGTCCATGCGCACGCCAGCAAGAAACTCTTCCGCCTCTTTCGGCAGCTTCTTTGTCGTTTCCAAAAGTCGGGACGGCTGCCGTTTCCGGCTCTCTCCCTGCTTTTTCAGGAGCGCCACGAAATGGCCTTCTCCCTCCATCCGCTGCGGGAAAATATGAACGCACCGGGAAAGATCGCGGCCATTCACGGATACTCCCGGCGCAAACCCTTCGTAACCCGGGGTAATTTCCTGCACTTCCATATCCGTATGCGCATCCAGCAGCCCTGCGATGACCTCTTCGTTCTCCTTTACAGAAAACGTACAGGTAGAGTACAGCAGCTCTCCGCCCTCTGCAAGCATCTGATACGCCTGCTCGATCAGTTTTTTCTGGATCGGCACATAATGCTCCGGCCCATTTTCACTGTAATAGCGCAGCATTGAGCTCTCTTTTCGGAACATACCCTCCCCAGAGCACGGCGCGTCAAGAAGGATCTTGTCAAAAAAGGCCGGATACAAGGTTACTAATTTTTCCGGATCCTCGCTCGTCACGAGAAGACGTCCCACTCCCTGGATTTCCAGGTTGCGCAGCAGCGCCTTCGCCCGCGAATTGCTGATATCGTTTGCCAGCAGCATGCCGCCCTCACCGATCCGGCTTCCCAGCTCCGTTGCCTTTCCGCCCGGTGCCGCACAGAGATCGAGCACACGGTCATCCGGCTCAATTGGAAGGCGGGATGCCGGTGTCATCGCACTCGGCTCCTGCAGATAATACAGGCCCGCATAGTAATCGGCATCCTTTGCCGGATTGCAGCTCTCTTCATCGTAATAAAATCCATTGGGGATCCACGGAACCTTCTTAAGCGGAATATCGGTCCGCCTAAGAAACTCTTCTGTCGAAATTTTTCCGTTGTTTACCCGCAGTCCTCTATGTACCGCCTCGTCAAATGTCTTGCGGTATGCCTCATATTCTTCCTCACCGAGCAGCTGTTTCATCTCCTGCTCAAAGGCTTCCGGCAGTGTGATCATATCCGTTTATCCCCTTTTATTCTAAAGTTCGTCTGTAATTGCCTGTGCGCGGTATCCCTCTGCAATCAGATCCAGTTCTTTGTGGAACCGTTTTAACTCCTGCAGATCGTTCTGCGCATAGATGTGATAAAACTCATCCTGAATTTTTTCTACTTCGCGTTTGTTCGTCACCTTATAAAGATTCTCGATATTATTCAGGATATCCGTGATCAGATTCCGCTGCATCTGGGAGGAATTCTGTGCATCCATAATCTCACTCCGCACAGAGGACATCTCATTATCCAGCACAATGATCGCCTTTGCAGCTGCGCTTAAGCGCTCCCGGATGTGATCCGGAATATTTGCCTTATATTTGTACTGCAGCGAGTGCTCAATCGTCGCCCAGAAATCCATTGCCATCGTCCGTATCTGGATTTCCACCTGGATGCGCTTCGGGCCGTTCATCGTCTCCACGGTATAGTAGACAATGAGGTGATAGCTCCGGTAACCGCTGTCCTTCATGTGGCGGATGTAGTCTTTCTCGCTCTTAATCTCAATATCCGACCGCTTCTGGATCAGGTCGGCAACCTTTTCGATATCTTCAACGAACTGGCAGATGATGCGGATGCCCGCGATATCCTCCACCTGCTCCTCCATCTCTTCGGGCGCAATGCCCTTTCTCTGCATTTTTTCCAGAATACTGGAAACACTCTTCACACGGCCGCTCACACTCTCGATCGGTGAGTACAGCCCTTTTCCGTGGTGCTCCTTGATCAGATGCCGGAATTTCACCTGTAATTCCTTGACAGCCAGCTCGTATGGTTCCAGAATCTCATGCCATAACAGTATATCCATGTCCCCTAATCTCCTTTTTTGCTCCTGCTTTCAGCCATTTTTCTTATCGGATGGTAAACGCTTTGGAAATTCAATCCCCACCCTGTTACTTTATGCCTGTCTTTTCTGTTTTATGACTGTTTTTCAGAAACTTTTTTGAAATAGACACGGGCAGTTTTTTATGCCTGCCGTTTCGAAAGCTGCTCCAGAACGCGGCACAGGTACTGATACGTTCTCTCCACGGAGGAAATTGAAAGCCGCTCCTCGGTCGTGTGGATTGCTTTCATGTTCGGGCCGAAAGATACACAGTCAAGACCGGAAAGCTTTTCATAGAACAAACCGCATTCCAGTCCGGCATGAATCGCTTCCACTGCCGGTTTCTGTCCATACATGGCTTCATATTCCGCCACCATCAGATCGCGGAGGGCAGAATCCTCTTTATACTCCCATGCCGGGTACGCGCCCTCTACGTGGAACTCACCGCCCAGGAAACCGATCAGATACTCCAGCTTGTCGGAAAGGGCTTCTTTTGCACTTCCCACGGAGCTCCGCACACTCGCACACGCATGCAGGTGATCCGGCTCTAATTTCAGAATGCCGAGGTTCAGGGATGTTTCCACCAGTCCCGGGATCTGGCCGCTCATCTTCTGTACCCCGTTCGGAAGATTCATCAGGAAAAAGACGGTTTTCTGCAGGCTGACCGGATGAAGCGCCGGTGCAACGCCCTCGCCTGTTTTCTCTACCGTAACGGTAATACCGTCATCTGTTCCGCTGTACTCTCTGCGAAGATTTTCGATGAAGCGTGATGCTTCCTCTTTTAAGATCTCTTTCTCTCCGCCGTCGATGGCAAGAAGCATGCGGGTTGTCCGCGGAATAGCGTTGTCTTTTAAGCCGCCCTCCAGCTCGATCAGGGCATAATCCATCTTTCCTGCCAGTTCGTACAGGAAACGGCCCGCCAGAATGTTGGAGTTGGCACGGTTTTTGTGGATTTCCGTACCGGAATGGCCACCGGCAAGACCGGAAATCGTCACTTCCATCTGCTCACCCATCACTTCGCTTCTGCGCACCAGCAGATCCATCATGGCTGTCATACCGCCTGCGCACGATACGGTGAGAATGCCTTCCTCTTCAGAATCCATATTTAACAGTGTTCTTCCCTTTAATTCATTCCCGTTTAATGCTGCTGCGCCGAGCAGTCCGATCTCTTCATCCGTCGTAATCAGTGCCTCGATGGCCGGAAGCTGCAGATCATCCGATTCCAGCACAGCCAGCATATAGGCAACGGCAATTCCGTCGTCTCCGCCAAGCGTCGTGTCCCTGGCATAAATCTCATCGCCGTCGATGTGAAGCTCAAGGCCGTCCTTCGTAAAATCGTGGCTGCTGCCCGGCTTCTTCTCGCAGACCATATCGCAGTGGCCCTGCAGAATCACGGTCGGAGCCAATTCACATCCCTTCGATGCCGGGCGGCGGATGATCACGTTGTTGGACGCATCCTGATACCAGGATAATTCATGGTCCCTTGCAAACTGAACCAGATAGTCGCTCACTTCTTTTGTGTTTCCGGAGCCGTGCGGAATGCGGCAGAGCTCTTCAAAATAATAAAATACCCGTTCCGGTTTTAATCCTGCTAATACGCTCATTTTTTCTTCTCCCATCTTCTTTTTTTCAAAGCTTCGTCATACTCTATTTTAGAAAGCGGGAGGAGGTTCGAACGTCATGAAAAAATCACTTTTATTTCTCTCTTCCCTGCTTCTTTTTTTCTGTCTTCTTATCTTTCCCGCGCGGACTTTTTTCTATGCCTGCGAGGGTGTCAATCTCTGGTTTCATACCATTCTTCCGTCACTTCTGCCGTTTCTGATTCTGACATCTCTTCTTCTGGAAACAGGAGCCGCGCGGCGGATCTCTGCCCGTGCAGAAGTTTTTTTTCAAACGGTTTTCGGTCTTTCCCCGGCTGGGTTTTATGCACTTTTTCTCGGTCTTTTCTGCGGTTTTCCCATGGGAGCGCGCATCACTGCCCAGCTCTATGAGGCAGAAGAAATTGACCGGAACGAAGCGTGCTATCTTTTAACCTTCTGCAGTAGTCCGAGTCCTGCTTTTCTGTCTTCCTATGTTATCTTAACTGCATTTTCCGGACAGATCCATCCCGGGTTCGTCTTCGGCGTGCTCTACGGTTCCAATTTTCTAACTGGTTTTCTGTTCCGGCTTGTTTTCCGCCGCTTCCGCCTGCACCGGCACACCGCCCATCGGACACATTCCGTGGAAAAAAAAGAGATGTCAAAACAGACTTCCAAAGGAAACCTGCTGGACACCTCTATCATGAACGGATTTGAAATCATTACACAGCTTGGCGGATACATCATCCTGTTTTCCATTCTGTCCGGACTTCTGATGGATCTGCATCCGTTTGGTTCCGCATCGCCCCTGCTCTGCGGCGTGCTGGAAATCACGACGGGAATCGCACAGCTTGCCGCGTCCTCTCTTCCTTACGCCGGAAAAGTCTCTGCTGTCCTTACCTGTGCCGCCTTCGGCGGTCTCTCTGTCGCTGCCCAGACAAACTGTATGATCCATAACAGCGGTCTGCCCCTCTGGCCTTATCTTGCCGGGAAGCTCTGCTGTGCTGCTTTCGCAGGAACGCTTGGTTTATTCCTCTTCGCTTTCCTCTTCTGATGCCGGATCATATTCCGGTACGACAACTTCTTCCTCTGGCTGCTCTTCTTCCGGAGCACCCTGCGGGGAGAGCTCACTTCTGTTCTGAACAACGGTATTGTAGCAGCTTGTCAGGGATTCTACAAAGCTGTTGTATTTCTCTCCTGCATCGTTTAATGCAGTCGTCATAATATTGCTTAAGTTGGCAAGCATATCATCGGTATATCCGATGGCACCGAGACGGATGCTGTTGGCATCGTTGGTTGCAGCATCCAGGATTTCCTGTGCCTGCTGGTTTGCATTGTTGACGGTCTCATTTGCCTGTGCGTATGCTGACTGCATCACTTCACTCTGCTCTACCATCTCTCTTGCCTTTGCCTGTGCCTCTGCAATGATGGCATCTGCCTTGTTCTGTGCATCTGCCAGAATTGCATCTTTGTTGCTGATGATCTTCTGGTACCGTTTGATCTCGTCCGGTGTTTTCAGACGGAGCTCACGGAGAAGCTCTTCTAATTCTTCTTTATTTACAACGATTTTGGTGGTAGACAGCGGCTGATATTTACAGCTCTCTACATACTCCTCAATTTCTTCGATGATCTGTTCAATTCTGCTGCTCATTTTAATTCTCCTTATCTTTTATCCTGCGGCATTCCTTCTGAATTTCGGGCGGCATACTTTGCGCGGATTTCTTTTTCCACAAAATCCGGAACAAATTTGTGAATGTCGCCGCCAAAAGCAGCTACCGTGGAGCTGAGGTACGCATACTCCAGCGAGGTAATCAGAAACGTGGTATCTACTTCCGGTTCCAGAACGCGGTTCGTCTGTGCCATCTGCAGTTCATATTCAAAGTCTGTGATCGCGCGGAGTCCGCGGACGATCGTATGCGCCTGGCATTCCTTCGCAAAATCAACAGCGAGCCCGCTGAAAGAACGGACTTCGACATTTGGAATGTCCTGGGTCGCTTTCTTTAGTATATTAACACGTTCTTCCACAGAAAACAACGGAGATTTTGAGGAATTATGTAAAACTCCCACGATTACGCGGTCAAAAAGCTTGGATGCACGCAGAATGACATCCAGATGACCATACGTTACAGGGTCAAAAGTTCCCGGGTATACGGCTGTCTTCATGATTCTTTTACTCCTTCGTG
>ENA-ORUB01001419-ORUB01001419.1-human-gut-metagenome-genome-assembly--contig:-NODE-1419-length-26176-cov-8.763562_pt1 | contig 26176 bp, 22 predicted proteins | sample MGYA00241918_ERZ509200 | MGnify/ENA primary metagenome ERZ509200 (study PRJEB26280, sample SAMEA2338853) | human gut metagenome | biome: human gut; feature: human-associated habitat; material: faeces... | reverse complement strand
GCGGCCGCGGTGTCGGCCTCCTGTGCCTGACCGGAATCCGCGGCCCCCGCATCGTCTGCGAGGCTGTCGGCCGCGGCGTCGTTCGCCGGTTCGCCGGCAGCCGCGTTCGAATCGCGGAATTCCTTCTCGAATCCGTCCAGCGCGGCCTCAAGTTCCTCGTCGCTGAAATGGATGTCGTCGTCGAAACCGTCGTCTCCGCCGTGCCTGTCGTCGTTGCCGCTCATCACAGTGCGCCCTTCGTGCTGGGGATCAGGCCCTGGATGCGCGGATCCGGCTCGACCGCGAAGCGCAGCGCCCGCGCGAGCGCCTTGAATTCGGCTTCGGCGATGTGGTGGGGGTCGCGGCCGGCGAGCACCTGCATGTGCAGGCAGATGCCGGCGTGGAAGGCGATGGATTCCATGACGTGGCGTACCAGGGAGCCCGTGAAGTGGCCGCCGATCATGCAGTATTCGAAGCCGTCGGGTTCGCCGGAGCACACGCAGTACGGACGGCCTGAAATGTCGACGACGGCCTTGGCGAGCGCCTCGTCGAGCGGCACGGTGGCGTCGGCGAAGCGGCGGATGCCTCGCTTGTCGCCGAGCGCCTGCTTCAACGCCTCGCCGAACACGATGGCCGTATCCTCGACGGTGTGGTGCACGTCGATGTCGGTGTCGCCGTGCGCATGAATCGTCAGGTCGATGAGCGAATGCTTGCCGAGCGCGTTCATCATATGGTTGTAGAACGGCACGGAGGTGTCGATGTCGGTCTTGCCGGTGCCGTCAAGGTTCAGGCTGAGTTCGATGTGCGATTCGCTGGTCTCGCGGACGATGTGCGCGGTACGCGCCATGATGTGCTCCTTGGTCCTTGATCCTGATATGTCCCGATAAGTCCCGGCTTGCCTGCCGGCCAGTGTGCCGGTCGGCGGTCGCCGACGACGGGTCATGACGTTGATGGTCGCGCGCGCCGCCGGCATTTCGGGAGTTGTTATCTGCTTTCTACAATACGCAATGCTTCGGTCAGCGCGTTACGGAATTGTTCCATCTCCTTGTCGGTGCCCATGCACATGCGCAGCCAGCCGTCCGGGCCGACCACGCGGATGAGCACGCCGCGCCTGAGCAGCTCGTCGAAGATGGCCTCGCGGTCGTCGAAATGCCCACCGAACAGCAGGAAGTTCGAACCGGACTCAGCCACTTCGAGCGGCTCGCCCTTGTAGGTCTGACGTGACAGCCATTCAGCGGTGGATTCGCGGATCTCGCGCAGGTGCTCGACGCGGCTCAGCTGCTCGTCGGTGTGTTCGAACGCCGCGAGCGCGGCGGCCTGGGTCACGGCGGACAGGTGGTAGGGCATACGCACGATGCGCACGCAGTCGATGATGCCCTTGCTCGCGGCGAGATAGCCGACACGTGCGCCGGCGAATGCGAACGCCTTGCTCATCGTGCGGCTGACGGCGAGGTTCGGGTGGTTCTTGATGAGCGAGACCGCGCTCGGCGTGCCGGGCTTGCGGAACTCCACGTACGCCTCGTCGATGACGAGGATCGGGTGGACGCCTTCGCCCGCGCCCGCCACGTCGGCGGTCTCGCAGGCGGCGAGGATGCGTTCGATGTCGGCCATCGGCAGCGGCGTGCCGGTGGGGTTGTTCGGGCTGGTGAGCAGCACCATCGAGGGCTTGACCTCGGCGATGGCCTCGATTACCCTGTCGACGTTCAGCGTGAAATCGGCGTTGCGGTGGGCGAGCTTCCAGCCAGTGAACGTGTCGCGCGCGTATTCGGGGTACATGGAGTAGGTCGGGTCGGCGCCCAAGGCGGTGCGGCCCGGGCCGCCGAAGGCCTGGAACAGCTGGAGCATAATCTCGTTGGAGCCGTTCGCGCCCCACAGTTCGTCCACGTCGAGACGGGTGCCGGATTCGCGGGCGAGGTAGTCGGAGAACGCCTGGCGCAGTTCGATATGCTCGCGATCCGGGTAGCGGTTGAGCGTGGGCGCGATCTCACGCACGCGCCTGGCGATGGTGTCGCACACGGCCGGATCCGGCGCATACGGGTTCTCGTTGACGTTCAGGCACACCGGCACGTCGAGCTGCGGCGCGCCGTACGGCTCCTCGCCGATCAGATCGTTCCTGAGCGGCAGGCTCGCCGGAATCGCATTGCTGTTGTTCTCACTCATTGCTCTCTGTTCTTTCCGTCTATAGTCCCGCTGACGGGGGTTGTATTCGCATTCGCACGCGGCACATTCGATCCGCTCATCGCCCCCGCTGGCGGGGGCTGTCTGCGCGGCGGACTGGGGGTGGTCAAACCACCCAAGCAGCCCTTAGCGCAGACCGGCTTCCTTCTCCTGTTCGCGCAGCGTGGCCTTGTCGTACGGATCCTTGACGAAGCGCGACAGGACACACTCGCCGTGGGCGGGCAGGTCCTCGGAGACGGCGAAGGCGTTGATGCGCGCGGCGAGGGCCTTCAGGCCCTCCTCGTCGTATTCGATGACCTCGACGGGCTTCATGAACGTGTGCACGCCGAGTCCCGCAGCGAAGCGGGCGGTGCCGCCGGTGGGCAGCACGTGGTTGGAGCCGGACATGTAATCGCCCAGCGGCACCGGGGAGTACGGGCCGCGGAAGATGGCGCCCGCGTTCTTGATGCGCGGCACGACGGCGTCCGCGTCGGCAGTCTGGATTTCGAGATGCTCGGCCGCATATGCGTTGGCCGCGTCGATGGACTGGTCGAGGCTGTCGGTCAGGACGATGGCCGACTGGCTTCCGGACAGCGACGTGTGGACGCGCTCGGCGTGTTCGGTGCGCGGCACGCGGTAGTTCAGGGACTCCTGAACCTTCTCGGCGATCTCGGTGGAATCGGTGAACAGCACGGAGCCGGCGAGCTCGTCATGCTCGGCCTGACCGATCAGGTCGGCGGCCAGCAGGCTCGGGTCGGCGGTCTTGTCGGCGATGATGCCGATCTCGGTGGGGCCGGCGACCGCGTCGATGCCCACGAACGCGGAGACGAGCGACTTGGCGGTGGCCACGAAGATGTTGCCCGGGCCGGTGATCTTGTCGACCGGGTCGCACAGCACGTCGCCGTCCTGCGGCTCGGAGCCCTTGGCTCCGTATGCGAACATGGCGATGGCCTGGGCGCCACCGACCGCGTAGACCTCGTCGACGCCGAGGATGGCGCAGGTGGCGAGGATGGTCTTGTTGGGCAGTCCTTCCGCATTGTCGCGTGCGGGCGGAGTGGCGATGGCCAGCGACTCGACGCCAGCGGCCTGCGCCGGCACGGCGTTCATGATCACGGAAGACGGGTAGACAGCCTTGCCGCCGGGCACGTACAGACCGACGCGCTGGATCGGAATCCAACGCTCGGCGACGCGGGCGCCTTCGGCCAGATCGGTGTAAAAGTCCTTCGGCACCTGGTTGGCGGCGACGGCGCGTGCGCGACGCACGGACTCCTCGATGGCGGCGCGCACTTCGGGATCAAGCGTCTCAAGTGCCGCGGTCATCGCCTCGACCGGCACGCGCAGGTGCTCGGGACGCACATGATCGAACTTCTCCTCGAAGTCTCGCAGGGCCGCGGCGCCGCGTTCCTTGACGTCGTCAAGAATAGGCCGCACCAGATCGGTGGCTTCGGAAGTGCCCATCGCGGCGCGCGGCATCGCAGCAAGCAACTCGGCGCGGGACAGGTTCTTGCCCCGCAGATCAATGATTCGCATGATGTTCTCGCTCATAACGCCCTATCGTACCAATGCACGCTGTCGTAATCCTCCCAGAATCGCCGTATCACCCACATCGTGAGAAATCGCGCAGGCTCGTCGGCGATGTGGATAGCTGTGGATATCCATGCATTCATCCACATATCCACATTTTTTCCATGGTTCATCACACCGACAGCGCGAATACGCTACCGTGACATTCATGAACGATGTGATGCTCCAGCCGATGGGCGAGAGAACGCCCATGACGCAATCACTGCGCGACCGCGCCCAGGATGCCATCATGTGCTGCGCCGCATTAGCGTGGCGCATCGGAGGCAATGTGCTGTTCGGCATGACCACCGCTCTCGCCCTGCAGCAGGTGCCGTTGCCGGAGGCCTGCGATCTGGACGCGGAGATGCTGCACATCACCTCCAGCACTCCCGACAGGAGGCGGCGCCGCATTCCCGGCACGCATCCGCATGTATGGAAGCTGATCGCCACTCATCCTGATGCGTGCGTACCGATCAAGGGCAATGTATTCGCGTTGCATCCCTTCCATGCCTGGGCGCAGCTGTCATCACACGTGTCCTTGGAGGAACTCGTCATACTGGCGGAGGCCATCATCACCGCCATATCGAAATCATCGGGCAGATATCCCCGACTGGTCTTGTCGTCCTTGCGCGAGTTCATCGACAATGCGCCATACTTTCTCGGGAAGACCGCTTGCCGGACCGCACTGCAACTGGTCAAGGCCAACGTGCTGTCGCCGAAGGAGAGCAAGGCGAGACTGGTACTCCTCCGGCACGGCCTGCCCGACGCGGAGGTCAACTGCCATGTCGACAGGGCGATGTTCGATTCGGGCAAGCCAATGAGCCTGGACATTGCATGGAAGCATTTCAAGGTCGCGGTGGAATACGACGGCGATCATCATCGGACCGACAAGCACCAATGGCGCAGGGATCGCAAAAAACGAGACCGGCTTCGGCAATTGGGATGGACGATCATCGTCATAACGGCCGATGACATCAGAGACGAGGTCGCATGTGCCGAATTCGCGCTCAATGTCGCGCGTGAGCTTACCCTCCGCGGCTGTGACGTCGATTTTCGTGTGATCGCCATGACGGTCGAGGAGCTGGCACGCCGGGAAAAGGCGGCTGACCGAAAAAAGCGACGTGAATCCGCGGTCTGACACGAGTCGCATCATCATGCCATGCACCGGCAGGGCCGCGCCATCCATGCTTCGAGATTCACCGTCTGCAATGTGAGACGATCGGCGTCGAGGCTGTACCACACCAGCGAGAAAACACGTCTTTTAGGCATTGTGTGGCAATTCGCGTGCCTCACAATGCGATGTTAACCTTATCATTCTCTGGTATGGTACAGCGCGGGTAGACAGCTGAAACCACAAACCGCCATTTTCCAACGGTTTGCTCGCCACGTGTAAACATCCCTACATACGGACGTGGCCACACCACGCTCAAAACCGCCGAAATTGCCCTGGTGTGGCACAACTTCGACAGCCCGGTCACCTCTACACCGGTCCGGCGCAGGCCCGCGCCCGGTCATTCCTGCAGATAGTACACGGCATCGTCAGCAGGAGGCACATTCATGTGTTCGGCCAGGAAACATAGATAGGGACGCGACGAATCCGGCTTCTTCTTTCCCTTGACATCCGTCGGACGGATGATCTCCGCACTGCCGTAACCGGCATTCGAGCAATTGTCAAAGCCGATGATGCCACCCGGGCACTGATAGTCGGTGTCAGGCCCCTTCAGTTCCACGCCGCCCCCGTCAATCAGGAACATCCGGGAGCGGGTCAGAGCCGCGAAATCGATGGAGCCCTCCCCGCATACGGTCCGAGCCCCTGAAAATGCAATGCGACCAGTCTCATAGTCCACCGTGTCGGTGTCCGCGGATGCCACGGACACCGTGAATCCCGCTCCCGAAAGAAGCGTCATGGCCGCTATCAGTGCCGCCACGCACCGCTTTCCTTGAAAATAGTTGTCTGGTTTTTCCATTACAACCCCGTAATTTTCCTTTCGCGACGACCGTGATATGAGACAGGTTCCGTCTTGTGCCATCATCGCCGTAACTTCCTCTGCGACTGAGAAATAGTCGTTTATCCAGCAGCGACGCAACACCTTCACAAAATAATCACGATTGTAATCGCCTTCATATTTTTTCGGCGGCGGCAACATCGGCCCCGAACCGTATGCCTCGCCCGCGGCGGATGCAGCACAATGGACGAACTCAGACGGCGGGATGACGTATGAGATCGCGCTCTATCCACGCCATGACCAGGTCCGCCAAGCGATCGATTTCGGCATCGGTGAGCTCCCTGCCTTGGGGAAGATGGTGCCATTTGGCGATGCACCCGCGGCAGCACGTGGCGGTGGCATGCTGCGCGGTAAACACCGGATGCCCGCGCCACGGCGTCTGGCGCCCGTCGTTGCGCGGATTCGCCGCCCCGATGCGGGCGCGCAGCAGCTCGCGGGCATGGCGATCGATCACGGCCTTGCCCTTCGCCCGCGCATACGCGCGGTCCTTCGCCGACAACTCGAATTTCGCACGGAATGAGGAGCGCGAAAGCCGGTTCAGCGTGTCATCGATCCACCGGCGTTCGGCACCATCGTCCGCATCATCCGGCAAGACCCGCTCCATTTCACCATCCATACCGCACACCTCCGCACAACCCACGCCCGCTTACATCTCGCCCACAGACCAAGCCGCAGCTGACTGGGGGCGATCCCGCCGACCGCCCCTCCCCGCCACAATCAGATATTGCCGCGCACGTGCTGGTCGGCCCACGACTGGGAATGCATGAAGGTCGCCGGATCGGCGCTGACGTTGCCATGCGGGTCGTCGAGCGCATCGATCGCCGCCAGTTCGGCCGACGTCAAATCGAAATCGGAGCTGGCGAGGTTCACCCGCATGCGTTCCACGTGCTTCGACTTGGGGATGATGATGCGCCCCTCCTGCGTGTGCCAGCGCAGCACCACCTGCGCCGGCGTGACATCATGCGCCTTCGCCGCCGCGACGACGGGCTCGGATTCAATGTCCTTTCCGTGGCCGAGCGGGCTGTATGCCTCGACGGCCGCGCCGTTCGCCGCGCAGAACGCACGGTTGCCCGGCTGGTTGAACCGAGGATGGACCTCGATCTGGTTCACGGCCGGGGTCTCACCGGAATCCTCGATCAGCGCACGCAGGTGCTGCGGCAGGAAGTTGCTGACGCCGGGCACACGGACCGCGCCTTCGTCGCGCAGCTTCAGCAGCGCGCGCCACGTCTCCTTGAAGAACCCCACCGCGGCGAATGGCCAGTGGATCAGATACATGTCCACCACGTCGACGCCGAGGTTGCTGCGGGAACGGTCGAACGCGACCATCGTCGAATCATACCCCTGGTCGCAGTTGCGCAGCTTGGTCGTCACCCACACCTTGCCGGCCATGCCGGTGGCCTTCAGCGCGTCGCCGACCTCTTTCTCGTTGTAGTACGCGGCCGCGGTGTCGATGTGCCGGTAGCCGATCTCCAGCGCCTCCTCGACCGCGCGCTGTGTGTCCTCCGGCGGAATCTGGAACGTGCCGAACCCTATCTGAGGAATCACCGCATGCGCCTTGTCGTTCAGCGTCAGCTCCGGAGCCTCGGCACTCCCCCGCCGCTCCCGCGTCGTGTCATCACTCATCATATGCCTCGTTTCCCCCACGGATTCGCGGCGGACGATCGCCGCCGCCCGGCACCCCACGGCGCCACACCTGCGAACCAGTACTCATGGTAATACGCGGCCATGCATGCGCAAGCGTCATCGTTCATCTCTTGCCCACCCGCGGTCGGGCACGGCGAGGAAACGCCCCCCTCAGCCCCGGCCGGGCCCTGCGATTTGGGACGCCCTGCGGGCGCAGCATTGCCTGCTCGCCTGTCGACTCGCCTTCGCCGGCATCACTACAATTGTCTGCGACGCATCATCGGCAATATCACAGGAGGCAACGGTCATGGCGATTCAATCGACGATCACGCTGAACAACGGCACGGTCATCCCGCAGATCGGTCTGGGCGTGTTCCGCACGCCGGACGGCGACACGACGGTAAACGCGGTGCAGGCCGCGTTGGAGAACGGATATAGGCATATCGACACGGCGATGATATATCGCAACGAGACGTCTGTCGGCGAGGGAATCCGCCGTTCCGGCGTGCCGCGAGGCGACCTGTTCGTCACCACCAAGCTGTGGAACGACGACATTCGCGCGCACCGCGGCAAAGAAGCGTTCCAGGAGAGCCTCGACCGCCTGGGCATGGATTATGTGGATCTGTATCTGATCCACTGGCCGGCGGACGTCTGGCAGCAGGCGTGGGACGACCTGCAGGAGATCTATGCCTCCGGACGTGCGAAGGCGATCGGCGTGAGCAATTTCCAGCCGCATCATCTCGCCGACCTGCTGAAGAACAGCGACGTGACGCCGGCCGTCGATCAGATCGAATCCTCGCCGCAGTTCACCAACCAGCCGCTGGTGGACGAGCTGTCCGCCAAGGGCATCGCCACCGAGGCGTACAGCCCGCTGGGCGGCACCGGCGGCGACCTGCTCGCCATCCCCGAGCTGGCCGAGATCGGCGCGAAGTACGGTAAGTCCGCTGCGCAGACCGTGATCCGCTGGCACATCCAGCGCGGCGTCGTCGTGCTGCCGAAGTCCACGCACGCCGATCGCATCAGGCAGAACATCGACGTGTTCGACTTCGTGCTGTCGGACGATGACATGGCTGCGATCAGTGCCATGGACACCGGCAAGCGCAACAGCGCCGACCCGGACAATTTCGATTTCTGATGGATCCTTATCCGTGTGGCGTATCGCTCTCATTGAGAGCGATACGCCACACGCAACAGGCGATGATATGATTACCGGTAGTTATCTACCGTTTTAATCACCTGAGTGGCACGGTATCCGTCAAGGGAGAGGAGACATCGTGGCTGCATCATCGGCACTCCCCACCGCTCAGATCGTCATCGAAATCCTGGAACAGCTCATCAAGCACACCGACCCCGAGCACGGCCTCACTGCCGCGGAAATCAGCAAACGCATCAATGTATCCGACAAAACCGTGCGCGGGCATCTCAAGGCATTGCAGTCCATGACGCCGTTCGACCGCCATGTGGGCCACCTCGACCGGCGGGATCTGGTCAACGCGGAAAGCGCCAACCCCCGACCCGGCTGGTACATCGAACCGGTCTTCGACATCGCGCAGATGCGCCTGCTCGTGGACGGCGCGGCGCTGTCGAGCTCGGACGGCGAATACCTACGCGAACTCATCGCCAAGATCTACACGTTCGCCGGCAAATCCGGCCAATTGCGCGGCCTCGAACAACTCACCACGCCCAAGAACTACAATACGGAGTTCCTCAACAACATCGAGATTCTGAACGATGCCATCGCATACGGGCGCGTGATCCGGTTCCGGTACTGCACGTACGACGTCAACGGCAATCTCGTCCCCCGACGTAACGGCGACGGCGACATCAAGACATATCTGGCGGACCCCTACCACCTGATGTACAAGAACAGCAAGTACTACCTGCTGTGCCACATGCACCGGTATGACTCGCTGTCCTACCTGCATGTGGAACGCATCCGGGACCTGTCCATCGAGGGGCCGGACCACTCACTCAAACGCACGCTCGACAGCTTCAGCCCCACGCCGGGGCAACCGTTCGACATCGTGCGGCATATGAACGAGCGACCTTATCCGATGGACGGCAAAGCGACGCCGATCCACATGAAGATCCACGGGGCGCTTGAACCGCTGTACGACTGGTTCGCCGACGCCGATGTCGTCCAGACCGGCGAGCGCGAATACGATGTGCACGTCGTCGCGAACGAACACGCGACCCTTTGGTGGGCGTTGCAGTACGCGGATTCGCACATCATCGAGATATTGTCGCCGGCTTCATTGCGCAAGATGCTGCACGATACCGGGGAATATCTGGTGTCGACATACACGCAACAATAAGAGGAACATATCTACCGGATAAGTGAATCGGACCCTATGTTGGAATCCCCGCATTCGGTGAGGCGAATCCGTCTACCGAATGGAGGACAACCCACAGGAGACGATCATGCCCGCCATCAATCTGACTGCACGTCTGAACAGGGATCAGACATTCGAAACGCTCGTGCCATGCGAGGCGAACCGTTTCGCGCGTCTCGTCGCTTTCTCCATGGCGGAGGGAGCCTCTATCTCACCAGTGAGGATCATGCCAATGAATTCGTCATGACGGCGCAGGATGCCGACCCGCGACAAGACCGGATCACCCTGCCCGGCAACCGGTTTAGGCATATCGACATGGTACTCATCGACGACTTCCAGTACTTCGCCGGCAGGACGGCCTTGCAGGAGCAACTGCTGCAGACGCTGAAAGCATTGCATCAGGCGGGGCGATGACACAGCCCGCGATACGCAGCGAACCGTTCTCATTGGGAAACGTGCGAGCCCTGCGGCCCGCCAAACGAACACGGAACCCTTCAGAGACCCGGAATTCCGGGCCTTACCGAAATGTTCACTTGTGCGGTTACGTGAGGAATCCTCACACGTTTCCTAATGAGAACGGTTCGCTGCGAGGCCGATGCCGTCAGATCGCCCCGTACTCGTGCAGCAGCATGCCGATGTCGGTCTTGCCGAGCTTCTTGAGGACCTTCTTCATAACGGCGCGCTCCACGACATTGAGCTTCATATCGGTGACCGGGGAGCCATCGCGCAGTTTGACCGTGGCGTTGAGCAGGTTGCGCACGTCGTAGACGCTGCCCCACACCTCCGGCACGCCGCGGTCCACGTCGAGCAGCGTGTACACGGCCTCCATGCCGGTGCGCATCGAGTATTCGGTAGTGAAGATCGTGTCGCGCGGCGTCTCGGCGAACTGGCCGAGGAACGCGAAGTTCACGGCGCCATCCGGCACCACGTCCGGCCGATCACCGGCCGAACGCGGCATGAAGAACGCGGTGATGTACGGCATCATGACCGGCACGGTGTTCGCGTGGGATTTCGCGAGCGCCTCGATCTTGTCGGTCGGCACGCCCATGTGGTACAGCCATTCCTCGCAGATCTCCTCGCCGGTGCATTCGGTCATCGGCTTCTTGATATAGTTGCCCGGCTTGTCGGGGAACAGGCCATACACCCATACGCACAGCTGGTCCTTGGGCTGGTCACGGAACTGCTGCTGGCGGTTGAGCGTCCAGCTCATCAGCCAGTTGGAGTCCTCCACGGTCACGATGCCACCGGTCACCACGCGCCCGGAGAACGGGTCGCGCTTGCAGATGCGTTTGATGTACGGCGGAATCTCTGCGTCGAGCGTAGTCACCGTGGCGCTCATCCACTTGGTGGCATCCGGGTCCGAGCAGAATGTGTCGGGATGCCCGAAGCTCGGGTCCTGCTTGGCGATGCGCCGCCACATGTCCCAACCGCCACCGGGCTTGAGGTCCGGATTCCACGCGGCCGGCGAATGCTGGGAGCCCATCGTGGAGTTCTCCACGCAACCGCCGTTGGTGATGAACACCAGATCGTTCTGCGTCAGGTCGATGGACGACTTGTCACCTTCGTGGTCGATGTCGATGCGTACGGCGAGTTTCTTCGTGTTCGTGCCGTACGGGTTGCGCTTGAAGAAGCTGGACGTGGCCTGGATCTTCTGGATCGTGTCCTGTCCGACACCGGTGCGCTCGCGTTCGGGTCCGTTCCCGCCGCCGATCGCAAACTCGACGTTCTCGACCTTGGTGTTGTAGTGGAACTGCACGCCGTGCGCTTCGAGGTACTTCACCATCGGCAGGATCATCGACTCGTACTGGTTGTATCGGGTGAACCGCAACGCGCTGAAGTCCGGCAGACCGCCGATGTGGTGGATGTACCGTTTGATGTACAGTTTCATTTCCAGCGCGGAATGCCAGTTCTCGAACGCGAACATGGTGCGCCAGTACAGCCAGAAGTTGGATTTCAGCACCTCGTCGTCGAAGAAATCGGTGATCGGCTTGTCGTACAGTTCCTCGTCCGGAGTGAAGAACAGTTTCATGATCTCCATCGAGGCCTTGTCGCTCAGCCCGAATTTGCCCTGGAGTCCCGCATCCTGCCCGCGGTCCTTGGTGGCGCGGCACAGCGAATAGTTGGGGTCGTCCTTGTTGAGCCAGTAATACTCGTCGAGCACGGAGACGCCTTCTGTCTCGATCGACGGGATGGAGCGGAACAGGTCCCACATCACCTCGAAGTGGTTGTCCATCTCGCGCCCGCCGCGCATGACATAGCCGAGGCCGGGGATGTCGGCGCCGTCGCACGCCCCGCCGGCCACCGCGTCCTTTTCGAGGATGTGGATGTTCTTGCCTGGCATCTGCGCATCTCGCACCAGATAGCAGGCCGCCGACAGCGCCGCAAGTCCCGTGCCGATGATGTACGCCGACTTGCCGTCGACACCCGCCGGCTTCTTCGGTCGTGCGAACGCTTCATAGTTGCCACTGGAATAATACATATTCCGCCTCCTTGAGGATATTGTGGATGTCTGCGACATCATTACCAGACATGATGTCGCATTTCTTTCGTCCCCGCCATAGACATTAGTCGGTGTTTTGAAGGATTTCCAGAAGCGTCCATGCCGTTCATCGTGCCGCTCCGCTATCCTCGTACACAGCACATCAGATTGACGGAGAGGACCAAACATGGCATTGAGCAAGAAGCAGGTCAAGCAGCTGCGCGCGATGGCGAATCAGCTGAACCCACTGCTCTACATCGGCAAGAACGACCTGACCGACGCCGCGGTGAAGCAGGCATCGGAGACGATGGACAGCCACGAGCTGCTCAAGGTCGCCGTGCAGGACGGCTCCGGTCTGACGGCGAAGGAGGCCGCCGACAAGCTCGCCGGCCAGATCGGCGCGCAGGTGGTGCAGGTCATCGGCAACCGGTTCGTGCTGTACCGCAAGAGCTCACGCAACGACATCGAGCACATCCGCCTCGTACGCGAGTGACGGCGGCCGAATTCCTCGTGCGCGAATATGGTTGTGGCCCCGACACCGGTATCGCGTCGGGGCCACAACCATATTTTCAGCGCGTGCAGGTCACTTCTTCAATGACAGTGTCATAGTCGTATCGGAATCATCGACGGAAACGTCGAATGTCGCGTCACCGGTCTTGCTCCATGTGCCATCAACCGTCGACTCGCTTTGACCGGGGGCCTGTGCCGACATCGTCAATGTGCCATCATCCTTGAAGTTGGCTGAGATGCCCATGCCCCCCAGTCCCATGACCGAGCAGGAGAACGACCAGATGCCGTTCGGCTCGCCCTTGGACGCACCATCGGGGATGGTGACGGTCGGGCTGAGCGCGTTGAGAACGGCCTTGGCCCGTTCCTCGCTCAGACCGAAGCTGCCGATGGCCTCGGACATCGCGTAATTGCCGCTCTCACCGCTGAACTTCAGATCCTTCAGCGTGTATGAATGGCTGCCATTGCCACTTGTGACCTTGTCTATCGTGGCGCTGACCGTCGTCTTTCCGCCGTCATTGCCCGGCAGGTCAAGCGACATCTTCTTCCCGTCGACGCTCAGGGTGCCGGTGTTGCCGTTGGCGCTGAGTGAATACGTTCCGTTGACGCCCGGCTGGGACAGGTGCAGGAACAGGAACACGCCGCCGGTGACCAGCGCGGCCACGATGATGATGGCGAGCACGATGATGAGCGGCTTCTTGGATTTCTTCTGCGCGACCGGTGCCACGGGAGCCATGGGGACTCCGGGGACGCCCGGCTGCTGGTATTGGCCGTACTGCTGGGAATCGACCGGCTGCTGCGGATACGTCTGAGCCCGATACGGCTGCTGCTGGTATCCGGCCATTTGCGGCTGCTGCTGGTAAGCGGTGCCGGGCGCCGCGGGAACGGCGGGCGCGGGAACGGGAGGCATCCCGGTCGTCTGTACCGGTTGCGGCGGCTGCGCCGGATACTGCGCTGATTGAGGAACCTGTGCCGATTGAGGAACCTGCGAAGCCGAAGTCTGCGGCTGCGTCGTGTACGCAGGCGTCGCCGGTGCCGCAGCGGCCGGCTGTGCCGTCGCCGCCGTCAATTGTGCACCGCACGCCCCGCAGAACAAGCTTCCATCGGCGTTGTCTGCGCCGCAATGTGAACACACTATCATTGTTCTTCCCTCTAGCTCCAGGCCCATAATTGACGGCAGCCAGCGACCCCGTTTCGCTCTCATTCTACCATCGTCAGCGATTCCGTAGCGCATATGGTCACATTCCGGCTGATGGTCTCAGGCCGTCGGCAGGCAGCTCGGGCCGAACAGGCTCTTGATCTCGGCGAACAGGCTGGTGTCGCGTTTGACGCGGAACCTATCGCCGAAGGTCATCACCCGTGCGTTGCCCTTGGCGTCGAGCACGGCAAGCCGCACTTCGCAGAATCCCGGATGCCGCGTGATGATCTGCGCAAGCTGCTGCATGTTGCCGCGCCCCAGGGCCACCAGCGGCAAGGTGATCAGGAACGGACGCTCGTCATCGGTCTCCAGCGCGACCGGCTGCATTTCCGTGGCGCGCATGCTGACGGTCTCGTCCCGAACCTCGACCTGGCCGCGCACCTGCACGACCGCATCCTGTATGAGCTCCGTGCTCGCCGCCTCGTACACTTTGCCGAAGAACATGCACTGGATGGAGCTTTCCATGTCCTCGATGGTGACGATCGCCCACGGGTTGCCCTTCTTCGAGACTCGTCGATCGACGTTGGTAATCAGTCCCGCCAGCGTGACCTGCTGCCCGCTGGGCATGGTGGGCGCACGGTCAATCAGATGGGCGATGGACATCTCCCGCATCCCGGCGAGCACTGCTTGCATGCCGCTCAGCGGATGGTCCGACACGTAGAGGCCAAGCATATCGCGCTCGAACTTGAGCTTGTCCTTCTTGTCCCATTCCTCGATGTCCGGCACGGCGACCGTCGCATCCCCCATCGCGTCGGCGCCCGAATCCTCCGTGTCGGAGAACAGGTCGAACTGTCCTTCCGCCTGCTTGCGCTTGAGGCCGACCACCGAGTCGATCGCCGACTCGTGCACGGTGAACAGCGCCCGGCGGTTCGGGTCGATCGAATCGAATGCGCCCGCCTTGATCAGCGATTCGACCAGTCGCCTGTTCAGCGCGGTCAACGGCACGCGGCGGATGAAGTCCATGAAGTTCACGTATTTGCCACGGCCCGTCTCGCGTTCCGCGATGATGTCCTTGACCGCATTCTCGCCGACGTTGCGGATAGCCCCGAGCCCGAATCGGACGACGTCGCCGACTGCGGAGTACTCGTAGACCGACTCGTTGACATCCGGGGAGAGCACTTGGATGCCCATTCTCCGAGCCTCGCCCAGATACAGGGCGGTCTTGTTCTTGTTGGTCGCCGCGCCCTGCAGCAGCGCGGCCATGAACTCGACCGGGTAGTGCGTCTTGAGGTATGCGGTCCAGTAGGAGATCAGGCCGTACGCGGCGGAGTGCGCCTTGTTGAACGCATAGCCGGAGAACGGGACCAGGATCTCCCAGATCGCCTCTGCGGCCTCCTCGGAATAGCCATGCTCCTTCATGCCGGCGAAAAACGGCACCTTCTCCTTGGCCAGCACCTCGGGCTTCTTCTTGCCCATGGCTCGCCTGAGCACGTCTGCCTTGCCCAGCGAATAGCCGGCCAGGATACGCGCGGCTGACTGCACCTGCTCCTGATAGATGATCAGGCCGTACGTCTCATCGAGCACCTGCTTGAGGGGCTCGTCGAGCTCGGGGTGGATAGGCGTAATCTTCTGCAGGCCGTTCTTGCGCTTGGCGTAGTTGGTGTGCGAGTCCATCGACATCGGGCCCGGTCGGTACAGGGCAATAAGTGCGGAGATGTCGTTGAAGTTATCGGGCTTGAGCGTCTTGAGCAGCGAGCGCATGCCGTCGGAATCGAGCTGGAACACGCCGAGCGTGTCTCCGCGCGACAGCAGCTGGTACGTCTCCCGGTCATCGAGAGGGATCTTCGTGTAGTCGATGACGCCCTTGCCGTTGTGCTCGATGTTGGTGAGCGTGTCGCGGATGACCGTCAAGTTGGACAGGCCGAGGAAGTCCATCTTGACCAGGCCGAGCGTTTCGCACGTATGGTACTCGAACGTGGTGGTGACGGTGCCGTCGGTGCGCTCCAGCAGCGGCGAGGTGTCGGTGATCGGCGCGGAACCCATGATCGTGGCGCACGCGTGGACTCCGGTCTGGCGAATCAGCCCCTCGATGCCCTTCGCCTCCTCGGTGATGCGCTTGACTTCGGGATCGGAGTCGTACAGCTCGCGGTATTCGCGCGCCTCGGCGTAGCGCTTGGCGCTCGGGTCGAAGATGTCGTGCACGCTGATGTCCTTGCCTCCGGTGGCGGCCGGCGGCAGCGCCTCGGTGATACGAGTGCCCATCTCAAAGGGGAATCCCATGATGCGCGCGGAGTCCTTGAGCGCCTGCTTGGTCTTGATGGTGCCGTAGATCACGCATTGGGCGACCTTGTCATGGCCGTACTTGTCGGCCACATAGCCCAGCACGCGCATGCGGCCTTCGGGATCGAAGTCGACGTCGATATCGGGCAGGGACACACGCTCGGGGTTCAGGAACCTCTCGAAGATCAGGCCGTGCTTGAGCGGATCGAGCTCGGTGATGCCCATCGCATAGGCGACCATGGCCCCTGCGGCGGAGCCTCGCCCCGGGCCCACCATCACGCCGTGCTCCTTCGCCCAGTTGATGTAGTCGGCGACGACGAGGAAGTAGCCGCAGAACTGCATCTGGCAGATGACGCCGCATTCATAGTCGGCCTGCTTGAGCACCTCCATCGGCGGGTTGCCGTCGTAGCGCTTCTCCAGGCCCTCCTCGACCTTCTTGAGGAACAGCGAGGTCTCGTCCCACCCTTCGGGGCAGTCGAACTGCGGCATGAACGCGCCATCCTCATGGTCGTCGAAGATCACGTTGCAGCGTTCCGCGATCTCCAGCGTGTTGTCGCAGGCGTCGGGATGGTCCTTGAACAGCTCGCGCATCTCCTCGGCGGATTTGATGTAGTATCCCGATCCTTCGAACTTGAAGCGGTTGGGGTCGTCCAGCGTGGCGCCGGAGTTGATGCACAGCATGGCGTCCTGGGCGTCCTTGTCCGCCTCCATGACGTAGTGCGAGTCGTTGGTGGCGAGCAGGGGCGCGCCGAGCTTCTTGGCAATGGTCAGCAGATCGCCGGTAACCTTGCTTTCGATGGACAGTCCGTGGTCCATCAGCTCGATGTAGAAATTGTCCTTGCCGAAGATGTCCTGGAACTCGCCGGCGGCACGCAGCGCCTCGTCGAACTGGCCTAGGCGCAGACGGGTCTGGATGATGCCGGAGGGGCAGCCGGACGAGGCGATCACGCCTTTGGAGTAGGTGGACAGCACCTCCTTGTCCATACGCGGATATCGCATGACACGGCCTTCGAGGTTGGCGACGGACGACGCCTTGATGAGGTTGACCAGCCCTTCGTCGTTCTCCGCCCACATGGTCAGGTGGGTGATCAGGCCGCCGCCCGAGACATCGTCGGGGTTGCGGGCATGGCCGGGAACCGGGGTCCAGTTGGTGTCCCATGACACGCGCGTCTTGTCCTGCCGCGCGGTTTCAGGGGTCACATACGCCTCGATGCCGATGATCGGCTTGACGCCGGAATCGACCGCTGCACGCCACAGCTCGTAGGCGCCGTGCATGTTGCCATGGTCGGTGATGCCGACCGCCGGCATGCCCAGCTCCTTGACGCGCTTGACCAGATCGGGCACCTTGGATGCCCCATCCAGCAGCGAGTAGTGCGTGTGGTTATGCAGTTGCACGAAGTTTCCAGCCATGCGTTCCACCTTACCTCATGCCGCACTCACCGGTAGATATGTGCCGTTAATCCTCGCCGGAAACCCTCTTCCGCAGCACGACACACAACGTCAATCGTTTGACGTAAATCGATTGACGTTCTATTGTTCCAGTACAAAAAAAAACGATTCCCCACAACGGCACGGCAGCCGTGCGGAGAACCCTCAGCACCCAACAAGACCTACCCGCACGGGCGCGCTGATCGGCTCCATCGTGCTGTCGGCCGGCTTCATGGCCGCCTGCGGCCTCGGCATGCTGCTCATCTACCTGTTCCGGGTCCCGTCCGAGCAGAAGGACGAGCTCCGCAAGGAGGCCGACCCGAACGGCCTGTGCTACTACAAGGGCCGCTGGCACGTGTTCTACCAGCTGCACCCCTACGGCACCCAGTGGGGCCTGTGCCATTGGGGTCATGTCTCCAGCGAGGACATGGTCACCTGACGCCGCGAGCCCATCGCCTTCGCCCCGTCCCTCGAACAGGAGAAGGACGGCGTGTTCAAGCCGGAAACCGAGTTCCGCCCGCGGGACTGCGGCCACAATTTCTACGCGCCGCAGTCGTTCAACACGAACGGGCGGCAGATCATGTACGGGTGGACGAGCCCCTTCGTCGAGCCGATCCCCATGCAGGACGACGGCTGGTGCGCCTGCGCGTGTTCGTGGACCGCGGCAGCGTCGAGGTCTACGTCAACGGCGGCAAGCAGGTCATGAGCTCGTACAGCTACGCGCCCAAGGGTCCCCGCGCGATCGGGCTCGTCGCCGAATCCGGCTCGCTGACCGTCACCTCGCTGACGCTGCATCATCTCAAGTCAATCGGCCTGGACTGACTGAGGCCAATCCGCTGACGCAATCGGGAAGACACGCCGCAAGACGGTACCAAGCCTTCACCAATCGCGTCAGCGAAATCGCCTTTCAGCTGCTAGGCTTTCCTGTGCAAGGATGATGATCTGAAAACGGGGAATCACATGGGATTGCTGGACAAATTATTCGGTCGTGACACACCGTCCCAGGAAATCGTAGGGAAAGTGGACAAAGAGGGGCCCCGCAACCCCATCGACCAGCTTGGCGTCACCGGCAGATCCCAGCGAAACGCCGCCTACGAGGACACCGCGCACATCCCCAGGATCACCGACTACGTCGCCGAGAAACTTTCGCAACTGCTGCGGTATTCCACCGAAATGCCGGTGCTGCGTCTGACCGAGGACGACTCCCCCGCACAGATCACCGACAGCAAGCTCGGCGGCGCGTTCTACGTGCCGGAAGGCATGAAGGCGCCACGCAATCTCGACACCGGGGACCCGCTGTATCTGCTGGCCCAGCTGAACTTCAGCCAACTGCCGCAGCTGCGCGGATTCCCCGCCCAGGGACTGCTGCAGTTCTTCATCGACGGCGAGGACACCCTGTACGGAGCGGACTACGACAACCCGCAGTCGCAACGCTCGTGGCGCGTGCGCTACCTCCCCAACGTGCCGGTCACCGCACTGCATGCCAACCGTGTCGTCAAACCCGCCTGGCATGACGACACGGTGCTGCCGTTCAACGACCCCGACACCGAGCGACGGCTAGTCGCACAGGCCGGCAAGCAGACGATCACGCCTACTGACTACCGGTTCGAGGGACGGCTGCAAAGCTGCGTCAGCACGCTCAACGAGTACGACCACGGCTTCTTCCGCGAACATGAGGCGGAGATTCGCGACTCGCTCGCCGCACTGCTGATGTCGGGCGGGCACCAGGTCGGCGGATACCCGATCTTCACGCAAAGCGACCCGCATGATGACAGGGATCCGCTGTGGAACAAGGCGACCGACCTGCTGCTGCAGATCGATTCGACCAACAATGTGTCGTTCGGCGACTCCGGCGTGGCGAACTTCTTCATCTCCCCCAGCGATCTGGAACGGCTTGACTTCTCACGCGTCCTCTACACCTGGGACTGCTACTGAGCAGCTTTCCTCTTCTCGCCCCCGCTGGCGGGGCTGTTGAGCGGAGCGAGACTGGGGGTGGTCTTGACGCCTGAGGAGCGCTCTCCCGGTCGCCCCACAGCAGACCCGCCAACACAGGGCGAAACGGGAATCCTATTTCTTCACGCCGCCGAATCTGCGATCGCGGTGGATGTAGTGGTCGATGGAGCGCCAGAGGACATCGCGGCCGCAGTCGGGGAACAGTTCGGGCACGAAATCAAGCTCGGCGTAGGCGGCCTCCCACGGCAGGAAGTTCGACGTGCGCTGCTCGCCGGAGGTGCGGATCACCAGATCGCAATCGGGAATGTCGGGGTTGTACAGGTGGTCGGCGATCATCTTCTCGGTGACGCGGTCGCCCTTGATGCGTCCCGCCGCCACCTCGCGCGCGATCTCGGCGCAGGCGTCGGCGATCTCGGCGCGGCCACCGTAGTTGATGCAGAACACCACATCGATGACCTTGTTGTGCTTGGTGCGCTCCATGGCCACCTCAAGCTCGTCGATCACCGACTTCCACAGCTTCGGGCGGCGACCGGACCAGCGCACTCGCACGCCCCAATCGTCCATCTGCGCGACACGACGGTGGATGATCTCGCGCGAGAACCCCATCAGGAAGCGCACCTCCTGCGGTGAGCGCTTCCAGTTCTCGGTCGAGAACGTGTACAGGCTCAGATACCGCACGCCGGCCTCGATCGCACCGGCGATCGTGTCGAACACCACGGGCTCGGCCGCCTGATGGCCGTCCGTGCGCACCAGCCCGCGCTGCTGCGCCCAGCGGCCGTTGCCGTCCATGATCACGCCCACATGACGGGGCACCTTGTTCTTCGGGAAATCCGGGATACGCGCAGGATCGGAAAATGGTGCCGCCGGAATGTCCAGCGACGTGTAATCGACGTTTTCAAAAGCCATACCGCTAATCTAGCAAGCGCAAGGAACGAATGGGGCGTTCCAGATAATACTCGCCCCAGTCTTCAACAAATCGCAACACCCGCGCATCCGGCGGAGCCCCGTCAAGCACTCCCCAATCCCCGTCGACCGCCGCCGAGAGCTGCACCACCTCGTCCGGGTCGATGCGTTTCGCATCGGGCGTGCGGTCGGTCGAACACATCAGCCCGCCGGCGGACGGGGAGAAGAACATCGGCCCCGACATGCGGCCCTCCCCGGCGCCCCCGTCATCGCCGCTCTCCCCGGCGACCGGCGAGACGGCGACATGCCGTCCGCACACCACGCATGAATGCAGCCGTGGAGTCCACCCGGCCAAAGCCAACGCACGCAGCACATAGGATTCCCCGATCGCCGTCGCCGGATGCGCGTGACGCGCCAGCGCGTTCAGTCCGCCGACCAGCAGACGGTACTGCGCGACGGCCCGCTCCCCTTCGGCGGACACCAGCTTGTCGGCGGTCTCCACCATGACATTGGCGATGCCGTACGCCCCGTAATCGGCGCAGATCGGAGCCGCATACGCCGAAATGGACTCGGCCTGCGACACCACGTCCAGGGTCCGTCCAGTGGCGATGAGCACGTCAACTCGCATGAACGGCTCCAGCCGCCCGCCGAACCGTGATTTCACACGGCGCACACCCTTCGCCACGGCTCGGATCTTGCCATGGCTGCGGGTCAGCAAGGTGACGATGCGGTCGGCTTCACCGAGTTTGGCCGTACGCAGCACGACGCCTTCGTCACGATACAGCGGCATAAGCGCTTCCTCCCGTTCCTCGCGTATCCATTGGTTCCGCCACCGTTCGCTGCGGCGGACGCCGTCAGTAGACGAACAATCCCCAGAACGCGAACATCAGCAGAACCGACAGCATGGTGACGGCCGTCACCCAGAACAGCACGCGTCCAAGTCTGGTCGAGGCGAGCACCGGATCACGGCCGGTCATCACATCCCCAATCGCGCCCTTGCGCGGAGGGAACCGGATGACACCGCGCAGCGACGCCACTTCGATCAGACGGGCCAACACGCGGGACCACGCCCACACCACCACTGTGCACACCACCTGGATGACCGGCCAGCTCCAATACATGAGTCCGGGCTTCTCTGGCGGGGCACCGCCCCAGGCGATCTTCACCACACCCATGATGACCTGTCCGAGACCGGCGCCGAACAGGGCCAGCGTGGCCACGGTAGTGACCGTCAGAGTGAGCAGCTGGTTGCCGAAACCATGCGAGAACCCCAGCGCCGGACCGGTGCGACGGATCATCGCGCGTATCTTCACCACCAGCGCGACCACGGCGATGACCAGCGAAAGCACCATCATGAACACCATGAACACGTGCAGCAGCAGCCCGTACACCGTCAGGCCGCGATTCGCCTTCAGGTCTTTCGGCACTGCTATCGACTGATACAGGTTCACGCCTCCCACGCGCTCGCTCGTCTGGCGCAGGCCCTTCGCCGTGCCGACCGACCAATCCACCACGTCAGCGGCGTACTGGTCCGCGAACGGCGTCCCGGTTTCGGATTCGTCGCCCAACCGGAGCACATGATTGGCCACGGGATAGCCGCGGATGCTCACGTCATGGTTGCCCGCGCGCAGGGCCATGTCCACGATCGCCTCCACGCCCTCCACCTGGGCGGTCATCACGTCCTTCGATCCGTACGCTACCAGCGTCGGAATCGAATACGCGCTCGGCTTGAGCGTATGGACGTCGGGAAGCGTGACGCCGAACAGCGCGGAATCGATGTTGAACACGCGCCGGACTATCGACTGGTATCCGTCATGGGCTCCGACCAGCGCGAAATCCTGTGCGGCGAGGAACCCTATCGCCTGTCGCGGCGTGAACACCATCGGGCTGAGCAGCACCTGGAACGCGATGTCCTTGTCCATGTCCAGCAGATATGACGACACCCATGTCGATTCCGAGGTCGCGTAAATGCCGACCTCCCTGTCATCCACGTTGTCGAGGCCGCGCAACATGCGGATCACTTCGTCATAGACGGCCGCCGAGCCCGTATAATCGCGCGTTATGTCGTTCGTGGACCATACCGGCTTGTCGAGCACGGCGGTGACGAATCCCGCGGACGACAGGTCATAGGCCATGTCGACGAACGAATCGACGGCGGAACCGTAGCCCGCGCCGTGCATGAACACCATGCCGGGCAGCTTCCCGGAGACGCCGACAGGCTCGCGGATGATGACATGCGTGCGTTGGATCTCGCCCGTTGATGGTCTCTTCGCGTCGAACCATACAGACCGCTCGTTCACCTCGTACTCGCCGCGCTTGGCGAGGTGAACGCCGCCCGGGTTGTCGAACGTCACGCCGGTATCGGCGGACAGTGTCGACAAAGTCTGCCCTGTGGGCTCATTGTTCCACGGCATGGCCGTCGCATTGGAGACGAACACCAGCAGGCCGATGAGGATGATGAAAATCGGCACGGTGCACATCAGACGGTGCCATCGCGTCCAGGCGGCCGGCGACGCCTTGTCGCCCGGTTGCCGCCGCGATGCGGCCGATTCGTCGGATACGCGCGACTTCCCGTCTGCGGGACGTTCGCCGCGGCGGATACGAAACCTGTTACGCTGCCGATTCAACACGCAACCATACTAGCCAATCCGCCGGTCTTCTGCGCTGTGAGCTGACGACATCCGGCCGCGCTCAGGCCGTCCGGCCAGATGCCGGCGGCGACGGCGGCCGGACGCCGATGAAAAACCTCAGCGAACGGCGTTCATCGCGTTCGGATGCTGGATGGGGATGACGACAGGGCCGGTGGCGCCTACCGGCACCTGTCCGTCGGCCTCCATCTGGGCGGCGATGTCGTTGGCCCGCGCGAGCAGCGTCTCGACGATCTGGTCTTCCGGCACGGTCTCGATGACCTTGCCCTTGATGAAGATCTGTCCTTTGCCGTTGCCCGAAGCCACGCCGAGATCGGCCTCGCGGGCTTCTCCCGGCCCGTTGACGATGCATCCCATCACGGCGACGCGAATGGGCGCGGTGACGTTCTTGAGTCCCTCGGTGACCGCGTTCGCCAGCTGGATGACATCGACCTGGGCGCGACCGCAGCTCGGGCATGAGATGATGTCGAACTTGCGCTTGCGCAGTCCCATGTACTCCAGCAGCTTGCAGCCGACCTTGACCTCCTCGACGGGCGGTGCGGACAGGGACACGCGGATCGTGTCGCCGATGCCTTCGGCCAGCAGCGCGCCGAACGCGAGGCATGACTTGATGGTGCCCTGCCATGCCGGCCCCGCCTCGGTGACTCCCAGATGCAGCGGCCAATCGCCCTTGGATGCGAGCAGCCGGTAGGTCTGCACCATCGTAATCACGTCGTGGTGTTTGACGGATATCTTGAAATCACGGAAGCCGACGTCCTCGAACATGTGGGCTTCCTTGAGCGCGGAGGCGACGAGCGCCTCGGGCGTGGGACCGCCGTACTTGGCGTACAGCTCCTTGTCGAGCGATCCGGCGTTGACTCCGATGCGCAGGCTGACGCCCGCGTCGGTGGCGGCCTTGCAGATGTCGGGGCCGACCTGGTCGAATTTGCGGATGTTGCCAGGGTTCACGCGCACGGCCGCGCAGCCGGCGTCGATGGCCTGGAACACGTACTTCGGCTGGAAGTGGATGTCGGCGATGATTGGAATCGGCGATTTGGCGACGATCTGCGGCAAGGCGTCGGCGTCATCCTGGCTGGGCACCGCTACGCGCACGATGTCGCAGCCTGCGGCGGTGAGCTCGGCGATCTGCTGCAGCGTGGCCGGCACGTTCGCGGTGAGCGTGTTGGTCATCGACTGCACGGAGATGGGGGCGCCGCCGCCGACCGGCACCGGCCCGACCATGATGCGACGCGATCTGCGGCGCGGATGCAACGGGCTCTCGCTGATATCCGGCTCTCCGGTCTTGCGGAACGATCCTGTCACGGCCGACGCCGTTCCTGTGGTCGCGGACGTCTGTGCACTGGTTTGCGGCAACGCGCTCATGCTGATGATTGGTCTTTCCTGTTCGATTATGCGCGACACCACATCCATGCCGGGGCATGACCGATTGATCGCATGGCCGTGCCATGCCATCAATCCGGGCGCGGTCGCGCGAATGATTCACTTCTGACTGTTTATCAAATCATCGGCTCGCCGGCGCGCCTCACGCTCGACTTGACCCATTTCCTCCACGGATGCGAACAACGGGTTGCCGCGAAGCTCCCCATCCATCGCGTCGACGACCTCCTTGACCGTGTCGACGATGCCCAGATAGGGCAGTCGATGGTCGAGGAAGGCATGCACGGCCTGCTCGTTCGCTGCGTTGAGCACCGCGGTATGCTTCTCCGAAGCGCGTAGGCACTCGCGCGCCAACGCGACGGCGGGGAACGCCTCGTCGTCCAGTGGCTCGAACGTCCACTCGCTGGCATGCGTCCAGTCGCACGCCGCCGCGACGTCACCCAGACGATCAGGCGCCGACAGGCCCAAGGCGATCGGCAGCCGCATGTCAGGCGGGGACGCCTGGCAGACGGTCGCTCCGTCCACGAACTCCACCATCGAGTGCACGATGGATTGCGGGTGCACGGTCACGACGATGCGATCCGGCGCCACGTCGAACAGACGGCTCGCCTCGATGACCTCCAGTCCCTTGTTCATCAGGGTGGACGAGTTGATGGTCACCACGGGTCCCATATGCCACGTGGGGTGGTTGAGTGCCTGTTCAGGGGTGATGTCGCTCATGTCGGCGCGCTTCCAGCCGCGGAAGGGGCCGCCCGAGGCCGTGACGACCAGTCTGCTGACCTCGGCGTGGGTGCCGGACCGCAGCGACTGCCAGATGGCGGAATGCTCCGAGTCGACGGGATTGATCTGGTCATCGCGCACTTGCGCGCCGAAAAGCAGATGGCCGCCTGCGACGACCGATTCCTTGTTGGCGAGCGCCAGCTGAGAGCCAGCCCTCAGCGCCGCAATGGATGGTTCGAGTCCGACCGAGCCCGTGATGCCGTTCAACACCAGGTCGGCACCGGAACCGGCGATGGCGTTGACCGCCTGCGGCCCGGCCTGAATCTGCGTGTACCGAGCTCCGACCTCCTCGAGTGCCTCATGCAGCGCCGGAACGGCGGCCTCGTCATATACGGCCACCTGCGGCACATGATGACGTGCGACCTGCTGTGCCAGAAGCCGCACATGCGCGCCTCCGGCGGCCAGACCGGTGACGGTGAACCGCTCCGGATGCCGACTGATGACATCCAGACCTTGCGTGCCGATCGAACCGGTCGATCCGAGGATGACAACCGTATTCCTATACTGGCTCATTGCAATGCTTCTTTATGTCTTCTGTGGTGTATCTGTCTTCCCGCGCCGACGAAATGGTCAGTCGTTGTCCTTGCCGAAACCGCTCAGTCCGCTATAGAACTCGCCCGTGTTGAGCGTGGGGAACGACAGGTCGGGGATGTCGAAATCGAGCTTGCTTTCCGGGCTGAGGTACATGCTGGAGAATAGGTCATCCGACGATGACTTGTGAGAGTCATCGGATTGCGTCTGCGCGGCATCGTCTACGGCATGAACGGGAACGTTCGCCGACGGCGACGAGGACGGCGCGAACGACGGCAGGGCCTCGACACTGGCATCGGTATGGGCGTCGGAGACCACGGGCTGATCGAAGACCGGCATGGGGGCCGGCGCGGAGGGAGCAACGGCGGGTGCGGCTGCAACTGGCTCCACGGGAACCTTCACGGACTTGGCGACGCGTTCGGGAGCCTGGGGCTCGGCGACTGCGGCCGGCTGATCGGATACCGCGGCGTGCGAGGGGGCGAACGATGCCG
>ENA-ORUB01001411-ORUB01001411.1-human-gut-metagenome-genome-assembly--contig:-NODE-1411-length-26262-cov-9.411760_pt1 | contig 26262 bp, 16 predicted proteins | sample MGYA00241918_ERZ509200 | MGnify/ENA primary metagenome ERZ509200 (study PRJEB26280, sample SAMEA2338853) | human gut metagenome | biome: human gut; feature: human-associated habitat; material: faeces... | reverse complement strand
CCGAGGCGCCCGCCGAGCTCGCCCGCGCCAACGAGGCCTTTGCCGAGCTCGTGCGCGTGGAGACCGATGCTCTGTTGGGCAAGGTGCTCTACACCACGAGCTGCGCCATGAAGAACTCCTTCGCGATGAATGACAACGTAAGGTAAAAGCTGTATTGCAGCGAACGAGCGGGGCAAACGCCGTCAAAGGATTTGCCCCGCTCGATTTCTATCCCGGCGACAAACGATTTTGTGTCGTTCACCCAATCTTGGGTACAAGAAGGCCAATGTAGTTGTTCATGATTGGAGCCAGCCATGGTTATGAAATTCGATCAGCTTGTTAACGGTGCCATCAACGTGGGCTTCGGCGCCGCTGCCGTTGCCGTCGAGGGCGGCAAGAAGGTCCTCGACGACCTCAATACCAAGGGCGAGCAGGTGCGCAAGGACGCCGGCGCCCCCGATATCGCCCGCAGCGTGTCCGACATGTTCGAGCAGGCGGGTGGCACCATCTCCGACCTTACCGAGCGCCTGGGCATGCAGGGTGAGACTGCGGCGCAGCGCGTGCTCGACGAGCTCATCCTGGCCCGCGTCCGCATTATGACCGCCCCCGAGCGCACGGCCTTTTTGGCCCATGTGCGCGACATCGTCGATTCGGTCGAGGACAACGTGACCTCGGTGCCCGTCGAGTCCGTTGAGCCCGACGACGCAGAGGGCACCGAAGAGGCCGAGTAGCAGCGCAGATGGCAGATTCCACTACCGATTACAACAATCTAGATCCCTTGGGTGACGAGGCGGCGGTTGTCGATGAGGTCGATGCCGCTGTCTCGGGCGCTCGCAAGAAGCCGCGCGCTGTCGATATGGTCCCCGAAGAGCCCGACGCGATGGCGCCGGACGAGGAATACCAGCTCACGCCGGCAGGTCGTCGTGAACGCATTGGGCAGATCGTTCGCCTGGTCAAAAAGTACCGCGTGTGGGATAACCTCACGCCGGTTCGCCTGCGCCGCCTGCTCGAAGAGCTCGGCCCCATGTTCGTCAAGATGGGGCAGATTCTGGCCAACCGCTCCGAGATTTTGCCGCAGCGGTTTTGCGACGAGCTGCGTCGCCTGTGCTCTGACGTAGAGCCGGTGCCGTATGAGGTAGTGCTCCGCTGTCTGGAAGAGGAATACGGCCAGCGCTTGGGGCAGATGTTCGACGCGATTGACCCCAACCCGCTCGGAAGCGCGTCGCTCGCGCAGGTACACCGTGCCCGCCTGGTGACGGGCGAGGACGTGGCCGTTAAGGTGCAGCGCCCCGGCGCGCAACAGGTCATGGCACAGGACATCGACATCATTCGCTCGGTGGTGCGCATCGTCTCAAAGTTTGTCAACACCGATCAGTTTGTTGATCTGCACGGTGTGGTCGAAGAGCTGTGGACTTCGTTTCGCGAGGAGACCAACTTCTTGGCCGAGGCCAAAAACCTCAACGATTTCTATGAGTTCCATAAGAGCGTCCATGGCGTGTCGTGTCCCAAATCCTACTTGGACCTTTGCACCGAGCACGTCGTGGTTATGGACTACATTGACGGCATCTCCATTGCCGATCCCGAGCGCCTGGTGGCCGAGGGCTATGACCTGGAAAAGATCGGCTCGGCGATTGTCGAGGACTATTCGACGCAGGTGCTCGATGACGGCTTTTTCCATGCCGACCCGCATGCGGGAAACATCATTCTCAAGGACGGTATCGTCTACTTTATCGACCTGGGCATGGTTGGGCGCATGTCGAGCCACGACCGCGGTATCGTCAAGGACATGATTTTCGCCGTGGCCGAGGGCGACGTGCCCAAGCTCAAGGATTCGCTTATGCGCTTTGCCGTGACGCGCGGCGACTCGGCCGAGCTCGACCATTCGGCCTTTTTGTCCGACTTGGACTTTATCGTCGCCGACTTTGCGGGTCTCGACCTTAAGGATCTTGATATCGGCGAGTTTTTGACCTCGCTGCTAAATTTGGCGCGCAAAAACGACGTTGAGCTGCCGAGCGTGGTGACGATGTTCGCCCGCGGCATGGTGACGCTCGAGGGCCTGCTGACCGAGTACATGCCCAACGTCAACATGATTCAGATTATCCAGGCGCACATCAAAAACGAGAAGAGCGCCTATGCGCGCGTCCGCGAAATGGGGCGCGATCTTGCCGCGAGCAGCTATCGCGCGGCAAAAGGCTCGCTCGAGGCGGCTGAGTATCTGGGTTTGGCGTCGCGCATGCTCACGCGCGGCCAGCTTAAGGTGAACACGCAGATCATGAGCAGCGATAAGGCGCTGCGACAGCTGGGCGGAATCATCGACCGCATGTCGATGGCGATTGTGATCGCCGGTCTGTTTATCGGTTCGTCGGTGGTGTATTATGCACGCATCGAGCCGGTTGTGTTTGGTATCCCGGTCATTGGCTTTATGGGCTACGTGAGCGCGCTGGTGCTGGCGCTGATGCTGGGCCGCGAGATCTGGCGCAACAGCCACGGCGGCAAGCGGTAACGATTTCGCGGGATCAGAGAAAGACGGATCCTTTTGCTCGGCACTCCATCCTTGCCCTTTTCTATCGCAAACCATAGCTTTTACCTTGGGCTTCGCCTGTGTGCGGGGCCCTTTTGCGTGATACCATACTGACAGTAATAATCGATGGCCTAGATGGTGGTGCGGAGACGCACGAATGCGTGGTTTTCCTGCGCGTTTGGGAGAATCGGGGTGCAAGTCCCCGGCTGTACCAGTAACCGTAATTCCTCTTGGCCCGGGATGGTCGCGTCGCAGATCGGACGGCGCGCCCGGGTTGGTAAGGTTAAGTCGGATCGCCTCCCATCTTGCACGTGGCCGCGGCACATGCCGCCGGTACGCGTTGGGCTCTGGAGGGAAGGGGGACCCCGATGGGGGTACTCGAGCGCAATGTGCGCGATGATGTGGGGCAGCCGCTGGGCAATGCTCCAAGTGCAGACAGTAGGAGACAAATGGATATGTTTGAGGACGAGAGCCAGCGCGCCTCGTGGCGTCGTCATGGAGCGATTGCCCGTGGCGTAGCCAAGCGCGGTCTGGTGGCGTTCCTGGCTTTTGCCATGGCTTTTGGCACCACGCCGGCGCAACTTTGGGCCGAGGGCGCCGAGGGCATTGCCGAGGCCGTGACCCAGGCTACGACGGGCGGCGAGGGTGCGCCAGCCGACGAGGGCACTGCTGCCGCCGATACCGGTGCGAACGGTGCTGCCGATGGCGCCGACGCAGATCAGGGCGCAAATGCGAGTGCCGCGAATGGTGCTGACACCGCCGCAGACAACGCGACTGAGTCCGAGAGCTCTCCCGCGGTGCCTGCTGATTCGGAGCAGAAGAACGCCGTTGCCGCTGCGTCCGCCACGACGCTTTCCAGCGAGGCCAAGGTCTTCATCCAGGATTCCAAGGATGATGGCAACTCGTATTCCACGAAGTCCGGCGCGCTCAATGTGGGTGATACGCTCTGGGCAAATATGTACGATGAGGTCGAGGACGACTGGTACGGCACTACGACTGAGTCCGTTGCCAATCCCGGCACCTGGACTTACACCTGGCTCGCCGGCACGACCAGGGCAAGCAGCAATGTCGCCGACTACACCGAGGTCGTAGGCCACGAGCAGTCGCTCACCGTCACCGCCGCGATGGAAGGCAAATACTTCATCTGCAAGGTAACGGTTGATGGCAAGGATTACTTCGGCCCCTCGGTTTCGTACGGCTCGGGTATCAATGCCAGCAACATTCCCGGTCCCGTGCTGGGTGCCGGGCAGATGGAGCTTAACAGCGTCAAGCTGAATAGCGACACGCCGAGCATAGGCGATACCCTGACGGCGACTCCGTACATAAGCTATTATCAGCAAGCCCCCGCCGATGCCAAGGTCACCTACACGTGGTCCGCATCCACCTCGCAGTACTCGGGCTTTACCAAGATCGAGGGGCAGACGGGTGCTTCGCTCGTGGTGGGCGACGACCTTGAGGGTAAGTACATCAGGGTCGAGGCCAACGCCGGCGTCAACACGGTGAACAAGACCACTTCCAGCAAGGTCAAACAGGCCGGTGCGGTCGAGATTTCGGCCGTGTCCATCGTTAACACCAAGGACAACACGAGCGTCTTTGCGGTGGGGGATACCGCTAAGGCTCGCGCCAAGGAGAAGGGCGGCGCGTACGGCGCATTCGTCGACGCGAGTAAGCTCAACTATCAGTGGCAGTGCTCTGACACCAAGAGTGGCACGTATGCCGACATTGCGGGTGCCACGGGTGAGACCCTTGAGCTTACCGACGCTTTGGGTGGCAAGTACCTCAAGTGCAAGGTGTCCTCGAAGATTGGCTCTTCGAGCTTGACCAACTCGACGGGCGCTCTCGTTGCTGCCGCCGGTTCAATTAATATCACGAGCGTGACTATGAGCCCGACTTCGGGCAAAGTCGAGGTTGGTTCCACGATTACGGCGACTGCCAAGGCGGGTTCCACCGACGTTACCTCCGACTCGCATGTCACGTGGCAGTGGTACAAGGGAACCTCGAAGTACGCGAGTTCGTGCAACACGCCTATCGAGGGTGAGACCGGTAACACTCTGACGGTGACCGCCGCCCTCAAGGGCTACTACGTCGTGGCCAAGGCCAACGGCGGCTATGGCGAGCAGAAGCCTTCTTACTATGCGGCGGGTCCTGTTTCCGTTGCGGGTCAAGTTGAGCTTTATGACGTGGAGTTCGAGGGTTCTCCCGCCACCAATGGCGTGCATGTAGGCGATACGCTCAAGACCAAGGTACGCAAAAAGGACGGTTCGCGCTACAGCTATATCGATCGCACCGATAATGTGACCTACCAGTGGCAGTATGCAAACAGCAACTCGAGCTACGACTCCGCTTACACCGATATCCCCGGTGCTACCGAGGCCACCTATACCGTTGACGCTGCCTATGCCGGCAAGTATCTGCGCGTGAAGGTGACGAGCGAAAATACCGTTTCCAGCACGCAGAAGAAGAGCTCCTCCGGCGGCACGCAGTCCGTAGCTCCGCTCGGCCCCGTGACGCTTAAGGGTCAGTACAAGCTGGCGAGCATTGAACTTGCCGATAAGAACGTTACGCTCAGCGTGGGTTCAAAGATCACGCCGAGTGTGCAGGTGCCGGGAAGCTGGTCGGGCACGACCAAGGACGTGCCCGACGATGCCGAGCTCACCATGGCGTGGTATGCCAAGGGCGAGGGCGATACCGATTGGACCGAGCTTACCGACGGCATCGATACGACCGATGGCAGCCTGACTATTTCGGACGCGCTTGTTGGCAAGAAGATCAAGGTTACGGCGAGCGCTCTCGACAACACGGTTGAATGGGTTTCGTCGGACAGCGTTACCGCGGCGGGGGAGTATAACCTGCTGCGCGTAATCGCCAGCCCGCAAATCAATAGCGACACGACCCATCTCGTTTCGGGCGACAGCGTCAAGGCGACGGTGCAGGCTAAGCGCGCTGACGGTTCGACCACCAATGGTATCGACGTCACCGGTCAGGCGACTGTTGCTTGGTATGCGGCCGACGACGCGAAGGCTCCCGCGGCCGACTGGACGCTGCTGTCCGATATGTCGGGCGCCGAGGCGACGGTCTCGGCATCTGCTGCTGGTAAGTATCTGAAGGCTGTCGCCACGAGCGGAAGCTCGACGGTCGAGCTCGTCTCCACCAACAAGGTTATTGCCGCAGGCTCGCTTGAGGCCGCAGTCCAAAAGCTCAACGATGCCAATAAGCAGATCGCTGTTGATTACAGCGCCAAGGGCGGCAACGTCAACGATGTCCTGAAGGCGCAGCTTGCCGATTTGGGCTTCACCGATATTGACGTCAAGGTCTCCGAGGGCGGCGTTGCCTTTAAGGCTGAGGATGACAAGGCCACGGTCGGTATCTCCGACGCTCAGGATAAGACCAACGGCGATGTGACGTTCTTCTACATCGATCCCAACGACTACACCGGTTACAACATTGACGGTCTGCGTAGCGCCGACGTCGTGTTTGAGCTGTCGCGCGATGGCAAGACCGAGTATTACCAGCCCAGTAAGTCGGTGCAGGTTGCTTGGGACGAGGCTCGTGTGCAGCAGATGCTCGACGATGCCGCCGAGCAGGTTGCCATCGGTTACGCTGCGGGCGATTCGGTTGAGTCCGTCACGTCCAACCTCACGCTTCCGTATCGCGCGGGCTCCAATAACAAGTTCGAGGTTAGCTGGAAGAGTTCCGACGGCGATGTCATTTGGCCGTCCGGTTATGGCTGGGACGACTACACCGGCAAGGTGACGCGCGTTTCGAGCGATCGCACCGTAACGCTGACCGCGACGGTTTCGTTTGTGAGCGGTGGCCCGTCTGACGTTAAGGGCTCGCACGACTTCGCCGTGACCGTCAAGGGCGACCCCGAGAAGGTCGCTGCCGACAAGAAGGCACTGCAGGAGAAGGTCGATGCGGCCTTTACCTACGACAATATCAAGTACTTCGACACCAAAACGGTTGCCAACAAGGACGGCCTGACCGCCGACCTGCAGATGCCGCGCACGAGCACGCTCAATATCGACGGCAAGTACTACAAGGTCGAGTACTCCGCCAGCACCGATGGCATCACGTTTAACGGTTACAAGGGCACGGTCTACCAGCCGCTGCCTGGCACCGAGGCAGCGAAGACCAAGGTCACCCTTACGGTGACCGATAAGTCCAACGCCGAGGTCACGGCAAGCAAGACCCTCGACTTTGCGATTGCCCCACAGAATAAGGGCGAGCTCGATACCGAGCTTTCTCTTATGGAAAAGGCGAAGTCCGGCTATGCTGACGCCATTCTGAATGGCCAGGAAGCCAATGCCGTTTCGGCGGACATGCACGCGTTCCAGAAGGCCTATCTTGATGCCGGCGGCAATCTTGCTTGGAGCTACGACAAGGCGACGACCGATTCGACGTCCCTTGGTATTGTTCCGGTGGATCTGCCTGGCTATGACGCGATGTCCGGACAGGATTGGCGTCTGTTTAAGTCGAGCAACAGCTCTATTGTCTCCGCAGAGAATCTCAAGGTCACGCAGCCGCAGTACAACACGAAGGTTGTCGTTTCCTCGCGCCTGACGAGTGAGAAGTACGCTCGCTATGCTGAGCGCTATCCCGATAATGCCACGTATGCCAAGCTTGCCAACCAGGATGTCTCGGCAACGTTGACGGTCGTGGGCACGAGTGGTCAAAACAGCCCCGAGGTCACAGCGACGTGCTCGGTTATTGGCATCGACGCCAAGGGCAAGCAGCAGACGTGGGCTGCCGCTTCGCAGTACACGCTCAAGAACGGCTCGACTGCCGCCGATCTTTCCGAGGAGCTCTTTAAGCAGGCCGGTCTCAAGGCCGACTACGACCCCAACGGCTCTTGGGGTTGGGTGCTCAATTCCATTACGTCGCCTTTCGATGCCGATTGCACCCTTGCATACGACCATGCTACGGGCGCCTATTGGCAGCTGTTCATCAACGGCGTCGCTGCATCTGTGGGCGCTGGCAACTACAAGCTCGAGGCGGGCGACTCTGTCGTCTGGTGCTACTCGAAGTACGGCGACGCTGCACCCACCGACCAGCTTTCGGTAAGCTGCACCGTTATCGGCCAGGACGCTATGGGTGCTCAGCAGACGTGGGCGCAGCCTACGACTGCACTGGTGGAAGAGGGCGCAACTGCCGCCGATCTTTCCGAGCAGGTCTTTAAGCAGGCCGGCATTGGCGCCGACACCGGCACGGGCTCGTACGGCTGGTTCCTCAATTCGTTGACCTCTCCGTTTAATAAGAGCGTGACGCTTTCGACCGAGCAGGTTAACGAGAGCACTTGGAAATACTGGCAGTTCTTCGTCAACGGCAAGATGGCTAATGTCGGCGCGGGCAACTACACGCTCAAGGCCGGCGATGAGATTGCCTGGGTCTATGGCTCCGATGCCACCATGCCTGGTCAGGTCTCTGTCTCGATGGAGGTCATCGGCAAGAAGGACGATAAGGCACAGCGCTGGACCGATCCTTCGACGCAGGTGTTCGTTAAGGGCACGACGATCAAGGACGCCACTGCCGCCTACTTTGATGCCTTGGGCATCAAGTCCGAGATGTACGATCAGCTGGGCTTCTGGGGTGTTCACAGCCTTGTCTCTCCGCTTGACGGCACTAAGTTGGCCGGCGCTTGGTCGTACTTTGTTAACGGTGTTCCCGGATCTCAGCTCGATAGTGACTACGTGCTCAAGTCGCGTGACGAGATTGTCTGGGCTTATGCTCCCGGCGATACGGTGCCTAATCCCGACGGGGTCGTAGTCGATCCGAGCGCCCCGCGTCCGACCGATTGGAAGTCCGATTGGGACGGCAAGTCCAATGCGGCGGTCGAGAACGTTTCGACTCCTACGGGTGCGCTAGCGAGCTCTTGGACGTTCGACTGGAAAGCGTATTCTGGTTCGGCGTATCCCAACGCGAGTGAACCTATTGTCGTGAACGGCAACGTGTATCTTGCCGTCAACAAGCGCTTGCTAAAGATCGACGCCGAGTCGGGCAAGGTCCTTGCCGAGTCGAATCTTAAGAAAGCGGTCGGTTACACCTCGCGCCCGATTTATGCGAACGGTTTGGTTATCGTTCCGCTTGACGGCGGTGCGGTCCAGGCCCTGACGGCTGACGCGCTCACAACGGTTTGGGTCACTGACTCCGTGAGCGAGATTGCCCAGTCGAATTCTCAGCTGACGGTTGATGGCAATTACCTCTATGTCGGCACCGTTGATGTCGACTATGGAAAGGGTACGTACAATAACGGTCATCTGACGCGTATTAACATCCTGACCGGCGCTGTTTCTTGGCAGCATGTCAATGCCGACGAGGGTTATTACTGGACGGGCGCGACGGTGGGCGATGACTTTGTCTTGGTTCCCACCAGTGCCGGTACCGTCGAGATGCTCAGCAAGTCTTCGGGCGATGTGCTCGGAAAGGTTTCGGTTGGTGCTGTTGTCAACTCCACCTGCGTGCTTTCGGCTGACGGCAGCCATGCCTATCTAATCTCGCGCGACGGCAAGCTGCACGTCTTGGCGATTTCTGATGGCGACTCACGCGATGCGGATGCCGCTTCGCGTATTACCGAGGAGCGTGTGGTCGACCTTGGCCTTACGGGATGTGCATGCGTGCCTACGACGACGTATGATGGCAAGCTGATTGTTGGCGGCGAGGTTGCTGGCGGCTCTGCGCTGGCGATTATTGATCCGGCCAACAACTTTGCCAAGACGCTGGTTTCGTCTGCTGATGGCACTGCGCTTCCTGCTGGCGGCATCAAGGGCGCTCCGCTCGTGAGTGTCCAGGGCGAAGACGCGTATGTCTACTTCACGGTTAACTACGGCGAGAGCTCTGATTACGTTAACTACACCTCGGGCGGTGGCGTATATCGTTACAAGTTGGGTGAGGCTGAGGCTTCTGGCGTGTTTAGCGCAACGGGCCACAACAACTACTGTGACTCGCCAATCGCTTGTGATGCCAAGGGCAACCTGTACTACATCAACGACTCTGGCGCGTTGTTTAAACTGAACGCTGGCATGAAGGTCTCGTTTAACACTGGCGAGGGATCCAAGGTCGATTTCCAGACCACGGCTGCCAACGGCTCTGTCACTAAGCCTGCCGATCCGACGCGCGAAGGGTATACCTTCGCTGGCTGGTATACCGATGAGGCTTGCACGGAGGCGTACAAATTTGACGCTGCGGTGACGGCTGATATGACGCTGTATGCCAAGTGGATCAAGAATGCTGTTAACCCTGGTGGTAACGGTGGCTCTGGCTCCGCTGGCGGCAATGGCGGTTCGGGTAATGCTGGTGCTGGTTCCGGCTCCGGTGACGGCACAAAAGGCCAGCAGACTGGCGGTGCTGTTGCTCCGGGTAAGAAGCCGGTGTCGTCTACCACGACTACGACCGAGACCAAGGACGATAAGGATTCCAAGAAGAAATCCGATAAGTCCGGCAAGAAGGACAGCAAGAAGTCTGACAAGAAGTCCGGCAAGTCCAGCTCCAAGTCCGATACAGGCTCGGCTGCCGCGACTACCGCTAAGAAGTCCGCTGAGGCTCCTGTGCAGCAGTCCGGCTTCAACCCGCTCGCCATTGTCGGCGTGGCGGCCGGCGTAATCGGTCTCGCCGTCATCGGCGTGTTCGTGTTTACCAAGCGTCGGTAGGTGGGGGCTGTGTCCAGTAAGCCACAGGACGTCGAGTCCAAGCAGCCCGACTCGTCGTTCATCCAGCTTAACGATACAAAGCAAAAGGGCGCCGCTTCGGCGGCGTCCGTCCCGCGGCGCAAGGCACTTGTTGGCGCCCTGACGGCCGCCTGCACCGTTTTGATCGTTGTGTCGCTAGGCTTTGTCCAACCTTCTTCCAGCGGTGCTTGGTCCATCGATTGGATCACTCGGGCCGTGGCGGGGAAGAGCGTTGCCGACTCTGGCTCTGCTGCCTCTCACAAGACAGAGGCGGGTTCCTCGTCTTCTGATGCCGCGGACTCTGAATCCAAGGAGTCGGATGAATCGGACTCCAAGGACGATTCCGAATCTTCGGACAAGGACTCAAAAAAGGATTTGAAGGAGAAAAAGTCCGAAAGCAAGGACGGCAAGACGTCCAACAACGCGTCTGCTGGACAGGACTCTGAATCCGCCGGTGGATCGAGTTCTTCTGACGGCTCTTCTTCGGGCGGCGGCTCGGTGTCTGGCGGTGGGTCTGCATCCAACAGTGGCAACGCCTCTGCGGGCAATCAGGGCGGCTCGCAGCAGTCTGGTTACGTCACGGTGACGGTTGCGGTTACATCGAGCGCCGTGGGCAATCCTGTGTCTTCTGGTGGCACCTTCACCTTTAACGAGGGCGCAACTGCCTACGATGCCCTGTGCGCCCTGGGCCTTTCCGTGAATGCGCATGGCTCGTCGTACGGCACGTATGTCGCCGCTATTGGCGGTTTGGCCGAGAAGGAGCACGGCGGCACGAGTGGCTGGATGTATTCCGTTAACGGTGTGGCGCCCAACACGGCGTGCAGCAACTACGTCCTACACAACGGCGACAGTGTTGTCTGGTATTACGTAACGGGCTAAATGCCTCGACATAACACGCCATGCGGGCGGTTCGGACAAACATCCGAGCCGCCCGTCTTTATGCGAATGGGACGCCGTAGCCCGCCTCGTGCGCCTTCCTCGGCAGACTCGGCAAACAAAAAACCGGTCGGAACGAGAATTCCAACCGGTTATACCTTCAAGCTAATGTTAAGCAAACTACGACTGCGCGCCCTCGAGGAAAAAGCGACGGCTAAAGTAGTTGTACCAGGTGACCAAGAACGTGGCGATGGCCTTCATGGCCTGGTAGCCGATGCTCAAAAACGTGACGCCCACAAACATGTACAGGTCGTTGAGGCCCAAACCGATCACCGACAGGATGGTGAAGATCGTGAACTCGCGCTTGCGGCTCATACCCTCGCGATGGTCGAACACGTACTTCATGCTGAGCCAGTAGTTAACTACGACAGACGTGGTAAACGAGATCGTGGTGCTCATCAAAAAGTCGAGGTGGAACAGCTCGACGAGCGCAATAAGCATGCCCCAGTCGATACCAAAGGAGATGAGACCCACGACAGCGAACTTGAGGAATTGCTTGGTATGAGGTTGTGCCAGTGCCTTGCGCACGTAATCACATCCAATGCGTTGATGAATCGAGCAACGAGATACTTTAGAGCTTTTGCATGGGAAACGTAAGGTCTTTGGCAAGAACTATACGAACTCGCCAAATATTCAAGAGGTAATCCGCAAACGTTGCAAATCTTCCCGTAAACGAGCAAGGCCCACGAACAACGCAGCACTCGACGGCGTCATCCGCGGGTCCCGTAGCGCAACGAGGAGGCCGGGCTACTTGGTCTGCTCGCCCTCCAGGAAAATCTTGCGCGTTACAAAGTTGTAGACCATGACCAGTGCGGTGGCGCAAATCTTGGCGATATTGGCTTCGAGCCCCAAGCCGGCATTGAGCGCAAGCACGATGCCGTCGTTGAGCGCCAAGCCGATCACGGACAGCACGACAAAGATAATGAACTCGCGGCGGCGGCTCATGCCCTCCTTGTGCGCAAACACGTACTTCATGCTCGCGACGTAGTTAAAGATGAGCGAGACGATAAAGCCGCTGGTGTTGGCGATCAGGATGTTAAGGCCCAGACCGTAGTGGAGCAGATTCATGATGCCAAAGTCGATGACGGTGGCAATGACGCCGACGACGCCAAACTTCATGATCTGCGCAAGGAGCTTTTGCATGGTACCTGCCTTAGGGTGGCGCCGGGGCGCCGTGGGGATGACAAACTCAGCAAGTTTAGCCAATCCGCGCAGGCGGGGCTAGGCGCGCTCCTCGATAGCACCGTTTCTATATGCATCGAGCAGTTGGCGCAGGTCCTGGATCTGGCTGCGAATCTTGACGCCGGTATCGGTGTCGCTCACCATGCGGCGACGGTCTGCTTGGTCAAAACGGTTGGTCTCGCTTTCGATGTCCACGTTGCGCGTGAGCGCCTCGGCGACGGTGGTAAAGGCCTGATGTGACTTGAGGCGGCAGCCGCGCGAGCTCGAGATGAGCGTGTAGCCGGCGATGCCTGTTTTGGGATGGTAGGCGCGACAGAAACCGCCATCGATGACCAGCAACTTACCGTTGGCGCGGATGGGCTGCTCGCCTTTGGTGGTCTTGACCGGGGTGTGGCCGTTGATGATGTGGCCCGTCGGCGAGCAGGCCATGGGTGTGACGCCAAACTCGCGCATTATATCGTCGCAAACGGACGAGGACGTGGTGAGCGTATAGTACGGGTCCATCGGCTCGACCCACGTGCTCTTGTCGGCGATGTAGGCGCGCTCGAACGTGCGCACCACGCGTCCGCTGGCGGGTGAGTTAAAGCCGATCCACAGGTACCACATCCAGTCGAGGGCATCGCGGTCGCCGACGCGCCAGGCACGGCGCGCGATATGGTCGCAAAAATCAAAATAATCGCGGCCGGCATGCCAGGTGCCCAGGCAGTTCATGCTGCTAAAGGTGCCGTCTTCGTTGAGCGGCACGCAGCCGTGGAAGAGCAGATTGCCGTTGGCGACCTTATACATGGAGCCGTGGGTATAGAGGAAATCGATGTGGCGATGCAAGTGATCGGCGGTGACAAACTCGGACACGAGTTTGTCGATGATGTGCTGCTCCTCGGGCGTGAGCGTGTAGGGGTCCGCCGGATCGACGGTGGGGAAGTCGTTGGTCGTGAGCGGCCACACGCTGCCGTCGGCAAGCGTGACTGTGCCAGCGTCGTGATCGATCTTGTCGAGCAGCAGGCGGTCGGCCATGTCGAACTCGGGGTGGCGCTGGATAATCTGGCCCTCGAGCTTAAAGAGCAGGACATTAATGGCTTTGATCAGCGGGCTTATCGGCTCGCCGGCGGTATAGGTGGCGTCGGCGAAGGCGACAAGCTCGCGCAGCGAGATGCCATAGTCGTTCTCGAGAATCTCGTAGTTGTCGTAGCGCAGGTTGTTGCGCAGCACCGTGGCGATGCAGGCGGGCTCACCGGCCGCAGCGCCCATCCACAGCAGATCGTGGTTACCCCACTGAATATCGAGCGAATGATAGGTGAGCAGGCGGTCCATAATCTTGGCCGCACCGCCGCCACGGTCGAAGATGTCGCCCACCAAGTGCAGGTGGTCGACGGCGAGGCGCTTGATGAGCGAGGCAAGCGACTCGATAAAGTCGTCGGCGCTGGCGGTCTCCAAGATGGATTCGATAATGCGCTCGTGATAACGCACGCGGTAGTTGTTCTCGTCTGGATGCGTGTGCAACAACTCGTCGATGATGTAGGCGTAATCACGCGGGATGGCCTTACGCACCTTGGAGCGGGTGTAGCGACTCGAAAGCGAGCGGGCAACCACAATGAGCTGGTCGAGCATGGTCTTGTACCAGATGGGCGAGTCCTCGCGCCGGCTGCGGACAAGATCGATCTTCTCGCGCGGATAGTAGATGAGCGTGCACAGCTCGCCCTTTTCGTCAAAGGAGAGCGTGTCGCCAAAGATCTCGTCGACATGCTCGCGCACGACGCCCGAGCAGTTGTTGAGGATGTGCATAAAGGCTTCGTATTCGCCATGCACATCGCTCATAAAATGCTCGGTGCCCTTGGGCAGGTTGAGGATGGCCGAGAGGTTGATGATTTCGGTAAATGCGGATTGCTCGGTGGGGAACTGTCTCGACAGCAGGCGCAGATACTTGAAGTCTTGCGGATTGCGATCGAATGCGACCATGAAGCACCTTCCGATGTGGTTGGTAAAACTGATAAACAGCGTCAAACGTTTATCAGTATGCGCCGCTTTTGTTTCGATTGGGGATGGGAGATCGAATTGTTGGCCGAACGGTTTGGTAAATCGATTTAGTTGAGGTGGATATGGCGGTTGAGTGGAGACGCAGGGTCGTTTTTGCAGACGCATGCCTCCGGGATCGATAGAGATGATGGCGGTAAAGATGTTCACTATCTTTGGTTCAATTTGGTAAATAGTGGACATTTGTACCGTATTCACGCTTGCTGTGCAATAATTTACGCAGCAATGAGTAAGGAGCCTCATATGAGTGATTTTGTCCTGACCTGTGAATCCGCCGCCGATCGAACCCGTGAGTTCTTTGCGTCGCGCAATATTTCTGTCGTGTGTTTTCATTACGAGATCGACGATGTTGTCTATACGGACGATCTGTATCAGTCGATTACGCCGGACGAGTTTTTTGCCCAGATTGCCGCGGGCGCCATGCCCAAGACGTCTCAGGTGAGCGTAGGTGAGTACGAGGAGTTTTGGGAGCCGTTTGTTGCCGAGGGCAAAGACGTGCTGCACCTGGCGTTGTCGTCGGGTATTTCGGGCACGTATGGATCGGCCTGCGTTGCGGCGCAGATGCTCGCGGATCGCTATCCCCAGGGCGGCAAGGTGCGCGTCATCGATTCGCTGGCGGCGTCTTCGGGCTTTGGCCTGCTGGCGGAATGTGCCGCCGACGTTCGCGATAGCGGCGCTTCGCTCGATGAGACGGCCGCTTGGATTGAGGAGCATAAACTCAACCTTCACCACTGGTTCTTCTCGTCCGATCTGTCGAGCTACCTGCGCGGCGGGCGCATTTCGGCCGCGAGTGCAATCATCGGCACGGCGCTCAAGATTTGCCCGCTTATGACGGTCGATTGCGAAGGTGAGCTGGCGCCGCGTGAGAAGATTCGCACCAAGAAGCGCGCGATCTCCGAGATGGCCAAGACCGTGATGGCGCATGTGCAGGACGGCGCGAACTATTCGGGCAAGTGCATCATGTCGCACTCGGCGTGCCGCGAGGACGCCGAGGCCGTTGCGGCACTGATAGAGGAACAGGTTCCTCAGCTCAAAGGCAAGATTGAGATCAATAGCATTGGTGCTCTGATTGGCTCGCATACCGGCCCTGGCACGGTGGCCGTCTTCTTTATGGGCGACAAGCGCGTGGACTAACGTTCGTGGGCTGGCTGACGGTTTTAACGGCTGCGCTTGTCCCTCCTGATATTTGATAACAGAAAAAGGCCCGTCCCGTTGTTTGCGGGACGGGCCTTGCTGTTGCGGCTAGCGTTTCTTTCCGCGGAAGAAGAAGCCGTGCAGCGAGGGCTTGAGTCCGCGGTTGGCGCGACGCTCCTCGATATGATCGTGGATCGAAGCGACGCGTTCGATGACTTCGTCGGGAATCGGCACGTCGGGATTCATGTTCTCGACCTGGCTGACCTCGGCGGCGGCGACCTGGTCGATAATGGGAACATCGTCGCGCGAGATGACGGGCGTGGCGTCTTCCTTCATCTTGCGGTAGCGCTGCATCATGTCGGTCTGCAGCTGCTGGGCCGAAGGCGGTGTCCAGATGATGGCGTTGGCGCCGGCGGCGATGGTTTCGCGGATGCTCTCGGGCGTCTTGCCGCCCGGTGCGATGAGCGGCAGGTTGGGATAGTGCTCGCGCAGTTCACGCAGGACCTGCGGCGTGTTCTTGCCGGCCGCGATGTTGAGGATCTTGGCTCCGGCGCGCACCTTGGCGTGAGCATCGTCGTCGCAGCGAACGACCGTGGCGATTACGGGGATGTCGGCGATGTTGGTGATGTGCTCGACCATCTCGGCAGTAGCGGGGGAGTTGACCACGCAGCCCGCCGCACCTTGCATCTCGGAAACGGCCGCCATCTGCACGGAGCGCTTACCGGTGGTGGTGCCGCCGCCAACGCCCACAAAGACCGGGCACTCGGCAACGGTCAGCAGCGCCTGCGTAATGGCGGGCTGCGGCGTGAAGGGGTAGACGGCAAACACGGCGTCGGCATTGGAGTTGCGGATGACCGCCACGTCGGTGGTGTAGATGAGCGATTTGATGCGGCGGCCAAAGAGCGTAAAACCGCTGGCCTCCTCGATCTCATCGGGCATGCGGAGGGCCGCCTTGCGCAGGCGCCCGTCGATGGGCAGCGGCTCCATGGGCAAAAGGCCGTTGGGAGTTACGGCCACCTGGGGCTCGGTAAATTCGTCTGCAAGCTCTGCCTCGGAGAAGTCGACCGAGGCGACGATGTCTTCGTGAACCTCGGCGGGAACATCGATGGGGGCTTGGTCGCTAGTCGCGGCAGGCGTCTCGAAGGAGCTGGTGCCGACAAAGGCGTCGACGCGCTCGTTCAAATCGTTGAGAGAATCCATGGCGGTCCGTTTCTATGTTGTGCGCCCGTCAGCGTGCGACCGGCGCTACGGTTGCTAAATCGTTTGACGAGTTGATTTTTCCCCGCTGCGCCATCCGTTAGACTGAAGGGCCGGCGAACGTGAAGGAGCTGTGGTGGCGGGAATCGAGGTGCTATCTTGAATGTCCCGTATGCAAAAAGAGAGGTGACGCGGTATGGAATTCTCGGCAATGTTGGGCTCGATTGGCCTATGCGTGGGCGCAATCGTTGCTGCCGCGGTCATCTACTTTGCGGTCACGGCCATTAAGGGCAAAAAGGCCGAGCGCAAGGAGCGTGAAGCGCTTGCGCGGCATAAGGACCAGCAGGACAAGCGCGCACGGCGATAGCTTGTTGAGTTTTGAATCCGTGCGCTAGCTGCGTTTTCGGACCAGGGCGATATAGAAGCCCTCAAAGTCGCGACTGGGCGGAATGGTCAGTGTGCCGGGCATGCCGTTGGCAATGGCCGAGACGTGGCCCGCGGCAATGGCCTCGGTAAGGGCGTTGCACTCGATATGCGGCTTGTCGCCGGCATCCTGGGCGCGACGCGCTTCGCTTTCGCTCGGCGTGCCGTCGAGGGGGATGAGCTCGCAGTCCATGTGCTTGTCGAGGGCCTCTTGCAGGGCATCCTCGTTTTCCTGCGGCAAGATCGAACAGGTCGAATAGACGAGCGTGCCGCCCGGTTTTAGGGCCCCCATGGCGCGGTCCAGAAGCGCGCGCTGCGAGCGGGCGCACTTGTTGAGCAGCTGCTCGGTCAGGCCGCGCAGGCTCTTCTCGTTGCCGCTGATGACGGTGCCCGTGCCGGTGCAGGGGGCGTCGAGCAGAATACGGTCAAAGCGGAAGAACTCGTCAAGCTCGCGTGCGTCAATACGCATGACGGGCACGTTTTTGGCGCCCTGGCGGCCCAAGTTGGCCTCGAGCTTTTCGGCGCGGGGAACGCTCATCTCGCAGGCGGTGAGGTGCGCTTGTCCCTGGGTGAGGGCGGCGATCTGCGTCGTCTTGCCGCCGGGGGCCGCACACATGTCCAGGATGTCCTCGCCGGCACGTGCGCCCAGCACCAAAGGCGGCATCATGGACGACAGGCTCTGCAAGTAGATCTTGCCGTCACGGTAGATGTCGAGGTCCCACAGGTCGGAAACCTGGGCGTCGGGCAGGATGAAGGCATCCGGGTACCAGGCAACGGTTTGGTGGGCGATCCCGGCGGCATCGAGTGCCGCGGCGATGTCCTCGGCGGTCGCCTTGAGCGTGTTGGCGCGCAGCGTGACCGGGCGCGTGGCTGCGGCGCCAAAGCCTTCGATTATGAGCTCGGCATCGGCAGGCGTATAGGCGCCGGCAACCGTGTCGACCATAAAGCGCGGCAGGTCGGCGGCGGAGTGTTGGGCGGCAAGCTGGTCGGAAAGCTCGGTGGCGGCAAACTGCCTAAGCTTGAGCTCGGGCTTAACCTGCTTTTTCTGCTTACGACGACGCGGCTTGGACATCCGTCTTTCCTTCCCGTCCCAAATTGACTACTTTCCGGGCACGCCGCTACTGGCGTGCTTTAGTACTGGCTCTCGTGCTTGCTAAAGAAGTCGAAGCGCGGGGGCAGCGGCTTTACGCGGTGCTCGCCGGGCTTCTCGCCCAGGCTCTCAACAAACTCGTCCGTGGAGGCGAAGATGTTGTCCCAGCTAAAGAAGGCGACCGGGTCGACGTCGAAGTACTCGCAGATGAGCTCGCAGCCGGCCGGGACGATGCCGTGCATCAGGACGGTCGCCACACGCAGCTCGGTAAAGGCGTCGACCAGGGCCTGCGTCATGGCGGCGTTGGCCGGCTCGCCCTCGAGCTTGTTGGCGGCCTTGGAGGCATCGCTCCAGCGCTTGTTGGCGGCGCGCAGGTAGTCGTCGCACACGGCGAGCGCGCGGTGCGTCTCGAACTTGTACATGGCCTGCTCAAAGGCAAGGGCGGCCTGCTCGGCAGCCTCGACCACGGCGGCAGAGGCTGCGCCGGCCGGAATGCAGCCGTTGCGGTACGGGCTCTCGTCGCCCTCCTTGACGGCGACGCCGTAGAAGCAGCTGCGGGCCAGGCGGTTGAACACGCCGGTCAAAAGGGCACTCTCCTTAAGGGTCGGGTCGATAACGCGCTTGTCGTCGCAGGCGCGCACCTCGTTGCCGTCCTTGTCCTTGCCGGTCACGCGCGTGTCATATGCCTTGGGGCTAAAGCTCACCGGCTTCTCGGACAGGCCGAGCGACAGCCAATGCGCGCGCATCTGCTCGCAGGTGTAGTGGTTGAGCAGGTCGTCTGCCGGCGGTGGAGGCGTCTGCGAGGACGAGCTGGCCTTTTTGCCCATGTAGAGCAGGTGGTAGCAGGCGCTGACGGTGCTCTGCGTGAGGTTCCAGCCCAGGGCCTCCCACATGGCGGTCTGCGCGATGCAGTAGAAGTAGATGTTGTCCTGGCCGATGAACTGGTAGATCTGTGCGTCGTCAGAGCACCACCAGTCGCGCCAGTCGAGCGAGCTGTGCTGGTAGGTGGGTGCGGGTACCTGCGTGGAATCGGCGGCGGGCTCGCCCATGAGGGCGGCGTCCTGGGCGGCGATACCCTCGGTTACGCCGGCGGCGCGGGCATCGCGGGCGAGCACGGTGCGGGTGTAGCTGATGGGCGCCCACAGACTCTCGGGCCAGCACCAGCAGGTGACGTCGTTCACGCCGTCGACCTCGGGCACCGGAACGCCCCAGTCGATGTTACCGGTGATGCGGAAGGGCACGAGCGCCTTGCCGCTGCGGAAGCGCACGCCGCCGTTGGCGAGCACCGCGTGAGCGTCGTCGCGCTCCTTCCAGCTGGGGAAGGTGACGGTAAAGCTGCTCTTGTTGCCCTCGGGCTCCAGCACGGTGTGCTCGGGCAGTTGATCCTCGACGGCGTCGAAGGCCTCGCGGAACTTGTTCTGGATGTAGAGCTGTGCCGGCAGCAGCCACTCCTCCATGGTCTTGGAGACCACGGAGCGAACCTGCGGGTTTTGGGCGAGCTTGGCGGTGTAGGTCTTCATAAAGTCGAGGTAGGCCGGCAGGTCAAAGTAGAGGTTGTCGACCGGGCGCAGCTCGGGCACCTCGCCGGTGAGCTGGCTCTTGGGCGCGATGAGCTCCTCGGGCTCAAACTGGTGACCCAGGTCGCACTCGTCGGCGTAGGCTTTCTCGGACTTGCAGCCCTGAATGGGGCAGCGGCCGATCACCTGACGGCCGTTGAGGAACGTGCCGGCCTTGGCGTCGTAGAATTGCAGCGTGGAGCGCTTGGAGATGGTGCCCTGCTCATGCAGGCGCTCGATAATCTCGGCGGTCACCTCGTTGTGAATCTGAGCAGCCGGTTCAAGGCCCGAGCCGCCGTAGATATCGCAGCTGATGTTGTAGTTGTTGAGGGTCGCGGCCTGGCGGGAGTGATTGGACTCGACATACTCGCTAATGGACTTGTCGTAGCCCTCGTTCTCCTTGAGCTTGCGGTAGCTCTCCATGATGGGCGAGCCGTAGCAGTCGGTGCCCGAGGTGAAGATGACGTTCTCGCGGCCCAGACGGTCGCGCAGGAAGCGGGCGAAGAAGTCGGCCGGGACAAAGACGCCGCCAACGTGGCCAAAGTGAAGGCCCTTGTTGCCGTAGGGCTCGCCGGCGGTAACGATGGCGCGGCGAGGCCAGCTGGGACGGTCGTTCATGGAGTATTTGGATGCCATGGGACTCCTTCGCATATGGTGAGAGCGCGGCCGGGCGCAAGGCCTGGCGACGCGGTGGTCAATTCGTGCATATCGTTCGACATTATCGCACATGCGGGCGGGTGCGTGACGGGGGCGCTATCCTAAGATGCTATGAATGAGATTTCCAACATACATGCGTTTGAAGACGAGGATTTTCTGCATGCCTGCTTTGTGTGGGGGATGGCAGTGCTTGGCGCATTTGCCGTGTGCCTGGTGCCGGTGTTTATGCTGCTGGGCGGGCCTGCGGACTTGGATGCGGCGGACGCGGGCGGCTGGACGGCGGTCTTGGGCTGGCTAGTCGGCTTGGCTGCGGTTTCGGCGGCGTCATTTGCCGTGCACGAGCTGGTGCACGGTGTATTTTTTAAGCTGCTGGCGCCTGCGGGCGCGCAGGTGACCTTTGGGGCGAATCGCGAGACGGCGATGATCTATGCCTGCGCCGAGGGCGTGGTCTATTCGCGCCGGCGGTACGTGGCAGTTTGCCTGGCGCCGACGGTTGTTGTGACGGCGGCGTTTGCCCTGGGGTTTGCGTTTTCGGGCTATCCGCTGCTGTGCTACCTGGCGGCCGGCTTGCATTTGTCGGGATGTGTGGGCGACTGGTATTACGTGCGGACCATCCTGCGCGACCGCCGCATTGTCGCCTGCGAGGACACGTCCTTTGGCGTGCGCTTTTTCGCAAGGTAGTCTTTTTGGGATGATTTTTCTGGGACGGGGATTAAAAAATCATTGTGGGAGAGGAGATGTCCATGAAGCCGTTGCTGCTGCATGCTTGCTGCGCGCCGTGCTCGCTGGAGCCGGTTCGCCTGCTGCGCGAGGAAGGGTTTGAGCCCACAATCTGCTGGACAAACCCCAATATTCAACCGCGTGATGAATGGCAGCGGCGTTTGGACGAGCTGCGCCGGTGGTGTGCCGATGGCGACATCGAGCTCATCGAGGCGGGGGAGGACCGCGAGCGCTGGGAGGTCGGCGTGGCCCCGCTGGGCGCCGATCGACCCCGTCGCTGTCGCGCGTGCTATGCCTTGCGTCTGGCCGAGGCATGCCGTGTGGCTCAGGAGCGTGGGTTTGAGTTTGTGGGCACGACGCTCGCCGTCTCGCCGTATCAGTTGTTCGAAACCTGCAATGACGTGCTTGAGCGCTTGGCGGCGGCACATGGGCTCACCCCGGTCATTCGCGATTTTCGCCCGTATTACCCCGAGGCGACACGCCGTTCGCGCGAGCTGGGTATGTATCGGCAGAATTACTGCGGCTGCCGATTCTCGGCCGTCGAGGCGGCCATGGATCGAGCCCGCATCCGCGACGAGCGCAAAGCCGCCAAAAAGTAGTTCATTTGGGACGTCAGCCTGCTAGGATGTAGAGCGGACTTTAGCTATATAAGGAGAATCCGACGTGTCTATGCGTACCGATGATTTTGACTACAACCTTCCTGAGGAACTGATCGCCCAGGCGCCTGCCGGGCCGCGTGACTCCTGCCGTCTGCTGGTGGTGGATCGCAAGGGCTCCCAGGCGGGAACGCCGCTGGAGCACGGCGGTACCGTTGAGCACCGTATCTTCCGCGACATCATCGACTATATCGAGCCGGGCGATGTGCTCGTCATCAACAAGACGCGCGTGATGCCGGCCCGCCTGATCGGTCGCAAAGCCGGCTCGGGTGGCGTGGTCGAGACGCTGCTGCTCAAGCGCCGCGAGGACGTGGATCCGCTGGGCCATGTTTGGGAGTGCCTGGTCAAGCCGGGTAAGCGTCTGAAGCCCGGTGCTCAGATTGAGTATCGCGCCGGTGGCGCCCATGCGCCCGAGGGCGCGCCCGTGGTGCTGACGGCCGAGGTCATCGACTTTGTCACCGATAGCCGCGGTGGCCGTCTGGTGCGCTTTGAGCCGGCCGGTTGCAATGCCGCCGGCGAGCCGCGCACGCTCGACGAGGCCATCCATGCTGCCGGCCACGTGCCGCTGCCGCCCTACATTACCGATTACGAGGGCGATCCCGAGAAGTACCAGACCGTCTACGCCATGAAGGAAGAGCACTCGGCTGCCGCTCCCACGGCGGGTCTGCACTTTACCCCCGAGCTCATGGCCGCTATCGAGGCCAAGGGCGCGAAGTTTGCCGCCGTCGAGCTCGAGGTGGGCATCGATACCTTCCGTCTGGTGGAGGAGGACGATCCCACGCAGCATGTGATGCACACCGAGCGCTACCACGTGTCGCAGGAAGTTGTCGACGCCGTGCATAAGGCGAAGGCCGAGGGACACCGCGTGATCGCCGTCGGCACCACCGCCGTGCGTTCGCTCGAAAGCGCCTTTGACGCGGACGCGCCGGTGTCCGATCCGGCCGTGACGGCGCGCTATTTTGAAGGCCGCGAGGACGGCGCCGACACGCTCGGCCGCGGTGACATCGTGGTACGCGAGAACGCGACGACGCAGCTCTACCTCATGCCTGGCTCGACCTATCACGTGGTCGACGCGCTGATCACCAACTTCCACGTGCCGCGCTCCACGCTCATGATGCTCGTGAGCGCACTTGCCACCCGCGACCAGATCATGGATGCCTACGCTGCTGCTATCGAGGAGCGTTACCGCTTCTTCAGCTTTGGCGACGCCATGCTCATTTGTTAGTTACGCGGTTCTACGAACCGCGTAACTAGTCGACGCTGCAAACGCCCCTAAGCGGCAATCTGACGTTCAATCGTCGGGCATGACCAGAAGGTCAATGCCCTCCTCTTTCACGTCACCTTGCTCGCTTAGGGGCGTTTTCGCTGTCCGCGCCATAACATCGGCGTTTGCGTCTCTAACGAAAAGTAGTCATTGGGGACGTTCTTGTTCGACTAGTCGTTTAAGAACGTCCCCAATGACTACCTTGCATCAATCTAATAAGTTGCGGTGAGATAGTTCTTGAATTGGCCTTTTTGATGGCTAAACAGGAACTATCTCACCGCAACTGCGTTGAGCGTTTTTGGCAGCTGGTTTACTTGCTTGCGAACATCCAGATCAGGACGATCACGAGGATTACAGCGACAATGCAGACGATTGCGCCGGTGAATTTGATGCGTGAGTCGCGGGTGCGCTCGCGCACGTCGTCCTCGGCGGCTTCGAGTTGAGCCACTTCGCGCTCGGTTTCGGCGTGCTCGGCCTTATCGCGGGCCAAGGACCCGGCGAGCGATTCGGTAATCTCGGGATGGACATGTACCTCGGTCGCCTGCTCGATGATCGACTGCGCATGCACGACGTCCGCCTGGGCATCGGCGATAGCCTGCTCCTGCTCTCGACGTGCTTTGTCCTCGGCGGCGATCTTCTCGCGCAGTTCGCGCTGGCGCGTTGCGGCGGCGGTTTTTGCGGTCTGCAGCTCGTCGCGTGCGGCATCGGCCTCGGCCGTCACGGCCTGATGGGCGCGCTTGGCGTCGGCGATGGGGGCTTGTGCCTGCTCGACGGCGTGCTCGGCGGCCGCGAGCGAGTGCTCAAGATCGGCGGTGATGTTCGGGACATCTTCCTCGGCTTTGCGCAGGGCATCGGCCGTGTCGGAGATCTGCATCGAAAGCTCGCTGGTGCGCACCGTGTAATTGGCGGGATTTGCCGAAGGATTGCGCTGCAGCTCGGCATACTCGTGGCGCAGTGTTTCGAGTTGAGCACGCGTGGCGTCGACGGTTTGCTGTGCTGCGGCAACGCCGGCATCGCGCTCGGCCTGCACCTTATCGCGGATGCGCTTGGAATCCTCGAGGCGTCGAACGAGGCGGTTACCAGTCTCGCGCGAGCTGGCTTCGCGCGCCTCCACGGCATCGAGTGCGGCTTTGAGACGCCGCTCGGTGGCGTCGTCCTCTTCTTTTATTTGCTCGAGCTGCGCCTTGAGCTCTGTTGCCTTGGCAGCATGGGTATCGCGGCCGATTTCTGCCGCCGCGGCGGCCTTTTGTGCCGTGTCGATTGTCTGACGCTGCTCGGCAACGATTTGGTCGTAGCGCCCTGCGATGTCCTGGCGCGTCTCGAGCTCCTCGTCTTGATCGGCGATGCGCTGCTCAAGTTCGGCCAGGTGAGCGCGGGCGTCCGCGAGTGCCTTCTTTGCGGCATTCATCTCGCGCATGGCCGAGGCACCCTGGGCGATAAAGGCGCCCACGGCGTTCGCAGTGTTCGAGACAGCAGTTCCCAGATCGCGGCTCGCGGCGGGGGCGTGCGGGGCGATTGGGCGACCGGTGTCGGCAGCGTCCACATCGGTAGTTTGCGGCGCGGCGATATTGCCGGTACCGCCTTCGATTACGGAAAAGCCCGCTGCGTGCGGGTCGACGGCGTCCGCGCCAATCGTGGGATGCTCGAGCTGCAGGAACGAGGGCAGGGTGCTGCCTTGGTCGGCAACGGGGGTCTCGCCGGGCACGAAGGTCGAGGCGGCCTCGGCGGCCTCCTCTTCTTCGGCGTCAACATCGGCGTCGGCCACGGCGTCTTTCATCGCTTTGACGGCATCCATCATGGAGTCCATGACGGCATCGAGCTCTTCTTCCGAAGACACCTCGATGGGGCCTTCTGCTTGCGGGGCGGCTTCCTTTTCGGGGGCGTTGTCCTGAGCGTCCGAATCGTCGTTTTGCTCGTCGGCATCTTCCGCCGCAGGAATTTCCGTCGCAGCGCCGTTATCCAGAGTGGCGTCGTCGACGTCGGTATCATTGCAGGTCGCAGCGTCAGTATCTGCGGCGACGTCTGCTGAATCATCAATATGCTGTTGAGTCTGGGGGTCCAGCTCGTCTGTCATAGGCATGTGCTCCTCATCGTTGTTTGTCACCCTATGATAAAGTCTCGCGCCGACATCCCGCGCCCCGCAGCAAAGTTTCAAAACGTGTTCGACGACTCGCTTGGATAGCAAAAATTTGTCCTCTAAATTCAGTTTACGCTTGACATTCCCTTCGCCGAATGACGTTGCGCCGTTCGCCTGGTGCGGTCTTTATTTTTCACTTGAACCCGCTAAAGTTGCATTTCAGCTTTTGGCGCGTGAAGTTGGATACGCGCAGTCGGCGGGCGTGCCCGTCGCGATTCGAAAGGACTTTGTATGGGACTTTTCACTGGTAAGACCGTGATCGTTACCGGCGGCGGCAAGGCCACGCTCAAGGACGGCTCCGCTGGCTCCATCGGTTACGGCATCGATATCGCTTTTGCCAAGGAGGGCGCAAACCTCGTTATTACCGGCCGCAACGTTGCCAAGCTCGAGGCTGCCAAGGAGTCCCTCGAGGCCGAGTACGGCATCAAGGTTCTGCCTGTTCAGGCCGATGTCTCGGCTGGTCAGGATAACGAGGCCGTCGTCCAGAACGTCATCGACAAGGCCATCGAGGAGTTCGGCCGCATCGACGCCGTCGTCAACAACGCTCAGGCCAGCGCCTCGGGCGTGACCATCGCCGATCACACCATGGATCAGTTTAACCTGGCCATTTATTCCGGTCTGTATGCTACCTATCTGTACATGCAGAAGGCCTATCCGCACCTGAAGGAGACCAAGGGCTCCGTGGTCAACTTTGCCTCGGGCGCCGGCCTGTTTGGCAACTACGGCCAGTGCAGCTACGCCGCCGCCAAGGAAGGCATCCGCGGCTTGACCCGCGTTGCCGCCAACGAGTGGGGCAAGGACGGCATCAACGTCAACATCGTGTGCCCACTTGCTTGGACCGCTGCGCTCGAGAACTTCCAGGATGCCTATCCCGAGGCGTTCAAGGCCAACGTCCACATGCCGCCGGCAGGCCATTACGGCGACGTCGAGAAGGAGATTGGCCGCGTGGTCGTTCAGCTCTGCGGCCCCGACTTTAAGTACATGAACGGCGAGACCGTCACCCTCGAGGGTGGCATGGGTCAGCGGCCCTAAGAGTTACGGCGTTTTACCAAACGCCGTAACTGCTCGACGCTGCAAACCCGCCAGAGCGGCTATCTGCCTTTCAACTTCGGCGGCAT
>ENA-ORUB01001408-ORUB01001408.1-human-gut-metagenome-genome-assembly--contig:-NODE-1408-length-26275-cov-4.132532_pt1 | contig 26275 bp, 18 predicted proteins | sample MGYA00241918_ERZ509200 | MGnify/ENA primary metagenome ERZ509200 (study PRJEB26280, sample SAMEA2338853) | human gut metagenome | biome: human gut; feature: human-associated habitat; material: faeces... | reverse complement strand
CTGGATGGTATTATCATCAGTCCCAGGACGATAAGGTCAAGTCCCCTCAGAAACTTATAGATATCTATTACAGTTCGGTAGGAAAGAACTCTCTTCTGTTGTTGAATCTTCCTCCTGATAAACGTGGTCTGATACATGAAACTGATCGTAGGAATCTGCTTGACATGAGACGTATTCTAGATGATACATTCTCAGAAAACTATATGCTGGATACCGAAGAGAATTTTGATAATTTGACAGATAAAGATTTATGTACTTTCTGGAGTGACGAGAGTAATGTATTGACTGTTGAGTTCAATGGAGTAAAAACATTTGACAGGGTTGTTCTTCAGGAGAATATAACCGAGGGACAGCGTATAGAGGATTTTACTTTGGAATATAGGGAGGGTGATGACTGGAAAGTTCTATCAGGAGGCACTACTATAGGGTTTAAGAGAATACTTCGTATTCCTGTTGTAACATCAAAAGCTATACGCCTGAAAATAAACCAGAGTCGCGGTAAGGCTCAGGTATCTGAATTTGGAGTGTTTATGTCCTCTAAGGAGGAATCAGTAGATTATAAATATAAAAAATAGGTATATGAAGAAATGTTTTATTCTTATTTTGTACTTTCTGATAAATATCAGTCTGGCCTATGGATTTTCAGTCTCTGAGATCAAAGATTATGGTACATATTCAGAAATAAGTTTTGAATTTAAGGGTCATAGAGCTTTTCTGAAGATACCAGATAGACCGCTTGAAGGTAATCCGTGGGTCTGGCGCGCCTATTTCCCTACATGGCATACTGAAATAGACCGTGAACTTTTGGCAAAGGGCTATCATATAGCATACGTTAGTACTCCAGACATGTTCGGCTCTCCCGAATCCATGGCGATATGGGACAGTTTTTACGGCCATCTGATAAACAACTATCATCTGTCTCCACGTGTGGCCCTTGAAGCGGTAAGTCGTGGTGGACTATATGCTCATACTTGGGCAAAGCGTAATCCTACAAAAGTGTCGTGTATATATGCGGAAGTACCCGTATGTGACTTCACTACCTGGCCTAAACAGATTTCTGAAAAGGACTGGAAGATGCTAAAGGAGAGTTATCGTTTTTCAGATGAAAAAGAGGCACTGTCATATGATGATATGCCTATTCATCAGCTAGGAGGTCTTGCTTCGTTAAAGGTTCCGGTTCTCCATTCCATATGCAATATAGATAAGGTAGTACCTCCGGCAAGCAACTCCCTTGTATTCGGTATGAACTATATAAAGGCAGGGGGACCTTATGGTGCAATCCCAATGGATAAAGTATTCAATGTGGAGAATATGAAGGGACACCATTTCCATCTGGAACATGTTGACAAGATTGTTTCTTTCATACATACGAACAGTTTCCCGGTGAAGAGTATGCTGCCGTCTGAAAAATATCATCATTATAACGGGAAATGTATATTGAGGAGTCTTGAGAAGGTCAAAAAAGACAATGAACTGAATATAGTATTCCTCGGAGGTTCCATAACCTATAATCCAGGCTGGCGTAACCATTTGGAGAAATATTTCAGATCCCGTTTCCCTGATGCCCGGCTCAATTTCCTTATGGCTGGAATACCGTCACTGGGAAGTGTCCCTCATGTATTCCGCTATCATACAGACGTCCTTGACCATATAGTACCTGATATATTGTTCTATGAAGCTGCTGTCAATGACCGTGGTAATGGGTATTCTGTATCTGAACAGCAGAAGTCTATTGAGGGGATCATCAGAAATACGCTGTCAAAGAATCCGAATGCAGATATAATAATGATGCATTTTGCCGATCCTCAAAAGATTGAAGACTATAATTCTGGTAGGGAACCTGTAGAAATAGTATCCCATAATGAAGTAGCTTCACATTATGGAATACCAGTTATTGATATTTCCAGGGAGATATATGATAGGATATGTAATAAGGAATTCAGTTGGGAAGATGACATCAGGGATCTCCATCCTTCTCTTTTCGGGCAGGAGTACTATTCAATGTCCATTAAGTCTATGATAGATACACTTATAGTACATACTCCTTCCTCATTGGAGTTGTGCAAGAAGTCTAAGCTTCCCAAACCTATGTATCGGAACTGTTATTCAGATGCATGTTACATGCCTGTAGAGCGGACAACAGGGACTTTCAGGTTTGAAGAAAAATATGTCCCGGATAACGGACAGGCTACTCGCGAAGGTTTTACAGGAGTACCAATGCTTGTTGGCGAGAAAGTCGGTGATAAATTCAGATTTGAGTTCTCGGGCAATGCTGTAGGTGTTTGTGTGATATCAGGTAATGATGCAGGGATTATAAAATACCGGGTAGACAGCAAGCCGTACAAGACCGTTGACCTGTATACCCGTTGGAGTGCGGGACTTCATTTACCTTGGTATATAGTCTTGGATGATGATCTCCGTCGAGGAAAGCATACTCTTGAGGTTGAAATCTCTTCGGATAAAAATGAGAAAAGTAAAGGTAATGCCTGTAGAATTGTCCATTTCCTGGTCAATAGATGAGATAGAATAGGCCCTAGAACGACAGATGGAAAAAGTACTTTGGTAATTGTAAGACTGATACAATTATAGGAAAAAACAGCAAGGGGGATTGTTCATTATAAATGATCGGTTACAGGACCTACATGTATAAGGTGATTTAGTGGAAAAGAAGCCGATCCACTAATGGAATCATAGTAAATGTCCTTGAACCTTTTATGGACTAATACATACTATAAACGGCTAACAATGAAAAATAGTTTTTATAAAGAATTTACAAGAAAACTAGAAGTTTTAGTTTGCCTTGTAAAGCCATAGTATTCATGGGAAAGAACTGAACATTTAATTATTATTGTTCAATAGTTCGTTAAAAAATTAGCCAAGCCTAAACGGCTCTGGCCATAAATAAAATGAGTTCTTTGAAAAGTTTGTCAATTAAATGCGTGTCTGGTTCAATCTCAGATACGTATTTAAATCGTTCAAGCATGTAGGCATTGTGTATGAATGGCTTGCATATAGCTATGAAAATTTTATTGCATTATTGTAATCCATGAATACTTTTTAGAAATATTTACATGTATTTACAACTAATTTGAAGGTATTCTCGTACTCGAATTGGTATTGCAAAAGGAGTGATTTGAGTCATAATTAAAAGTGGTTGGATACTTCTAATTTGCTAATGATTATCAAATCAATTAATGTGTTTCTTCTTTATATTCAGCTGTTTAGCATATATTATTCATGCCATTGCTTATTCTTTAACGATTCATTCTTGACAGTATTTCAATGATCTCTTTAATATGTTCTTGAATCGGCTAATGCCGATTCTATTGTTTAATTTAAATTTATCGGTAAAAAATTACCGAAGTAATTGTATGGTACATATGAAAAATATTATTCTGATCTTTAATTTGTTATTAATTAGCTTGCTTGTAAACGCTAAAGAAGATAAAGATTTGCCTTTGCCTACACCTGCTCAAGTAACATGGCAAGATGCAGAACTGGCTGTATTGATATCTTACGATTTACATGTATTCGATGGAAAGAAATACAGTCAGCCATCTAACCGCATAACCCCGATTCCGGACATGAATATATTCAATCCGGTTGAATATGATATGGATCAGTGGATACGCAGTGTAAAAGGTATGGGTGCTAAGATTGCGGTATTGACAGTGACACATGAAACTGGTTTTGCACTTTATCAATCCGACGTAAATCCCTATTGTATGAAGGCGTTGAAATGGAAAGATGGAAAAGGAGATCTTGTCCGTGATTTTGTAGAATCATGCAGGAAATATGGAATAAAACCTGGAATTTATTTGGGTATCAGATGGAATTCCTTTTTAGGAGTTCATGATTTTATGATGCCTAAAGATGGTTCGAAATTTCAAGAAAATCGTCAAGCTTTTTATAACAGCATGTGTGAGGGAATGACCGAAGAATTAGTATCCCGTTATGGTGATCTTGCAATTATATGGTATGATGGAGGTGGTCATGGTCCAGAATTGGGGGGGGCCAATATTTTGCCTATAGTAGAGAAATATCAGAAGAATATTGTTTTCTACAGCAACAGTCAACGTGCCGATATGCGTTGGGGAGGGTCAGAGAGTGGAACAGTCCCTTATCCGTGCTGGGGTACATTCCCATATTCCAATCTTCAGTCCAAAAAGAATCAGGTGGAAATTTTTAAGAATGATTTTCAGCTTCTCAAGACTGGTGATCCTAACGGTCCCTATTATATGCCGGCCATGTCAGATACTCCCCTACGTGGATATAACGGACGTCATGAGTGGTTTTGGGAACCAGGAGATGAGGCGCATATATTCCCGCTTGAGCGCTTAATGGACATGTATGAGAAGTCTGTTGGGCGTAATACGACTTTGATTGTAGGTGTGACGCCCGATGACCGCGGTTTGATACCTGCTCCTGATTCTCTTCGTATGGCAGAATTCGGTTCTGAAATCCAGAAGCGGTTTGGAACTCCTCTTAAGTATATAGCAGGAAAGGGACGTACTCATCAGATTGATTTTTCAGTTCCTACCTCTATCAGTCATTTGGTTATCCAGGAGGATATCCGTTCTGGTGAACGTGTTCGGAAGTATCGGATAGAAGGTCGTGTTTCGGGAAAGTGGGAACTTTTGTCTGTTGGGACTTGTATCGGTCATAAACGTATAGAGATGATTAAAACCTTGAAAAAGGTAACTTCTGTTCGTTTGAAGATAGAGGATTCTGTTGGAACTCCTTTGATAAAGATGTTTGCAGTATATTAAAATATTGTTAAATAATTTTACGGCTAATTATTGAATATGAAACAGTTCTTATTTATTCTGATGACTTTTTGCACACAGATTAACCTGTTTGCTGGTAGTGAAAATATTCAGTGGAAATGGTCTTATTCAGATCATGATGATACTTTTATTGATTTGATTGATGAAAATACCACTGGCTTTGTAGAGACAAATATTCCGAATTCTTATGCGGGGAAACTTGTGGTAGAATTACCAGATCAGTTAGAATTTAAACATGCAGATGATAACCCTTTCTTTTTTGATGGTGTAACAGATGATAGTATGTTTAAGGTTGATGTAGAAAGGACCCAGGCTGTTATATCTTTGTCCTCACCAATAATCAAAACTCTACCATCCCCTATAAAAGTTAGACTGAATCCTAAATTTATAAAGGGAGGGAAGAAAAAAAATATGCTATTAGATTATATGATTGAATTTAAAAAAACACAAGTTCAAACAGAATTTATATCCCCTGTAACAGGAAAGGTTTATTCTCTGGTATTTAATGATGAGTTCAATGACCATAAAATTGATCCATTGAAATGGAAGACAAGAAGTGACCACAATCCATTTACTAGAAGAGGGGTGTATAATGATAAACCATATTATGTCTTGTGCGATGATGATTGGACTAAGGAGTTAAACGGGGAACTCCGTTTAGAAGTATCAAGATATCCGAGTCAAGATTTTATTATCATGACAGGAGGTATTCTCTCATTAGGCAGATTCATGCCTAAATATGGTTATTACGAAACAAAAGTTTCGTTCAGAGACTGTTCCGGAGAAGGATATTGGCCAGCCTTTTGGCTTATGTTTGATGAAGAGGATAGATACAAAGAGGGAACAGAAATAGATATATTTGAATATATCCCCAAAGGTAATCAGATATTCCATACATTACATTGGTATAAACAAAATATCGAGGAACCTAAAGATAATTCTGAAGTCCAGCATACCGCAAAAGTCTATGATAAGAATAAACAAGAAGACGAACATCTGTCTTCTACTAAATATTTTAAACTTGCTGATGCTGAAACAAAAGATCACACTTTTGCAGTAGAATGGACTCCTGAAGAACTTATATTTTATACAGATGGAAAAGTGACACGGCACATCACTAGAAAAAATGGAGAAATCAGAATACCTCATGCATATCAAATGGTATTTTTCTCATGTTCTGCAGGTGAATGGGGAGGGCATGTTATGAATAATGGTTTTCCTGCTTATGTATATTTTGATTACTGTAGATGTTATCAGTCTGGTAATCAAGATGCAATATATACTATAAATGGCATAGAAAAAAAGATATCAGCAAGTGAACGTCAAGGAAAATTATGATTTTTGATGCCTATGGAATTTTACGAAAAGGTGAGGGGGTTGAAAAAGTAATCCTTATTCAGTCCACACTGAAGAGTAACTGAAAAAATATAGAGTTCGCAAACTCCTTATCCGAGGATTTGGCGAACTCTAATTTTTATTGATCGGTTGGTTATATAACTCTGTATTGACTCTCTAAACAGCTATGTACAGCCTTATTTTTGGTAAGCATTCGGACAAATATACCTTTTACACTTTGAGGTTTGGTTGTAGCTTTGCGGCAGCGAATACAATCAAACCTCAATTATTATGAACAGAGAAGAATTTGAAGAATTAGAATTGCAGGTGCAACAAAGCAGCCTACCGCTGAAGTGTAAGCATTCGGTAAACTTGATATAGTTCTTTTTTCATGATAAAAGATATCCTTATAGCCTTTATAATCCCAACATTCCCCCACATCCCAAATTCCAAACAAGGGTTCACACACCCCTCTATATAAATAATATTCAGTGAATTACTGTGAAGGGTGTGAAACCTCTTGCTTTTTTACTATGATGGCTATTAAAGCTTGTTTATTAAGCTAGAGAAGATATTCTGAAAGAAATATTATTGTGATTCTTTTCTCTTGAAGAAAGAGAGTCCAATAAAAAACTTAACTTTACCTTTCAATAACATAAAGATAATTATCCATGAAAAAAGTAGTATTGTTTATTTGTTTAGTATTTAGTTATTCAGTGGGTATATATGCCCAGCAGCGATGGCATTTGAATCAGGATGGAGGAATCTCTTGGGAAGTAAAATCGGGAGATAATGTTCATCGTGATCATATTGAGATGAGTGGCTTAAAAGTCTCAACAGTGGTTCGTTATGGTGTTGATGATGAGGGAAAATTCCTTTTGAACAGAGGTATGGTTTGGCCAATGCTGAGAACGATTCCGAATGATACCCATGCAAGTCTGATGCGAAAATTGGGTTGGAATCCGCTGGAGAATGTGTTGATTAATAATGCTCAGATAAAGGAACAGGTACGTCGGATCTCTTTGGATGGAACGATGGAAGTAGAAAGTGATTTATCTACCCGACAAAGTGTAGTTGGCTTGACGCGTATCTTATTTCCTTCTACGACCCAACCGATGTTTTGTGAGAAATATGTATTGGAGAATAAGGGTAATAAAGCTGTTACTGTCGAGATTAATCAGGTTAAGAATGTAATGACGACTGCTGCAGAGAAAGGCGTGAATGGTAGTTACCGGATTATTCAGGCATTGAACGGAGCAGCATATACTTCATTGCAACCCGGACAGTCTGTTTCTTTTTATGCTTATACGGCGGGCTATGAACAGGGGGAGCCGGAAGTGATTCCTGATATAGAGCGTGAATTAAGCAAACGTCAAGCTTTCATTCAGGAGTTGTGGGGAAAGTTGATGTTGAATACTCCGGATCCGGTGATCAATACGATGTTTGCCTTTGCTAAAATCAGAGGAGCAGAAAGTATCTATGATACCGCTTGCGGATTGTTGCATGGCCCGGGTGGAGAATCTTATTATGCAGCGATTTGGGCAAATGACCAGGCTGAATATATCAATCCTTTCTTCCCGTTTTTGGGATATGATAAAGGAAATCAATCGGCATTGACTGCTTATTTGCAGTTTGCCCGTTTTATGAATGATGCGTATAAGCCTCTGCCTAGTTCGATTATTGCTGAAGGAACGGATGTCTGGGGCGGAGCAGGTGATCGTGGTGACGCTGCTATGATTGCTTATGGTGCATCGCGATATGCTTTGGAGAGAGGAAGTAAAGAGGAAGCCGAGCAGTTATGGCCACTTATTGAATGGTGTTTGGAATATTGTCATCGGAAGGTGAATGCTGACGGAGTAGTAGCATCTGATTCGGATGAATTGGAAGGACGTTTTCCCGCAGGTGATGCGAATTTGTGTACTTCGTCTTTGTATTATGATGCTCTGAATTCGGCAGTGTATTTGGGAAAAGAATTGAAGAAAGAGGGGAAGTTACTGAAACAGTATGCCAGTCAGGCTAAGTCTCTGAAAGCAAATATCGAAAAGTATTTTGGGGCAGAAGTAGAAGGTTTCCAAACGTATCAATATTATAAAGGAAATGATGTGTTACGTTCGTGGATTTGTATCCCTTTAACGGTGAATATTTTTGATCGGAAAGAGGAAACTGTACGGGCGTTGTTTTCTCCTCGTTTATGGACCGAGAACGGACTTCTGACACAAGCTGGTAGTGAAACGTTTTGGGACCGCTCTACTTTATATGCGCTTCGTGGTGTGTATGCGTGTGGAGAAACAGAAAAGGCTACGGAATATCTGAAGTTTTATTCCGGTCAGCGGTTATTAGGCGAACATGTCCCTTATGCCATTGAAGCATGGCCGGAAGGTAATCAGCGGCATTTATCGGCTGAAAGTGGATTGTATTGCCGGATCATTACAGAAGGTTTGTTTGGTATTCGTCCGACTGGATTTAAATCGTTTGTCTTGACTCCTCGTTTGCCGGCAGAATGGAATCAGATGAGTTTACATAAAATTCAGGCATTTGGTTCTTCATTTGATGTAGAAATCCAAAGAGCAGGAGAGAAGTTACAAGTTACCGTACTGAATCAAGGTAAAGTGTGTGTGAAGAAGACTATCAAAGAAGGAGATAGTTTGATGGTTAAGTTATAAATTGAATCTATAGAGATGAATAAAAGACGATATATATTGTTTTCTGTTTTGAGTATCTTGGCTTGCCATTTGGTAATGGCTTCTGGCCAAAATAAGATGATTAATGTAGCAGATATGGGTGCTTGTCCGAATGACGGTAAAGATGATACCCGGGCATTAAGACGAGCCGTTGCTTATGCCTGTGAACATCCGGGAACGACTTTATATTTTCCGAAAGGTATTTATGAATTAAAAGATAAAGAGGCCATAGCCTTGGAAACGAAGGTTCTGAATGGCGAGATGGGAGAAAATCCGGAAAAAGTCATTTATACGCCTTATTATCCATATGTGAAGGGATTGGATTTCACCGGAGCTAAACAGGTAACAGTTTTGGCTGATCAGGTAACTTTATTGTGTGAGGGTTGGATGGAACCAATCTCTTTGGATCAGTGTGAAGATGTTACCGTAAAAGGTATCACGATTGATTATAAACGAAAACCGTTTGTGTCTGGTGATATAGTAGAGATCACATCTGATTATTTTGATGTCCAATTTGGAGAGGATAAGATTGTCACGGAAAAAATGCCTCTGACGCGAATGACGTTTTGGGATAAAGAAAAGAACCGGTTGTATCCGGAACCGATTTATTTCCCGAAAAGAGAATTGTTGGGAGGCAATAAAGTCCGTTTTTATCATTCTCTTCCACAAACATTGAAAGGATGTAATGCCACGGCTTTAAATTCATTCCATTTTCGTCCGGCCATATTGGTTTATAGATCTGTATCAACTTGCCTGGAGGATGTTACGATTCATGCTCAGCCAGGTATGGGGATTGTCGGTTTCGACAGCAAGGACATTTTTATAAAACGCCTGTCGATCCGTCCGTCAACTGGTTATTACCAGTCTACCAATACCGATGCAACACATTTTGCCTGTTGTGAAGGTGTATTGCATTTCCAAGGGTGTTATTTCCAAGGTCAGGGAGATGATGCGACAAATGTTCATGGTTATTATCAGACAATAATTAGTGCGGAAGGAAATAGTGCGGATCTGGAAGTAAAAGCAGGAACTTATACGCACGCACAAGTGGCGGATGTCCCGAGAGTTGGGGATGAAATGGAACTGGTTGAAATACGGACATTAAAACCTGTACGGACATATAAAGTAAAGGAAGTCAGGCATTCGATTCCGGAAACTCGAGTTCATGTTACTTTATCAGATCCATTGCCGGAAAATATCTCAGACTATTATCTGATGAATGTGACGAAACTTCCTCAACTGGTATTTGAAAATTCGGTGATAAACAGCCATCTGGCCCGTGGTATCTTGGTGAAGACCCGAAATGTAACTATTCGGAACAATGTTTTTCGGAATTGTACGGGCACGGCAATTCATATAGGAGCAGAAGCTAATTGGCACGAAGGAACTCATGCTAAGCATGTATTGGTAACCGACAATGTGATGATGGGGTGTGGCAAAGGTGCCGGAAGTCAGGCCGGTGCTGCCGGGATTGCTGTTATCATCGAAGCAGAAGATACAGAAAAGGAATACCTGCATGATGATATAAAGATAACCGACAATTTGATTGCTGGAGAAGGAAATGATTGTGGTATCTATGTGGGTAATGCAAAAGATGTATTATTGCAGGGGAATAAAATCACCGGGTGTAAGCAGGCTTATAAATATCATAGTGCAGACCAGGTACTATTGGAAGAATAAGTAACGAGAATTGAAAAAGAAAGTAACGGGAATCATTTTTAAATCCCGTTACTTTTGTTTTCAAATACGCCAGCTTTTGATCAAAAGCCGGCGTATTTGAAGAAAAAGCCGGCGTATTTTGGAAAGGAAATGATGTTGAATATAGAGTATTGATTAATAAGTAGTTAAATTTTTATGTATGGATAGGTATAAAATGTATATGTGTAGAACAGTTGTATGTTGTTTGATGTTGCTGTTTGCCGTTTCAATGAAAAGGATTTATTAAAAATGGAACATATAAATGAAAAAGTAAAATAGAATTAGGTTTATAAACATCATTTTTGAAAGTTTTGAGATCATTTTTTAGTACTTACATAAAATCAATACAAATACTTTTGTAAGAATTGTATTGATTTTATGTATGTCAAACTGATAATGATAATAGTCAAATGAAAAAATTACTCTTTTTGTGGGGGATGATGGTGCTTTCTTCCTCAATGGTAGCGCAATCTATTCTTCCAGCAGGACATCCAAGTCGGGATAAGGATTTGGATGTGCTTCCAGGATTTCAGAATCCTCCGTCTGGTTATGGGGAAGTTCCTTTTTATTGGTGGTTGGGTGATACGCTGACACGTGAACATCTGACTGGGCATTTAGATTTGCTGAAAAATAAGGGAATCAGTAGTTTGCAAGTCAATTATGCACATAGTGACAAAGGAGGTAAGTTATGGGGACTAACGTTTAAATCGAAACCGGAAATCTTTACGGAGGAATGGTGGGATTTGTTCGGTTGGTTCATGCGTGAAGCCAAGAAGCGTGGAATGACCGTTAGCTTGAGTGATTATACTTTGGGCGTTGGTCAGGAACAGTATGTAGATGAAATCTTAGCTGATTATCCTGAAATTTCCGGAAGTGAGTTGCGTTTCATGAAGAAAAGAGTGAGTGGATCATTACATTGGGAGTTACCGGAGAAACCTCTTTCCGTACAAGCTTATCGTTTTGAGAAAGATAGTTCTTTGATCGCTTCGTCTGTGATCAATTTGGAATCTTCTTGTTCTGGTAAATCGTTGAATTGGAAATCGCCGGCAGGAGAATGGTTGGTAACAGTTGTATATGCTTCTCCCAAAAGTCTTTCTTACAATCCGATGCATCCTTTGTCTGGGAAAAAATATGTGGAATATTTTTTCCAGCGTTTTGAAGATCGTTTTCCGGAAGATTCAAAAGGTGGATTGAATTTCTTTTTCTCTGATGAATTGAACTTCCAGTTAGGAAATTTGATTTGGGATGATTATTTCCAGTCGGAGTTTAAGAAACGGAATGGTTACGACATTGTGCCGTATTTGTCGGCCTTATTTGTGGATATGGGAGAGAAAACAGCCAAATATCGTTTGGATTACAACGATGTGATGGTTTCATTGAGTGAAGAACATTTCTTTGAACCGGTATATCGCTGGCATGAAGACAGGGGATTGATTTACGGTTGTGACCATGGCGGACGAGGACTTGATGTGGCTGAGTTTGGAGATTATTTCCGTACCCAACGCTGGAATCAAGGTCCGGGTTGCGATCAGCCGAAGTTATCAAAGCATATTATCAAGAACAAAGTGGCATCTTCAATAGCCCATATGTACAATCGCCCTCGAGTTTGGCTTGAAGGTTTCCACAGTAGTGGTTGGGATACTTCTTCCGGTAAGTTGCTGGATGCTATTTTTGCCAATTTTGTACAAGGACAGAATTTGCTGAGTTTACATGGTTTATATTATTCTACACCGGGCGGATGGTGGGAATGGGCACCACCTTGTAACCATTTTCGTATGCCTTATTGGGCCGAAATGGATAAACTGTTGGCTTGTTCTGAACGATTGAGTTATCTTTTATCCCAAGGTTATCACTGTGCTGATGTTGCTATGTTGTATCCTGTTGAGCCGGTTGTGGCCGGAAATGGACGGGCATCGGTTGACTGTGCATTTAAATTAGGAGAAGAGCTCTATCATCAGGGAATTGATTTTGATTTTATGGATTATGAATCATTGGCTCGGGCCGAGATTAAAGGTTCTGAATTGCAAGTGGCAGGTGAATCTTTTCGAGTATTGATTGTACCAGAAATGGAAACGATACGTTCGACTTCCATTGAGAAAGCTGTTGCTTTTGAGAAAGCCGGAGGAACTGTTATTTGGGTAAATCGTTTACCTAATGCAACAGAACAGGGTGAAGCCGATGAAGCTATGCTGCGTTTGGTGGCAGAACAGATAGTGACTCCAGCTTCATTGGTGTTAAGCGAGGTGAATCAGGCTACGAAACGAGACTTTGCTATTGTTGAGGGGAAGATTGATGAACCCAATGTCATGCATCGGAAAGTAGGTCATCGGGATTTGTATGCAGTTTATCATGTAGATAAAGGAGCCAAATGTTATTTCAGGAGTTTGGGTGGAGCGGAATTGTGGAATCCTTGGACGGGAGAAGTTCAACTGTTATCTGTTTGTCAAACCGATGAAGAAGGTTCGTATATCCGTATGCCATTAGAGAAGACAGAAATGCAACTGATCGTGTTTGATCCGAATAAACCGGCAAAAATAGAAGATGTTCATCCGGTTGTTCCAACAACTACGTATCCTATTCCCGGGAAATGGGAAACAGAACTGATCCCCGTGTTAGATAACCGTTGGGGAGATTATCATTGGCCGGCAACACCTGCGTTGATAGGAGCTGAGATTCGTAAGATGGATTATGCCACGCAAGTCTCCGACAATTGGAATACTGCTTTATGGGAAACAAGAGGTTGGACCGAACAAAGCTTAGGATTCGGGGATTATATGGTTTGCTTAGAAGCTCTTTCCCAACCGATTGATGAGACAGATTTGCTGCAAAATACTTCTCGTTTCCCTTGGAAACCTTATGCCTTTTCTTGGCGTTGGGGTGTAGAAAACGACTATGGTCATCAAGGATATCATGGTCTGAAAACCGAAATGTATGCTGATTTCATTCGTTTGGGAAGTATAAAGGATGAGTTTACTCAGCTAAAACGCGTGGATGACCCGAGAGGAAAACATTATTATCTTTTGACAGATGTGGTAGCTCCACAAGCTGGTATGTATGAAGTTGTATGTGATACGATTCTTCCGATAGATGTTTGGATTAACGGTAAGAAGATTCCTATCAAGAAAAATGGGGAACGTATATCTTTACAATCGGGTAAAAACCGGATGATCCTTCATTATCAGGGAGCTTGCACCACTTATTTCTTGTTGCGTGATCCTGATAAGAAAGGGCAGATGGTGAAAGAGACCTTGGCCGAACGTCCTCTTTCGATGCCATGGAACGGCGATTTATCTCTTCTTCCTTTTATCTCTCCTTCCCATTCTTCGAAACAGTACTATCGTTTTGTTTCGGCACCGGGATTACAATCACTGTCGTTCTCGGCTTATACTTCCCAACTGAAAGTCTGGATTAATGGTGAACCGGCCCAGGTAAAAGAAGGAACAACCCGAAAGGATGGATTGACTTCATTCGAAGTGAAAGGGGAAGCAAGAAAATCTCCGGCATTGGTAACTATGGAAGTTGAAAGTTCTTATCCAGGAGGTGCTGTTTTCCCTTATCCGATCCAGCAACATTGTGGCAAGGGCGAGATTGAGTTAGGGGATTGGAGCCGCTTATCCGGTCTCAACTGTTATTCAGGAGGAATGTGGTATCGAAAGGAAATCGAGTTGACGAAAGAAGAATGTGAGCGCGCGTTAACACTTGATTTAGGAGATGTTGTTTCTACGGCAGAGTTGTTTGTCAATGGAAAATCTGTGGGTTTGCGTATGGCCGCTCCTTGGAAATTTGATTTATCTGGAGTATTGAAGCCTGGAAAGAATTTGTTTGAAATTCGAGTTTATAATACGGTTGCTACGCATTATTTGTCAATACCTACCATGTATCGGGGAGAAGTCACATCCGGTATTTTAGGTACTCCGCAATTGTTGATGAAGTAACAAATCGTATCATTACTGATAAACCATGAAAAAGCCCGGAGGATATTACACCTTCGGGCTTTTTTATAACTAAATCTCAAATGATGATTTACCTGTTTTATTTCAATCGCTTGTAACCATATACTGCGCGTTCTCCCAATTCCTCTTCAATACGTAACAGTTGGTTGTATTTAGCCATACGGTCTGAACGGCTCAATGAACCGGTTTTAATCTGACCGCTGTTGGTTGCTACAGCGATGTCTGCAATGGTTGCATCTTCCGTTTCGCCTGAACGATGAGAAGTTACTGTTGTATAGCCATGTCGATGTGCCATTTCGATTGCGTTAAGTGTTTCAGTCAGTGATCCAATCTGATTAACCTTGATCAGGATAGAGTTGGCACATCCTTCCTGAATTCCCTTAGATAAGAATTCAACGTTGGTAACAAACAAATCATCTCCTACCAATTGGCAACGATCTCCAATGCGTTCGGTCAGTTTTTTCCAGCCGTCCCAATCATTCTCGCTCATACCATCTTCAATTGAATCAATCGGGTAGGTGTTGATAAGCTTTTCCAAATAGTCGATCTGTTCGTCGGATGTGCGTTTCACGCCCTTCTCTCCTTCAAAGATGGTATAGTCGTAAACTCCGTCTTTGTAGAATTCGGAAGAGGCACAATCCATACCAATCATAACGTCTTTACCCGGTTTGTATCCGGCCGTTTCGATGGCTTTCAAAATTGAATTCAAGGCGTCTTCTGTTCCTTCCAATGCCGGAGCAAAACCACCCTCGTCTCCTACAGCCGTACTTAATCCTCTATCATGCAATACTTTCTTCAAGGCATGAAATACTTCTGTTCCCATTCGCAATCCTTCATGGAATGAATTGGCTCCAACTGGGCGGATCATAAATTCCTGAAAAGCTATCGGAGCATCGCTATGTGAACCACCATTGATGATATTCATCATCGGAACCGGCATTACATAGGTATTGGTTCCGCCAATGTAGCGGTATAAAGGAATATCCAGATAATTGGCTGCCGCTTTGGCAACTGCCAGAGATACTCCTAAAATGGCATTGGCTCCCAGATTGGATTTGGTAGGAGTGCCGTCCAAAGCCAGCATGGCGTTGTCAACACCTATTTGATCTAATGCCGACATTCCTTTTAAGGCTGGAGCAATCACGTCGTTGACATTTTTGACAGCTTTCAGAACGCCTTTACCTCCATATCGGTATTTGTCTTGATCCCGTAGTTCCAGCGCTTCATGTTCGCCTGTTGATGCTCCGGAAGGTCCAGATGCTCGTCCCATTACTCCTGATTCCAGTAATACATCTACTTCAACTGTTGGATTGCCTCTTGAATCCAATATTTCACGGCCTGTAATTTTTTCTATTCTCATAATTACTTTAATTAATTTGTTTGGCAAAGATAGTTTGCCATCTCTTGTTTCTAAATAACTATTTATGATGATATTTAGTTCTTAAGCCTCCCTTCATTTAGGTATTTTTATAGGGGGAGACAATATGGATATTAGAGAGGAGAGAAATAATCGGAGAGAGTGAATACAAAAAAGGCTATTTCCCTTTGTGAGGAAAATAGCCTTCATATAAATTTATTTGTTTTGACTTGGTCAAACGATATTCGTTGGAATTAATTTTAATTCTAGTGAGTATTAAAATCGATTCTCGTTACTTCTAAATTATTTCTTAGTTGCGTAGTTTTTGTTCAAATATTCCAATAATTCAGCAGTGATATCATAAGCGTCGTTTGCTAAAAGAATATTGTCGCCTGCTGTATTGCTGAATACCACTTGGAAACCACGACTCTGATTGAATACTTTTAATTGAGAAACGATAGAATCACGCAATTGTTCGTTTAATTTTTGCTGTTCTTCCATCAACTCTTGTGAAAGGCGGTTGTCAAGATCCTGAAGTTCCTGACGTTTGTTCAGTAAGCGCTGTTGTTCTTGTTCTGCTCTTTCCTGAGTTAAAAACGCATTATTGGCTATTTTCCGTTGGAATTCTTGCATTTCACTTTGCAGGGAGGCTGCCTTCTGGTTCACATTAGCCCTTGAATTTTCAGCCTTTTTCAAAATGATTTCATTCAAATCTTTTGCATAATTATAATTCTCCAGCAGAGAATCAACGTTGACATACGCTACAGGAAGGGTAGAAATCGTATCCCCTGTTTCAGTGGCAACTGCTTTAGTTTCACTAACTTCTTTCTTTCCTGAAAATTGCATGACAAACAGAATCACAACGGCAACAGCTAGTACACCATTGATAATGTAGTTAACGTTCTTCATAAAATGTAAAATATTATCTTTTTATTTTTTATCAGTTTGTTTTTCCAATCTATCATATAGATTCTTATGCTGAACTTGCAAACGATGCTCTGTCTTAGCACAATATATGCCTTTCTTGGCCAATGCTTTATTCCCTTCAATATGAGTGTTCGGGAAGCGTCCGCCTTTTTTCAGGAGCACTTTCACACAAAGTAATACTACACAGATTACAATAATTATGAATGTAAGCAATAACGTTTTTAGCATTTTCTATATATTTGTGGACGCAAATATAAGGCTTTCACCGATTATAAAGTAGATTTTTCCAATTTAATTCTACTTTTTTTCGATAATAAGTTCAATTTGTGTGTATAATTAACGTTATTAATACCTGAAAAGAAATGAAAATAACAGATTTAGAACCTCAGATTGTGTGGAAATATTTTGATGAGATTACAAAAGTTCCACGTCCATCCAAAAAGGAAGAGAAGATTATTGCCTATTTGGAAGATTTTGCTCAGAAGAATCATATAGTCTATAAGAAGGATGAAGTGGGTAATATCGTAATGTCTAAACCCGCCACTCCGGGTATGGAGAATCGGGAAACAGTCGTTTTGCAATCGCATGTCGATATGGTGTGTGAAAAGAATAATGGTACCCAACATGATTTTGAGAAAGATCCGATTGAGACTATTGTTGACGGCAACTGGCTTCGGGCTAACGGAACAACCTTAGGTGCTGATAATGGTATTGGAGTAGCGGCAGAATTGGCTTTGTTGGCTTCAGACAATATCGAGCATGGTCCAATTGAATGCTTGTTTACGATTGATGAAGAAACAGGTTTGACAGGAGCAAAGGCTTTGAAATCCGGATTCATGACCGGTAATATCCTGCTGAATCTGGATAGTGAAGATGAAGGACAGATTTTTATGGGTTGTGCTGGTGGTAAAGATACACAAGCATTATTCCATTATCAGGCAGAACAAACTCCGGCAGATCGTCAATATTTCCGGATTGATGTAAAGGGATTAAATGGAGGACATTCTGGTGGTGAAATACATAAAGGATTGGGTAATGCCAATAAATTATTGGTTCGCTTCTTGTTCTTATTGAAGAAAAATAAGATAGATTTCTTACTTTGTTCGATTGATGGCGGTAATTTGCGGAATGCCATCGCTCGTGAAGCTCATGCAGTGGTTGGTCTTCGTCCTGAAGATAAAGAAACTGTGCGGATTTTATTAAATCATTTTGCGGCAGATGTCGAAAATGAATTGAAGCATGTAGATAAGAATGTCCGTTTGGTAATGGAATCAACGGATAAGCCTGAAACTTATATTGATTCTGCAACAGCAGAAAAAGTTATTTATGCAATGCATGCGTGTCCTCATGGTGTATTAGGTATGAGTCATGATATCGAAGGACTTGTTGAAACTTCTACTAATCTGGCTTCTATCAAGATGAAAGATAATCATACAATTTTAGTAGGAACCAGTCAGCGAAGCTCAATAGAATCGTATAAGGAAATGGCGGCTAATCAGGTTGCTTCAACCTTCCTGCTAGCAGGAGCAGAGGTTTCTCATGGAGATGGTTACCCTGGTTGGGCACCGAATCCGGATTCTGTTATTCTGAAAGTCGCTCAGGAAACATACGAACGTCTATTCCATAAGCAGCCGGAAATTATGGCTATTCATGCTGGTCTTGAATGTGGCTTGTTCTTGGAAAAGTATCCTACACTGGATATGATATCATTTGGTCCGACATTGCGTGATGTTCATTCACCAAATGAAAGAATAGAAATCAAGACTGTTGGTATGTGGTGGAGTCATTTACTTGAATTGTTAAAGAATATTCCTGTAAAATAAATTACAATCTAATCCGTTATAAAAGAGAAGTTGTATGAATATCATTCATGCAATTTCTCTTTTTTATTTTTCTATTTACATAATTTATATTACTTTTGTGAAAGAATAGCGAATAAATGTATGTAGAAAAATAATCTTAACTGGAAAATATATGAAGAAAATAACATTACTTATATTAGGATTGTTGTCATTATTTTCATTGATAGGTACATCATGTGACGGGTTGGATGAACATTATTCTACGAATCCGAATTATCGTTTGTCATTCTCTGTTGATACTTTATCTTTTGATACTGTTTTTACAACGATAGGTTCCGCAACAAAGAAATTTATGGTTTATAATCCGAATAAGGAAGCCTTGAATATACAGTCAATTATGTTGGCTAGTGGAGGTGAATCGGGGTTTCGTTTGAATGTGGATGGCCGTAAAGGCGATTATTTTGACAACGTAGGGATTTTGGCAGAAGACAGTATGTTTGTCTTTGTTGAAGTTAATGTGAATCCGAACGATTCTAATCAGCCTTTATTAGTGGAAGATTCGGTTGTCTTTATGACGAACGGTGGAAAGCAGACAGTTCTGTTGGAGGCTTACGGACAGAATATGCATTTGTATAAAGGAGGTTTACATATCACGAAAGATACAACATTTACAGCAGATTTGCCTCATCTGGTATATGATAGTATTATGGTAGCCGAAGGTGCAACTTTGCATTTGACTGAAGGAGCAACCTTATATATGCATGATAAAGCCAATATCGTTGTTTCTGGTCGGTTGATCTCTGAAGGATCGTTGGAGAATCCGGTTGTGATACGTGGCGATCGTTTGGATTTTGTTTTGGATGATATTTTACCATACGATCGGACTCCAGGACAATGGGGAGGAATTTTCTTCAAAGCAGGAAGCTTTGGTAACCGGATGGAACATACAATTGTCCGGAATGGAACAAGTGGCATTACCATTGAAGCCTCAGAGCCTGTGGATACAAAACTGGAAATTTCCAATTCTCAGTTTACAAACATGAAAGGAAACGTTTTGACGTCTATTAATAGTAAATTGATGGTGACGAATACCGAGATAAGCAATGCCGGAGGAACTGTAGTTGCCTTGGCCGGAGGTGATTATCAGTTTACCCATTGTTCGTTGGTCAATTATATGCGTTTGGTTCAACGTTCAACAGAATGTTTGGTTATGGCTAATGCTTATATGCAAAATTCTGAAAATAAAGTTGTCCCTTTAAAAGCTCGTTTTGACAATTGTCTAGTAGATGGAAGTTTTGGCGCCGGAAAGAATCCTCTTTCAGGAGAAATCGCATTGTCTTCAGTGGATGAGGCTGATTTTGATTATTATTTTAATCATTGTGTGTTGACAACGGTTGGAAGTGATAATGGTTGTTTTGAGTCGACTTTGTTTACTACAGAAGATAATTATCCTAGTTATCGGAAGACAGGTGGCGAAGCCAATAAATATCAGTTTGATTTCCGTCCGGACACGGTTATATCTTTAGGTGTTGGAAAAGCCGATCCAGCTGTCTCTGCGAACTATCCGGTAGATCGGTTGGGAATAAATCGACAGGAAAGTAGTGATGGTCCGACGATAGGAGCCTATGAATTTGTGAAAGAATAAGCTGTAATAATAGAAAACTTTAGCTATGAAATTTATCTGTTTGCTGATTGGGGCGGGAATATTCTTGCCCTTTTCTTGTTTTTTAGGAAAAGCTCAAAATACTTTCCGGGTGATGAGCTATAATGTGGAGAATCTGTTCGATACGGAAAATAATCCGTTGATGGTAGACGATGAATTTACACCCGATGGAAATCGTTTTTGGACAAAAGGACGTTATTACCGGAAGTTACAGCATGTGTCTCAGGTGATTCAAGCGGCTGGAGAATGGAATGCAATAGCTTTAGTTGGTTTATGTGAAGTCGAAAATGATTCTGTAATGGAACATTTGTTACGAAGGACACCTCTTTATAAACAAGATTATCGGTATTGTATGACACATGGATGCGATATACGGGGAATAAATGTTGTATTACTTTATCAGAGAGAACAATTCCGTTTGCTTGGTTCGGAAGAATTAAGGGTTCCGACAACTGGAAAAGAACGTCCTACCCGTAACATTCTTCATGTTTGGGGAGAAGTTGTTTCGACCGATACGTTGGATGTATTTGTTTGTCATCTCCCTTCCAGATATGGAGGCGAGTTGGCTAGCAGAAAACGCCGAAAGGATGCAATAGGAGTCTTGAAGAAGTGTACGGATTCATTATTCTATTGCCGGAAATATCCGAAGATACTTATTATGGGAGATTTCAATGATACTCCGCAGGACGAATCTTTGGAAGAGGAACTGGAAGCGAAAGCTTATTCTCCGGATAGTGAACCTGTGAAGTATAAGCTTTACAATCTTTTTTACGATGCCAAAGGTTCACATAAGTATCAAGGAGAATGGAATCAGTTGGACCATATTATTGTGAATGGAGCTTTGCTGCAAGAAAATCAATCATTGCATGTACAGAAGGATAGTTATCAGGTGTTTTCTCCTTCTTTTCTGCTGATTCCTGATAAGACATGGCGTGGTGTCCGTCCGTTTCGGACCTATTATGGCTTTAAATATGAAGGTGGTTATAGTGATCATTTACCACTGGTTGTCACGTTTGAATGGAATAAAATGTGACTTAAAATCAAGAAGAAGTCACATTTATTGTTTTTTTTGTGACTTAAAAATAAAAAGGAGTCATATTCTTTGCTCTTTCTTGACTTAAAAACGAAAAGAAGTCATATCCTTTATCCTTTTGTGACTTAAAAATAAAAAGTGGTCACATCCTTTATCCTTTTGTGACTTAAAAATAAAAAGTAGTCACACCTGAAGACCAGATGTGACTTAAAATGAAAAAATATGTCTTTCAACGATCGAATACAAAAACTGAATTATTCGTTTACTCCTAAAACTTTGCGGAATCGGCTGATAAATTCAGCAGCTTCTTCCATGCTCAGACATAATGGCGGTAATAATCTGATTGTATTAGTTCCCGCAACTCCTGTAAATACTTTTTGTTCAAACAATAATTTGGAACGAATTTCTTTGATAGGTTCTTCGAATTCGATACCGATCATTAATCCACGTCCACGGATTTCTTTGATACCCGGGAATTTGTGCAATTCTTCGAGTAGGTAAGAACCTACTTTTTCGGCATTAGCAACCAAACCTTCGTCGTGCATGATGTCTAATACCGCAATAGCAGCAGCACAAGCCAAGTGGTTACCTCCAAATGTAGTACCTAACATACCATATATAGGCTTAAATATAGGACTGATCAGGACAGCGCCCATCGGGAAACCATTCGCAATACCTTTTGCTACCGTAATCATATCCGGACGTATTCCGGCATACTGGTGAGCGAAGAATTTACCACTACGTCCATAACCCGACTGAATTTCATCAATAATCAATACGGCCTGATATTTTGTACATAGTGACCGCAATTCCTGCAGAAAATCATCAGTTGGTACCTGAATACCTCCAACTCCTTGGATACCTTCGATGATAACAGAAGAAACATCTCCTTTTTTTAATTCGGCTTCGACAGCTGCCTTATCATTCAGAGGTAGATAAGAAACGTCTAATCCTTCATTAACCGGAGCAATGATTTTGGGATTGTCTGTTACACGTACAGCGGCAGAAGTACGTCCGTGGAATGAATGCTGGAAGGCCAATACACGTTTTTTCCCGTTGTGAAAAGAAGCCAGTTTCAACGCGTTTTCATTGGCTTCGGCTCCAGAATTGATCAGGAACAATGAGTATTCATCATAACCGGAAGCTTTACCGAGCTTGTCTGCCAAGGTTTGCTGCAAGCTATTGATGACAGAATTTGAATAAAATCCCAGTTTACTTACTTGTTCACTGATTGCTTTTACGTATGTTGGATGACTATGTCCGACTGAAATAACCGCATGGCCACCGTAAAGATCCAAATATTCGTTACCTTCTTTGTCCCATACATGGCAACCTTTTCCTTTAACGATCTCTATATTGAATAAAGGATAAACATCAAAGAGTTTCATACGCTTTAATTTATTATTTGTTAGAAAGCTGATGGTTTGAGATGCAATCCGACTTTTTCTTCTAAGCCAAACAGCAGATTCATGTTGTGGACTGCTTGTCCGCTGGCACCTTTTAACAAGTTGTCGATCATGGAAACAATCAGCAGTTTATCTTCATATTTTTGTAAATATATCAAGCATTTATTGGTATTTACAACTTGTTTCAAATCTGGATTCTTATCGACTACGAATGTGAAAGAATGATCTTCGTAATATGACTCATAGATACGTTTGATTTCTTCCAAATCAATTTTACAATCCAAATAGGTTGTTGCAAATATACCACGAGAGAAGTTCCCTCTTACAGGAATGAAGTTGATACTACTATCAAAGCTATTCTGCAATTGCTTTAAACTTTGCTTGATTTCTGCCAAATGTTGATGTGTAAATGGCTTATAAATCGAAATATTATCATTTCTCCAGCTGAAGTGTGAGGTTGCAGAAGGCTTGACGCCGGCTCCCGTTGAACCTGTAATGGCATTGACGTGTAAATCCGTATTCAACATCAGGTGCTTGGCTAAAGGCAAAATACCTAATTGAATGCATGTAGCGAAACATCCTGGATTGGCAATGTGCTTGGCTGCACAGATCCGACGACGGTTTAATTCGGGTAGTCCATAGACGAAATCGTGTTCTTCACTTTCGATACGGTAATCCATGGAAAGATCAATGATCTTCACGTTTTCCGGAACGGTGTGAGCTTCCAAAAACTTCTTTGTATCACCGTGTGCCGTACAGAAGAACAGACAGTCGATACTATCTAATGGCAACTCTCCAGTGAAACGCATGTTTGTTTCTCCATAGAGTCCTTCGTGGACATCAGTGATCAGATTTCCTGCATTACTGGAACTGTTTATAAAAACGATTTCAACGTCCGGGTGATTAACCAGCAGACGAATTAATTCGCCTGCTGTATATCCTGCACCACCAATAATACCAACTTTAATCATATTTCCTCCTCTTTGTGGTTTGTATAATAAACACGTAAAGGAGTAGAAAGAACTTTGATAAATCCTTTGGCATCTTCTGCAGTCCAACCTTTTTGCATTTCTCCGTATTCACCAAATTTGGTTTTAACCAAATCATCTGCTGATTCGACACCAACCGTTGAGAATGAAAGCGGACGAAGTTCCAGAATAGCTGTACCATTTACATTACGCTGTGATTCCTGCAACATAGCTTCTATATCACGCATAACTGGTTCCAAGTACTGACTCTCATGTAAGAACATACCATACCAGTTGGCAACTTGATCTTTCCAATACTGTTGCCACTTACTTAATGTATATTTCTCCAAGAAGCGGTGTGCTCCAATGATTAGCATCGGGGCTGCAGCTTCAAAGCCAACACGTCCTTTAATACCGATGATTGTATCACCTACGTGCATATCACGACCAATACCATAGGCAGCACCAATTTCTTCTACTTTCTGGATAGCTTTGATCGGATCATCAAATGTCTCTCCGTTGACAGCGCATAATTCCCCTTTCTTGAATTGCAGACGGAGTTGTTCGCTTCCCGTTTTAGTAACTTGTTTCAGATACGCAGATTCGGGTAAACCTTGGGCAGAGTCGAGAATTTCACCTCCACAGATGGAAGTTCCCCATAAACCTACGTTGTATGAATATTTTAGTTTAGTGAAATCAGCTTCAAATCCGTGTTCTTTCAGGTAGTTGATTTCGTAGTCACGGCTTAATGCCATATCACGTGTCAGTGTGATGATTTCAACATTAGGAGCCAATACTAGGAATGTCATATCAAAACGGATCTGATCATTACCTGCTCCTGTTGAACCATGAGCAATCGCATCAGCTCCGATCTCATTGGCATAACGTGCAATGGCTAAAGCTTGAAAGATTCGTTCAGAACTTACTGAAATAGGATAAGTACCATTACGCAATACATTACCGAAGATCATGTATTTCAGGCTCTTCTCGTAATATTCTTTCGTTACGTCCAGTGTGACATATTTTACGGCACCTAATTTATATGCATTTTCTTCGTTCTTCTTCAGTTGTTCTTCACTGAATCCACCTGTGTTGGCACAAGCTGCATATACTTCATATCCTTTTTCTTTTGCCAGATACATCACTGTGAATGAAGTATCCAACCCACCACTAAATGCGACTACTACTTTCTTTTTCATATATATTATGTATTTATTGTTTGCAATTAAATCATTAAGACAATCTGTTTTTATTTCTCCGTTTTGTCAGGATGCGGTGCTTCCGGATCAAAAAGCATACCAGTACAAATACAGTAACGTCGGTTCGTACGCTCCAAGATATCATGATTAACGCAACCTTGGCATCCTCTCCAAAAAGCTTCATCGCCGGTCAAGTCAGCAAATGTAACGGGAACGTATCCTAATTCCGTATTCATTTTCATCACTGCAGCTCCCGAAGTAAGACTGAAAATCTTGGCATGTGGCCATCTCATTCTTGCCAGTTGGAAAGTCATTTCTTTAATTCGTTTGGCGATTCCCAAGCCACGATAATCAGGATGAACAATTAATCCGGAAGTGGTTACATATTGTTTGTTTCCCCATGATTCAATGTAGCTGAAACCGGCAAATTTATCTCCTTCTAAGGCAATGACAGCTTTCCCTTCTTTCATTTTTTGTGCCACATATTCGTGTGTTCGTTTAGCGATACCTGTTCCGCGTACTTTAGCGGCAGCCTCAATCGTTTCGAGAATAGTATCTACATACACCTCGTGTGAGGCTTCTGCAATCATGACATCAATTTGTTTTTCTTGTTCCATTTCTATATTTGTACCTTATTTTATCTTCATATAAAATGTGCTAATGCATCCACTATGTTCTGTCGGCTGAATCCTTCACGAGGAATCACTAAAATAGTGTCATCACCAGCTATCGTTCCTAATATCTCTTTGGGAGCATGTGTATCAATATCTGAGGCTATCCCCATTGCATAACCCGGACGTGTTTTGATAACTGCCAAATTCCCCGAGAATTCAATGTTTGAATGAATACTTTGTGCTGGATTTTTAACAACTTGCAAAGCTTGTTTCTCCGGTAACCGATAAACATACATGCCATTTGCATCGTGTACTTTGATTACCTTTAATTGCTTGATGTCTCTAGACAATGTAGCTTGTGTAACGGCAAATCCCATTTCACTCAACCGTTTGCTTAATTGCTCTTGGTTGTTGATCGATTCATTGCCGATGAGCTTACAAATCATTTCCAGCCGTTCTTTTTTTGTACACATACTTGTATAAATATTCAAATCGGCGGCAAATTTATGGATTAATATTGAATATTTATGCAAGAATATGGATATTTTTTCAATAAATATTCAAGAAGCAGAAACAAGGGTGATTTGTATGTTCCTGTAACTATTCGTATCCTGATACAGATCTCGTTATCAAGTTATTTTTTGACAGATGTCGAAAAGCTTTATCACATTTGTCAAAAAGCTTTATCACATATATAGAAAAGCTTTACCACATCTGTCAAAAATATAAAAAGTAACGACAATCGCATTACAATATGCGATGGAAATTATCCGGTGGTTACATGTTTCATAGCATATATTAACAACATATACTTTCTGTAAGTTGTTGATTATTAGATTTGATTCTATTTAA
>ENA-ORUB01001380-ORUB01001380.1-human-gut-metagenome-genome-assembly--contig:-NODE-1380-length-26631-cov-3.770733_pt1 | contig 26631 bp, 17 predicted proteins | sample MGYA00241918_ERZ509200 | MGnify/ENA primary metagenome ERZ509200 (study PRJEB26280, sample SAMEA2338853) | human gut metagenome | biome: human gut; feature: human-associated habitat; material: faeces... | reverse complement strand
GCCGGCTTTTTCTCTTTTTATGCCTATCTTCTAAAAACAAATAAACGGGAATCGATTTCGATCCTCACTGGATTTACTTTCTATTCTCGTTTAGTTTGTTTTATAATTATGATTGATCTCCTAAAAAACGTTTAGAAGACAGAAAAGCTTCTAAGAAACAAATTGTAGATGAACAAACTAAATAAGTTTTTATATCTTTGCCCACCGAGTAAATCCCTTATAAACCATTTATAGTTAATATAAAGGTTGATTAATCGGGAAAAAGGAGAGTGTGTGAATAAAGTTTTATAGTACCAGAAATATTAAAGGATAATGGCACTACAAGTAAATTGGGTAGAAAAGACAGAAAGAGGGAGTGGTTTGTTTGCTATTGAGAGTATTAGTTTATTATACAATGCTATAACAACTATACTAATTTTAATTTTATATACGCAGTTAGATCATCCGACTCTTATGTTATACGAACGATTGGGCATTGCCTCACTAACAATCGCCCTGATCATTTTGTACCTAGCCGTTCCATGTAAACTAACAGCCTTTCTGCGTATTGCTACTCAGTTGGGATTATTAGCCTATTGGTATCCGGACACATACGAATTCAATCGTCTATTTCCGAATATGGATCATTTGTTCGCCCAAGCGGAGCAATTACTGTTTGGTTGCCAACCGGCAGTTGAATTTAGCCAACACTTTTCATCTCTATGGATAAGTGAAGCCTTCCACATGGGATACTTCTTTTATTATCCGATGATTTTTATAGTCGTCATGTATTATTTCTTGTGTCGGTTCGAACAGTTCGAGAAAGTTAGTTTTTTATTCGCAGCTTCTTTCTTTATTTATTATATCGTTTATATCCTGATTCCGGTAGCCGGACCTCAATTTTATTTTCCGGCTATAGGCATGGATCAAGTACTTGCGAACCATTTCCCTGCCATAGGAGATTATTTTTATGCCAACAATAGCTTATTGCCCGGTCCAGGAAACGAGCAAGGTTTTTTCTATCAGCTTGTAGAAGCTTCCCAACAAGTAGGAGAACGACCTACTGCTGCTTTTCCCAGTTCACATGTAGGAGTTTCCACCATTGCCATGTATTTAGCCTGGCAAGGCAGCAAAAAACTGACATTTTTGCTTCTGCCATTCTATCTCCTACTTTGTGGAGCTACTGTTTATATACAAGCCCATTATCTGATTGATGCCCTAGCCGGCTTTGGTTCTGCTATTTTTGTTCTTTGGCTATCGTCATACTTATATCAAAAACGTGCAACATTCTCTATTGTGAATCTTATGCCTGTAGTCCAAAGCAACCATATCAGAAAAGTATTTTCATATCTTCTAATTATTATCAGTGTGAAGAAGTGATGAGAAATCCTTATATCGTTTCATATCCATTTCATGTGTCCTCTCATCGGCACATAATGGTTTATACCAATTATAATACAAAACGACAGTAGTCACGCAAACAAATCCAATGGATATAGACAAACTCATCCAATCACAAATTGACAAAAACATCGGAATAACAGTTAATCCATTTTGCCAAATCATGCCTATTAGTACATTAAACATATCTCGCTTAAAGGATTTATTTTTAGTCAGCCAAGGGTACCTATATATAGCCTTTTGGGCAATTGGTTCCCAATATCCCCATGGACGAACTGTTACATAAAATTCTATCAATGTATTCTCATCAGTAGGCGGTGCAGTATAAGTTCCAATGACACAACCGATCAGCGAAACTAAAAACAATACTGGGAAATAATAAAGCATCTGAGAATCTGGAATTGTAAATTTCATCATAACAGACGCAATAACTCCAACTGCCATTCCCCAAAAGTAACCTTCACCATTAAACCTCCACCAATGCCATTTCAGTACATTGGCTGCAATATATCCACCAAACAATGCCCCTACAATCCATTGGAAAATTTCATTTATATCTTTCAAGTAAAATCCCATAACCGTACTGATAATAACAGTCAAGGCTGAGACTAAATAACTGGCACGTATTTGAGTTTTTACAGGAGCATCTGGGTTTATATATTTCAAATAAATATCATTGATAACATAGGCCGGTGCTGCATTAACTGTTGAAGCAAAAGTTGACATAAAAGCAGCAAGTAAACCAGCTAACAACAATCCGGTTAATCCCACAGGAACATATTTAGTGATTAAATGCGGAAGGATTGTCTCAAAATCAGTATGCATCATTTGTAATTGAGATAAGCCTCCATCTTCTTTAAAGAAATAAATAGCCAATAAGGCAAACCCCATAATCATTAGATAACGAGGAATAAGTAAGATAACAGGTACTGAACCACTCATCAAAGCAGCTTCTTTAGGAGATCTACAAGATAATATCTTCTGCATATCATAGTTAGGAGCAGGTCCGGCAATACTATTAAAAACACCTTTCAATAAAGCCATACCAACAAACAAACTAAACAGTTCATAAGGTTCATTCTTCATCCGCTCCATAAGCAAATCCATTTTTCCTGTCCAATTAATATCTAATGTCCAGCCAAAAAAAGGAGAATCCCAACCCTTTGGGACAAAACTATGAACCATTTCTGGAGATACCATTCCCATTCCAATAATCAAAACTATAATTCCTGCAATCGTCATAATTAAAAATTGCACAACATCTGTCCATACAATACTCAACATTCCACCTAACATGACATAAAAAGTGGCAATAGCAGTAAAAAGTATTCCATAACAATGAGGAACATACGCAGTAGGAATATCCCATGGAATATATTGTGACACAAACTCCCACGGGAAAAAAATTTCCATAAATTTCCCAATGCCGATAAATCCATAGCTCAAAAAGCCCAAAGCACTTAATAAGGCAAATATAACCACAATCGTATGAGACAGTGTAGCCCCCCTCCCTTTTCCAAAACGAGTTTGAATCCATTCAGCACCAGTCAGAACATTTGAACGACGTAGCCAGACAGACAAATATACCATCAAAAAAATCTGATTAAAAACGGGCCATAACCACGGTATCCAAAGACTTTTAAATCCATAAGCAAAAGCCCAATAAACCATCAACATGGTTCCAGTGATATCAAACATTCCAGAAGCATTCGAAAGTCCAAGCATATAAAAAGGTAAAGACTTTCCTCCCAGGAAATAGGAATCCATATCTCGTCCTGCCCTTTTCTTTAGAAAAAGTCCTATCAACACCATCAAAATCAAATAAAGGGAAATAATTACAATGTCAATACTATGTATTCTCATGGTAAACCAGATTAATGATATTACTTTAACCTCCTATAAAATTAATATTTTTCGATCATTCAGCTCTTCTCATCACTCTATTTTTACGAATCAACTCCATAATAGCCTTCACAGAACTATGCGTTCGAAACCCATCAGCAGGGGTATGGAAACAATAATCCAACAAACGATCTACAGTTGAAGTCGCAACATGTATCCGCGTATCACAGGATGCATAATAAATATATACAGTACCGTCCTCATCTGCTATCCAACCATTGGAGAATAAAACATTAGATACATCACCAACCCTTTCTTCTCCTTCTGGAGCCATAAAATATCCTCCTGGTTCGGCAATCACTTTCGTCGGATCCTCTAAAGCCGTCACATACAAATATAGAACATACCGTAAGCCTGCAGCACACATCCGAACTCCGTGAGCTAAATGTAACCAACCTCTTGGAGTCTTTATCGGTTGTGGTCCTTCTCCATTTTTGACTTCTTTAATTGTATGATAATAACGCTTATTAATTATAACTTCATCACGAACAACAGCATGGGTCATATCATCGATCAATGCCCAACCAATGCCTCCACCACTACCTGTATCAATAAATCCATCCTGCGGACGTGTATATAATGCATATTTACCTCCTACAAACTCCGGATGTAGCACAACATTCCGTTGTTGACTATTACTAATCAAATTCGGTAAACGTTCCCATGTCAACAGGTCTTTTGTCCGAACAATTCCAGCCTGTGCAACAGCAGAAGATAAATCTCCCGGAGCAGCATTTTGATCATGGCTTTCACTACAAAAGATACCATAAATATATCCATCCTCATGTGCTGTTAATCTCATATCATATACATTCGTTTCTTCAGGATCGATATCAGGTAGCATTACTGGTAAATTCCAAAATCGGAAATGATCCACTCCATTGGGACTTTCAGCAACAGCAAAAAAAGACTTTCGATCCCATCCCTCAACACGAACCAGCAATATATATTTACCATTCCATTTTATAGCTCCAGCATTCATCGTTGCGTTTACACCAATTCGTTCCATACAATAAGGATTTGTATCTGGATTCAAATCATACCTCCATTCTAACGGTATATGATCTCGCGTAATCACAGGATACATGAAACGATTAACAATGCCGTTATACCTATCTGCATATATATTTTTGCGGCTGAAAAGCTCTTCTTGCTTCCAACATAAATCAGTAAATCTATCAGTAAAAGTTAATTCCATCTCTACTAGAATTCTAACTATTAATACTCTTTCTACATATTATCCGGATAAAGGTTTATCCGATTTGCACGATGAAAAGCCATATTACTATTTATTTCTATACTTAGATCAAAAACTATTTCTTCGTTTTCAGGATCTATTTCTACAATATGTGATCCTCCCGTACCAGGACAAAACAATCGATTACCTGTTTGTGTTAACTCTTGTACTCCTGATACTGCATTTGCATAATAGTCTAACCCTAAATCTTTACCAAATTCCCAAACCTGGCGAATAGACATATTAGCTTCATCTATCTCATATTCTACGACACGGCTATAGTAAGAGTTATGACGAGAATTATAATTTCTGCAATATCCATTATCAAAAACCATCACATTTCCATTCGAAAGAACAACAGGACAATGAACACCCCATACCCAATCAAAATCAGGATGAGTCTTTCTTCCATTTAACACATCTGAATCTGTTATTGGATTTCCATTTTTATCTAATGGCGTTAATAAATATCTACGATATGATTCTCGCCAACGATCATGGGGTGCAATAATCCATTTTAAAATTCCATCTCTCGTAAATCTAAAAACTCCCATCCATCGAGCCGTACATAGCATATCTCCATTATCATAAATGTCGATACCATTATTATGTAACCAATTACTTTTACTTTGTCCATAAAGATCAGATCCCGGAATATCTTGATCTGCACGAACCATTCGAGCTGTGTCCAACAGCTGAGCTAAATCCCATAATTTCATTTGAGACTCTGTCTGTGGATCAAATTCTGCAATATGATCTAATATACGTGTATTTAGATTATCCACTAATTTCGCATTTTGATTCGTTACAGTTACTAGCCATCTTCCTTCTGAAGTTTCTCGTATCTCATGATGATAAGTAAGTCCCCACATCGCCAAATCACATTTTCTCACTATGTTTCCCAAAACATCTACTTCAACAAGTTGATGATTATTAGCATCTCCTGTAATGTAGTTTCCATTTTTCAACCTATGTAATCCACAATGTGCACCAATATGATTCAATTCTGGATGTTTTTTCCAATCTAAAATCCAACGAATATTACCGTCTGTATCTACCATATAAGGTATAGATGTTTCAGCATCTGATTCTCCTGGAGAATTAACTAAATTCATACCAGGTTCCATTTGGGCTACTAAAGCCTTTTTTACTTGAATCCGATGGGGTAAATATAAATCCTCTAAATCTGTTGTACATATTTTTAGTTTTGTCCTGCCTCTCTCATTTCCTTGTTTATCCGTATAAATTAAATCTACTTGATTTTCATAATTAGGATACAACCCAAGAACAGTTATCGTTTGACCTTTTTCTATGCTATTAAAAAGATATTCAACATCCGGAGTATAACTGTCCGGTTTACTATGCACTACGATTTTCATTCTTCCCAAGGCTGGTAAATTCATAGTTATATTCGCAGCTAAAGGATTATACCCGGAAGGATTAACTGTCACATTTACAATCAACTCATCAATCGAAGTTCCCATACTCGGTATTATATAAGTATTTCCATCGACTAGTGTCAATACAGTTCTCCATTTAGCAGAATCGACGTCTATATTCTGTACCATCTTTTCTGGAATTTCTATACTTTTAGACTCAAAAGTAAATTTATAAACATGATTGTCCAATGAAGTACTCTTTAGTATTTCTCCAGACTCTATAGGCCCTTGAATATCTTGAACTATAATAGAACAAGACTCATTATCACCTTCACTACAAGCTATTAATCCAGAAAGAATAAATAGCCCTATTATCTGTATCCATAAGTGCTTCATATACCCTCCTTTTTTAACTGAGGAAACGGACTTTAGTCCGTTTCCTCAATATAATATAATATTATTCCTTAGATCATTTCCAATCTGCTTTCTGCTCCAAATTCATATTAGCATCTACCTCACTTTGTGGAATCGGATAATACAAATGTTTCTTTTGGAAATTTGTTGAGAAACCCTGAGTTTCTTTTATAACTCCTGTTGGAATATAGGTAACCCCCTCATCCCCGTCAGTCTTAGTTTCCCATGTCATTGAATCTGTTTTACGCTCTATCATTATACGTTTCAGATCATCATAACTATACCAACGAACCAAATCATCCCAACGAATATTTTCTGCTGCAAATTCCAATAGTTTTTGATTTCTTAATTCTTCCATAATTGCGTCTTTTGATCCTAAGTTCTTTTCGGGCAAACCAGCACGGACACGAATTCTATTTATATCAGCCATAGCACTGGCATTATCACCCGTTTCCAAACAAGCTTCAGCATGTAAGAACAAAACTTCTGCAAAACGCATAATTCGGTAATTAGTTATACGAGCCGCATTATTGGTATACATTGTACAACCTGTTGGATTCCACCAGCAAGTCAATTTCTTTAACATAAAACGACCTTCTTTTCCTTCGATTTCAGGATAAGCTGGACTAGTTCCTGTTTTCGAAATTCCATATTTACCATCTCCACTTGGTTGGGTCGTTGCTTCAAACATCTCATCAAAAGTATACCCATCAAAAAATGTCTCATCTTGTTTTACATCGCCATAATCCGAATACTTAAAGAAGCAAGTTGTATATAAACGCTTATCCCATTTCGTATCAGATCCTTTTGGACGAGGTTCTGCTATAAATTGTTTTACCAAATATGGAGAGGGAGACATCTTATACCAACCACCACCTAAATTTTGTCCAGTTGCTCCAGATCCTTTTAACGTCGGGCCAAAATAATGAGAAACGACACTTCCCATAAAAGCATTATCACCAGTACTACTACCCCAAGCATCGGAAGCATTTCCTATCGCATCATAGTTGATTTCCCAAATAGATTCTTTATTAAATTCTGTATCATTCCTAAAATTATCTTCATAATCTGGAACTAGATCATAAGAACCATTATTCATTACACTTTCCAGTTCTGCTTTTGCTGCAGCATAATCACCTTTCCATAATAAAGCTTTTCCCAACATGGCCTGAGCAGCCCCTTTAGTTATACGTCCATTTTCTTCAGCCGGACGAGTTTCAGGTAAACGATTCTTCGCTTCTGTCAAATCCGCAATAGCTTGATCAAGAACTTCTTCAGGAGTAGATAAACCACGGGCTTCATTATCTACACTTGACGGTAATAACCTGATAACACCTTCATTAAAATCTGTACGGATACGAAAATACCAAAAACCTCGCATAAAATAGGCTTCTCCTAACCATTGATCAAGTTTCGTTTTATCTACATCAGAATTTGGAGCATTATATAAAAACTCATTCGCAAATTGAATACCAGTATAAATATAACCCCATATACCAGTACCTGTATTAGGTGTATTTGTAAAGGATAATACTTCCCATACAGAAGCTTCTTCTCCACGCGTAGGATAACAATCATCTGCCCTCATCTGGTAATGAAACTGACCTTCAAAACCACCAAAATATCCATATGTCATACGCCTGATCGGATTATAAACAGCCGATAATCCTTTCATTACATTCTCTTCATTTGTCCAAAAAGTCGGAGGAGTTTGTTTATTCGGATTTACCTCATCCAAAAAGTCATCGCTACAAGAGGTAAACATCATAGGAACAAAAGCTAAAGCTAAAATATATTTTTTCAGATTCATATTACTTTCCTTTCAATTAAAAGTTAACTTGTAAACCAAATGTAATTGTGCGAGCCATAGGATAACGTCCATCATCACAGCCTCTTGTCATTACTCCAGTACCTCCTGAAATACCTGCTCCATCAGAATCAACGGTTCCTAAATCAGGAGTATAACCCTTATAAGAAGTTATTGTGAATAAATTCTCCATTGCAGTATAGATACGCACATTTGACAGCATCGCTTTATTTACCCAAGCCTTAGGTAAAGTGTACCCTAGCTCCAATGTCTTTAAACGGAAGAAGGAACCATTCTCTAACCAACGATCTGTATAAGCCCAATTTGTTCCGTTGTTATCATTGCCAAATACATACCTAGGGATATCAGATCGATTATTTTCAGTCCAACTATTCAAACGTTCCGTATATTGATTTCCTGTAACTTCGTTATATACAGTTGAATAATATTGAGCATTATAGATCTTATTTCCAAAATTACCATCAAAGAATAAGTTCAAATCAAGACCTCTCCACTCAGCACCCAAGGAAACACCTAATGTCATTTTTGGGAAGGCACTCCCACAATCTTGACGGTCTTCATTATCAATCTTACCATCTCCATTAAAATCAACATATCTCAAATCTCCGGGAACCGCATTCGGTTGAATCTTATTCCCATCTTCATCAACATAAGCATCTATCTCTTCCTGACTTTGAAAGATTCCGTCGGACTTTATCACATTAAAATAACCAATTGAATGTCCTGTTTTCGCATAAGTAATAGCACCCTTACCATGAGGATTAAATCCAGTCCATTCATCTCTAGTACCATTTATTTTTGTCAATTCATTTTTAATGAAAGACATATTTACTCCTGCATGATAATAAAATTCTCCGATTGTATTTTGATGGTTCAACGATAATTCTAAACCTTTATTTTCAACAGTTCCAGCGTTCATTACAGGGCTTCCAGACATACCAAAACTTCCCGGTTGCGGCATACTCAACAAGAGATCTTCTGTCTTTTGAATAAAATAATCAGCAGTTAAAGACAAACGATTATTCCATAACCCCATATCTATACCGACATTCATCGTTTTTGTTTTCTCCCAAGTTACATTTTGTGGAGAAACCCAACTTTCTCCGGTAATAGCACCTTCCCATAAACTACCATTCAATGCATTATTCTGTCCTGTTGTGACTATTGATTGAGTATCATAATTACCAATTCCATTCAAATTACCTAATACACCATAACTTGCACGAATCTTAAATTCATTCATTACTTCCTTTGCTTTTTCAAAGAAGTCTTCATTCATAACATTCCATCCTATAGATGCCGAAGGGAAGGTTCCATAACGATGTCCATCAGCGAACTTTGAGGAACCATCTCTACGAATGGATGCCGACAACATATACCGATTATCATAAGAATACATGACACGTCCAAACAAAGACACTAAGGAATTAACCCATGCACTCCCACTTGTTGTTTGCGTTGTTGCCGAACCTGCATCAATTACATCCAAACCTTCTGGTAAATTCGTACGTCCTGCACTGAAATTACGAGCACTATTTCTTTGAGCCGAATAACCTACCAACGCTGATATTGTATGATCCCCAAATACATTATCATAATTAATCGTATTTTCTATTAACCAATCATTTTCCCAATCTGTACCCTCACTTAATTTATAAACTGAATTTTGAGAAGTTGAACTAAACACATACGGAGAAACATGAGAATAATTATGACGCGTATATTTATTAATACCGACATTAAACTTATAGCGCAATCCTTTCAAACCTAAGTCAACCTCTGCATATCCATTCAATAATATATCAATACCTCTTTTTTGATAATCATAAGCTTCAGTCCAACCTACAGGATTATCACCGCGAGTCCAATTTGGAGCTTGTCCCCATTTGCCATTCTCATCATATGGCTTCCATTGAGGAACTGCCGTTAATGCTGCTGTAAAAGGAACATCATTATAATCCTTCGTCCAGAATTTCATCATCATAGTAGAACCTAAACGAACATGATTATTAAACAACGAAAAAGTATTCTTTGCCCTTAAATTCCAAGAATCATAACCCGTAGAATTAACAATGCCATCTTGATTTAAATAACTTCCTGAAATATTATAAGTAGAAGTCTTGTTTCCTCCTGATACATTTAACGAGACCTTATTTACCATTGCTGTATTATATAATTCCCGTTGCCAATCTGTTCCAGCTCCACCATTCCAATTAATTAATTCCTCTGCTGTACTATATCCTGTTGCTTTTGCAAAATCTCTCAATTGATTGCCATCCATCACATCAATATACTTAGCAACAGTTTGTATTCCGGTATAAGCATCAACTGTCACTTTTGTCGGAGTTTCTAAACGTCCACCTTTAGTAGTTATCAATACAACACCATTTGCGGCTCGAGAACCATAAATTGCAGCAGCCGAAGCGTCCTTCAAAACCTCTATTGACTGAATATCGGCAGGATCAACCATATTAATATCTCCATATACACCATCAATAACATACAAAGGAGTCGTTGAACTTAAAGAACTTATACCACGAATATTAATATTCATACCTTCTCCTGGTTGTCCACTTGGCGACGTTACCGTCACACCTGCTACACGGCCTTGTAAAGCAGAAGAAGCTGAACGAGCAACATTTGCTTGTAAGTCCTTACCAGATACCGAAGAAACTGCACCAGTTAAATTACTTTTTTTCACAGTACCATAACCTATAACAACTACTTCTTCCAGTTGTTCTCCTTCAGCCAACTTTACATTAATCACATGCTGGTTTTCCACTTTAACCAAAGAGGCCTGCATTCCAACATACGAGAACTCCAATTCTTGACCAGGAGATACCTCTATTACATAATTTCCATCTAAATCAGTAGTCGTTCCTACAGTAGTTCCTTTAATAACCACTGTTGCACCAATCACAGGATTACCACTAGAATCCTTTACCTGCCCTTTCACAGTATTTCCTTGTTGTGCCCATCCTGATAGGACAAAAGCACTTAACAGTAATGGTATAGCTAATTTTCTATTCATAATATATTGATATATTAAATTGTTAACTATACGCAAAGATAAATGATTAGAAAAAGGGATAACAAGTACTATTTTATCATAAAATGATACAAACCGATCATAATTTAAACCCTCATTTTGAAAATAAATGGATAAAAACAAGAAATATAAATTTTTCTAAAAGGGACAAGAGATGCTCTTTTGAAAAAATAGTATCACTTATTGTTAAAATCGGTATATAAAGAAAATACCCGTAAAATATAACTAACTTTTCATTAAAACTAGGCAGAAAATAAAAATAACAAGAATCATTTCCAATCTTCGTTAGAATAATAATCGATTCTCATTGGTTTCATTCAAATTATTAATATATTTCTTTGCTGTAACAGATAATATAAAAAAAGATCTTTCATAAAACAGCTAATTCATTAACTATATTATAGTTAATATGATTCTATTCATTGTTGATAAATCAGACGAATATCTTCTGCATCAAAAGGAACTGGAGTAGCAGAAAGTTCAGGAATATTATATGATTTCAATGTATAATCGTAATGTTCTGCATCTTCTTGTGGGAGTAAGAATGGTTTAGACACCTGCCCTTCTTCTGTAACATACGAAAAATAAGGTTTACCATATTGTCCATCTCCTCTTTTACTAGCAAAAACAAACCACCGACCAGTAGAAGACCAACTATGATACGTATCAGAACGATCAGAGTTAACTTCCGACAGATCCAACATTTCCTTATTTCTCAAATTCATCATATGTAAATCTGTTTCTCTATGCCAAATCGGGAATGTTCCATAATCAGCAACTGTAAATAAAAGGAAACGACCATCCGGAGAGGCTTTTGGAAAACAAACTGAACCATTCATCTCTTCTGCATTCCAAATCGTATCAATCTGATTCTCCAATTCACCATTTTGCTCATTAAAAGGAATACGACATAACGAATATCTCAAAGATTGAAGACTATCCGGTACAGTTTTAGTAATTGAAGCACAATAATAAACCCATTCCCCATCAGCTGAGAAAGTAGGGAATGTTTCTAAAACATCTTTCCTTGCCACCCATGGAAATTGTGTTATTTCTCCAGTATCAAAATGAACAACCACTAAATCCGAAGTAGTATCAAATACTTCTAATCGCTTATTTCCCAATGTATGAAAGGCTGGTATAATCTGATTGGAAGAAAACACACCATAAGCTCCAGTCGGATGAAAATCACCATAAGTTGCAGCTGAGACCATCTGATCATTCTTTAATTGCAGCTTATGTAATCTCCCATTCTTATTCAGTATTGTTCCACCTTTTTCTCCTCGTAAATGAAAACAAGATAAATCTCCCTGATGATTTCCATAAATATGGCAATTCATACAATTACCATCCACTAAGTTATTATCCGCAATTATCCTCTCTTCAAAATTTTCTAAATTTCTTTCACACAATTGTATATGATTCCAAACTTCATATCCAGGCTCAATCAGTCGATAACTTAAATAACTATCTAATTTATTTGGTGAAACAAACCAAGAAAAAGCAGGATAACGATACCATAAACCCTCCTCTAGTACATAAAGTAATACTCTCAATGTATCACCTTTAGACTGCTCCATGAAATCTTTCCATTTCCTTATGGGAAACGAGACTTTATACTTTCCTTCAACAACTAAACTATCCAATTGATTATAGACACAAACACGCATTGCTGATATATTACCTCGATACATAAAATTCAGAGGAGCTATATTATACGGAATCGTCACATTCATATAATCCGGATAAATAGGAGGAATATCAGACCGTTCTACCCAAGATTCCACCTGTTGATGACATGCCTGAAAAAGCAAAACAGATATAAATAAAAGTATACACCTCAACATAGTAACATCTCCTCTTATTTTTTATTTGTTACGAACTGATAATAATACCAATATGTCTTTCCAAATCGAAGTTCCAGCAAAGACGGATTCTCTTTCACTAACCGATTATATTCCTTAAAGTCAAGCATAATTTTAGGATCAATGATAAGTTCTTGAATTTCTTTTGCAGAAGCCTTTTTTCGGAATAAATCAATTAACAGCGCTTCAGCATATAATCGGTGGGGAGATTTTCCTGGTATTGGCACGTAATCCTGCACAAATGAATCAATATCTTTTGATAACAAATAAGTACAAAGTAGATAGTCGTATGCAAAAGTATTTTCGGGACAGCTTTTCACTAATACTCGCAGAGATTTAACAACATCCATTGTTGAAATCCGAATCGTATCTGAAACTGGAATAAGCTTTCTACGCCGCTGTAACCATTTATTAACCTCTTCATCCATACTTTCGGACATACGTTTTTCCGCCCAATCTTTATAAAATAAAGTATGTGACAATATCCGCAAATATTTTCTAGCAGCTTCTGTATCACCATTAATCAAATTTATTTCAGCTAATCGCTGAATCATCCTTCTCCCGTTATGATTCGGAGAAAATATCATACTCAGTAAATAAGCATGTTCTGCCATAGTCATATCTCCAAGTTTAAACCAAAGCTCCCCGGACCAAAGAGTAGTCAAATAAGAAGAAGACGCATCAATGGGTATAAATAATCCTTCCACTCCTATTTGGTAATAATCCCATATTTTTTCCGGCAACTTTCCTTCTGCAGCACATGCCATATTATAATAGTAGCTATACAAATTCAAATATACATCTTGGGGTATCATTTCCAACAGTTCTTCCCAGTTTTCAGATACACAGGCCGCATCAAGTTTTAATATTCGTTCATAAAGAGGCATATTATAAAATGTCTCCTCTACAATAGCCGGATAAAAATAAGCCTGTTTAGAAGTCAATAAATAAAACCTACAACTAATTATAGGGTACAACCCCACAAAAATCATCAATAATACATTGAATATCTTCATCTTTAAATCCGGAGCTTTCCAAGATTGAAAGAGAACAAATAACAGAAAAATAAAAACGCCATAACCTATTAAAATATAGCCTATTGCAGCTATTAACAGGCCAATCACTATCCGCCATGTAGACCTTACGCTTCCATACCATAAAGATAAAACCAACCCAAACAATAGAGATAAAGATGATGACAACGGATAAATTAATTGACAAGCTCTAACAGCCTCCAATCCTCCTATTAATAAAGATAGATATAACCATATTTTACTATTTGTACACCTTCGTACACAATGATAAAAACAAATCGAAATAGCCGTTGCTATACAAGCTATAATAAAAGCTCCGACCCCTTTTATACAAAAAAACTGGGTACAAAAATCTCCTAACAGACAAGTTATCCATGCCGGTTTATGGAAATAAGCTTTTAGAAACTCTCCAGTAAACATAAAAAGAGAAATTTCTTCCTTATGCAACAAATGGTATGAACAACCATAAAACAAAGCCAAGAAAGTAAATAGGCCAAATACCAGCCAAACATAATTATATCTCTTCTGCAAATCCATCTTCTTATACAATCATTTTCTTTTTCCGATAATTATCTCTAAATTCTGAAGGTGGCATTCCTTTTCTTTTCTTAAAGATTCGATTGAAATTAGATAAGTTATTAAATCCACACGAATAACAAATCTCAGCAACAGATTGAGAAGAATCTATCAAAGCTCGTACAGCAAAGCCCAAACGAATATCAGTAAGAAAGTCAACAAAACTTTTAGATGTCCGTTGCTTTATATAACGACACAATGAAGGTTCACTCATATTAACTAACTGGGCAACATCTGATAAATGAACTACCTTATTATAGTTTTTATTTAAATAATCAACGATCTTGTCTATACGTTTGTCTTCATTCTTATTTCTTTCCGGAGTAACAAAAGAATGACTTGCTAACTCTCGTACATCTTCAGATAACGATAATTCATGAAGAATCATCAATAATTTCAACACAGAATAAAACGCATCAGTCTCCAAACTTATCGACTTTAATATCGGACGTATTTTATTGATCGACTGATAACCAAACACAACACCTTTTTGTGCTTTTGCTATAAGACGTCTAATACTTTCAAACTGATTCTTTTCTAATAAACCATCAGGTATCGAAGAATGATGAAACTGAATTGTCACCTCATGTATATTGGTTGACTTACATTCATGGTTTACCCAAGCATGTTCCAAATTCGGGTTTGCAATTAGGACTAATTCTTCATTCCCAATTGTTTCTACAGAATCACCAACAATACGTTGAGCTCCTGCAGCATGTTCAATAAAATTTAGTTCATATTCAGGATGAATGTGAATTGGAAAATCAAATGAAGATTTAAGGCGTTCTATAACAATAAAACAATCCTTCGGAGATAAAGGTGATACCTCTTTAAATATTCTGCTCGTAACGATAGGCATAACAATATCTTTTACAAAATTCCACTTACTATCTCACAAAAATATATATATTTATTTAGAAAACATAAAAAGTTCTGATAAATACCATATTCCTAACCATTAAAAAAATGGACAAAAGAACACTTTTCCTAACCTATTGAAAACTGAGTTGAAATAGAGAATCTCTAATTTTATCGCCAAATTATTGGTGATATGGAAAGTACTAAACAAGATTTATCTAAACAACCCACAAAAAGAGGAAATCCATATATGGGCTTTTTGTGGGGTATTTTAATTGTCTTATTTTTAAACGGACTGGTTTTCCCGAGTCTGATGGACCGGAAAATCTACAAAACCGATTATGGAGACTTTATAGAAAAGGTAAATAGCGGACAAGTTCGGGAAGTTATGATCGAAAATAAACAGATCTATTTTACTGCCGACAATGATAAAGGTGAACAAACGACCTATCAAACCGGAGAGATCAATGATCCGCAACTGGTAGATCGACTTTTACAGGCGAAAAGTCCGAATCAGACAGGGAAAATTGCATTCAATCAAATTGTTCCACGCGAAAATTCACCTATCCTGAATTTCCTTCTGATGTGGATTTTACCAGGGCTCCTGTTTTATATCATTTGGAAACAGACCAGTAAAAACATTCAGTCCCGATTAGGAGCTGGTGGAAATTTCATGTCGTTTGGGAACAGTGGCGCCAAGATTTACGCCGATTCGGATATCAAAACCACTTTTGCAGATGTCGCCGGACAAAATGAAGCCAAAGAGATGTTGTCTGAAATCGTCAACTTCCTGCATAACCCTAAAAAATATACTGATATCGGAGCATCTTTACCGAAAGGAGCTTTGCTGGTAGGACCTCCGGGAACCGGAAAGACTTTAATTGCCAGAGCTGTGGCAGGTGAAGCGAAAGTTCCGTTCTTTGCCATATCCGGTTCGGAGTTTGTCCAGATGTTCGTTGGAATGGGAGCCGCCAAAGTACGGGATCTCTTTAAACAAGCCAACGAAAAAGCTCCTTGTATCATTTTTATTGATGAAATCGATGCCATTGGAAAGAAGCGAGACTCGGCATACGGAGGTAATGATGAGCGGGAACAGACCTTGAACCAATTATTAACCGAAATGGATGGTTTCGACGGCAGAAAAGGTGTTGTTATCCTGGCAGCAACCAACCGACCGGAAATGTTGGATAAGGCCTTGCTTCGTCCCGGACGTTTTGACCGTCGCATACAAATGGAACTTCCCGATCTGGAAGGACGAAAATCGATCCTGCAAGTTCATTTGAAGAAAGTAAAACATGAAACCATCGATTTGGATATCGTTGCCCGTGCCACAGCCGGCTCGTCGGGTGCCGAATTGGCCAACATTGTCAACGAAGCTGCTTTGCGTGCTGTCCGGTTAGGACGTCAACATGTGATCACAGCAGATTTGGAAGAGAGCGTAGAGACGGTTATCGCCGGTGCACAGAAGAAAGATAAGGTTATTTCGCCCGAAGAGAAGAAAATCATTTCTTATCATGAGATCGGTCATGCCTTAGTTGCAGCCCTGCAATCTCATTCCGCACCAGTACATAAAATTACTATCATACCACGTACTTCCGGAGCTTTGGGTTATACGATGCAAGTTGACCGCGGCGAACAGGTATTGATGAGTCAGGAGGATTTGTTTAACCGTATTGCTACACTAACCGGAGGTAGAGCTGCCGAAGAGCTCCTTTGCAATACCGTTACAACCGGTGCTTCCAATGATATTGAACAGGCAACACAACTTGCCCGAGCTATGGTAACTCGTTTCGGTATGAGTAAGAAATACGATATGATGGGATTGGAACAAGTCAACAATGCCTATTTAGGAGGGAATACTACCTTGAACTGTTCGGCTGAAACAGCTACAGAAATCGACGAGGAAGTACTCCGGCTGATCAAAGAAGCCCATCAGAAAGCACGCGATCTCATTTCCAAACATATTCCGGTGATGCACGAAGCGGCATCTTATCTCATCGATAAAGAAACGATTACCGGTGAAGAATTCATGCGGATTCTCCGGAAATATATACCAGAGAATCCTGAAAAGGTATCTTAACTAGCCAACAGTCTGACTAGCTCATGCTTTATTTTCCAGTAATGATTTTCCGGATCTCGCTCAGCTTGTTCAACGCTTCCAGCGGAGTCAGGTTATTCAAGTCCATATTCTTGATTTCATCCCGCACCTGACTTAATACCGGATCATCTAACTGGAAAAAGCTGAGCTGATAATTTCCCGATTGTCTGGCGGCCGGAGCTTTCTTGACCGACGAGCCCGAAATAGCTCCTTCCTGGCGTTTCTCTGATTCCAGCTGTTTCAATATTTCGTCTGCCCGATTCACAATACACTTAGGCATGCCGGCCATCTTGGCAACATGAATACCAAAACTGTGCTCGCTTCCACCCGGAACCAATTTACGCAGGAATATCACCTTATTGCCCACTTCTTTTACCGAAACATTAAAGTTTTTGATACGTGGAAAAGAACGTGCCATCTCATTTAATTCATGATAGTGCGTGGCGAAGAGCGTCTTGGCATGTGCATGCGGGTGTTCATGAATGTATTCGACTATTGCCCAGGCAATGGAAATACCATCGTATGTACTTGTTCCACGACCTAATTCATCAAACAAGACCAAACTACGCGAAGTCATGTTGTTCAGAATATCTGCCGCCTCATTCATCTCGACCATGAATGTGGACTCTCCTACCGATATATTATCAGAAGCACCTACACGGGTAAAGATTTTATCTACGATTCCTATCCGGGCACTTTCAGCCGGAACAAAACATCCGATCTGCGCCAGCAGGGTAATCAAAGCTGTCTGACGTAACAATGCCGACTTACCCGCCATATTCGGTCCGGTAATGATAATAATCTGCTGCTTGTCTTCATCCAGATACACATCATTTGCCACATAGGTTTCACCCAAAGGCAACTGCTTTTCGATAACCGGATGACGACCACCTTTAATATCAATCACATCCGATTCATCTACCAACGGACGAATATACTTATTACTTTCAGCTGCTTTGGCAAACGACAGCAGGCAATCCAAGCGACCTATTAAATTAGCATTACATTGAATAGGAGGAATATATTCGGTCAGACATAACACCAATTCGTTGAACAAACGCGATTCGAGTGAGAGAATTTTCTCTTCCGCTCCCAAAATCTTCTCTTCATACTCTTTCAGTTCCTCTGTAATATAACGTTCGGCATTCACCAACGTCTGCTTACGTATCCAATCTGCCGGAACTTTATCTTTATGAGCATTCCGCACTTCTATATAATATCCGAACACATTGTTGAAAGCAATCTTCAGACTGGGAATACCTGTCTTTTCACTTTCCCGTTGCTGGACTTGCAACAGATAGTCTTTTCCGGAATAAGCAATCGAACGAAGTTCATCCAATTCTTCATTTACTCCTTTGGCAATAACACCACCTTTATTGACCAGCGAAGGCGGATCCGGTTGGATTTCCCGATCAATCCGGTCACGGATCAATGCACAGACATTCAGCTGTTCGCCAATCCGGCATAAAGAAGGTTCGTTACTTGCCATACAAGCCTCCTTGATAGGTTCGAGAGCCTGCAAAGCAATCTTCAGCTGTACAACTTCACGCGGTGTAACACGTCCCACTGCCACTTTCGAGATGATACGTTCAAGGTCTCCAATCTGTTCGAGTTGTTCGTCCAGCAATTCTTTCACTTCCGGATGACGGAAAAAGTATTCTACTACATCCTGCCTTTCCTGAATCGGTTTTACATCCTTCAACGGAAACAAAATCCACCGGCGCAACAGGCGAGAACCCATCGGAGAAATGGTTTTGTCGATTACATCCAACAGACTTTTCCCGTCTTCGTTCATCGCACAAACCAGTTCTAGGCTGCGAACCGTAAACTTATCCAGACGAACATAGCGTTCTTCTTCAATCCGCGCCAATGAAGTGATATGAGAAATATGCGTGTGTTGCGTCTGATCCAGATAATACAAGATAGCTCCCGAAGCAATAATACCCAGTTTCAGGTGCTGAATACCGAAACCTTTCAGGTTCTTTGTCTCGAAATGCTTTAACAAACGGTCATTGGCAGCCTCGGAAGTAAAAATCCAGTCATCCAGTTCGAACGAAAAGTAGCGCGGACCAAAGATTTCTTCAAACTTCCTCTTATTGTTACGCTCCAGCAGGACTTCTTTTGGCGAGAAATTATTCAACAACTTATCTATATAATCCGTTGTTCCTTCGGCTGTCAGAAATTCACCCGTAGAAATATCCAAAAAAGCAATACCGCATTTGTCTTTTGCAAAATGAATCGCTGCCAGGAAATTATTTTCCTTATGGTTAAGGATGTTGTCGTTGATGGAAACACCAGGAGTTACCAACTCGGTAATTCCACGTTTCACGAGTTTCTTCGTCAGCTTCGGATCTTCCAATTGGTCACATATAGCTACCCGTTTGCCTGCACGTACCAGCTTCGGCAAATAAGTATCCAAGGCATGATGCGGAAATCCGGCCATCTCGACCGACTGCCCTACACCATTGGCCCGTTTGGTTTGGACTATGCCCAATATTTCTGCTCCGACTACTGCGTCATCGCCATACATCTCGTAAAAGTCACCCACACGAAACAGTAAAATAGCATCCGGATGTTTCGCCTTGATCTCAAAATACTGCTTCATTAAAGGGGTTTCTACTATCTTTGCCACGATTTATCCTGCTTTAAATTAATCCGAGCAAAATTAGCATAAAAATAGGAAACGGGAAAATGCTCTTTCCCGAAAGTCAGTCCTCCCTTTAACCTTTCCGAATCAATTCCGGATGCAGACACTCTTCCTTCAGGAAGGTTTCAATATGGCGTTTCTTCTTTTCTTCCAGGATTTCATTGATCTTAATCAGGATACCGGTCTCTTCCACTTCTCCAAATTCATGGTTGATGGCCGTACCGAATACTTTCATCTTCGGAGAAAGACTCATATAAGCATTCACCAACGGTGGTACATTGATACCAAACTTACGGACTTCCTGATTCAATACCTTATAATTATCCTTGAAATTATCGTAATGGAACAGTTCCTTCATCCGGTTTATATCCGTACCTGTCTGTAACGGATAAATCGGAGTAACCAAATGTTCTTTATCTTCGAAATGAAGTTGCAGGAAATACAGAATCATATTTCGGGCCTCTGTATTATAGGTATTATACATCGTTACCTTACCAAAGAAATACTGCAACGTCGGATCAATTACTGACAAAGCCCCCAATCCATCCCAAAGATTATCCAAAACGAACAAACCACGGGTACTACCCGAACGTGTTGCCTGGAACTCAAGGGCCACAAACGAACGACCCAGTTCAACTGTATAAGGCAAATATTCGCGGATAAACTGCTCGGAAAAATCAAACAAGTGCGAAGTAGCCAAGACAGGCTTGCCCTGTTCGTCAAGCCGGACATCCGAACCACAAAGGAAACGATAACCACCCAAGATCATCTCTTCTTCCGGATTCCAGACAATCAGTTGCCGATAGGCATCTTCCATCGTGTCAAATTCGTCAATATCAACCGGGAATCCCGTTCCTCCTCCATAATAACGAAAAGCGATTTCCCGCAGACGCCCGATTTCCTGCATTACATGTGGCGAATCATGCGCGGTTATGACATAAATCTCATTGTCTGATTTATTCGTTCGGCGGAGTAACTTCTCTTTTGTCAACTCCGCTTTCAATAAACTGCGGTCAACCGGTTGAATGATATCTTGCATCGTATTATCCTTTTAAATGATAAACAATCTGTTTTACCCATTCCGCCCATTCCACAGACTTTTGTCCGGAAGTAAAGGTTTGCCACGGAATTGGTTTGCCAAAGTAGATATGAAATGTTTTATGCTTGGCCCTGAACATTTCGTCCGGCAAATAAATCATCTCATAATTCATCTTAATCCCCAATCTTTTCCGGATATTAGCCACCCGATAAAAACGTGCCGAGTTCTGTCCGTCAAAATAAACCGGGACAATATCCCGCTTATATTGAACAGCCTTTTGGATAAACGACTTTTTCCAGTCCAAATCTACAATCTTTCCATTGATCTTCCGCGAACAAAGTCCTGCCGGGAAAGTAATAATCTGGTTATCGGAAGCATAGGCTTCTTCGATTCGAAGCGCATTATCGCGTCCTTGTGCACCATGTTTGTTAATCGGAACAAAAATAGATTGTAGATTCTGCAAATAAAGCAGAAGGTCGTTCACCAAATAACGGATTTTACCTTCATATCGCCGGCCTATATAAGCCGACAGACAAATTCCGTCCATTCCTCCGAGCGGATGATTGGAAGCAAATATAAATCGCCCGTCAGATTTCAGGTTCTCTTCTCCGTGAATATCCAGCTTTAAGCCAAAATAACCGATTAAAGATTGCATGAAGTCAACTCCATACTTGTCCTGATAACGAAGTATAATATCATTCAGTTCATCCTGATGAATCGTACGAACCAGATAATTAACCAAAAAGCCAGGAATCTTCTTCGAGGCAGAAGGGGCTTTCTGTTCCAAAACCTTGCGGATATTTATCAAATTAACTTCTTGTTCGTTCATTGGAATTGATTCTTTTCGTTACAAACTTACAATAAATCTCTGGAATATCCGCCGAATTGCAGCAGATTAACGCAACAGGATTTGATAATTAGGGAGTTAGAAGAAAAACGCAGAAGTTGGGCAGACAGTTGAAAACCGTCTTAAAGCAGATTAAAGCAAAAGAACGGTTTCCTAATCATTACCCGATGAAAGTGCAGATTTAACAGTCCCTGTTTCATTTTGCGGCGTTCTGCGCAGCTTTGCTTATCAATAGGTAACTCGTTGATTTATAGTTTTGCAACCAAAAAGAAACGAGTATGGCAAGAAGCACATTCAAGGTGCTGTTCTACGTGAACGGCAGTAAGGAAAAGAACGGAATTGTCCCCATCATGGGACGAGTTACAATCAACGGAACGGTAGCACAGTTCAGCTGCAAACGGACTATCCCGAAAGAGCTTTGGGATGCCAAAGGGAACAAGGCAAAGGGCAAGAGTATGGAAGCGAGGGAAACCAATCTTGTGCTTGACAACATCAAGGCTCAAATCATCAAGCATTACCAGCGTATATCCGACCGTGAAGCGTATGTAACGGCAGAAATGGTACGCAATGCCTATCAGGGATTGGGCGGTGAGTATGAAACATTGCTCGGTGCTTTCGATAAGGAAAATGAAGTGTTCAAGAAGCGTGTCGGAAAAGACAGGGTCAGGGCTACCTATATGGCAAGGGTACGGGCAAGAAACCATGTGGCGGCATTCATCAGGTCACATTACAAGCGGAACGACATCTCCATGCCTGAACTTACGCCCGACTTCATCAAGGAGTTCGCCGTGTTCCTTTCCAACGAAGCCGGACTACACAACGGTTCGATATGGGAAAACTGCATGTGGCTGAAAGGTGTGGTGATGCGAGCGCATTTCAACGGACATATACCGAGAAATCCGTTTGCCCAGTTCCATATAAGCCCGAACACGAAAGAGCGTGAATATCTGACGGAGAATGAGCTGAAAACATTAATGGAATTTCAGTTCAAAGACCCTAAGAACTCCTATCTCCGTGATATTTTTGTTTTCGCCAGTTTTACCGCCCTGTCATTCGTGGATATAAAGGAATTAAACAATGACCAGATTGTGGAAGTGAACGGTGAGAAATGGATTATTTCCAAACGACACAAGACGGGTGTACCGTTTCAGGTAAAGCTGCTGGATATTCCCTTGCAGATAATCGAGCGTTACAAGGCTTTTCAGGAAAACAATCTTGTATTTCCCAATCTCAACTATTGGTCAATATGCAAGCGTATGGGAAAGATGATAAAGGAATGCGGCATCACCAAGAAAATCAGCTTTCACTGCTCAAGGCATGGGTTTGCGACCCTGGCTCTCAGCAAAGGGATGCCAATCGAGAGCGTCAGCCGTATTTTGGGGCATACGAACATTGAGACCACGCAAATCTATGCGAAGATAACCGTGCAGAAATTGGATAATGACCTCACGATGCTGAGCGACAAACTGAGCAAATCATTCGGAAACGTGAAAATGGCAGGGATATGAAACGGGAAATAATCACAACGGACAGCTATGGTAGAATTACCATACCATCCGATACAGGTAATATATGGATGAATGAAATGGAGCTGGTGGAACTGTTCGGGGTAATCGCCCCGACGCTCCGTGCCGCCATCCGTGCCGTGTACAAGTGTGGAGTTTTGAATCCACTTGAAGCAGAAAAACGTATCAGGCTGCCCAACGGCTATTATGCGGACATGTATGCCCTGCCGATGGTGGTGGCACTCGCTTTCCGCATTGACACGTCAGGTGCCGCAATGATTCGCAATGTCCTGCTGGAAAGATTGTGCCGGCGAAAAAAGGAACAAGTCCTGCTGGTGTCAGTGAATAACAGGATGCCGTATGAATGTTAGCATGAACTTTTAATGTCCAGCCATTTGATGATTAACGGTTTAATCTGACGTAGTGATGACAAGAAGTCATTAAATCCGTAAATCAGTGCGTCAGTCAATCTGTAATTATCTGCAACAACCAATCCCCGAAGACGTGCATATTCCACGACTTCGGGTTTTTTTATCTCCTTTTACCTGAAAGAGCAACCCGTTTATACTGCATTTTCTTTTGGCATGACCTATTTTGCGCCGTTCCGCATAGATTTGCGTATCAAGATTTTACCGACACTTCCGTAGCTTTGCAACCATGTTTAACCCGTTGCCGACAGAATGTAGGCAGCACTAAAACCTGTATCAAGAACATGAAGAAAAAAATCATTTGCGTAGGTACAACTCTCTACAGGATTGTAAATCGGGATTGTCATTATTCACCTATAAGGGGAATAGGACGTTACTACACGGTAAACAAAACACAGCTGGAAAAATTCTGATATTTTGATGAGATGATGAAAGTATATATAAACATAAAGAGAAACAGCAACTTACGTCTTCATCAACCTTTCAACAAGAGAATCGGGCTGATGAAAAGAGGAAGGACATACCGCACTCTCCATCACTTTTCTTTTGGCGAGCGGTTTGATGAAACGATGATGAATGCATATCATTTTGGTTATCAGTATATTATCATATCACCTCATCAATTCATCGGATTTTCATCCGCCAACAAGTCTATCGAACAAACGGACGGAAGAAAATGCCACTATCCGCAGGCTGGTCGGACATCCGACCTGCTTGCTGTCCGACCAGCCGACAAGGGAAGACGTATCATATCAATGAAAAGAAAAGGTCTGCCTATACCGCTGGTACTCTCACAGGCTTTTGGAAACAAAAAAGCCATAGCTCATTAGGGCGTTTTCTTCACGCAACGCTGACGCTAATGCTAAAAACGCCCCAATGAGCCAGCGGGGTTGCACCCCTCTGGACACCCCCGTTTGCCCCGTGCGGCACGACCGCAGGCGGACGGATACCGACAAACAATTTGTAGAACCAAAAAAACAAGAAACAAACATGGGATACATAAGCATCCAAATCAACAAGGCGAAAGGAGCGGCTGACACGGGCGCATCCGACCACATAGAACGCAAGACCACGCCCAAGAACGCAGACCCCACACGCACCCACCTCAACCGTGAGTTGGTGCAATTCCCCGATGGAGTGGCAGACCGTACCGAAGCGATAAGCCACCGCATCCGCACGGCAGGCATCAAACGGAAGATTACGCCCGACCAAGTACGGGCAATCCGTATCGTGCTTTCAGGCACGCACGAAGACATGGCGAGAGTGCAGGACGACGGCAGGCTTGACGAAGTGCGGAAAGAAATCAAGTCGGAGAAGCTGGAAGCCGCCAAGACCGAGGCGAAAGCGGCATTCGTGGCAAAGGTCGGTTCTCTTTTGGGCAGCGGAAAACTAAAAGAATTGGAAGCTGACAACCGCACCCTGCAAAGCGAGATTACCGTCCGTGACGAGAGCATCGGGTTGTTGCAACAGCAGATGGAGCGGCAGCAGGAGGAACACCACCGCCAGCTTATGGAACTGCAAGCCCAGCACCGCAGGGAAATGGCGGACAAGGAAACGGAACACCAAAAAGAAGTGTCATTCCTGAAATCCATTATCCAGAAAGCCAAGAAATGGTTTCCGCTGTTCCAAGAGTTGGTGTACATGGAGAAGTTTTGCCTGAAAGTCGGCTTCAACGAAAGGCAGACCGCCACGCTCATCAGCGGCAAGCCGGTGTTCTACGAAGGCGAACTCTATTCGGAGGAACACAGGCGGAAGTTCACGACAGAAAGGGCAGGCTTCCAAGTGGTGAAAGACCCAACAGACAAAGCTAAACTTGCGCTTGCTATCAACGGGCAAGTGATTGGCGAATGGTTCAAGGAGCAGTTCGACAAGCTGTTCTCATCCATTAGGAAAACGGTTACACCACTTAGAAAAGGAAAAGGCTTGGGATTATAGACAATGCCAATGTGAAGGTAGCAAGTTTGTGTTTTGGGCATACCAAAACGCTTGCTACCCTCCGCAGGTCAATTTATCCACGTTATGAGCATCTGTTTCTTCCTCTGACCAGTTCTATGGACTCCTTGCCTGTCAGATGCTCAACCATGATTTCCACCATCAGCAAATGATTGAAACCTTTGGCTATTTCAGCTTCCATGCCGACCTCACCATGCGAATACTTGTCTGCCAATAGCCGAAAGGCAAGCTGTTTTTCTCCCTCATCCGCCAGAATACGTGCTTTGCCGAAAGCTATCACGCTTCGGAAGTAAGTGGTAAATTCAGCAGGCTTGACATCATCTTGCTCCACCACGCAGAACGAGACCTTATTGTTTCGCAAGATGGCATCCACTTTATGCCCTTTCACGGCACTGTGGAAGTATATCTTGCCATCTGCATATACATAACTGACGGGGACGGCATACGGATAGCCGTTGTCCCCATGGAGAGCCAACGTTCCGTTCGTCATCTTTTCGAGGATAGTGATGCTTTCCTCAGTTGGCAACAATTGCCGCTTACGGCGCATTTCTCTAAACATATCGCTTTGTCGTTTTAACCTTAATTCCGCAAC
>ENA-ORUB01001359-ORUB01001359.1-human-gut-metagenome-genome-assembly--contig:-NODE-1359-length-26929-cov-23.584543_pt1 | contig 26929 bp, 21 predicted proteins | sample MGYA00241918_ERZ509200 | MGnify/ENA primary metagenome ERZ509200 (study PRJEB26280, sample SAMEA2338853) | human gut metagenome | biome: human gut; feature: human-associated habitat; material: faeces... | reverse complement strand
TTCAACATCTCAACGAAGAACAAAACCGAAAGTGCGCAGGAATTCGGACGTTATCAGTGGACAATTTTGTATATTTTGATATGGCGATGCAGGTTGTATGAAATCAAGAAATCGACGTCTTGCACAGCCGGATTGAATATAGTGGATGGCATTGCGATACGTACAGGTTTCACTTTTGGTCGGAGCAGTATCCATGTACAAAGGCGATTTATCAATCGCACGAGGAGCTGACTGAAATGGCAGCGTTCGACAGGCCGGAATATGACCGTTATGTACGTCTTGCGGAAATGATGATTTCATTTCTAAGAGATCATGGATACAACTACGACGCCAATCTCGATCAAGACATCCTTGACCATGATGGACCGGGAGTGCCAGTCGAAAATGGCGTTGACGCCATCATCGAGTTCAACCTCACTCCTCCGAAGGATATGATCACCTTGTTTGGACAAGTTCATGATGAAAATCCTTGGTGCGACGAGGAATACGAACAATTTCGCGATTACCTGCGAGAACGCGAAGATGAGCACCAATCGGGTAAATTGATTCCGCCATCCGCAGATTAGAACGCCGACCCACACACACAAGTAATAATCGTTTGCACTGTTCATCGTAGCGGGCGCGGAACTCATTCTCACTTCCCGCAGTGACACCGTATGCCAGATAAAAAACCGGGAACGGACGCGACGTTTGAATTACGACGAACCCGACTCCCGGCATCGCGACTGATTCTCAAAAGATGTGTGCTTGACTCACATGGATGGTACTGAGAACCATTCGCTTGCGATCTGCTTCCGCACACATGCTGGCGCGATGTAAATACAACGCAGGCACACGGCAGATACAAATCAAGTCTGTGCAAAACTTCCAGCCAGCAAAGAAGCCGAACGGAAAGCCACAGGCCACTCTAGTCGTATGGTCGAATATTCACAAATTAACTGACCAAACCGACATATGTCATGTGAAGTGAGCGATAAATCAAAAAACGGCAGTTCAAAAGCGGACCATCTCAATACACGTATCCCATATGGGATACGACCGGTAGTGAAGGTCCGGTCGTACACGCTTATCGTATTTCAATCCACGCATCCCGTATGGGATGCGACTTCCCCTTTTTCTGGTTGCCCTACGGCAGCATCATTTCAATCCACGCATCCCGTATGGGATGAGACAACTGCTTAACCTGTTTTGCTTCAATTTTTCTTAAGCAATTTCTGCACTATTTTTCCGCAGCATAGGCTGCTGGTTTCCAGCGGAAACTGCACCATATGACCGCCCAGACGAAAACAGGCACCAGCCCGCCGTGCCTGTATATTCCCGAGACGCAGCCCAAAAACAAATCCGCCGGCTGCAGCCGGCGGCGCTCGGGAAGGAAAGGACGATGGCGATACCGATGCCAAACCGCAAGATATCAGGAGACTGGACCGTCAGGGAGTGTCCAGGTCGGAGATCGCAAGGAGGCCGGACGTGGACCGCGCCACTGTCGCGAAATACGCCGATATGGACGACATGACGCCGAAACCGCCCATGGACAGGCGCCAGGGCTCCAAGATCGACCCGTACGCGGCGTTGGTCGACGGATGGCTCGAGGCCGACCGCAGGCCGCCACGCAAGCAGCGCCACACCGCCAAACGCGTGCACGACAGGCTCCGCGCGGAGACCGAGTACGACGGCGAGTACACGACGACGCCGGGGTACGTGAGACGCTGGCGCGAGGCGAACCGGAGAGGTTCCGACGGATACGGCGAGCTCGTCTGGGCGCCCGGCGTCGCGCAGATCGATTTCGGCGTGGCGAAGGCCCGCATCGCCGGCGAGCTCGTGGACGACCACTGCCTGGTCGTCACGTTCCCCCATTCGAACATGCGGTACGTGACGAGCCTGCCCGGGGAGAACGCGGAATGCCTGTGCCACGGGCTGGTCGAGGTGTTCGAGCACATCGGCGGAGTCCCGCCAGTGATCGTCATGGACAACGCCACCGGCGCGGGACGCAGGAACGCGAGGGGCGAGGTGACGCCCGCCGCGGTGCTCGACGTGTTCGACATCAAAAAATCGCTGTCACACAAGGGCAACCCCTACGACAACGCCGTGGTCGAATCGACGAACAGGCCGCTGAAGAAGGAGCTCGTGTACCGGAACCACTACACCACGATCGAGCAGCTGAGGCATGACCTCAACGACTACGTGTGGTGGTCCGACAACCAGCGGCTCCACTCCACCCTCGGATACCGGAGCCCGAAGGAATTCACCGAACAGGGACTCGTCCTCTAAGAAACCGTCCAACACGCTGTTGCCAATCCACTCGTGCTCTACGAGCCCGTCGGCACCGGCAAGACGCATCTCGCGGTCGCGTTGGGCAGGCTCGCGTACATGCGCGCGATACCTGTCAGGTTCTTCACCGCGACCGGGCTGCTTATGATGCTGCGCCGCGCGAAACGGGAAGACCGGCTCGACACGGAGCTCCGGCAGATCGCCAGGGCGAGGCTCCTGATCATCGACGAGTTCGGCTACATGCCGATCGACAAGGAGGGCTCCAGGTTCCTGTTCCAGGTCATATCGGATTCCTACGAGACCCGGAGCATGGCCCATATCATGAACATCGAGTTCTCCGGCTGGGGGCGCGTGCTCGGCGACAAGAACATGGCCGCCGCGTTGATCGACCGCACCGTGCACCACGGAAGGCTCGTCAGATTCGAGGGAGGCTCCTACCGTAGCGAGCACGCCCTCATGACCAGATAGCTAGGAAGAAAAGGGTGGCGGATTCCGACGTCGCAGTTTCTGTTGGAGACCAGCTGCCTATGCTGCTGAAAAATAGTGCCTATACTGTGGATGCCAACTTGCAGAAACACACCAGAGCGCCGCCGCGCACCCGCTCCGGTCGATTTCAATCCATGCTCTCCGTAAGGAGAGCGACCCCTCTACTGGTAAGGAGACTGATTATGGTCGATATTTCAATCCACGCTCTCCGTAAGGAAAGCGACCCGACCGCGAGGTAGTCGGATGATTGCATGGCGATATTTCAATCCACGCTCTCCGTAAGGAGAGCGACCACCGCGCCATGCAGTATTTCAGTACTACCCCGTTATTTCAATCCACACTCTCCGTAAGGAGAGCGACATAGCGAGGCCGTCAGATACGAGCTTCCCAAACTCATTTCAATCCACGCTCTCCGTAAGAAGAGCGACACTCCAAAAACCACTGCATACACTGTTACACCTAATTTCAATCCACGCTCTCCGTAAGGAGAGCGACATGGAAACCCCGCGCAATTCCGATAATTACGATATTTCAATCCACGCTCTCCGTAAGGAGAGCGACTCGAGCCGACCGGGTATGCGCCTTGAGCTGTGAATTTCAATCCACGCTCTCCGTAAGGAGAGCGACCGGCACCACCGGCAAGCTCGGTGAGATCACCATCAAATTTCAATCCACGCTCTCCGTAAGGAGAGCGACTTGAGCGGATCACGCCAGCTCGGGATGATGTAGCCATTTCAATCCACGCTCTCCGTAAGGAGAGCGACAACAGCAGAGTTCGTCTGTTGCTCAAACCTCGATATTTCAATCCACGCTCTCCGTAAGGAGAGCGACTCATGTCGTTGATCTCGGCCCGGTGGGTGTCGATATTTCAATCCACGCTCTCCGTAAGGAGAGCGACTCCGATTTTTGACGAAACGTATCGGGCGAAACTATTTCAATCCACGCTCTCCGTAAGGAGAGCGACAAACCTTTTGCGAAAAAATTTCGATGGAACGCGATTTCAATCCACGCTCTCCGTAAGGAGAGCGACTCTGCAATTGGCCGGCGAAGTTCGCCATGCCGACATTTCAATCCACGCTCTCCGTAAGGAGAGCGACACCGGAGAGCGTCGGCAAATGGCGAAACTATTATTATTTCAATCCACGCTCTCCGTAAGGAGAGTGACAATATCAGAGGCGCATGCCAAGCGCAACTCAGATATTTCAATCCACGCTCTCCGTAAGGAGAGCGACCTCTAGTGTCCTAAGTTATAGGCGAGACTTGTGATTTCAATCCACGCTCTCCGTAAGGAGAGCGACGATTCTCTATGGTGATACTCATGATTCGTCCTTAATTTCAATCCACGCTCTCCGTAAGGAGAGCGACATATCCTGCGTGACCAGCTCGTCACGCTGCGGCAGATTTCAATCCACGCTCTCCGTAAGGAGAGCGACTGCCCGTGACGCGAATCGCGTAGCCGGTCAAACCATTTCAATCCACGCTCTCCGTAAGGAGAGCGACCGTATCCTCCCTGATCGTCCGCGGCCAGGTCGGAATTTCAATCCACGTTCTCCGTAAGGAGAGCGACGGCCACCGTCATTCGGATATGCGGCAGGCTTGGAATTTCAATCCACGCTCTCCGTAAGGAGAGCGACCATTGAGAGCGTGGAGTCGCGGGAAACTCACGATATTTCAATCCACGCTCTCCGTAAGGAGAGCGACCTGGCGTCCATTGACGATGGAACAGTCCGAAGCGATTTCAATCCACGCTCTCCGTAAGGAGAGCGACTTCGGGTTCCGGGGGAGTGTGGCCGGGAAGCACATTTCAATCCACGCTCTCCGTAAGGAGAGCGACCGGGTTCAGCTGCGCCTTGGTCAGGTCGGCGCTATTTCAATCCACGCTCTCCGTAAGGAGAGCGACGTTTCGGGAAATGCAGCCGCACATGACGCAATAAGCAATTTCAATCCACGCTCTCCGTAAGGAGAGCGACATTCACGCCGACGCTGGACTTGGCCGTGTCGATATTTCAATCCACGCTCTCCGTAAGGAGAGCGACTCATGACGGCCATTCCACGGTCGGGGGTTCGATATTTCAATCCACGCTCTCCGTAAGGAGAGCGACGCCTGAACATCCAGAAGGCCACGCCCGCAACATGATTTCAATCCACGCTCTCCGTAAGGAGAGCGACCGCCTCTGGAACCACCACGCCAGCCACCATCAAAGATTTCAATCCACGCTCTCCGTAAGGAGAGCGACCGGCAGTCCGTATTTTGCCATCGTACAGTTCGTATTTCAATCCACGCTCTCCGTAAGGAGAGCGACGCATGCCGACTGGCAGGGAATGGCTCCGTTCTGATTTCAATCCACGCTCTCCGTAAGGAGAGCGACCGGCAGTCCGTATTTTGCCATCGTACAGTTCGTATTTCAATCCACGCTCTCCGTAAGGAGAGCGACGCATGCCGACTGGCAGGGAATGGCTCCGTTCTGATTTCAATCCACGCTCTCCGTAAGGAGAGCGACTGGTCTTGTGGTCGGCGCTTTCGTCGGTGACGGTATTTCAATCCACGCTCTCCGTAAGGAGAGCGACTCGCCCTGGAGCTTGCCGCGGGCGGCGACGGAACCATTTCAATCCACGCTCTCCGTAAGGAGAGCGACCAGGCCGCCGACCATGTCGGACACCAACTGCATATTTCAATCCACGCTCTCCGTAAGGAGAGCGACGCATGCCGACTGGCAGGGAATGGCTCCGTTCTGATTTCAATCCACGCTCTCCGTAAGGAGAGCGACTTGACAACGACGGTATCCTGCGCTGCGGTCTTGACATTTCAATCCACGCTCTCCGTAAGGAGAGCGACATACAGGCACGGGAAAGCGCCATAACCGCGTACGAATTTCAATCCACGCTCTCCCGTAAGGAGAGCGACCCCGCGTTCTATTGGAACGCCAAAAGTCAAGAGATTTCAATCCACGCTCTCCGTAAGGAGAGCGACTTCGCATGTGCTGGGATTCTTCCTCTTCATCCATATTTCAATCCACGCTCTCCGTAAGGAGAGCGACTCGCTTGATGCTTATGGCGTGGCTCAGGCTTGATATTTCAATCCACGCTCTCCGTAAGGAGAGCGACTCTTACTTCTTATCTTTACCGGTAGGAATACCGGTACGATTTCAATCCACGCTCTCCGTAAGGAGAGCGACGCTGGTGCTGCGGGAGAATCTGCATCGTCCAGGTATTTCAATCCACGCTCTCCGTAAGGAGAGCGACGCGTCATCTCGCTCTGGCTCCGCTGGTGCTCCGAATTTCAATCCACGCTCTCCGTAAGGAGAGCGACAAGGCCATCCGATCACGAATGGCCTTATGGTTATTTCAATCCACGCTCTCCGTAAGGAGAGCGACCGTGAAGGACCATCCGATGCGTTGGCTCTTGCTATTTCAATCCACGCTCTCCGTAAGGAGAGCGACGATCTTGTTGGCGGCGGTAGTGGACGTGATGTTATTTCAATCCACGCTCTCCGTAAGGAGAGCGACAGGCGTGCCGTCGGGCGATGGAGAGCGAGACGTGATTTCAATCCACGCTCTCCGTAAGGAGAGCGACCGTCCGGTCGCCGGGTCGGTTCCCATGTCCTTGCGATTTCAATCCACGCTCTCCGTAAGGAGAGCGACCTGAACGAATCATCAATTATATTAATGCAGCATATTTCAATCCACGCTCTCCGTAAGGAGAGCGACACAACATCCTTCTGCAAGGCCATATCCCCTATGAATTTCAATCCACGCTCTCCGTAAGGAGAGCGACCTTTTGTTTCGCGGATGAGTGTTTCGAGTCGATATATTTCAATCCACGCTCTCCGTAAGGAGAGCGACGCGGAGTTCCCAACAATTGCCGATAAACCCTACAATTTCAATCCACGCTCTCCGTAAGGAGAGCGACTAAAGCTTCTGACTGTCCGTTAACGCCATTTCAGATTTCAATCCACGCTCTCCGTAAGGAGAGCGACGGAGTTCGTGGTTTCCAGCATTTCATCCCACTGATTTCAATCCACGCTCTCCGTAAGGAGAGCGACGCATTCGTGACAGCATCATGCAATACAATTACAATTTCAATCCACGCTCTCCGTAAGGAGAGCGACAACGATGGTATCGGTGGAGCCTTCGCCAGTCCAATTTCAATCCACGCTCTCCGTAAGGAGAGCGACTTATCCGGAAAGATTTCGTCGAAAATAATAAGATATTTCAATCCACGCTCTCCGTAAGGAGAGCGACCAGGACGGGGCACACAACGTCAAACAAGCAAAGGAATTTCAATCCACGCTCTCCGTAAGGAGAGCGACTCAAATGGATGGTGCGATTGTTCGACTTGTCGTAATTTCAATCCACGCTCTCCGTAAGGAGAGCGACTGACCATGCCGACTCCCGCGGAAACGACGCCTTATTTCAATCCACGCTCTCCGTAAGGAGAGCGACTCTATTGAGTTTATTTGTTGACATATGTAATGGTATATTTCAATCCACGCTCTCCGTAAGGAGAGCGACCCCGTCGAACAACCAACCACAAAATAACAAAGGAATTTCAATCCACGCTCTCCGTAAGGAGAGCGACTGATGCGGTACGGCACGTTCGCTTTATCGATATTATTTCAATCCACGCTCTCCGTAAGGAGAGCGACGTGGCGCGAACAATCCGTTTGCTTTCCATGATGATTTCAATCCACGCTCTCCGTAAGGAGAGCGACCGACACTTTGATAGCGCCAATTCCTAGCGACGGCATTTCAATCCACGCTCTCCGTAAGGAGAGCGACGGACCTCATCGCAGACTCGGAAGCATGGCTCGCAATTTCAATCCACGCTCTCCGTAAGGAGAGCGACGACCAACAACCAGGCTTCCAACGCGTGACCGTAATTTCAATCCACGCTCTCCGTAAGGAGAGCGACGTGTCGCCCTTGGGGCCTTTGACATTGCCGAGCAATTTCAATCCACGCTCTCCGTAAGGAGAGCGACCGTCGCGTGGTGTGATGCGTGGCTCGTCGTTGTGATTTCAATCCACGCTCTCCGTAAGGAGAGCGACGGCAGTTCTCCCGTAAAAGATTCGATATGTCAAAATTTCAATCCACGCTCTCCGTAAGGAGAGCGACCGGACGACGATCCGCGCCATAGCGCGGAGTGAAGATATTTCAATCCACGCTCTCCGTAAGGAGAGCGACTAGTGCAGCGGGAGGTTCGGGCAGAGTCGGGTGATATTTCAATCCACGCTCTCCGTAAGGAGAGCGACCCGCCACAAAAACAGGAAGGACAACACAATGATCCAATTTCAATCCACGCTCTCCGTAAGGAGAGCGACTCCATGCGCCTTAATCCACTTGACGGCAATCTCCTATTTCAATCCACGCTCTCCGTAAGGAGAGCGACCTACGAACTGCCCGGCCGTATCAGCGACGTGAAATTTCAATCCACGCTCTCCGTAAGGAGAGCGACGCGCTGGCGTCGAGGCATGCCTGGGTGCATGGGAATTTCAATCCACGCTCTCCGTAAGGAGAGCGACTCGTTGACGGACTTCCAGCCGTCGCCCCAGTCCAGGAAATTTCAATCCACGCTCTCCGTAAGGAGAGCGACTTTTCTGGTTGGCTCCGTCGCGGCCGCCGAAGCTATTTCAATCCACGCTCTCCGTAAGGAGAGCGACGGGATACACCCCCGTGTTCAGCGAGACCATCCATTTCAATCCACGCTCTCCGTAAGGAGAGCGACTGAGGCGTTCAGCCTGGACGACGAGACCGGCAAATTTCAATCCACGCTCTCCGTAAGGAGAGCGACGTTCCCGTACACCGCCGCGCTTGGAAACGTGTACGAATTTCAATCCACGCTCTCCGTAAGGAGAGCGACCCACCACGTTGGCGGTAGACGCTACGCCGGTCCAATTTCAATCCACGCTCTCCGTAAGGAGAGCGACCAGTCCCAAATCGACATGCAGGTTAACTTCATCGATATTTCAATCCACGCTCTCCGTAAGGAGAGCGACCTTGCCGTTCGTGTTTTGGGCGAAAATCTGCATATTTCAATCCACGCTCTCCGTAAGGAGAGCGACCCAAGTCCGGCGCGGTGCGGATCAGGTCATCACCATTTCAATCCACGCTCTCCGTAAGGAGAGCGACACCGTCTTTCGGCATGACGCAGGAATTCACGATATTTCAATCCACGCTCTCCGTAAGGAGAGCGACTTCCCAGCATTTCGCCAAGACCCGACAGCTTGGCATTTCAATCCACGCTCTCCGTAAGGAGAGCGACATGCGAACATGATCTTGTCCAACAGCGGTTTAATATTTCAATCCACGCTCTCCGTAAGGAGAGCGACTGGAAGCTGCCGGCGTACGGCATGGCCACAGACAATTTCAATCCACGCTCTCCGTAAGGAGAGCGACTCTCCATACTATCCATGATACCATAAGGTATGGATATTTCAATCCACGCTCTCCGTAAGGAGAGCGACCCTTCGACCCGCGATCAAGGGAGCCGATCAGCAAATTTCAATCCACGCTCTCCGTAAGGAGAGCGACCTCGAAGGCCCGCTATATCGTCCGCGCCGACAAATTTCAATCCACGCTCTCCGTAAGGAGAGCGACGGTCAACCTCAGCCGCGTTATAGCAGGATGTGAATTTCAATCCACGCTCTCCGTAAGGAGAGCGACCTCACACGGGGTCGCCCGCATCAGAACGGAACTTATTTCAATCCACGCTCTCCGTAAGGAGAGCGACTGTTGCAAATTGCCCACATTCTTAACTTCGTCTGGATTTCAATCCACGCTCTCCGTAAGGAGAGCGACCTCAGCAAGCACGACGATATCGATTACTACCGTATTTCAATCCACGCTCTCCGTAAGGAGAGCGACGTCTCAGCAAGCACGACGATATCGATTACTACCGTATTTCAATCCACGCTCTCCGTAAGGAGAGCGACCTCAAACTCCTGATAACCTACATCCTCGCGTAAGATTTCAATCCACGCTCTCCGTAAGGAGAGCGACACAACCGTATCGCGTGCAGTCCAGACGCCTACGAATTTCAATCCACGCTCTCCGTAAGGAGAGCGACCGTGCAGCTGGACATTTTTGTCCACTTTCTGAGACGCAAGCCAGCTGCTTGGCTTTAAGCATATCAAACAACACCACCGGTACGACGAACAACATGCCTAAAACGAGCAGCTGTCTTTCTGTCTCATTTTAATGTCCACTATTTAGTTTTCAAACGCCCACGAAAATCACAATTCGGATTTCGACAGTTTTTCAGGTGCGAAAGGCACCCCTCATCATGAGCGCTTCCACTTCGCACAAACACCATTTCAAGACCGGCCACCTTGCCGAAACCACAATACCGCCGGCTAGAGAACACGCTCCAGATGCCGGACGTCACACGTCACACTCAAACACTCAACCCGGCATACCCCACACCATATCGTTATGACACCATGCCATTTTACCCTGTGCTATATCATCATCACATCATTAACCGGCAAACTCCGTTCACGCCCATAACGCTCAATCCTATCCGCATATCGAGAGCCAAGTTTATAAAAGCGCAGACTGTCCTCATCAATATTGGCAATCTTCAACAAATCGTGTACCAACACCAGATAATCGGAAGGACTCACCGAGCATTCGAAAACACTGTTCTGTACACGCTGTCCGTATTTCATGCATGTCTTCGCCACCAAACGAAGACGACGCTTCCCCTCAGGGGTTTCCGTACTCACATCGTACACAACCACAACCATCATGGTTTTTCACCTCCAATAACACATCACCACGAATCATCGCATACCGCCACACACAGCTACGCACCTTTTACTTCCACATAAATGGCGGGTAATCATCAAGATCACCCCGCAACGATCGAGCTAGCAGCAGCGCTTGCACATACGGAACCAATCCCCACGAAATTTTTTCTTGCAGGAACGGATGAAGAATCTGATCACTCTTCTTTTTCTGCCACGCCGTAAGCACTTTCTTCCGCCCGAAATCAGACAGCAGCACCCCGCCATTCTCCCGTATTTCAAAATCCCCCGGCTTAACAGCGCCTGTATTAACCAATGTCAGAACGAAGCGGTCAGCCAACACCGGGCGAAACTCTTCAACCAGATCCAATGCCAGAGAGGCTCTCCCCGGCCGATCCGTATGCATAAAACCAACATACGGATCCAACCCCACACCTTGCAAAGCCGCAATGCAATCATTCGTCAATATGGAGTAGCAAAAAGACAATAATGCATTCAGCCTGTCCAGCGGAGGTCTCCTCGACCTACTGGTGAAAAAGAAATCATCTTTATTCTTCAGAACCAAATCGTCAAAAGCGTAGAAATAATCTTTGGCAGCAAGCCCTTCGACACCCCTCAACTCATCAATCGTCAAGCTTTTTCGAGCTTTTGACAATGCCGCCGACAATTTGCCGCTCTGCTCGGCAAGTCGGTCGATGTTCACCCGCAAAGCATGATCACGTTTCGTGCGTTCGAGCACCCATTTCGCATTGTAAAGCTTGCCAACAATGAAAGATTTCGCATAACGCAAAGATTTTTGTTCGTCATCCGCGACTCGAAATTGTTCACGGCGAAGTAGCACATTACGATTCTCCTCCCCTAACACGGAACAGTAATAATGACCTCTCGGTGAATAGAATGCCATAGAAACGCCCAGTTTGCCGCAGCGCCCCATAAGAGCAGGCGAAGCACCCTTATACGAGAAACACATGATTCCTTCAATTGACCGTAATGGCACTTTCGCCAAGGTTTGGTCATTCTGATAAATCACAACATTATCGTTCTCCAAGGCAAGATAGGCATCTTCTGTCATCACAAACAACGTGTTTAACAGCTGCTTCATCACTCCCCGCTTTCCTTGAGCCGTTCTTCGATATATGCTTTTGCCGATTTCATCTTCCGTAATTCAGGCAGGCACAAATCCCGTAGAGAACATGCCGAACACGATCTGGTCTGTTTCACTTTGGGAGTCCATCCACGGGAGAAAAGATCATGCATTTGCAAGAAGTCAGCTTCGACCATGTTGCGAAGATCTTCGTCAAATTTTACCCGCTCACGACGTTTTGTCTGCTGATAGAACAAAGCACCTTCAGGAATATCACACGCGAGCATTTCTTCCAAGCACATCGCTTCCGCGCATAGCTGTAAACGATCAGCATCAATCGTTTTGGATTTGCCGTGTTTGTATTCAATCGGATATGGCAACCACAATTCATCTCTTCCGTGAAGCGGAACACCATCATTAGACTTATGGAATTCCACAACATCACAGGCTCCAGTTATGCCGAGCGCTCGCGAATAAACTCTCAAATCCCGCATGATCAGCATATCGCCGCGAGATTCAGAAGCCGCATAATCGTGGGCGCGTTCATGTTCCAGATGCCCCGCTGTGGTCAGATAATTTTCTGACCACAGCTGCTCGATATGAATAAGCGCCCATTGACGCTTGCAGAATGAGAAATGCTGAATACCCGAAAGGGCCAGCCAATCTTCTTCTGAATAACCATCTGGCCCTTTCATATAAGCACCTCTCATCTAGGCTTGGACGTTGTAATCAGCGGCCTTCGATTACTTCGTAGCGAAGGCCTGGAATGGAAGCGTCATCTACATTCACGGTTCCATCCGCGTCAACGGAAACGGAACGATGAACTTTGGCCGAAGAATACTGCCCCCCCTTGCAGTTATGTGCAAACCAGACGACATCCAGCACTTCCATCGATCCCGACGGACGTGCCGAACTCTCATCATTCTCGAAAAGCGTGACCAGAGCTTCCTTGATTTTCTCTGCATCTTCTGCGCTGAAACCTGTTCTTTCCGCCAGCTGGGGGCTAATGCTTCCATAAGTTACATATACGGCGCGTCCAGAGACGCGATACTTCATGCCCATGGTGTCGGATGATTTTTTACCGGAATCCGTAGTCTCGCTGTTGACCGATTTAGTGATTTGCACATCGTCAATTGCAATGGGATTAATGGAGAATGCCGGCTGAATCGAGACCGGTCCGCGTACGCCAATCGAAACCTCATCGGTATCCTTGGCCTTCTTAAAGGCGAAAACCTGACCAAAGGACCGCACATCAAGCCAACGCTCGCACACCTTACCGAAGACTACATTCTTCTGCTTCTGCTCATCCTTCGGCAAGGTCTTCAGATATGTATTGAACCTGTCCGACAGCGATTTGGCACCATCATCGGAACGATCATCAGACTGTACAAAGACTGATTCTCCTGCATCCTGCAGACGGTTGCGGATCTTCCTCTTCAAGGCGACGTCGGAAACCTCACCCAGCCCTTCTGACGTCGTTCTCGGGCGATTACCATTCAACGGATCACCATTGGGATTTGCGTTATTCACCTCAAAGGCAATCGCAAAATCAATCTTATTTTCCAAAGCTGCCATAATCACATACTCCTTACTTATAGGCGATGAATCGACTCTGATAATTACAAAAGTCAGTTGTTGCTATTATTCTTTTGAGAAATCTCTTGCGCTTTACGCCTAGATGCTCTCCGCTGACATGAATATCCCAGAAGAAACATTGGCGAAAGCGCCTTATTATCTTCAAAATCACCTTCCTTAAACAAAGCCATAACATCATCGACCTCATTACGGAACCAGGAACCACCGTTTGCCGATTTAAGGTATGGCGTAAGCTGCTTCCACAATGTGCCCCACGTCGTATAGGGCTTCGCCGTGAAATTGCTCATCAATTTGATTGCATTGGTTGGACGGTCCTTGACTCCCTGCTTACGCAAGACGCTTTCCTCGAAATTGTCGGCAAGCGCCAACAACCTTCCATACAGGTAATCACGATCATCTCGATTCGGTTCAAGATACATGGTTATTACATCCTCCTGTCTATGCTGTTTTCTTGTTTCATCGATATAGTGTTTTTTCCATAGGCTGCAAGCGATTTCAAAATCACGACGCCAGACCCTGATATTGTCGTATCCCATAGGCCTGGTGACCTTATGGCATGCGGCATTCAAAATCGACATGGGAAATTGCGCTCCGCCAAACATACATTCAATAAGCCGTTCCTTCACATCTTTCGCGAAGCGTTTATAGCTCTTGCTGCTCCTATCAGACGTGTCACAAGCACAGTTGATAATGTCAGTGAACGATGGGGCCCCTTCATACTGAACGACATTAACCCGCTCAGCTCCCTCCACGATGCTTTTTTTGAAAGATGTAAGAGGCCAAGCTGCATCGACATGCCATTGCAGTATGCGCTTAATGTATTCGTCCTTCTGAAGCTCGCAGTAGAACGTTACGCCTAAACGCCCCGTTGTAGCAGCATCCAAGATGACGACAACCATCGGATCATTGTGCTTCTTCAGATCCTCCGCACCCTCATATCCTCTCAGAACCCTTGAGAAAATTTTTGCATACTGAACATTTGTCGCATTTAGCGCATCGCTGATGTCGTCATGAAGCGCTTTGGATTCGTCAGCTATTGACGAGAAGGAATCATCAAAATCAAAAGATCCTGACTGCGGATTCAATACGGGCTTTTCCTCAGGTCTTTTTATTGCCCAGACAACGATAGCCTGATTGCCTGTCAATGTTCCATGATTATTCACCAACCACCGCAAAGTGGAGTTGATTTTCTGAGAGGACGCACTATCAACCAGCAAAGCTTGTTCCTTACTGGAAAAACGTCCACGAAAAGTAAAATTCGTAGAATCATTAGCAGACAATAGCTTGGCATTGGCATCGGAGCTAACTACCTTTTTAGGGAAATTAGTGGTTGGCGTATAAAGATCCTCGCCAAAAACATCCTTCCCCAGCCTGTGTTGAGAACGCTGCAGATACGCAATCCAACGATTCCGAATATCAACGTCATTCGATAAATCAGAATCTTCGAGTCCGATTTGAACCTCGAAACAAACACCGGCTTTATCGTCCTTATCCGTTAGCTCCACGCCATAATGCGCAGCAGCCTCGCTGATGCTATGCTCCGACACACACTTGAAAACAGCTTCAAGCTTGGCGTCATCACCTTTCCATTTTGCAAGCTGCTGCAAGTACATGCTCGTCTTCTCAGGACTGCGCCCACTATCGACGTACTGTAACTGATCAAACAGCGGATGCGGTACTGGCTTAATGGTCCTTCCCATCGATTCCTCTGTACAAGGAATGATGATGGTGCTCTTTCTCTTGGCAACACCTCTGATACAACCATTCGCGTCCACAAGCACTGTCAGCGAAACCGGAAGAGTCGTATGCCCGTACGGAATCAGCGCCCTCTTCGCAGCGTCAGCGTCACCATCTTTCTCTGCACTATGAGGAGTCTGACCAGACGCCCCCTGTATCATTTCGTAGGTAGTAAGCAAATTACCAAACAAACTCATCGTTCACTCCTCCTCTACTGATGTAACGTTCTTGCCTAAGTTGAATTCTTTAACGTTCAAACCATGCCTAACGATGTGCCGATCGAGAAGCGGCGAATCCGGTGATTCGAATCTGATAACGCCATCCTTCATAATCGGCATCCAGAAGCGCGAAATCAGATTATGGTCAGGATTCTCATCCGGGTACGAGAATCCATGAAACATATATCCCATGTTCCATTCTCCATAAGAGTCGTAGAACCCTTCTCCCCCTCCGAATTCACACGGTTCGACATAAGCTTGGCATTCCCTAGCACCCAGAAAAATATCGCGACGGCCTCCTTGACGCACGGACCTCATCGCAATGTTGTGATGTTTGTTTTCATCACGATCATCAGCAAGTTCCTCCCTCAGGTCGTTCCATTCAAAATGCGCAAGAACTTGATACCTCACATCCTTTAAATATGTGTAGTATGAAAGATCATTTTTAACATTTTTTTTCTTGGGCTGGTACACAATAGTGCGAACACCTCTGCTCTCCGTCTGAATCTTATTCATGACTCGCACAGCATCAATGACCCACTTAAACGTGGGCTTCCAATAGATGCTCTCCGTAATCCCCTTCAATGCTTGATACGTTGGCACCTGATACGAGTACTTCTCTCCACCAACACGCGTGGCGACTTCCGAGAACAATGCGTATCTACCCCAAACTTCATATTCGATTGAATTCCGATGCCGTTCCATATAACTCCTTTGTAAACGGTCTTCCAAAGCTATTGGTTAATAGCGTACCACAAAAAATTTCTTATGCCATATATAGAATCTAATAGGCGTTTCGCGGCATACGCTTTATCGACTATCCTTGTGCCTGTGGGACTCCCACTACCATCGCGCCAAGAGCGATGTGGATTGAAAATATATTTGGCATATGTGTTGCCTTCCCAACTACAGCTCTCTCGCATACTCCTTGGAGCTTGCGAGAGAGCACTCATCCTTCCTACATCAGCAGGAGAGGCATCTCCGCCTCCCGTACTACGCCGTACTTGTCGTTGTAGTATTCCTCATTCAGCAAGAAAACTCCAAAATCCTCATTTGCTAACGAAATTGCATGCTTCCTAGCCAAATCACGATAGTCATCATCGAACAGAGAAACCGTATATTCCTGCAACCGCCTTAGCACTGAGATTTTCTCGGACAATTCTCCCCTGTGGAGCATATCAAGTAACTCAGTCGCCTGACCATACGGGACCACAACATTGTGCGTGACATCCGGAATTACATGGAAGTTATCGCTAACCGTCTGAAAAGCCTGAGCAAAGCACAAACCGTACTTTCCTCCCGTAGTATTCGTGAATTGAGATCGATCACATTCGTTGAAGGATAACAGATCATAAGCAGTCGTCGCTCCCTCCGCCCTTCCCCGAATTGGGCAATCCGTATAGCCTCCTTTACCATTACCGTCCTTCTTACGGAGAAGCATGTCATAGTACTGTTCCAGAATATTCGAAGACAGCAAATCCTTTCCTGGGTAGTTCTCCATAATCTGTAAAGTGAGCTGCTTACCCATTGCGATATCCGGCAGATACCTTTCCATGCTGTCTTCATCTTTCAATGGATAGACATACACATTCTTTGGTTCTACCGATTCACCATTCCTATTGCAACGCCCAGCGGCCTGCATAATACTGTCCAGACCAGCCATCGCCCTGACCACGCAAGCAAACGAAATGTCAACACCTGCCTCAATAAGCTGTGTGCTCACACAAATCACAGGTTTCGGATTGCCTGGATCAAGCAGCGCACCGATTCTGTTCAGACAATCCGTTCTATGCCTTCCACACATGGCAGTACTGAGATGAATCAGCTCAAACTCATGATTCACATCAAGTCGTTCCAAGCATTGGAAAATCTCACGCGCTTCCTTTTTCAGGTTGACGATTGCTAAGCAATTGCCGTTCTTCCGCGCCTGCTGATAAATAATCTGCCCTAGTTCATCGCAGCTTTTATTTTCAGCTGAAGCAACAATTCTTGTACGTCGAAGCTTGTCTTCATAGCTTTCCGTTTCAGCAATAAGATCAGGCTTTTCCGAAAGAAGCAGATTCTCTCGTTTGGTTTTTTCAAGTAACGGCTGCGTCGCAGAGCACAAAAGAATCGTTGAATTGGTAATCTTCGATAGGAAGCTGACGATCTCATTGAACAGATTGATTGTGTTCATCGGCAACGACTGTATTTCATCAAAAATGATGACACTGTCGGCCATATTATGGAATTTCCGGAGTTTGGTTCCGCGAGCAGACATGACAGTCTCAAGGAATTCCACCATAGTGGTAACAATTATCGGATTGTCCCAACGCTCTGCCGCCAACTTGCGCTGATGCTCCCCGGCATCCTCAAACTCACTCGACGCATTATCCGCTACATCAGCGGAACGTTGCATACCTGCAGTGGAGTAATGCTCCAATAGAACATCGCTATCAGAGTTCAGACCAAGTACATCTCGGAAAGTCTTTGCCGTCTGAGTTGTGATAGACAAATATGGAATCACGTAAATGATCCGGCGCTTTCCTGTCTTCAGCGCATGATGCAACGCAAAATTTAGCGACGCCAACGTTTTACCGCCGCCAGTCGGAATCGACAAACGATAAATCCCGGTTTCCCGCGCCCCCGCCAAACAACACTGTTCATTAATCTGATGTCTTATCCTGTTTATTTCCGAACTCGAATCAAAAGATCTCATGCTTTTATCGAGTCGACTAATCAGATTCTGCCAATCAACCGCATTAGGCCGATACTGTTTTCGGGTCTCGAAACAAGCAGCATCCGTCCTATCCGCATCCACCAGTCGCGAATAAATCAGTTTAACGAGCAAACCTAGATAGAAGTATATGCTATCTTTCGACAGCCTCAGCGATTTAATTTTCTTCAGGAAACAAGCGATATCTTCCGCTGAACCTCGGAAATTCGATTGCAGATCGAGCGCCAAACCGTTAAGCCCCCGCTTGATTTCTTGATACGCATACTTCTCGTTGCTTTTGTCCGACTCCGTGAACCCAAGAAGAAAAGCTCTATTCCCGGACTCGTCAATGCAATCAGGAAGACCTCCGTGATGTTTAGAAATGGCAAGCTCAAGAATTTCCTTTGCTATCTCTTCAATTTCCCCTTTCGACTCGAAAAAATCATTGACGACAAACGCCCCTTGACGGGCATGCTGCACATCTCCCCTATGCCCATCATCCGATAACAGATATGTTTGGAACTGCTGAGCAACCTTCCCGACATCATGCAAGACGGCTGCCGTACGTGAAATATCAGCGAATTCATCCTCGAAACCACTAGCCAATCTTCCTGCACCATGAAGATGGTCATACAAAGCCTGAGTATTGCCTTCCTCATCTTTACGAGCTAATAGAACCATAACCTGCTCCTTTACAGATACCCCCCTGAATAGTCTTTACTCTACCGCATTCCAGCAAAAGATAAAAACGAAATGATTGATTCGAAGATTACCGTATGATTGATTCGAAGATTATCGTCGCCAAATACCTGTGCATACGTAGTACGCCCCAACACAAATAGTAGTAGGGGGTGTGTTTCTCCTGCCAAACTCGACAGGAGAAACACACCCCCACATACTATCGTCAGTCAGCCACCCAGCCAACCACCTCAGACCTTAGCAACCTCCACGCCCAGCTCGGCGCCGGCTTCGACGCTTACACTGTCGGACGAGGTGTCATGCGCCACGAGGTCCTTGAACTGTTCGACCTTGGCCACATCGTCCGCGGGCACGGTCACCTTCAGCGTGATGCGGTCGGAAATTTCCAGGCCAGCGGCCTTACGGGCCTCCTGCACGGCGCGGATCACGTCGCGGGCGTAGCCTTCGGCCAGCAGGTCGTCGTTCAGTTCGGTGTCGAGGATCACGAAGCCACCGGTCGGCAGCGCGGCGGACACGGAGTTCGCAGCCTCCTGCGCGTTCTCCTCCTCCACACGGTTGATCAGCTCGTATTCGCCTTCCTCAAGCGCAATCTCGCCGTTCGGAGTCTCACACACAGGCACGCCGGCGGCGTCCACATGCCAGGCACCGCTCTTGGACGCCTTGATGGCGAACTGCACGTCCTTACGCAGGCGCTTGCCGGCCACACGCGCGTTCACGCGCAGCTCGTTCACGATCTTCAGACCATGGGAGCCGGCGTCCTCCAGCGTGCAGAACTCGATATCCTTCACGTTGAGCTCGCCCTTCAACACGTCGCTGTAGGCGGCGACCGCATCCGGGTTCTCGACCACCACGGTCAGCTTGGCGAGCGGCTGGCGCACGCGAATCTGCTTGGCCTTACGCATGGAAAGCGTGCCGGAAACAACCTCACGCACCTTCTCCATCGCGTCCACTAGCTTGGCATCGTCCTGCAGCACGGCACCCAGCTCGGTGGTCTCGCCGGTCTTCTCGTCGGCAAGGAACGGCCAGTCGGCCAGATGCACGGATTCGCCGCCAGTCAGGCCGCGCCACACGGCTTCAGCCTCCATCGGAGCCAGCGGAGCCAGCACGCGCATGAAGGTTTCCAGCACGGTGTACAGCGTGTTGAACGCGTTCTCGTCACCGGCACCGAAACGTTCGCGGTTGTTGCGGATGTACCAGTTGGTCAGCACGTCGATGAAGTCGCTCGCCGCATCGCACGCGTCGGAAATGTAGAAGTTGTCCAGCGCATGCTGGGTCTTCTCCACTAGGCGGCGCAGACGGGCCAGCAGGTAGCGGTCCATCTCCGGCAGCTTCGCCACTTCGTCGGCACGCAGCATACGGGCGTCATACCCGGCGGCGTTCGCGTACAGGGTGAAGAAGTAGTAGGAGCTCCACACCGGCAACATCACCTGGCGCACGGTGTCGCGGATGCCATCAGCGGTGACGATCAGGTTGCCGCCGCGCAGGATCGGCGAGCTCATGAGGAACCAGCGCATGGCGTCGGAGCCGAAGTCGTTGAACACGCCGTTCACGTCCGGATAGTTGCGCAGATGCTTCGACATCTTCTGTCCGTCGGAGCCGAGCACTATGCCGTGGCAGATCACGTTCTTGAACGCCGGCCTGTCGAACAGGGCGGTGGCCATGACGTGCTGCACGTAGAACCAGCCACGGGTCTGGCCGATGTATTCCACGATGTAGTCGCACGGGAAGTGCTGTTCGAAGGTTTCCTTGTTTTCGAACGGATAGTGGTACTGGGCGAAGCTCATCGAACCGGATTCGAACCAGCAGTCCATCACGTCGCTGATGCGGTGCATGTGGCTCTTGCCGGTCGGATCGTCCGGGTTGACGCGGGTCAGCTCGTCGATGTACGGGCGGTGCATGTTGATGTTGCCCTCATGATCGCGCGGATAATCGCCGAAGTCGGCCTTGAGCTCATCGAGTGAACCGTACACGTCCACACGCGGGTACTTCGGATCGTCCGAAACCCATACCGGGATCGGAGAGCCCCAGAAACGGTTGCGGGAGATCGACCAATCGCGTGCGTTCGCCAGCCACTTGCCGAACTGGCCGTCCTTCACGTTGTTCGGAATCCAGTTGATCTGCTGGTTGAGTTCGAGCAGGCGGTCCTTGATCTTGGTGACGGCCACGAACCAGGAGCTCACCGGCTTGTAGATCAGCGGGGTGGCGCAACGCCAGCAGTGCGGGTAGGAGTGCACGTAGCTCTTCTCCTGGAAGAGGATGGCGCGCTGCTCTTCGGGGATGCGGGCCAGCGGGCCGTCACCGGCGCGCAGGTTGCGCAGGATCGGCTTGTTGGCGTCGAACACGTACATGCCCTCGTAATCCGGGCACAGCGACGTGAACTTGCAGCCCGCGTCGAGCACGTCCACGCTCTTGATGCCCTTGGCGTTGAGCGTGTTCATATCGTCCTCGCCGTAGGGGGCCTGATGGACCAGGCCGGTACCTTCAACGGTGTCGACGTAGTCGGCGGTGAAGATCTGGTAGCCTTCCGGCCCCGGCACCTTGCCCTCGGCGGCGTTCTCGTCGCCTGCGAAGTACGGGAAGACCGGGTAGTAACGCCAGCCTTCCATTTCGGCGCCCTTAAGCTCGCGCACGATCTCGTAGTTCTCGCCAAGTTCCTTCTCGTAGGAGCCAAGCAGCGGCTTGCCGAGGTAGAACTTCTTGCCAGCGAACTTGCCTTCGGTCGGACGCACCTCGACGTAGTCGATGTCAGCGCCGACCACGATGGCGAAGTTGGTCGGAACGGTCCACGGAGTGGTGGTCCAGAAGACGGCGTAGGCATCCTCCTCGTCGCGCAGCTTCACGGCCACGGACACGGTGGTGTCCTGACGGTCCTGATACACGTCGGCGTCCATGCGCAGCTCGTGCGCGGACAGCGGCGTCTGGTCCTTCGGGCAGTACGGCAGCACGCGGTAGCCCTGGTAGGCCAGACCCTTGTCGTACAGCTGCTTGAAGGCCCACATCACGGACTCCATGTACGTGATGTTCAGGGTCTTGTAGCCGTGCTCGAAATCGACCCAACGGGCCTGACGGTGCACGTAGTCCTTCCACTCGTTCGTGTACTTGAGCACGGACGCGCGGCAGGCGTCGTTGAACTTGTCGATGCCCAGTTCCTTGATCTGGTCGACGGAGTCGATGCCCAGTTCCTTCTGGGCTTCAAGCTCGGCCGGCAGACCGTGCGTGTCCCAGCCGAACACGCGGTTGACGCGGTGGCCCTTCATGGTCTGGTAACGCGGGATGACGTCCTTCGCGTAACCGGTCAGCAGGTGGCCATAGTGCGGCAGGCCGTTGGCGAACGGCGGACCGTCGAAGAAGACGAATTCGTTCTGGCTGTGATCGCCGGAAGGACGGCGTTCGATGGACTTCTGGAAGGTGCCGTCCTTGTCCCAGTAGTCAAGCACGGACTCCTCAAGCTTGGGGAAGCTGGGGTTCGGCGCGACATTGGCGCTCTGCTCACCGGCAGCAGCCTTCGGATACACATGATTGGTGGATTCGCTCACCGTATGCTCCTCGTTTGGCGGTTTCATTACTTACTTTACGAGGACGATGATTTTCGTGCGATTGCGCACGTCCGACACCGCGGTACCACCTCGCTTGCCGCACTCCCCTGTTTTCTTACGCAGGCTTCCCTGCACAGGTTTCATACGACCGCTTGACGTTCGGCTGTTCGGGCCGATCCCGCCGGTTCTACTAGGCCGCACCCAAAAGCGCCGACCGTTCTTCCGGAAGCTCCCCGCTGATAACGGATCATTGCTATACGTTTCAAATCGTCAGCCTAGCACTTACCACGAACGTAGGAAACGCGAAAAGCCGCATGGCGTCCACCATGCGGCTCCTTCAGCGCGACGATTGAAATTCAATCGCAATCAAAAGCGAATCAGCCTTCGTTGAGCTGAGTTTCCAGCTGCTCGACAATGTCAGCATGCATCTTCTCGCTGATCTTCACCTTGAGCAGGAACACAACACCGCTCAGGATGATGACAGCCAGCGGCACATAGAAGGCGCAGACCTTGAAAGTGTGGATGTTCGCGGCAGTCATGTCGGCGGCGGTGGCGTCACCAATCATGCCGGCGGCGATGGCGACAGCACCGACGATACCGTTGGAGCAGGCGCCTGCGATCTTATCGAGCATCGGACGCACGGACAGGGTGACGGCCTCGTTACGTTTGCCGTTCTTCAGCTGGCCATATTCGATGGAGTCGGTCAGGGAGAGGATGGCAGTCATCTGGATGAAGGTCTGCGGCAGGTAGAAGAACACCAGGCCGACGGTGACGACAGCGAGGTTGTTGGTGCCGACGATGAACAGCAGGTAGCCGAGGACCATGAGCACCATACCGCCGAGGTACAGGTAGCGACGCGGTATGCGCTTGTTCAGAATCGGGTACAGCGGCGCCATGATGATGCCGGCGATGACCGAGACAACGCCGACGATGGAGTAGGCGGCGGAGTTGTTCAGGATGAACTTGAACATGTACATGAGCACGCCGGTGGTGGCCACGTTGGCGATGGCGTACAGCAGGTAGGACAGGGCGACCCACAGCAGCTGGTCGTTCTGGGCGAGAGCCTTGAACGCGGCGAGTGGACCACCGTTATCTTCGGCCTTGGCGCGCAGGGTGCTGGTGCTTTCCTTGGTGCCGAACGCGACGGAGCACACGGTGAGGACGCCGAGAATAGCCACGATGATGGCGAAGCAGGTCCAGCCACTTTGGCTTTCCTGGTGCTTGCCGGTGAAGATGTAGCTGAAGTAAGTGACGATCGGAATGACCACGATGGTCAGGCCGTTGTAGCCGATGGAGCCGCCGAAGGAACCGAGGGCGGTGTAGGTGGAGCGCTCATGGGAGTCGGAGGACAGCGCCGGGATCATGCCCCAATAGGAGATGTCGCGCAGGGAGTAGAACACGTCGAGCACGATGAAGGTGATGACGAACAGCACGATGAACAGCGTGGTGTTGACGTTCACCAAGCCGAACAGGCCGGTGTAGACCAGCACGAGCAGAACGGCGGAAACGGTGCCGCCGATGAGCTGCCATGGCTTGAAACGACCCCACTTGGTCTTGGTGTTATCGATGATGTTGCCCAGCAGCGGATCGATGAAGATCTCCGCGATACGGATGACAACCACAAGGCCGGTGATAACGCCGATGAGCTTGGTAGCGAGCGCCTTGTCAACGCCGGAGAACAGCGAGCTGGTGACGTAGACGATGAAGTAGGTGCTCAGCGCGTTGTAGAAGGCGGATTGGCCGACGTTGCCGAATGAATAGGCCACGCGGGACAGCAGACTGCCTTTCCTGGTTGGCTTCGCAGACTGCTGCGTCTCCTTCGGTGCGGCTGCGACATTGGATTCTGCCATCGTACTTCTCCTTAGAAGTTGTGATTGAAGCTGTAATCGGAAATCATCATTTGATTTCGCATGAGTTAAGTATATCCCTTTACCCCTGTTTAGTAAAATTTAACATCTGCGTTGTGCACTGTTGGGCGTGTCGCATTTTGTGCGATTCTGCACATATACATGTCATATTGTGTGCGATTCGCGGTATTTCGCCGACAGTAGACAAACAAAAGGCGATTGATGACATAGCATCATCAATCGCCTTTCATATTTTTCCGCACATACGTACGCTAAGCAGCCCGTTTCGACCGGGCAGATCGCTTCGATCGGGTCTGCAATTTTGGCCGCGATTCACGTTTCGGCTGCGCCGGCACGAAACTATCTCGCACTTCCAGCGTCGTCGACAGGTACGCATGCTGCCGTACTGTGCGCTTGCTGGCAATCGCATCAGCCAAGGTGAGAATCGCAACGCGCGCAAGCTCGTTCTGATCGATTGCGAAAGTGCTCAACGGCGGCGACGTCAGCTGGGCAATCGTCTGGTTGTTGATGCTGATGACGCTGATGTCGCGGGGCACAATCACACCAACCGCGTTGAACGCCTGCAGCACGCCGACCGCGATGATGTCCGCCGAAACAATAACTGCGTCAGGCAGTGCGCCGTTGTGGTCACGGATAAACTGCTCCCCCAGCTTGCGACCATTCTCCACGGTGAACAAGCCGTCAGAATACACCAGTCCACGCAGGTCGAGACCATAACGGCCCATTTCACGCCGAAAATATGTGGCACGCCCCTCTTCGTCCACCTCATAAAAATTCGTCAGCCTCCCCTTGCCGCCGATGAATCCGACACGCTTCATGCCAGCCTTCGCACATGCTTCGACCGCGTCATGCACGGTCTGCTGTAGGTCGGGCTGCACGGAATCAAACAGGTTCGGTGCGGGATTCACATCGATGAACACACCGTATGGCATGACCTCATGCAACTTCTCAAGGTCGCTTTCGGCTATGACATTGGCGCCGATAGCCATGAAACCATCGAATTTCCCCTTCTGATTCAACATCTCGTCAAGACTGTGGAAAACAGTGAGCTCCATACGCTGCTGTTTGGCGTTATGTTCCAGCGCCGAACGCAAATCGGCAAAATACGAATCACGCAGCGTTTCGTCGGACTCCTCGTTGTCCAACAAGGCTACTTCGTGCGGAATGACGATACGCTTGGCCTGGGCGCTGTATCCCAAATCCTCGCTGGCGCGGATGATCGCGCGACGCGTCTCCTCACGCACCGACAGCGTCGGATCGCCATTCAACAGACGCGACACCGTGGCCTGCGAAAATCCCGTACGTTTCGCAATCTCCTTGATGGTCGCCATCGCTCCCTCGCCCTCCCATGGATGCCTCATCAGATTTTAGTAAAAGCATTACTAAATCCATCATATTACATTACCGAACGTATTCTTATAGCCATGACACAGCCAGAGCAATCACGGAAACCGCGAATCGCGCATCAGTCCACGGAACGGATGAACGAACTGCGTGCACAACAAAAATCCTTTGCCCTGCAGAACATGCGGAGCAAAGGACTCGGCAACGCCGGTCTGCCTTTCAAAGCGACCGGTCATAAAGGTGGCATCAGTCGGCAGGGTTCCAAACGCGGCTGACACCGTGGAGAAACGCGGTCACCGTCAGCCCCACGGGCCTGCGGCTGGAAGCGCCCGCCCTTCTGCGTGGCCGACTTGCCATGTGAGCCACCCCTCGATGACGCCACGCTCCGCATCGGTTCTACCGGACGCGTATACATCAGGCCTCTCCCCGGTGATGCTGCGGATGGAACCATACACATATCCACATTTTTCACGGAGACGGTTGCGGGGCTGCTGGCTTTCCATATACCGTCAGCGCATGGAAAGCTTCGGACACAATACATTTTTCACATTAGAGCAGGCACGGGAGGAGGCGGCGAGACGGCATCTTGAATGCAGGCAGGTGTTGTCGCGGATAAGGTCACGCTCCTCGGTTCCACTCTATGTAAGCCACGGCACAGCGCTGGAGCTGCATGGCATGATTGCCACCATGAATTATTTACCCGGATATGGTTCGGAGCTCGTTCACGTTTCGGTGTGCCGGCAACGTGACCTGCGGAAAATCCAGGGGATGAAATTCCATTACGCAAGGCATGGCGTAGACGTGGCGCACGCCGACGAATTGGTGTCAAGCGTCTCCGCGATGCAGGCGGTCTGCCAGATTGCGCCCTATGTCGACGAACGGAGTCTGGTGATCGCCATGGATTGGCTCACTTGCGCCAATCCCGATTTACGCGTCTGCACTCACGATGAGCTCTCCGACTACATCCGGAGTGCGCCGCGATTCATTGGGAGCGCCAAATGCAGAAAGGCCTTGCGCCTGTCCAAACCAGGTACCGATTCCCCGCAGGAAACGGTGCTTCGTTTGGAGAGCGATGCCTACGGGCTGCCTGAGGCACATGTCAATTATGAGATCATTGACCACATACGCGGCTCGGGCACGATGAAGGTGGATATCGCCTACCCGGATGACCGCGTCTGCATAGAATACGACGGAAATTACCACTACACCCATGACCGCTGGATGTATGACCTCGATAAGCGGAACCGGCTGAGGGATCTCGGTTTCACTCCTTTTGTCGCCACCCGCGAGCATCTGGCTTCCAAGCAGAAGCTGAACGAGCTGTTCGGCATGGTCGCCCGCGCAATAGCCAGTCACCGTTACGGCTTGGACTAGTTCCGTAGGTGGTTTTTCGCTTCCGTAGGTGGTTGGGTCTGAATACCCGGCATGAAAACGGCCAGAATAAAGCCTTTCTCCAACCCCGATACTCTGACCAACCACCTACGGAACACCCAAACCGCCTACGGAACCGCATGAGTAGTCCCCGCAATGGATTTTTCGCCATTGATTCGGGGAATCCATGAAAAGCCACAGCGGGCGCACCCTGCGTAAAAGGTCATGCCCGCCGATTCATGGGAGCCATATGCGCAAGGGCCGTGCGGAAGCCACATATGTGG
>ENA-ORUB01001344-ORUB01001344.1-human-gut-metagenome-genome-assembly--contig:-NODE-1344-length-27165-cov-3.184508_pt1 | contig 27165 bp, 22 predicted proteins | sample MGYA00241918_ERZ509200 | MGnify/ENA primary metagenome ERZ509200 (study PRJEB26280, sample SAMEA2338853) | human gut metagenome | biome: human gut; feature: human-associated habitat; material: faeces... | reverse complement strand
GATTTTAATTTTTTTCATAACCAAATTCCCCAATATAATCAAAGGCAATCAAAAAGCATGATTCTGACCATCATCAAAATCATGCTCCTACTGCTATTTTAATCAAAAGTCGTCTTGAGCCCAGCCCGTTCAACCGCCTTTAAAAGCGTTAAGACGATCAATGCCTCAATTGGCCAGGAGATAACCTCTTTGGGCAGTCGTACCATCAATAGTGCCATAAAAGACATTGCACTGCTGCCCTGCCCTATTCCCATCAAATAGAGCCAAAGCGTCGTAAAAAAGACATTGGTAATCAGAAGCTGGCAAAATTCATAAATCAAGATTCGCCGCCAGTTGATCTGCTGCTGATATAAGAACATCCCGGCAATTATTCCTGAAACCGCGGCTGATAGAGTGAAACCAGGAAAAAACATGGCCCCAGAGCTCAACAGCGTATTACTGATCAAGTCGTTGATAATCATTGACAGCGCGCCGATCCATGGTCCCAGTAAAAAGCCAATCAGTGCCGTGGCAATAAAGCCTAAACCAATCTTTAAGACTGCCGGATCACCAATCGACAGCTTCTCCAAAATAATCTGCAGCGCAATCAGCATTGCTGCCAGCGCCATTCTCTTAGTATCAAACTTGGGACCGTGCAGTGACAATATTTTCATAATCAACATCTCCCTAAATTTTTTGTTAGGGATCAACATTGACCATGGTCTCCGGTGGTGAATGCGGAAAATACAAGCAGCCGCAGCTTCCTTCCGGTTTCCACATTCCGCTCCACCGGACAATAACTCATATTTTCCTACCCCAACGCTTGATATTGTACGACTTAAAGTTTTCTTTTTCAACATTTAATCTAACATCATTCGTATTTTAATTCAGGTGCTAATTTAGACATTCGAGATTGGATTTACTCATAAATTACCTGACAACTTAGCGTATAATTTAGTTAGCTTATTTTTACAGCAAAGAAAGGATTTTAAAAATGGCCACTCAAATCAGCAATCAATTTTTAACCCTGGCAGATGGCAACCGAATGCCGCAAGAAGGTTTTGGATTATACAAAATCACGGATGAAAAGGAAGCCGTCAACGCCATTAAGTGGGCATACGAAGCCGGTTACCGTTTATTTGATACGGCGCAGATGTATGAAAATGAAGAATTCGTCGGTGAGGGTCTGCGGCAGCTGTCCGCACCACGTGAAAGCTATTTTGTTACGACCAAGGTTTCAGAAACCAATCAAGGCTACGACCAAACCAAGCAGTCAGTTGTCAGCTCATTAAAAAAGCTTGGCCTAGATTACGTTGACCTGCTTTTGATCCACTGGCCGGTTCACCAGCACTTCTTTGAAACCTGGCGTGCCTTTGAAGACTTAAAAGCAGAAGGTTTGGTACGTTCAATCGGGGTTTCCAACTACGGCATGGTGCATTTGGAATATCTGGCAACCAAAGCGCGCGAAATGCCGGTTTTAGATCAATTGGAGGTTCATCCCTGGCTAACGGAAAAACCAATGCTTAAGTTCAATGCCGAACACAACATCATTACGCAGGCCTGGAGTCCACTTGGCCGTGGCAAGCGTCTGGATGATCCAGTGCTGCTTAAATTAGCTGCGGCACACGGCAAAACGCCTGCTCAGATTATCCTGCGCTGGCATCTGCAAAACGGCATTGCCATCATTCCAAAATCCGTTCATCAAGACCGTATCAAAGCCAATGCCGATATTTTTGACTTTGAGCTATCACCAGCCGAAATGCAGCAGATTGACGGTTTAAACACCAATCACCGCATCAGTAAGGAACCAGAAATGGTTTACGAATTCGGCTACCAATATCCATATTAATCTTCAATCGTCATTAGACAGCGTGGTGCAGAGTTTTTCTGCACCACGCTGTTTTAAAATCTCTTAAATTTCGTGTTAGGCTGTCTTCAAATTAGACGTCACTGAGGCAAAAAGGTAAAATAATCTTACAACTGCCGCAAAGGAGGGAATCGCCATGCGACGCTTTTTTAGCACCATCATGCTTTATGCCGTTATCCTGATTGGCTTTAGCTGGGTCTATCATAATAACGACAATGCACGGGCTGCAGTAAATCGAATCGTCTATGTCGCGCAGGCCAACTTTCAGCAGCTAAAGAGTCGCGTGACTGGTCAAAAAGCAACCACTACCGCTTCAGCCAAGACGCAGCAGACCAGCAGCGATTCAGATTCGGTCAGTGGTCGCTGGAAGAAAACAACGGCCACCGTCTATGTTAGCTATGAAAACCAGACGCTGCAGCAGGCTGCCTTGGATGCAATCGCCAAATGGAACGCTACCGGAAGCTTTAAGTTCACGCAGACCAGCAGCAGAAAAAATGCCGATATTGTAATGACAACCATGAGCAAAGACAACGATGCCGCTGGAATGACTCAGATGAGCGTTGATTCATTAACCGGCTATTTCGTTCATGGCACGGTCTACCTAAATACCGCCTACCTGCTTGATCCCTCCTATGGCTATACCATGGAACGAATCGTCAATACGGCTGAGCACGAATTGGGACATGCTATCGGGCTGCAGCATACCAATGACATCTCAGTCATGCAGCCAGCCGGATCGCTCTATACCATCCAGCAGCGTGACATTGATGCCGTCAACGAGCTTTACAGCAGCCAGGCCAATATCAGCAGCTCAGCTAGCTCCAGCATCAAAACCTCAACTCAAAACGTCGCTGCCAATTAAAAAATCGCTAAGATTGATCAACCAATCTTAGCGATTTTATTTTATGCCAGCACACAGCAGACTGCAGCCAGAACTGCCGGCAGCATCTGCATTGCCCAAACCTTTTTGCCAACCGTCAGACCGCCATAAAAAGCAACGACAATAACAAAGCTCAACAATAACAGCCACACTTTAATCAAAACAGTGCCGCTAAAAAGCCAATAGCTGATGATTAAAGACAGACCCAGCATACCGTTATAGATGCCTTGATTGGCAAATGACACCCGTGCTTCTTTTTGACCAACATATTCTTCTGACAGTCCAAATGCCTTGGCCTGTTTAGCGGGACTGGCAAACATTTCCAATCCCATAATCCCCAGATGCTCAATTCCAACCAGCATCGTTAGCACCGTTGCTAAAATTTCCATGAATATCCCCCAATGATTAAATGTCTAGCTAATTATTGCAAGAAACCTGGATAAGTGCAAGCAATTAAGAATGCAAAACGCGCCTGCTGCCAGTAGCAAACGAGCGCGTTTCTTATTTAAGATGTCGAGAGATGTGAAACAGCAAAAGCCAGGTGCCAAGCAAAAAAACACAGTAGCCGGCACTAAGCCAGGCCAGCCAATGAATGAACGGCAAGACTCGCAAAGCCGCGATGACATAAAAGCAGATTGTCAATACGCACCAGATCGCCAGCCTGTTTTGCACCCGTTCCAGTTCAGCCTGCAGCTTTTCTTTTTTCATGATTTATTTCACTGTCATTTGTAAAAGCGTTGCTAATAAAGCCCCGGCTAACGGTCCCAGCATCGGTACCCAGGCATAGTCCCACATTGCTCTTGATTTGTTCGGTACTGGAATGATCGTATAGGCCAAGCGCGGTCCCCAGTCACGAGCCGGATTCAGCGCAAAGCCAGTCGTCGTCCCCAAGCCGGCCCCAATTACAAAGATAACCAGCCCAACAACGACCGGTTTTAACCCAGTCGTAAAATCCCCTAGATTATAAAGCACCAGCATAAAGACAAACGTCGCAATCAACTCGCTCAAGAAATTGAACAGATTGCTGCGAATCCCAGGGACGGTTGAAAAAATACCGATATTGTTGCGCTTAGGATCCTTGGTCGCCTTAAAATGCGGCCAGAATTGGATCATGACTAAAACAGCACCCAAAAATGCTCCTAAGAACTGCCCAACCAGATAAGGCGCCACCTGCGACCAGGGAAAGGTTCCAGCTACGGCAAAAGCAATAGTGACCGCGGGATTTAGATGTCCCTGCGCACCAAACGAAGCCGCTACGTAGACTCCCATAGTTACGGCAATTCCCCAGGCAAACGTTACATAGAACCAGTCGCTTTGACCATGCGCCATCGTCTTATTTAGATTCAAGCCTGCACCAACACCGCATCCCAAAACGATCAGTGTCAGCGTACCCAAAAATTCTCCCAGCATTTAAAATTCTCCTTAATTAAATGGTTTTAATAATTTAATATTTAGTTTTAAAAACTACATCCATTAAATTAAAAAACGCCATTCGCCAGTCCCAGCGAATGACGCGAAAAATTATTTTTCGTTTTCCTTCATTTGTGCCCGCAATTGATCGCCAACTGCCTCAAAACCAGGCTTGCCCAACAGACCAAACATGTTCGTCTTGTAGGCCTCAACGCCCGGCTGGTTGAATGGGTTGATCCCGTTTAAGTAGCCAGAAATGCCCATGGCAACCTCAAAGAAGTAGATCAAACTGCCCAGCGTGTATTCATCCTCGCGAGGAATGTGCACTGTCATGACTGGCACGCCACCGGCATTGTGCGCTGCCACGACGGCTTGGTAGGCCTTGGTGTTGACCCAGTCCATGTTCTTGCCCTGCAGGTAGGCCAAGCCGTCCAGATCGTTTTCAGCTGCTGGAATCGTAACGTCATGGTTTGGCGTGTCCAGCTTAACGACCGTTTCCATCAGATTGCGCATACCTTCTTGGATGTATTGACCAAGCGAGTGCAGGTCGGTCGTAAAGTTGGCGCTGGATGGATAGATGCCCTTTTGATCCTTGCCTTCAGATTCACCAGCCAGCTGTTTCCACCATTCGGCAAACATCGTCATGTTCGGCTCGTAGTTTTCCAAAAGCTCCGTCGTAAAGCCCTTACGATACAAAATGTTGCGGTAAGCAGCGTACTGGTAGGCCTCGTTTTGCGTCAGATCTGGGTTGGTGTACGACTTTTCAGCATCAGCAGCCCCTGCCATCAATTGGTCGATGTCAGCCCCAGAAACGGCGATCGGCAACAGACCAACGGCACTCAGAACCGAGTAGCGGCCGCCCACGCCATCAGGAATCACAAACGTTTCCCAGCCGGCATCGTCAGCTTCAGTCTTTAAAGCGCCGCGCTTGGCGTCAGTCGTAGCATAGATCCGCTGGTTGGCTCCTTCTTCGCCATACTTTTTGACCAGCAGCTCACGGAAGATGCGGAAGGCAATGGCTGGTTCCGTGGTCGTACCAGACTTGGAGACCACGTTGACGGAGAAGTCGCGGTCGCCGATCAGCTGAACCAGATCATGCAGGTATGACGAGCTCAGCGAGTTGCCGGCAAACAGAACCAGTGGAAACTTGCGATCAGCTGGCTTTTGTGAGTAGTAGAACGAGTCGTGCAGAAAATCAATGGCCATCCGCGTACCCAGGTATGAGCCGCCGATCCCGATTACGACCAGGACTTCTGAATCGGATTGAATCTTTTGGGCCGCCTTTTTGATGCGGTCAAATTCTTCATGATCATATTCCGTTGGCAGATGCAGCCAGTCGCGGAAGTCGGCACCGGCCCCCGTCCCGTTGCGCAGCTCGCTGTCGGCCGCGTTGACCATCGCCTGCATTTCGCCCAGTTCGTTTTCGTGCACGAACTTCTTCAGTGCACTGGCGTCAAATGAAATTTGCGTCATTAAAAAACACTTCTTTCCTTAAATCTATCCAACATATGATTTCACAATAAAATAATAGCCGATTGTGGAGCCGGTTTCAATGCTGATCTGGGACTTGTCACTATTAATGAAATTGTTAATAAGCATTATGCTTGTAAAACACACGGTTGCACAAATAAATATAAAAATAAAGCTCCAGAAAAGCCGCCCAACAGATAAGCTGAGCGGCTCTTTAGTTTTAGATACACAGTAATTAAGATTTTGATTTTGAGTGGCTAGGATTGTTCAGAGCAGAGGATAAGCAAAGAGTTATAAGAATTATTCGGCATATTCAACATTGCATTCAAGCATCTTGAACAAGTCCTTGATCTGCTGTGGCTTAATGGTAAAGCTCAAGATCGTGTGGTGACCGCCACCGGCATGCATCCAGAATTCAGCTCCATCACGCAGACCAGTCGTTGGCGTCCATAATTGCTTGGCAACTGGCAGATGTGGCGTTTCCTTTTCTGGCTTGTGGCAGTCAACGCTGTAACCGATGATCTTGTAGCCATCACGGAAGTCGGAGAGCGTAACGTCAATGGCCTTGCCTTCTGAACCGGTAAATACCAGTCGAGCTGGGTCATCCTTACCACCGATGTCCAGTGGGTGCACCTCAACGCGCGGTTTATCAGAGGCAATGGTTGGATCAACTTCCAGCATGTGCGAGCCAAGGATAGCTTCGTGACCATGACGCAGATCCAGCGTGTAGTCTTCCATAAAGGCCGTCTTTTCATTGTTGGAAAGAATCTTCAGCAGCCGATCCATTCCGGCCGTCTTCCAGTCACCTTCTGCCCCAAAGCCATAGCCATCCCGCATCAGCATTTGCGAAGCCAGACCTGGCAATTGCTTTAAGCCGTGCAGATCTTCAAAGTTGGTGGTAAAGGCCGTGTAGCCCTTGTCATCCATGAACTTCTTGATGGCAAGATATTCACGCAGCTGGTAGCGAACGGATTCAACGTACTTTTCATGATCGTTGTCGCCTTCTACCATTTCATATTGTTCTTCAAGCTTCTTATATTCAGCGTCAATGTCTTTTTCATCAACGGCATCAACATATTCAACCAAGTCGCCAACTGGCCAGTAGTCAACGGTCCAGCCTAAACGAATCTCAGCTTCAACCTTGTCGCCTTCTGTAACGGCAACATTACGCATCGTATCGCCAAAACGTACGATCTTAAGCTTAAAGCTTTCGTTATAGGCAACAGCAACCATTTGCCAATCAGCAATTTCTTGTTGAACTTCTTCATCGCCCCAGTATCCGTAAACGATCTTGTTGCCCTTGTTAAGGCGCGCGTTGATGTAGGCATACTCACGATCACCATGAGCCGATTGATTCAGGTTCATGTAGTCAAAGTCGATCGTGTCATATGGAATGTTGTTCAGATATTGCGTAGCCAGGTGCAGCAGCGGCTTTTGGAGCAGGCGTGTACCGCGAATCCAGTTTTTGGCTGGCGAGAAGGTGTGCATCCAGGTAATTACCCCGGCAACCTTGTCATTGTAGTTGGCATCCTTCATAAATTGCGTAATGCCTTCTGCCGTGGTCATGACGCCCTTAAAGACGATTGGGTAAGGCAGGTTGCCCGAAGCATTCAATTTATCGACAATGTCTTGGGCATCCTTAGCAACGGATTTTAATTGTTCTTCACCGTACAGGAATTGTGAGCCGGCAACGAACCAAAATTCATAATCTGCAATCTTTAACATAAGTTTGAATCTCCTTTTACAAGAAGTTTTAGTCTGCTAAGCTGCTGAAAACGGTTTAAGCAGCTTGTGTGATAAGAATAACTTATTTGTCCGTATAATTCAATTACTTTTAACAAAATTCATCTGATGAATTATCGAGTACCGCTAGTGGGCCTTCTTAGCTTCAGATTTAGCCAGATGTTCCCGCAAGCCTGCTTCGATTTCTTCCAGCGACTTGCCACGCGTTTCAATAAAGTACTTGTGCGTGAACCAGACACAGATGAAACAGATGATCCCATAAGTAATAAAGGTATTTGACAAGCCCATGGCACTAAGCATGGATGGGAAGGTCAGCGAGACCAGCATGTCGGCAATCCAGTTGGTAGCTGATGCCAAGGAAGTCCCCAACCCACGAATGTTCAATGGGAAGACTTCACCGATCAGAACCCAGGTGATTGGAGCCCAAGTACATGCGTAAAAGGCAACATAAACGGTCAAGCAGATGGCACTGACATAGGCAGCCGCCTTGCCGCCAGCATTGAAGTGCAGGATTCCTGCCATGATAAACAGTGACAGTCCCATGCCGGTAGCACCGACACACAGCATCTTCTTACGGTCAACGTGGTCCATCATCAGCATAGCGACAACCGTTACGATAACGTTGATCGTCCCGATACCAATGTGGGCAAGCAGAGCAGCCGCAACACCCCAGCCAACTTTGGTAAAGATAGTTGGTGCATAAAAGACGACTGAGTTGGAACCAATAATCTGTTGAAAGATTGCCGCGCCCAGACCAGTAATCAGAGCGGGACGAACCAGCGGACTAAACAGTTCCTTCCAGCCACCAGCTTTTTGCTTGGCCTGTTCATGAATTTCTTTTAATGAGTTGTCAACGGCAGCCTGGTCGCCTTTGTTGGTGTTCATCAAGACGGCCCGCGCTTCATCTTCTTTGCCGATCTTAACTAAGAAACGAGGTGATTCTGGCAGGAAGAATGAACCAACAAACAGAATAAATGCAGGTAAGGCAGCAAAGCCAAGCATCCAGCGCCAGCCAGTGTACATGCCTTCAAACGTGTAGTTCAAAATGTAGGCCAACAGAATCCCAATCATGACCATCAGCTGGAACATCGTCGCTACGGCACCATGAATCTTTTTAGGCGCCAATTCGTGCAGATAAGCTGGAATCAAGGCTGAGGTGACCCCAACCCCGATCCCTAAGATGATCCGCGTTACCAGCAACGTCCAATATTCAGGCGCAAAGCCAGAGCCCAAAGCACCGATTGCAAAGATAATTGAAGCCCAGATCAGCAGTTTGCGCCGGCCGTACTTGTCCAAAAACTTAGACGTACCCAAAGCACCCAGCGTCGCACCGATCAAAACTGAACTGACGACCCAGCCCTGCTGCCAAGAGTTAAGATGCAGCTGCTTTTGAATGAATAGGATCGCCCCAGAAACTGAGGCAATATCATACCCAAACAACAGTCCACCCAACGCCCCAAACGTATAGATGAAGCCGTTTGATACTTTCTTCATAATAAATCCATCTCCTAATAATGGCTGTTGTTCCATTACGACTATCAGCTTTTGAAACCGTTTCCCGGAAAACGCTTACGATTACTATTATATGTTTTTGTCCGTATAAGTCAATACAGATATCATTTTTTATACGCAACATTTTTATAGATAAATAATAAATGCCGAACAAAAAGCTGTCTGCAGTATTTTGCAGACAGCCGTAATCAATTCAGCCATTATTAGTTTAATTTGCGCACTGAATCATTAAAAATCAGTTTGGCATCATATTCAATCGGCTTGACCTCTTCACCATCGATCAGACTCATGATCATCCGGCCGGCATCCAGTCCCATTTTTTCTTTAGGGTGCTCAATCGTCGTCAAGCGCGGTGAGAAGTAGCGTCCCAAAACATAGTCGTCAAAGCCAACGATGCTGACGTCTTCAGGAATCTTTAGGCCAGCTGAGCGCACCACGTCCATTACTTGAATTGCCAAGGCATCGTTATAGCAGACGATTGCTGTTGGATGATCAGGACGTTCCATGATCTGAGTCACGCGCTGGAAAATTCGATTCATATCCTGACCCGACTGATACATGACGGTCTCACTCAAATACGAGATGTCAGGATATTCCATATAGGCATTGATAAAACCTTCCATCCGCCGCGTTCCCTGCAGATCATCAACCTGAAAAATGCCCAGGATCCGCTTGTGGCCTTGTTTGATCAAATACTGAGTCATCTCGTATTCAGCTTTTTTATCCTTGATTTCCAAATAAGGTGCCTGCAGCTGTGGGTAGTGCGCGTTGATAAAAACCATTGGCAAATGACTCTGGGCGATTTTTTGATAAAGATCCATATTGGTATTGGCCAGTGCACTTTGCGTCGGTTCCACGATCAGTCCAGCAATCTGCGTATCAAGCAGCCGCTCCAGACTGCGCCGTTCATTTTCTCTTTGGTTATGCGTATTGCTGACAATCAAAGAATACCCATGCGCGGAAACGATTCGGTCAATCCCGCTGATGATATTGGGAAAGATATAGTCAACCAGATGCGTCGTCACCAACCCAATCATTTTATTGTTGGCTTTAGGCGGCTGCTGACTGTCCTGCCAATCATCAACATACATGCCGCCACCTTGGATCCGGTAGACGTAATGCGCGTTCTGCAGCTCGCTGATTGCCCGTCTGACCGTATAGCGGCTGACGCCAAACGTTTCCATCAGGTTTGATTCCGTGGGCAGCTTATCGCCGACTTGATACTTGCCGGACTCGATCTCTTTTTGAATTGCTTTTCTGATAATTTCATATTTAATCTCTGCCATTGAACCAGCCTCTTATGTCTTTCATTGTAATAATAATTAATTCTTATTTTACGATAGTTTTAACAATTTTATGTCATTTTAAGCAATAAAAATCCCGCCAATTCGCGTTCACGGCGTAATCTTGGCGGGAATTCGTTCAATATTTGCCGTCAGGCATGCAATTAGTTTTCACGCTTGGCATGATCCTTGGAGTGAGCGTTGTTTTGACCATAGTAGGCATTGGCACCATGCTTGCGGTAATAGTGCTTATCCAATAAATACTGCGGCAGCTCCAGGTTTTGACGCGTCAATTGCATGGCGTGATAGTCCTCTTCAGCTACCACTTCCAGCACCTTGGCATTGTAAACGGCCTTGTCTGGCGTTGGTCCCCAGGCAAATGGCCCGTGCTGTGAAACCAGGGCAGCTGGTGTAGCTTCATAGTCCAAGCCGCGTTCTTTAAATGTCCGTACGATCGTCTTGCCCGTGTTGCCTTCGTAGTCTTCTTCAATCTCTTCTTTGGTCAGGGCATCGGCGGCTGGCACGTCAGTGTAGAAAGTATCGGCATGCGTCGTGTTCAGTGCCGGCACGTCCATGTTGGCTGCCGCAAACGAAACAGCCCATGGCGAATGCGTGTGGACGATCCCGCCAATCTTTGGGAAGTGGTTGTACAGATAAGTGTGCGTTGGCGTGTCAGAAGATGGGTTCATGTCACCTTCTACGACCTCGCCTTTCAAGTTGACGACAACCATGTCTTCTGGCTTCAGCTCATCGTATGGCACTCCAGATGGCTTGATGACGTACAGCCCCTTTTCACGATCGATTCCTGAAACGTTGCCCCACGTAAATGAAACCAGTCCCAGCTTAGGCAGCTGCATGTTGGCTTCATAGACTTCTTGTTTTAATTCTTCAAGCATGTTGTATTCCTCCCGATTAATCCAGCTTCATTGACTCACCAGCTGCTTTTTCAGCCGGCATTGCCTGCTTATAGTTGTCGATAAACTTCTCGTAGCCCTTAACGCTTTCCGGCTCTGGCGACAGCGTAGCGATTTCCTGATTGGCAAAGACCTCGTCATCAAGAAAATCAGCCAGGTCTTTACCATGATCATCAGCAGCATACAAAGCCAGTACCGCCATGCCCCATGGACCGCCTTCACCAGCATTGCTCATGACGCTGATTGGCGTGTTTAAGGCATCAGCCAGGACTTGTTGGGCAACGACCGGCGTCTTAAACAAGCCACCTTGCGCAATCAAGACATCAGTGCGAATATGTTCCTCGCGCAGCAGAATGTCCATACCGATTTTTAATGGCGCAAACGCAGAATAGAGCTGGACCTTAAACAGGTTGGCCAGATTAAACCGACTGTCCGGCTTGCGAACCAGCAGCGGCCGTCCTTCATCAACCCGCGTAATATTTTCACCAGACAGATAGCTGAAGTTGACCAGTCCGCCACCATCCTGCTCACCGCGCAGCGAGGCATCAAACAGTTTTTCGTACAGCTCGTTTGGTGACAACGTAACGCCAAGCAGCCGCGCGAATTGATTGAAGACTGCCGCCCAGGCGTTGATGTCAGACGAGCAGTTGTTGGTGTGAACCATCGCAACCGGTGCTCCATCCGGCGTGGTAACCAAATCGATATCACGATGAACCTGGCTGAGTTTTTGATCCAGGACAACCATCGAAAATGCTGACGTCCCGGCTGAAATATTGCCGGTACGCTTACGAACGGCATTCGTGGCAACCATACCAGTTCCAGCATCGCCTTCGCTTGGTGCCAAAAGCGAGCCTGGCTGCAGCAGACCACTTGGATCCAGCTTCTTAGCCCCAGCCGCCGTCAAATGACCAGCCGTTTCGCCTGCTACCAAGACCTTAGGCAGGATTTCCTTGATGTCCCAGCCATATTGATCAACTTCCGGCAGATTGGCAAACTTATCCAGCATCGCAGCATCATAGTCATGCGTGGTCTCATCAATCGGAAACATTCCCGAAGCGTCGCCAATTCCCGTTGTCTTTTCTCCCGTCAGCTGCCAGGTTACGTAGCCATCCAGCGTCGTGATAAAGTCAATGTCTTTTACATGTTCTTCATGATTTAAGATTGCCTGGTAAAGATGCGCGATGCTCCAGCGTTCTGGAATATTGAAATCAAACAGTTCAGTCAGCTTGGTGGCTGCTTGACCAGTAATGTTGTTGCGCCAGGTTCTAAACGGGACCAGCAGCTGACTTTCCTTATTAAATGGCATATAGCCGTGCATCATGGCACTGATTCCAATCGCGCCGATTCTGGTCAGTTCTAGATCATATTTTTCGCTGATTTCAGCAGCCATCTTGGCATAGCTGGTCTGAATACCTTCCCAGACCTTTTCTATTGGATAGGTCCAGATATGATGATCCAATTCGTTTTCCCATACGTAATCGCCACTGGCAATCGTCTGAAAATCATTCGTAACCAAAACCGCTTTAATGCGTGTCGACCCCAGCTCAATCCCTAGGGCTGTCTGGGCATTTTCAATCTTTGACTTGATTTGTTCTTGATCCATAAGGCAGGCTCCTCCTGACTGAATAATTTGTTATGGATTGATCTTAGATAACGATTACATTTTAATATTTTTGTCCGTATAAATCAACCAGACAATTCAATAAATAAAAGAGCCGTCATGAAAAGATGGATCATGACGGCCCTTTTGAGAGAGTAAACGTCTGGGGCAAAGCAATTATTTAACGGAACGAATCATCTGAATGAAGATGCAGGCTAAAACGGCAAAGGCAATCGCCACTGGGAAGACCAGGTTGTAGCCGGCTATGCCGACCAAAGCACTGGTAACGATCGGGCCAGCCGTCTGACCAAGCGTCGTAGCGATGTTCAAGATTCCGAGGTCCTTGCCGGCTTCTTCCTTGTTTGGCAAGACGTCAACGTTTAAGGCCTGGTCAACGGCACCATAAACGGCATAGCCCAGCCCGGCAAAACCGGCAAACAGAATCATGGAAAACGAGGTCTTCATGACCCATGGCATCAGGTAGCCGATTGCCAACAGCAGCGAGGCAATGTTGACCGGAATCTTGCGCCGGCCCAATTTGTCTGAGATCGCGCCTGAAGTCAAAGAGCCAATCAAGGCAACGACCATCGTGACTACCGACATGATGGAGATCGTCGCCGCCGCGGCCGTCTTGCTTTGGCCAATGTAGCTTTCCAGAATGTAGAGCTGGTAGTTTAAGATCATGTAGTAGCTGAAGATCAGCAGCGTCCGTCCGGTGAAGGCCAGCCAAAAGTCACGCGCGTTGTGCATTGGAGGACGGAATGAGGCCAAGAATTCCTTAAAGCCGCCCTCGACTGGTGGCAGGTCTTTGGAAGACTGTTCCTGCGGCCAGACAACGATTGTGGCAATTCCGGCCAGGCCCATCAGAATGCCGGCCGTTGCAAAACCGGGAATCTGAATCGTAATGAACTTGGCACCAATCAGCGTCCCTAATGAAGAGCCGACCGTCGTCCCGGCCGAGTTGAACGCCGACATCGTAGCCCGCATGTCGTCTGGCACCCGGTCAGACAGGGTGGCGATGACTGGTGCCAGCATCATGTTCAAGCCGAACATGCAAACACAGTAGATGATCCCAATCAGCCAGGCGTTGTCGACGATCCCGATCAAAAACAGGGTTACGCCGGCTAAGATGGCACCCCAAAAGATCCAGGGCGTCCGGCGGCCAAACCGGGAACGGGTCCGGTCAGACAGGTTCCCAAACAATAAGTTGGCGACCAAAGAGGCAATGGCCGTGGCCGCGTTGACGTAGCCAAAGATGGTCGTTGAGGCAGCCTCGCCGGCAATGTCGCGCAGGTGCTGCGGCAGCAAGACGGCCGAAACGATTGCCAGCCCAGTCATCCAAAGAATGGCACAGACAAAGAAGCCGGCCGTAAAGCGGATGCGCCCGCTTTTGCTTAATTTGATTTCTTCTGGTTTTTTAGCAGTATCCATAATGGTACCTCCAAGGTAAATAATCAAAAATAATTGCTGGATCCATGACGATTGCTGCGCCATGGAAAGTCAGACGACGATGTTATTTCAGATGATTATTGCAAACCATCAAAATGTTCGCCGCGGCTGTCTTGGCTGACAACCTTGAAGTAGTCAAAATCGGCATATGACTCATGACGAAAGGCGTCCCAGGCCCCGATACCGACCATCATGGCAGTAAAGCCGTCAATGGCCTCATCTGACATAAAGGTAATGTCAAGTGCCGGACCCAGATTTTGCCAGGACTGATCATCACTGAGCCGATAGCTGAATTGAGCCGTTTGGTGATCGACGTGGCATTTAAAGGCAACGGCAGTCTGATCGGCAGGCAGCGTCAGCTTAACGCGCTGCAGATCGGTACGCTTGCCTTGCTTGGCCTGCAGAATATCGATAAAGTTTTGGCCGGTCTCGTCATTAATTGACTTGCGTAAAAACAGCCAGTTGTTGTTGTCGTAATAAAGCATTAAGCCGGCTGATTGTGAGAAGTGAATTGGCTTGAAGTCAAGTTTAGTTTCAGCGTCAAAGACAAAGCTGTCGGCTCGAGCAGCCAGAATCGAAACGTCAAACCGGCTGAAGAATGATTGACCGCCATGCAGCCGCAGTTTGCCAGGATTTTCCTTTAATGAGGCCCAGTCTTCGGTTGCGTGACGATATGGCGAAAGCAGATGCACGTCTAATTCTGCGCCGTCAAACTGATCTTCCATGCCCAGATCGTTCATAGTCGGATCGGGGGTCACGTTAGAAATCCCAGGAGTCGTATCCTTAGCCAGCGTTGAGCCGTCCGCCATCTTTAACCAGCCGTCTTTTGTCCATTCCACTTTTTGCAGACCGGTTTCACGACCCAGTGTTGACTTAAGCCCAGGCATTGGTCGTGACATCAGATGAGCTACGTACCATTCACCATTGGGCGTGTCAGTCAGCGAGCCATGGCCGGCTTTTTGGATCGGGGCATCAGGGTTGTAGAGGTCAAAACGGTTGGAATCAGGATCGTTTTTGCGGAAGAAGTAGTAAGGCGTTGAGGTGATAAATGGATTGTTGGGGTCAGATTCATAAGGTCCCGTAATCTGATCAGCCCGCTGCAAAACAACGCCATGACCAAAACCGGTCCCGCCTTCTGCCGTCATCAGATAGTAGCGGCCATCATGCTTGTACAGGTGTGGTGCCTCCACGCAGCCGCGATCGGTCCCGCCCTTGCTGAGTCGGTAGCTTGGGCCAAACAGTTTTTCGTTTTCGGCATCAAATTCTTCTAAAACGATGGTCCCTGGCTGCTCATAGCCAAACCGCGTCTCCCATTCCAGCGTGACGACCCAGTGACGGCCATCATCGTCATGGAACAAGGATGGATCAAAGCCGATTGACCCAATATAAACAGGAGTTGACCACGGCCCGTTCATTGATGGCGCGTGCATGACATAGTTGTTGGTGTCAAACATGCGGCCATCCATGTTGATCATTTGTGAAAAGATGATCCAAAACAGTCCGCTTTGGGGGTCATAAGACAGATGCGGCGCCCAGATGCCCGCTGGCGTGCTGGTGCCGCGCAGATCAATCGTAGAATCATCTTTTAAGGCTTGCCCGATCAGTTCCCAGTTTGCCAGATCGCGCGAATGAAACAGCTGAATACCAGGATTCCAATGAAAAGTGGAGTTGGCAATGTAATAGTCTTCGCCGACCCGCAGAATGGAAGGATCGGGTGCCAAACCGGGAATAACCGGATTTTTAATCGTATAGCTCATTGAGATGGCTTCCTTTCACAAATTATTAAATATCTTTTGGATTGATCCAGTGACGATCCAGTGCTCGTGAGGCTGCCCACGAATCCCAGCCATACCAAGCTGGTTCGTTGATCGTGTCGATGTTGAGCTTCCAGGTCCAAAATGCGTAGCCGATGCCGCGATTCCAGTTGGTAACTTGAATCTGCCAAAGTTTTTGGTAGACCTTGGCCAGTTCAGCTGGATCCAAATGTTTGGCACCTTTGAATTCCTGCTGAGTTGGATTGATACCGCCTTGGGTGTTGATACCGGCCGTGTAGGAATTGAAAAGCGTCCATTCGCCGACAAAGACCGGAACGTATTCGTTAACCGCGGCAATCTGATCACCAATCTTGTTCATGGCTTTTTCATAAGCAGTTGGATTCAGTTCAGCGCCTTCCATTTCAGCGACCATCAAATACTGGTGAGTATCCAGGACCACGTTTTCAAAATCATTTTCGGTAAAGAAGGCATGCCATTTGCTGAGATCAAAGCCATCGTGGAACATGATTACCTTGTCGTTAGGCAGAATGGGCCGCAAAATCTCATAGGCCCGCTGATAAAAGTCATATAAAAACTCAAACGTGATGGCGGCACTGCCAGCGGCTTTTTGGGGATCACGCGGCAGGTAGCGGGTCGTCATGGACTTAAACATCTTTTCCGTGGCCGGCTCGTTTAAGACCTCAATGCCGTAAAGGGCGGTGCGGTCGTGGTAGCGCTTGGCCAGGCGTTCTAAAACGGAAAGCTCAAACTCGACTTCAGCTGGTTCCTGGGCCCATTTGCAGACACCAGAGATCCCGCCGTTGTCAAAACCGTTTTGACTGTCAGGAGCCGTATGCAGATCAATTAAGATTTTGAGTCCGTAAGCTTCAGCCCAGTTAAAGGCGCGATCCAGTTCATCAATTGCGCCAATAAATGGCTTGCGATCGCCAAAGATAAAGTATGGTACCGGAATGCGAACCAGATTGAAGCCGGCACTGGCAATTCGCAGAAAGTCGGCTTCGGTAATAAAGTTGCTGCGGTGCTGCGTGATGCGGGCCAGGTATTCTTTTTCGCTGAGTTCCTGGGGCAGGTAATACTCATCGTCGGCATTGGTGCCATCGAACAGATGTGGTGCCATCCACTTTTCAAGGACCAGCCAGCCACCCAGGTTGACCCCTTTGATTTTGTCTTGTTCCATGCGAAGGAACCTCCTTTACTTTTTGTGAAGCGGTTACAAGCCATATGTTAGCGGTTGCAGAAGAAAAATAAAATGGGCAGTTTCGTTAAAAACTTACCCAAATTCGGATGCTATGCTTTTTGCGATTGAATATACTGCCTTGGCGTAATGCCGAAAAATCGCTTGAACTCACGGCTGAAATGACCTGGTGATGAGTAGTTTAATTTGTAGGCTACTTCTTTAATGCTCAAATCAGGCTGCAGCAGTAAATTTTTAGCAATCTGCATCTTGAGACTCTGCAGATATTTTTGCGGCGACTGCTGGCTGTACTGCTTAAAAAGGTGAAGCGCGGTGCTTTGACTGATGTGAAACTCGGCAATGATCGCGGCAATTGAGATCGTCTTAGGAATCTGCGCATTAAAGATCTGTTCGTTGAGTTCATCTTTAATCCGCGTTGAAATCTGCTGAAACAAAGCATAATGGTCGATTTCATTTTGCTTGGGCAACTGATCTTTATTGGCATGCAGATGGCGAATCAGCGTTCCAATCACGTTGATCGTGTTTAGTTCGATCGTCAGCCGGTCGCTTAATGAATAGTGAGTACCAATGATGCTGATGATCTGTTCAAGCGATTGGCGCAGTTCGTTATAGTAAGGAGCGGTCTGATCAATAATTTGGTTGGTAAAGTTTTTCACCAGCAGATATTTGATTGCCGGGTCGTCAAGGTTGAAATGCATGGTAAAAAAGGTCATTGGTTCATTGCCCCAGCAGTAGTTGGTATGTTCCATGCCAATGGGAATGATCATCATTTCGCCGGCTTTAATGATTTTTTCTGCTGATTCGGTAACGGTTCTTTGCGCGCCATCCATGATATACATGATTTCAAAGGCTGGGTGGTGTTCAGTTGGCCAGCGCCAGCCAGGCTCGACGGTTTCGGCATGGCCGCCAAAAAATGAAAAAGTAGTGTTGATTGTTGGCAGATAGCCGTCTTCAAAAAACTGCATGCTTATTCCTCCTGCTTTTAGCTTATGATATTGTATCCGCTTTCCAAAGAAAATAAAACTTGCTAAAATAAACTTGATAGCATTTTAATGGGCAGAGCACGTTTTGGTTATCGATTTCAAAAACAAATCTAAAAAAGTAAAGCAATTGCAAAATTAAAAGTAATTTGATTTACATTGAGCGGTAAAAGTGTTAAATTATAGTTGTAGTTGATAATCATTCTAAACTAAAGGAGAGGATTATAATGAACTTTATCGGTCAAGAAATCGCAGACTTTAAGGTGCGTGCCTATCAAGATGGCGAAACGATGGATGTAACCAAGCAGGACGTTCTTGGCAAGTGGAGCATTTTCTTCTTCTACCCAGCTGACTTCTCATTTGTCTGCCCAACTGAACTGGAAGCACTGCAGGATAACTATGAAGCCTTTAAGCAGGCCAACGCGGAAATCTACTCTGTTTCAGAAGACACTGAATTCGTTCACAAGGCATGGGCTGAAGCATCTGAAAAAATCGGCAAGATCAAGTATCATATGCTGGCCGACCCAGCCGGTAAACTGGCGCGGATGTTTGACGTTTTGAATGAAGACGAGGGACAGGCTTACCGTGGCGTATTCATTGTTGACCCAGACGGCAAGATTCAATCATATACCATCAACAACATGGGGATTGGTCGTTCCGCCGAGGAGATTCTGCGGACGCTGCAGGCGGCTCAGTTCGTTCGTGAGCATGGCGATCAGGTCTGCCCAGCTAACTGGAAGCCGGGTCAAGATACGATTAAGCCAAGTCTGGATCTGGTCGGCAAGCTTTAATGATTGCAGGTGATTAAAATGGCAGCAGAACATATTTATGATCTGATTATCGTGGGTGCCGGGCCTGCAGGTTTGACTGCTGGCATTTATGCTGGCCGGGCAACGCTGGACACCTTGATTTTGGAGGCGGACACGGTCGGCGGTCAGGTGACCACGACTTCAACGGTCTACAACTATCCCGGCAATGCGGCCATTGACGGCACCAAGCTGATGAATCAGATGCAGCAGCAGACCGCTGATTTTGGCGTCAAGATCCAAAAAGACGATATCGTTAAGTTTGAGCTTGATGGCGACGTTAAAAAACTGACCGGCAAAAGTGGTGAATTGTATCAAACTCGCAGTGTGATTCTGGCAATGGGAGCCAGCCCGCGCAAGGTTGGCTTCCCAGGCGAAGAAGAGTTTCGCGGGCGCGGCGTGGCCTACTGCTCAACCTGCGACGGCGAGCTGTTTAGCGGGCTGCAGGTATTTGTCGTTGGCGGTGGCTACTCAGCCGCTGAAGAAGCCGATTATCTGACGCGGTTTGCCAAGCACGTGACGGTCCTCGTACGGGGTGATCATTTTAAGTGCGCGCCGCTAACGGCTTCGCGGGCCCTCGACAATCCAAAAGTCAGCGTTTTGTACCATACTGAGGTCAAGCGCGTTGATGGTGATCAGTACTTGAAAGCGCTGACGATGGTCAACAACCAAACTGGCGAGGAAACGGTCTACCATGTCGATGATGGTGATCAAACCTTTGGCGTCTTTATCTATGTTGGTACCCAGCCAGCTACTGAACAGCTAAAGGGCATCGTTGACCTGGATGAGCGCGGCTATATTCACGTTGATCAAAACGGAGCAACCGATCTGCCTGGCGTCTATGCAGCAGGCGACGTCATCGTCAAGCAGCTGCGTCAGATTATCACTGCCGCGGCTGATGGAGCAGTAGCAGCTACCAGTGCAGAGAAATACGTGACGGAACAAAAGCAGCGTTTAGGGATCCCAATCCATGTTAAAAAGGAAGTTCCTAAAGCGGCTACGGTTGGTCAGACTTCACAGGTTGAAAGCGAACAGCCGGTTGCCCATCATACTGGCGACTGGTTTACACCAGACCTGGTTGCTCAGATGCAGGGTGTCTTTAGTCGGCTGACCAAAGACGTTACGCTGCAGCTTTTGGAAGACGATACGGCATTGAGCCAAGAAATGGACAGCTTTATTGGTGAACTGGTAAAGCTTAATGATCACCTCAAGATTCAAAAGACCACCGCACCAGACAGCCTGGTCTACACGCCGCAGCTGCGTCTGGTCGTTGATGATACCGATACAGGTCTGCACTATGCCGGCGTACCAACTGGTCATGAATTGACGTCACTGATTTTAGGGATCTACAATGTGGGCGGTCCGGGTCAAAGCGTTGAGCCGGCACTGGCTGAACGAATCAAAAAGCTGCCGTCGACTGACATTAAGATTGGGGTCTCCTTAACGTGTCACTTCTGCCCGGATGTCGTGGCAGCCTGTCAGCGGATGGCTTCGCTTAATCCGCGGATCACGGCGACGATGATTGATCTGCAGCATTTCCCAGCTTTAAGAAAAGAACGGCAGATTATGAGCGTACCGGCTACGATTATCAATGACGGGCCAGTGATCTTCGGCAGTCAATCGCTTGAAGAACTGGTTGCGGCAGCGGAAAAAGCAACTGAATAAATCAAAATGCCTTGAGCCAAAATATTAGCCCAAGGTATTTTTTATTGCTGTAAAAGCTTCAGCTGGTGGCGCTGGCGATACTGATGCGGCGCAATACCGACGATTTTTTTAAAGCAGCGCGAGGCATAGTTGGGGGTTGCAAAGCCAAGGACGGCAGCAATTTCGGTAATTGGCTGATCGGTCCAGAGCAGCATGGATTTAAAACGGCTGATTCGATATGAGTTCTCGTATTGATTGATCGTTTGGCCGGTTTCCTGCTTGTAAAGATGGGCCAGATAATATTTGTCGCGCTGCAGATCATGAGCCAGGTCATCCAAAGAATAGTTTTGGCCGCAGTGATCACGAAGGGCAGCCTCAATTTTTTGCGTCAGCAGGCCCTTTTTGTTATTCTGAGCCTGCCGAGTTGTTTGAATGCGCTGAATGAAGATCTGACCAATTGCCTGCAGCCGCGCGTTTAGCTGCTCAATCGTCTGCAGGCTCTCAACCTGCTGGCAGAGCTGATCAGAAAGAGCAAACGCTTCGTTGGGGGCAAGACCGCCTTCAATTGCCTGTCTGGTCAGTAAAGTGATGTGGCAGATCAAAAGATTTTTTTGATTGCGCAGCCGATCCTTGGCAACCTGACCAAAAGCCCCTGAACTGGTTAAAAGACGGAAATAATGCTGATAGCTTGAGTCATCGCCGTTACGAACCGCGCTCAGCATTTGTTTTTCCAGTTCATAGCTGTTATGGTTTTCTAAAATATGTTCTGGTAATGGCAGCTCGTTTTCAAATGTTTTATGAATTTTTGGCCAATGCTGGTTGAGCCCGAACCAGATGGCGCTGCCGGCCTGCTCCAAATGATGCTGAGTGCAGCTGCGCAGGTTTTGCCAGATCAAAAGCCGATGTTTTGAATCAACCAGTAAGGCGCCTCTAATCACGGAACTGGGCGCCAGCAAAAAAATTCCAGGTGTAAATGAAGCAGCAGCTAGTTTTTTTAGATATGACTCAGGCAGCTTGACAATTGCCGGCCGGTTCCAGACATCGGTAAGCTGACCGGCTGCATCCAGCTGATCGATTTCCAGTTGAGTGATTTCCTGCATGTCTTGGAGAAATTTTAATGATTTGGTCATGATCCACCTCAATAAACGCAATTTAGGATAATGATTAGCAAGATTAGATAGGCGAAGAATTTAAAAAACATTATAATGACATCAGAAAGCGGTTGCAAATATTTTTGAAAATGAGGTAGCAGTATGACAAAAGTAGACTTGAATTTTGTTGAGGGCCTGACGCTGGAAGAACGCGCCGACTTGGTTTCAGGAACGGATTTTTGGTTTACGGCCAAGGTTTCAGGCATGGATCCCATGCTGATGACGGATGGTCCTTCTGGTTTGCGCAAACAGGTCAACGTGCACAGTGCTATGGATCAAAGTATCGAAGCTGTATGTTTTCCCTGTTCGGCATTGACCGCCAGCTCATTTGATGATCAGATGCTGGAAAAACTGGGCGAACAGTTGGGAACGGCTGCCCGTGCTGAAAAGATCGGCGTGCTGCTGGGGCCTGGGGTCAACATCAAGCGCAGTCCATTAGCCGGTCGTAATTTCGAATATTTCTCTGAAGATCCGCTGCTGGCCGGCCGAATGGGAACTGCCTACGTCAAGGGGGTTCAGAGCACTGGTGTTGGCGTCAGCGTTAAGCATTTTGCCACCAACAACCGTGAAGATCAGCGCTTTACCAATTCATCAGATGTTGATGAACGAACGCTGCGTGAGATCTATCTGGCACAGTTTGAGCGCATCGTGAAGCAAGCGCACCCAGCCACGATCATGTGCTCTTATAATAAGCTTAATGGCGTTCAGGTATCGCAAAACCAGCGCCTTTTGACTAACATTCTGCGTGACGAATGGGGTTATCAAGGTCTGGTCATGTCAGACTGGGGTGCCGTGGTTGATCATACGGCCGCGATCAAGGCTGGCTTAGATCTGGAAATGCCGGGCAAGGGGGATGCCTCAAAAGAAGAAATCATTCAAGCCGTTAAAGAGGGCCGTCTTCAAGAGTCAACGCTGAACCGTTCTGCACTGCGCGTTTTAGAAATGGCTGAGCGTTATGGTCATCCAAAGACGCCAGCGCCAGCATATGATATGGAAGCTCAGCATGAGTTTGCCCGCCAGCTGGCTGATGACAGTATCGTCTTGCTGAAAAATGAAAATCAGGAGCTGCCATTGAGTGATTCCGCCAAACTGGCAGTAATCGGCGAGCTGGCCCAAAAGCCGCGTTTTGAAGGTGGCGGCAGCTCGCATGTCAATTCTCATCGCGTTGTAACGCCAAAAGAAGCAATGCCTGCTCATGCCGTTTATGCACAGGGCTATCGTTTAGACAGCGATCAAGCGGATGAACAGCTGACTAAAGCGGCAATGGAGCTGGCCAAAAACAGCGATCAAGTGGTCTTTTTTGCTGGTTTCCCTGAAGCGATGGAATCAGAAGGCTTTGACAAACAGTCCATCAGTCTGCCAGCCAACCAGAATGAATTGATTGAACAGCTGCTGACGGTCAACCCGCACGTGGTCGTGGTTCTTCAAAACGGTTCGGCAGTTGAGATGCCTTGGGAACCAAAGACGCCAGCGATTGTTGAGACTTATCTGGCCGGTGAGGCAGTCGGTGAGGCTACCTGGGATATTTTGTCTGGCAAGGTCAATCCTTCTGGCAAGCTTTCGGAAACCTTCCCTAAGCAACTAGCCGACAATCCAACCTATCCAACCTTTGGCAAGGATCGGCGGCATGAGGTCTATCGAGAAGGCATCTTAATGGGATATCGCTACTATGATGCCAAGCAGCTGGCCGTGCGCTTCCCATTTGGTCATGGTCTAAGCTATACGACGTTTGCCTATCAAAACCTGACGATCAATGAAAATCGCGATGACGTGGCAGTCAGCTTTGATCTGGAAAATACGGGCAGTCAGGCAGGTAAGGAAGTCGCTCAGATCTATGTGGCCAACCACGCCAGTCAGACGATCATGCCGGTTGATGAACTGCGCGACTTCGTTAAAGTTGAGCTGCAGCCCGGCGAGAACAAGCATCTGACCGTTAAGCTGTCGCGGCGCGCGTTTGCCTGGTACAACCCAGAAAATGAAACTTGGGAAGCCGATAACGGTCAATATGAGATCTTGGTCGGTAGCTCGTCACGTGACATTCGGCTGCGGCAAAAATTTGAGCTGACGATTGGGACGAATCCGCTTGGTAAGATTACCGATGAGACCTACGTTGGCGAATTGCTGGAAAATGCTGATGAACGAATCAAGCAGATTATTGCTGAAATGGGTCTGACAGCTACTTTTGACAAGTTGATGTCACCTGAACTGGCACCAGTTTTTGCCAATATCCCCCTGCGTTCATTGACGATGGCGGATATTGATGCCGAAACGGTTCATGAGCTGCTGCAGAAACTAAATGAGCTGGATTAGTTAATCAAATATCAATAAAAAAGGATCGCAAAATTCGCGATCCTTTTTTATTTGGCTTGTTCTTGGGAATGCTTCTTGGCAGTCTGGCGATACTGCATTGGCGTTTGACCACACCAGCGCTTGAACTGACGGGAAAAATGGGAGGCTTCCTGGTAACCCAGCGCGGTACTGATCTCGCCGATTGAGAGCTTGGGCATCAACAGCAGCTGTTGGGCTTTTTGCAGTTTAAGCTTAGAAAGATAGGCTCGCGGCGACTCGCCATAGACGCTTTTAAATAATTCAAAGCCATAGCTGGGACTGATCTGCAGCGTGCTGATGATTTGCTCAATCGTCAATCTGCCAACCTCGCGCGGATCAATCCCCTCAGTCAGGTAAACGTGGATCTGCAGTTCGAGCTGTTCTTTAACCTCACTGGCAATTGATGAGGCATAGGACAGCTGATTTAGGTTATAGGCTGATGAATGCGTGTTGGTCTGATGAATCAAGGCCAGCAAAAAGTCGGTGAGGTAGCGCTGGATCAAGAGCTTGCTTTCAAACGAATAGTCCATAGCTGGGTCAACCAACTGATTTAGTACGTGCAGACTTGGCTGCAGGGCCATGTTTTGCTGAGTAGCGTTGGGATAATAGATCAAACCGTTTTCAATCAACAGTCGAATGAAGCCGGCGTCATCCAGGTCAAAGTGAAAGTTGAAATAGTCCATCTCTTCGACACAGGTAATATCGTGGGCCAAGTTGGGCGGAATAATCAGAATATCGCCAGCTGTCAGCAGATAGGACTTGCGATGCAGGTTGACGCGTTCTTGGCCTGAGAGAATCTGAATCACCTCAAAAGCCAGATGCTGTTCAATGCCAACATGCCAGCCAGTATTGACGTGTTGAAAGTGGCCGCCGAAAAAAGAAAGATTCCAATTGATGGCCGGCAGGCGGATTGCATTTTGCAGAATTTTTGATTGATATTTTTGCATTGGTTATACCTCGAAAATGAACAATTTATCCGTATAAATGATCTTTCGTGGAAAAGGGACATTTTTTCATGGTAAAAGCCCTTCGTTATTTCAGTTAGCGCTTTCATAATATAGGCATCAGCTTTAAGAAATCGCTTACTAAATTGTAGCAGAAAGGGATGCAAAAATGAAACAGTTGTTATACGGAGTTGCCTACTATTTCGAATATCTCCCGTACGATCGCATTGATCAAGACATTGAAATGATGAAGGCAGCTGGGATCAATGTGGTTCGGATTGGTGAAAGTACTTGGAGCACCTATGAGCCACATGATGGTGAATTTGATTTTAGTAAATTGATTTATACTCTGGATAAAATGGATAAAAATGGTATGAAAGTAATAGTTGGGACACCAACTTATGCTTTTCCAACCTGGCTGGCCAAAGAATATCCGGATGTATTGGTTGAACGGCAGGAAAATCGTCTGCCATATGGTGCTCGTCAGATTATGGACATTACCAATCCGACTTTCCGTTTTTATGCTGAGCGAATCATTCGTCAAATGATGCTGGTGACGCGTGAATACGACAACGTGATCGGTTATCAAGTCGATAATGAGACCAAGCATTATGGGACTTCCAGCCGTAACGTGCAGGCCGGCTTTGTCGATTATCTAAAGCAAGAATTTAATGGTGACCTGGATGCCTTGAACGTTGAATTTGGCTTGGATTACTGGTCAAATCGCATCAATGCCTGGGAAGACTTTCCAAACGTTAATGGAACAATCAATGGCAGTCTGGCTGGCGAATTTGCCAAGTATCAACGCCAGCTGGTGACCGATTATCTGGCATGGCAGACGGCAATTGTCCGTGAATACACGCATGATGACCAATTCATTACGCACAACTTTGATTTTGAATGGCGTGGCTATTCATACGGTGTCCAGCCTGATGTTGATCATTTCGCGGCTGCCAAGCCTTTAGACGTAGTAGGGATTGACGTCTACCATCCTTCCCAACGCCAATTGACAGGCGCCGAAATCTCGTTTGCTGGCGACATTGCTCGTTCAATCAAGCAGCAGAACTATCTGGTTTTAGAAACACAGGCTCAGGCATTTAAGACCTGGACGCCATATCCGGGACAGCTTTTCCAATTGGCCTTTTCACATGTTGCCAGTGGTGCCAATATGGTTGAATACTGGCACTGGCATTCAATTCATAATTCGTTTGAGACTTATTGGAAAGGCCTTTTGAGTCATGATTTCCAGCCGAACCCGGTTTATAACGAAGCCAAAAAAGTTGGGGCGGCCTTTAAAAAGCTGTCGGCTGATCTGATCAACCTCAAACACACGGCTAAGGTTGCTTTTGTCGTTGATAATGCCAGTCTGACGGCAACTTCTGGACCATGGATGGAATTTGGCATTGGCGAGGACACTAAATATAATGATGTTTTCCGTCGCTTGTATGATGCATTCTATCGTCAAAACATCGCTACTGACGTCTTGGATCCCAAGCTGATTGATCCGGCTAAGTATGATCTGCTGGTCGTGCCGATGCTCTACACGGCAACTGATGAGTTCTTACAGAAACTGAATGACTACGTTGAAAATGGTGGCCATGTCCTCTACACGTTTAAAGATGGTGTTGCCAACGAACACGTCAAGGTTAGAACGACTCGGCAACCAGGGATCATCACTAGAGCGATAGGTGCCCATTACGAAATGTTTGTCGACCCGAATGGCGAAGGCTTAGCTGACAGTTCTGGCGTCTTTAAGGATGTCGATGGTCAGATCAGCAATTGGGCTGAACTTTTGGAAACTGATGGCGCGAAGGTTTTAGCTACTTATGATCACCATTGGAAGTCATATGCGGCAATTACTGAAAACAATTTTGGCAAAGGGATGACCTGGTATCTGGGCTGCTGGCCAAATGAAGAGGTCGTTGCGCGCTTAGTTGAGCATATCGTTGCCGTATTAGGCTTGGCTGGCAGCTATCAGACTCAATTCCCATTGATCATTAAGAGCGGCATCAATGAACAGGCAGAAAAGATTGATTTTATTTTTAATTATTCAGATGAAAATCAAGCATTCATCATGCCATTTGTGGCCACTGAACTGTTGTCTGATGCTTCGGTTCAAGCTGATCAAAAAGTCGAAATGGCACCATGGGAAGTTAAGATCATGAAAAGAGGATGACAACTATGGATACTGCTAAAAAGCCTGAAATCAAATTAAGCAAAAGCGGGCGCATCCGC
>ENA-ORUB01001325-ORUB01001325.1-human-gut-metagenome-genome-assembly--contig:-NODE-1325-length-27495-cov-16.984038_pt1 | contig 27495 bp, 46 predicted proteins | sample MGYA00241918_ERZ509200 | MGnify/ENA primary metagenome ERZ509200 (study PRJEB26280, sample SAMEA2338853) | human gut metagenome | biome: human gut; feature: human-associated habitat; material: faeces... | reverse complement strand
GGCAAGTAAAAAAATATATTTTATAAGGCAGGGGGGGATATATTCATTATTTTTCATCAGAATTATTATTTCTCGTTTGATATATATTTATATTTTGTATTATCACGCTTGCGCCTACACAACTTTCAAGGCTTTCATCAAGTGCTTCCTCTCCGAACAGCTGTATTTTGCGTTCCTGTTCTTCAATCACACTCTCTGCATCATTAACGTAATCTATTAATGCATTCTCTCCATGATTTGCAAGAGCATATTTTATTTCAGCCAGCTTTTCTTTTATCGTCATTCTTTCTTCCTCCAATTCACTCCCGGTATGGTTCTGCGTCTTAAGGCTTCACCTTCTTTGGTTAACTTGCCATTATTTCTATCTTCAAGCATGTTATGTGTATGTTCACTTACGCTTATTAGATTCCAGTCTTCCCACTCATATTCCGGATATTCTTTTGCCGAATAAATATGGTGTACCACTGTTGCTTCTTCCGTCCTTCCATATCTTGCTGCATATCGGTCTTTATATTGGTCCAATCTAAGTATTTTTTTTCGTTTATTTTTCCATTTTCTTGAGCTGTAATTCATATCATCACCAATTTTAAAGGGCTTCCGCCCCCGATGCAGAAACCCTTTAAACTGTCCTTGTTTTAGTCCTTATTTTTTTCAATATCATAATATCATACCATAAGCGAACATGGCGAACAACTTTATTCTTTTAAAAATCTATTGAATGCCATTCGTATTGAGTCTGCGGTATTCCCACCGCCAATATACAGGGCCACTTCTTCCCACGTACATAATGATAGGCATCTGTACATTATTACCTGCCTCATAAACGAATTGTCGATACCTGATATGAATTCATAAATCTCTTTCCGCTTCATCTGTAACTTTTCCAACAGTCCTTTTATAATCTTTTCTATTTGAGCAGCTCTGATCGCATTGTCGCCCGTAGAGTCCCCTATCTTTGTGCTTCTGGGCAGCCCATCAAGACTTGGTGACTGTAAGCCATATATGTCGCTAAGCTCTCTCTGCCACATTTCAATTTCTCTATTTATGTAATATATTTGCTTTAACTCTTCCTTAGTCATGACGTGTCTCCATTTTAAATCTGCAGCTTGTCCATAATCGACAGCTGCTCGCCCCAATATTCTTTATAGCTTTTTTCTTTTCTGGCGATTTTGCCTTTTTTATATTTCTTGATCTTCGGATCTTCCGTAAGGCTGACTTCTATGTATTCTATACACGGCACCCCGGTGATTGGATGTTCATATACTCTTATGCTGTCTCGATCTACAGCATACCCGTCATGAGGCGCTATATCCTCAGGGTCGTAACTTGCCGGCCGCTTCATTTCCTCAACTTTGGTTACCGGCATAATAATATTTTTTGTGCTTCGGTATGCTTTGCTGTGTTTTCCTCTCTCGCCCTTGCTTTGATATGCATTTTTTAACATGTACTTTGCTACCCTATGGTAGTTTCCGCTGCTCCATAGGGTTTCAATATGAACATATTCCTCTGGCCAGTATTTAATTATCATTTCCCTTGTGATTTCTTTGCTAATTACAATATGATGATGTGCTTTTCCTTTTTGCTCTCCTATTCCGGTAGATTCAATCATTTTGTATTTTACGCCATTTCTTTTCGCCATGTTTCTGATGTTATTTTTAAACTTCTTGATTTCTTTCATAGATGTTTCGATATCTACTCCCTCTGGATGTGATAGCGTTACCCATAAATCTCCAGCTTTAAAATTTCCGTTTATTTTTGCCGTCAGCTCTCTTTCCTGATTTATTTTGTTTATTTTGGCGACTGCTTCAGGTGTTGGGTTGGTTTTTGGCTTCCTTTTCTGCGTTTCAGTTTTTATTCTGGCGGAATCCGTTTTTCTTACAATTATCGTCTTTCCGGCAATCGTAGTAAATCTTTTATACATCTCATGTACCGTTGTTAATATTTCTATTTTTCTTATGACGGCCATTTAGGCCGCCGGGTATTATATATATAATGTAGTTATTTGTTTGAGACTGTACCGCAGAAGAACTCTCTGCGGTATTTGTTATAGTTTTATTAGTATTTCCCCTAAGGCGTTTGCCGCCTCTTTGCTTACTGTGCCAATCTTGGCCGACTTCTCATGATGCGGATCCCATGAACGTATATCTATCTTGGGTTCTTTATTATTCCACGATACAAGGTTCACTTCTTTCGTCCATCCTGATGATGTTTCTCCAAACACCCCATAATGCTCTATTATTTCAAATGTTATTTCTTTCATATTATTCCTCCGTTGCCAGTTTTGCGTAGCTCCACTCTGTTATACCCTCACGGTCGCATGACCAAGATGTCGTTCCATATCCCCATGTAAATATTTTTCCATTTTATATAACTGGCTGTCACTATTTACAGCTCTTGCTCTTTCAAAATATTCATCAGAAAACCCCTGCAGCCTAAAACATTCTTTAGGCGTTAATTTACGTATTCTGCATCCACTAATCAGGCTATTGTTTTCCTGCCCTGTGAGCGTAAACATCGGATCACCGTCTTCTTTGAACCGTCTTCCGTTTTGCCTCTTTTCTGCTCTATCTGGCGTTAAAACAGGAATGACTACGCCAGCATCATGTTTGTTTGCTTTTAAGCATCGGCTTAAGCCTTTTAGGGGAGCTTTGTGGAATCGTTCGCTATCTTGTGTGTAAACACCGCTTACAGCTTGTGCATGCTGTTCACTTCCAACAACATATGTTCCGGTTGCGTTTGCTTGCCCTGTCCTTGTTGTAATGGTATTTGTTGCTTGTCCCGATAATTCATCAGCCTCTTTGTTGCTGCTTCTGATAGGAAATACTTTTCGTCCACCTGCTCTTCTAAGATGTCCCACAGTATATATGCGCTCCCTGTTTTGTGGGACAAACCACTTTGAGTTGATATTTTGCCATTCAATATCGTACCCCAGTCTGTCCATTTCAAGGACGATTGACAAGTAGTCAAGTCCTCGGTTCGAAGAAAACATTCCCTTAACGTTTTCGTAGATAATCCATTTAGGTCTATCTTCTTCTTTCCTTTCTTCCAACATTCTAAAAATTTCCTGTATAAGACTGCTTCTATCTCCTGACAATCCTGCTCTTTTTCCGGCAATGCTGAAGTCTTGGCACGGTGCCCCAAAACACCAACAATCTGATTGCGGAAGGTTTTCGGATTTAACTGTTCTAATGTCATTTGAGTACCATTCATTGTTTCTATATTCCTCTTTTAAAATCTCTTTTTGACGTTTCCTAATATCTAACATTCCTAAGTGTTTTCGTTGCTTTTCTGTTATTAAATACATTGATGTATAACTTGCTGTTGCGAATTTATCCCATTCACAGAATCCAACACATTCATGCCCTGCCATTTCCATGCCTAATCTGAATCCTCCGATTCCCGCGAAAAAATCTATAAATTTCATCTCTTTCCTCTACAGCGGATTGGCCATCCTACGCTTCCGCTTATATATAAAATAATAACGTTTTAATATTTTTATATTTTTAATGCTTTCTTTCCGGGATGTTTTCCCCGTTTATATTTATTGCAGTTCTTTACCGGACAGCCTCTTGGCCGGCCGGTAAGTAAAATATAGTCGCAGGTGCCTTTGTTAGGGTTGCTGTCCTGTGGATGGTACTTACAATCATTTCTTTTGCACTCGTTAACCGGTTTATTTGCAAATCTTTTTATTTTCTGTGGCTGCGCCTTTCTTTTCTGCCCTTCTTGCCTTTCTATTTTTCGCTTGGGTGCAACTATTTCTCTATAGTGTTTTCTTGTTTGTATCAGTTTGCCTTCATGGGCGCACGCCGGACAATATTTTTGTGTCGGACCTGTTCTTTTGTAAACCACGCCACAGATTTCACATACTTTTTCACCATAATCCTTCATTTTTTCGGGCCCTTTCAATTGTTTTTTCCAAATTTTTTAATGGAACGCTTATTATCGTCCCTTCAACGTGAAATGATATTGTATCTAACGTTTTGTCGCATCTTATTCTGCATTCAATTTCCTTGTTTTCAGCCATATTTCCTGTCTGAAATACGCCTTTTAACATTTTTATTGTCACTGCCATGCAGTCCTCCTTAATTTCCTTATTTTTCTATATAAATTGCCCCTCGATCCGCTCTGAGGTTTGTAGATACCAGTAAAACATCTAACTCTCTTCGGTATATTCCTTTAATCTGGCTGTTTCCTATTTCTTTTTGCATTTTTTTGATTTTGTGTTTCATTTGAATTCCCTCCTTGTTTTGAGGTGCTCACATTGAGCACTATAGTATATCGTCATTATAGTGTACAATTTGTACACTGTCAATATATTTTTATTTAGGAGGTCTATTAATGCTTAGTTCTCGTTTAAATCAAACTCGCAAATCTCGTAAGATCACTGCCCAGCAAATGGCGGATTCTTTGTCAATGGGGCTGCGCTCTTACCGAAACTATGAAAGCGGTGACCGTTCGCCATCCCTTGATATTCTTGTTAAAATTGCCGATATATTATCTGTTCCTACTGATTATCTTCTGGGACGTGACGAATATCTTGAATCTCTCGGAGTCTCCGTTGATGAATTCCTGTAATATCTTCGAGATCATCCCATAGCTCTATACTGCCAAGCCTTTCCCCGCTTTCAAGTGCTTTGTAGTATCGCAGCCCTATATTTAACTTATCTGCCATGGCCTGTTGCGTAAGCCCTGCTTCGCGGCGGGCTTTTTTTAGATTTTTTCTCATATCTTCACCTATGGTTTATTTGCTTTCCTCAATTTTGCCTGCAGCCCCATAACTTCCCTCATAACTGCATCAGCTTTTCTTGGCTTGTTTTCACGATATAGCTTTCTGGCAAATGCTTCTTTTCTTTCTATCTGCTCTTTCAGCATGTCTATCGCGGACTTCCTCTGCCGCCTGATGGGTGCCGGAGGATCGGCAGCCTTTCTTTTTCGCTCTTCTCTTTCCCTTAATTCATTTTCTTTTCTTCTTTTCTCAATCTCTTCCTGTTTTTTAATGTATTCCGGATTATCCAGAAGGCAAGAAGGGTGTTTGCAACTTCCATCATTGGTATTACATCCAAAACACAAACATTCCCGCTCTGGGCAAAAAAGAAAGGAGCCGTATTTTTCTATTTTTTCTTTGCGAATTTCGGGTTTCATAACAGCTCCTTTCTTTTTCTTTGCGAATTTCGGCTTGTATCATTTACAAATAATTTTTCCCTATAAGCGCCATCCAGCACTCTCTCGCTTGTTCCGGTTTAATGCCGGATTCTATTAGCGTGTCTTCGTACCTTTTTTGGTAATGCTTTTTCCACCACATGACCTCTCGGATTACCCAGTCTTCTTGCATTGCATGAAATTTTCTATGCATTTCCGGCGACAGGTCAACCTGAAAGCCCATTTCGATAGACGTCTGGCGCCACGGACCGCCCCATATCTCATGCCGCTCGGCATTCGGATTGCCCGTATAGTAACATCGCCTTTGCGGTTTATCCTTATAACCATTATGTAGCAACTTCTTTTTCTTGGTTGGTTTTGGTTTGGGGAATGGGCAGTTTTGATAATATCCATCCAAATCATTCGACTTGTCCCTCTTGTTCATATGTATACTTCCTTTTTATCTTGGTTTTTTCTCCTGCCTTGATATTTATGACAGTGCCGTCTACCTTTATGGCCACATTCTGTATGCGGCCATCTATGGCCATACATCCCAGCTGTTCTATGACAGTTATAATTTCCCTATCAACCGGTCGGAAGCCAAGCGCTTCACACTCTGTGCCTAACAGCTGTGCAATATTTTCTTTCATCATTTTCTTTTTTTCTGCTACTTTGTTCCCGCCGCAGGCGCACTGCTCGGATGCCATGTCATTAGCATCGTTTTGACTTTCAGCTATTACCGTGTATTCAGTTCCGCAGTATTTACAAATACCAGTAAAATTTTTCATTTTTTCATCCTTATCCGTAGATGGACACAGTCCACTCTCCGGAAAAATCTATATCTTCTACATCCTTGGAAAATACGCGCAAATCAGCCTCCGCTTGTTCTCCTTTGATAAACTCTTCGCTTGTCATGCTGAATGATATCCTTACATCTGCACCGGCGTTTGCCTCCGATAAGGCATTCATTAATTCGTACACTTTCATCTTTTTCATCCTTTCCCGTAAACAGCCTGCCCGACAACCTTATATATTGCTCCGCAGCTATTAGCGGTAACATCTATCACTACAGCGTGTCCGCCCCTATAGGTTATCTTTACATATTCGTCATATCCGTCTACAAAATACGATATCTTTTCCACTTCACTTCTGTAGTCGGATGTCAGCAGGAGGCTTAGCCGATTTATGTAGTTACGCTTTTCCTCTGTAACTGCTTTGTGTGATTTTCTCATTTTTCCCTCCGCTCACATCCACGCTACAGGGCTTATGCACATTGCCGCAAATATCAGAATTAATAATATGTGCTGTCCTATATTTTTTAGATTGTCCACCATGATTTGTGGATCCCATATATATTTTTTATGTTTCATTACCTTACCTCACTGTTTTACACTGTTTAGCAGTATTCGTTCTGCTACATCTGCAACAAAATACTTTTTCCCACGCCCATCCGGTATATATTGTAGGCCTTTTAAAAATCGTCCCAGATCCTCATTTTCAGATTTTGTATTTCGGCTTTTTCCTAAATATTTTGCTAACTGGTTCTTACTTATTAATCCTTTTCCGCCTATAGCGGACTGGATGTCTTTTGTCAGTTCCCTTTTATTCATTATTTCTCCTTTTGTTTGTCTTATCCTCATGTGAGAAGGTTTTAACTCAATTCGATTGACAATTTGTTTTAAAGAAATTATTAATCTTCCCGATTCGCAGGAATGTAATTAGGAGTGATATAACGCATTTCGATTAACTCTGTGACTTTTTTAAATTCACAGAGTTCTTTTTTTATTTCTTTAATTTCTTTTGACATTTCTGTCTCAGATATTGTTTCGTGTAGTTTAATGGCCGCTTTTGATAGCGCCAGCTCATTTGATGGGTTTGTGATTATTCTGTCGACAACAGTATTAAATGCTTTTTCTAATTTTTCTATTCTTTTTATATATTTATTTTCCATTTTTCTCTTCCTTTTTTATCTGCATACCAAGAATTGATCTCACAACTATTCATAATCATGCTCCCTTCTATACTTTTATATGGTATGTTTATTTAACCAATCCCATAGAATTTGCAATATCAAGGCATTTCTTGTAAGCCCTTTCTTTACTGCTATATCTCTTAATTCTTCCTGTAAATTATCTGGTGCCCTTACTGTCATTATATTCATTGTCTCCCTCCTTTTTCTAAGTGACTTCACTTTGCATTGTCACTTTATCATTATTGCATAGTGATGTCAATATGCAATATTTACTTTTCTTAAAATTTATGTAACAATGAAATCACTATGAAATCAAAGGAGGATTAAAAATGACTACTGATAAACGAGCATTCACAATGCGTATGCAACATGAAAATTTTGATAAAATCAAATTCATTGCTGAACAGAATAAACGCTCTATAGCCATGCAGATTGAATTTTTAATTGAGAATTGTATTGCAAAATACGAATCTGAACACGGATCAATTAATATCCAAGCCCCTGCTCAATTAAAATAATCATCATAGCGTTAAAACTTATCCCTTTATTGTCCGCCTCTTTCTGAATACGTTCTTTTAACTCAGCAGGTAGGCGGATTGTTGTTTGTTCTCGTTCCAACGATTTTATTGTCGCTTCGCGAATATTCATAATCATGCTCCTTTCTTATCCGCTTCAATTACTTCGATTCCCGCCTTAATTAACTGTCTTATTATTTCAGCATAAGAGCATCTGCAATATTGATCTGTCTTTTTTAATGCTATGATTTTTTGATCCATTTCTTCATTTATGGATTAGGGGCAGGGTTGAAATGATACAACCCGAAATTCGCAACTTCATTGTATCATTTTAACCCGGAAATTTCAAGCCCGGGTATTTTTATACCCAAAATGAGGTGATATAATGTCAAGTACATATAAGTACCGTAAAAAAGTTGTATATAAAGGTGTGAACCTTGATATTAAGGCCCATACAGAGGAAGAACTCGGGATTAAATATGCTAAAAAGGTTTTTGAGATTGATAATGCTATTTCAACATCCGGAGGAAACACTCTCGTAAATAAATGGGCAGAACATTATTTTGATACATACGTAGCAGAGTCCGTTTCTGATGGAACATGCAAAGATAGAAAGCATATGTACTACAAGCATGCCCGCCCCTATATTGGCTCTGCAAAGTTAAAGGATATAAGCGCCAGTCAGTGCCAGGATATCGTAAATAGGATGAAAGGCTTTTCCAGAGACAGGATAGATAAAATGTGTCAGTTGCTTTTTAATATATTCGATAAGGCAAGAAAGGAGGGACTTATCTCCCGAAATCCCGCAGAGGATATAGAAAGAATCCCTTCGGAGAATGGGGAGGGCAGGGCCGCGACAATGCAGGAACGTGCTTTAATGCTTATGGCGGCAAAGGGGCATAAAGCAGGGCTATGGCTCCGCACAATTTTATACTGCGGATTTAGGCCGGGAGAAACAGACCGCTTTAAAGGCAAGCATATAAATTATGATGCAGGCCTCATTTATATAGATGGAACAAAATCAGCTGCTGCAAAGAGGATAGTCCCTGTCCCTAAAAAACTGCTAAGCGATTTACGTTCTTTAGATTTATCCCCCGAAGAAAATGTATTTAAAAATACTTATGGTGATCAAATGCGTAAATCCTCCAGAGCAAAACTTTGGAACTCATTTAAACGGGAAATGAATATCAAAGCAGGGTGCAAAGTCTATAGAAATCAGCTAATTGAACCTTTGCCTATAGCAGAAGATCTTGTGCCGTATTGTTTCAGGCATTCTTTTGCCACAGACCTTAAAGATGCAAATGTTCCATACAGAATACGACAGGAGCTTTTGGGACATGCAAACGGATCTGTAACCGATAGGTACACTCACCGGACCGAGGCTTCCTTAAATACCGCAAGAGAACTTTTGGAAATTTTTCGAAAAAAGCAAGATAAGGAAATAGAAAAAATGCAATCAAATATATTGAAAAATGGTTATAAACCAGAAATTAATCATGGAGAAGATCTGTCTTATAAATATTTCCCTGATCTATTTTAGGTGAAAATTTTCCACCTATGTTTCCACTTTTTATAGTGCATTTTTGCACATCTTAGTGCATATTTACATATTATTCCATGATAAAAACAGAGCAAAAATCACTCTGTTTTTTTCTTTGCCTTGCAAGCTCAAAGCATTGCAATTACTTATTTCCGTTGAAATTTCAAGCATAAAAAAAGCCCCGCAAAAGCGAGGCTTGCCTTGGTGATCCTACCGGGAATCGAACCCGGGTTACCGCCGTGAAAGGGTTATTTTTTCCTTGCAGTTTTCAATTGATTTCCAGCTTTTTTCCATATGAATTTCCACTTTTTAAAAAAATACTTACATTATATATGGGCTTTTCCACGATCTGATTCTTCGCCAGATTGATAAATAACTACCTATATATAATGAAGGTTTTCTATCTAATTTAACAAGTCATACGTATCTACATCAAAAGCTTTTGTTATATATAACCCCACCGTTTTATAAGTTAGCAGCTATTTTTCTATGTCTGTCAGTAAATCTTATATTTTTTTAGCCGTACTCCCTGCTAATATCATGCTGGGGTCTAATTTTAAATTTGCTACCATTATATGCGATATTAATATATTTACGTGGCTTTCAACATCATTTCCTTTTATTTTTATATACTGCGTAAATATCTTGCGGATCTCTTCTTTGACAGAATCTGTATCATTATCTTCTGCCGCCTTTACAATAGGGTTTATGATGTTCATTTTTTGTTTTAATTCCTCCGCCATGAGTGCCACGGCATATCCTATGGCGTATGAAAACTCTCTGTAGTCTTTGTATTCCCATTCATCATTAGTGTATAAGTGCATTTTAAAATTTTCTAAAGTTTCACTCATTTTCAGAGTTCCTTTTGCAATCATTTTTTTGTCCGCCTCTCGTTCCAGCAACCAGCATATATATCCGCTTAACGTTTTTCCATTTTCTTCCGCAAGTTCTTGAGCTGCCTTTTTAAGAGATGGTTCTACTTTTAAAAAAATTTTATCGCTTTTAATTTCTCTCATATTTTCACCTTCTTATTTTCTCGAATATGTTTTAGTAGATTCTTGTAACCTTTACAACAGCTTCTAATGCTTTGCTGTTCGCTTCCCTTTTGTCCCACGCATCACCATTATCTTCTATATCTAAGTAGTCATTTTCATTTAGTTCTGATTCTTCTATTTTGAAATCTACAGCTTTCCAATCTTCTGTTTCTTCATCCCATACTGCAATGCTTCCGCTAAACAAAAGTTCTCCCGGGTTTACTTCATCGTCATTCAATTCTCCAAAATAATATGTCTTTCCAACTTCAATGTTTTCCTCGCCTGTGCTCATTAAATAACTTTTTGTTTTCATGATTTTTCTCCTTCCCCTTGCTTGCCGTGTTCGTCATCTTTATCTTATGGCATAATTATACCAAAAGGTATATACCTTCGTCAATACCTTTTGATATGTTTTTTTAAAATAAAAAATCCCCACCATATATCAATGGAGGGGATTGTCTTACTTTTCTATATCCGCTAACAAATCTTAAATTTTTAGACATTATTTCCGTTCGACGTAATATGGATTCCATTCTGTCCGAGTTTTTACAACAGGTAGCTTTTTGCATTTCTCATAAATTTCTGTGCCTGTTCCATTACCACCAAGACCATGATATCCTTGGTAGATTTCTGTCAAGGTCTCCATTTCTTCAAACGTAATCTGGTTAGTTTCTATGTAAAACTGACCGTATCTGAATAACCTATCATGCCCGTTTGCCCTGACGGCTATCACTAACGACTTAAATTGTCGCATAATCCGTACAAGGGTACCTGCGGCAAAACTGGCCGCCCCTGCACAGATTATTTGAACTAAATTGTCTCGTATCACTTCCCACATATTAACACCCTTATACGTTTATATGTACAGCATTACCCATCTGAGCTGTATTGGCATAACTATATGCAGCTCCATATTTGTAGGCCAATTTAACAACAGCATTTCTTCCGGCTGCTGTTGTGGTCACTCCCGGAATATAAATATCCGCTGCCTTACCTTTTGTATGTGCTGATCCACTGGCTCCTCCCACCTGCGCATTTCTGGTTTTGCACCTCTGGCCGGAAGTGATGGTTATCGGCTTGCCATATTCTGCTCTAATGGCTTCTAAAATCTTAAGTAACTTCGCTGATGTATTACCGGCAGGGTAACCATTACAATATTTACCTCCACAGGTACATTTAAACTCTGACTTCGCGAAATGTTTCGAGCTGCCGCCTGAAGCCGAAGACGACGAGGAAGATGAAGAAGATCCGCTTCCGCTGTTCGCCTTAGCCCAGAAATTTGTACCAGCGATTCCATCTTGGGTAATACCCCATGTCTTCTGTTTCGCCTTTATGCCCGCTATAGTTTTGCTTCCTACGATACCGTCCTGTGTCGTCCCTACGATCTGCTGAAGCTTCTTGATCTGTGCAACCAGTCGTACATTGGTATTCGCCCCGTATATTCCATCCTGTGTCAATCCATGTCCCTTCTGAAATCTCTTTACAGCAGCCTTTGTCTGTGCTCCACAGATGCCGTCAATATTGCCGTTATAATAGGCATAATAATGATGTAAATTCTTTTGATACTGTTTTACTAACAACATTATTCCACCTCACTTTCTTCAATTCCTGCAATCTCTCCCTCTACTGCCCAGTCGCTTCCGTCTCCATCCTCTTTTAATCCCCGAAGTGTGTTCTGAGCTTCCTGTGCTTTTTCGGTCACATTATTATTTTTCCACCATGACCAGATGGCAGATATACCCGCCGCCGCTACCGTCAGCCATTCTGTTAATGCTGTTTCATCCAGCGGAATCGGATTCTTTCCGGCCACAGTAAGTGCCATGTTTGCTGTCAGAACCAGCATTACGATTAGCCTAATAATTGCCTTTGTTTTTTCGTTTTTCATTTTCTCACCTCATCCTTTCTTGGGTATTCGTAATAAACCTCAGACCCGTCTCCGGGCAATATAATTGTTCCGGCCATATACATATGGCCGTCTATCTCCGTGTTTTTGTGCAATTGAATTATTTTGTTTACGTTTTCCACATCAAGCTGCGCAGCACCATTGTCGTACACATAAATCGTATATCCTGTAGGTTCTGCAGGTTTTGATTTTGCACCTGAAATTAAATACGCCGTACAGCCTACTATCCCGACTGTCACGGCGCATATCGCTATTATATATTTTCTCATATTTCTACTTCTTCCCAACCATCCGGATAGCCCGTCGGCGGCCATACGTTGTTATCTATCTTAGACCTATAGACATTTCCGTCTTCTGCGATGCAGCACTCGCCCTTCATATACATTCCACTGTCCCCCTGTGCCGGTACAAACGGTTTTGCCTTCGCTGGGTCTTTGGTATGGCATAAACTCCATTGTGCCCGCATGTCTTTCGGATGGTCTTTATATATGTTACTGTCGTATGGTTGTATCAACTGCCACACCCGCCCGTCATCCCTTACTACTCCTCCTGATTTCCAGTTTAAATATTGATGTTTATCAGGATTAAAATCCGGTATATCAGCTTCTCGCTCTATAATAGCTGTACCGTCCAGCTCATGGGCTACTTTCTGCAGACTTTCTGCTGCCTGCAGTCCGATTTCTTTCATTTTTTCCAGTACATATGTCTTACTTTCCATAGCTGTTTACCCCTTCCTTTATAGCCTCTGCAAGCTCATCGTATGTGACATACTGCATAGCAGGTTCCGGCTCTGGTTCCGGTGGTTTTGGTAGCGGATCGTATACGAACTCACCATCTATGAACCTGTAGTCAGATATATCATCGTCGGGTAGGTGATCTACCCTTGGTTGCCCCTCTGCCCCGTATTTATCTTTTGTTGCAGATAATACTCGGTTATCTTCTGGGTCTAAATTTAATGCATACATCATACCTCTCCTTTCCGCTATTTTATTCCGGTTATTCCATATATCTTCGTTGGAATAACCTCGCTTGGGCTTGTGGCGCTTGTGAAATTCACCCCTGTCCCAAGCACCGAAAACAGCCGTATGGATGTTGAAAATTCAGCTGCAGCAGCAGTGCCAACCGGAACGATCAACGGGGGAATGACCCTAAGGTTTTTGTCACGTTCAAACAGTATCATTGCCGAATTAAAATTTGACAATGGTAACGATATGTTTTGATTGTTAAAATCACTTGCCGGACTTGCGTTTTCCCATAGTTTTGTTATCCCTATATCAGTTTTCCACGCATCCCAATTGCCGGCTCTTTGCACTCTGAAAAATCGCTGTCCGCTCCAAATTATCATTTCCTGCACCCTGTATGATGCCCCGCCTGTTCCTCTCATTACTCGGATCGAAAATCCGCCACCCGTAACGGGGCAGTTTTTTAATGTGTTCGTGACTGTAGCAGACGGTGATAGCCAGCACCCAAAATCTGTATAATCGTCCAAATCGTCACCCGAATTAATTATCCCCGTTGGGTCTAATTCAAATGTATTGGACGGCGTTTTATATGCCGGGCGTATCTCGTAAATGTTTGTCCCGTCGATTAACACATTATACATGGCCATGTATGCCTCGGTGCTTCCAGAATCTAATTCGCCTTGGGGAATTGACGGAGCTGCCGGCCATTCCGGACCCACAACTTCCGGTGTTCCTTTTACCACTTCCCAGCTGGCGGCTTCTGTTTTTTCAGACTCATTTACCGTTATTTTCACACATATCGTGTCTGTTCTGCGGTAGCCGGATGTCCCGTTTGAAATCGTCACGTTGTCCGATTTGTTGGGTTCTATGCAAAAATATCGTCCCTGCAGCTGGCCTATGCCTGCCCCGATTCGCACCTGCGTAGCGGACACCTCGGTAGCCTCAAAATTTGTGAAATAGTTAAATACACAATTTTCCATTCCCACAATCCCTCGGTGCCACATGGAATCCTGCAGTGGCGTTATATGCGGCTTGCCCGCCGCGCCTGTTATTAACTCCATACTTTCCTCCTAACTTTGTCCTTCTAACTTGTATTCTATGGTTGGTACTCCGTTTTCCACGCGCCATATCTTACGTTCTACAGGTTTTGCCATATACAGACCCGTAAGGTAATCACGTCCGCCAACTATGTCCCCTATATTCACGTCGATATCCAGCGTTTCAACATCCATCTCGAATGCGGATTTATTCATCAGTTCTTTTAGTTTTTCTTCACCTGCTGTTTTTAGGGCGTTTATATCTTCTGCAGATGAATAATCGTATACCTCTGCGATTTCACCGATGCCTGTATACTGGGTGTCCTGTATAGTGCTTATCTCCCCCTCTTTTGTTGCATATAGATTTAAAACGACTCTATCTTTTAGCTCGCCTTTCCCTAAGCAAATTAAACGGTTTATGCCGTTGTACGTTTCCTGCAAATTAAAATTTAACCTGCTGTTTTGGGATAACTCTATTTCCGAACTATAGTCTACAATGGGAACTGCCTCTATTTGCACGTACCCCGGCTCCGCACTGATGATTCCTCCGCTGCTGTCCTGCTGTATATATGTTAATTTCAGCTTATAATTTTTGCTTTTTAGCATTTTTGTTACGCCGTCTAAAAATGTACAATACCTATCGAACTGAAAATTTGTTACACTCACCCCGGTGCTGGTTTTGGGAACCTGAAATGCCGGCTGCATTTCAGCCTCATCTACTAAATCAGCTAAAACGGAGTTTAATTCCCCGGACACTGTCTTGTAGTCTGCGCCCTGTGGGGGTTCTATTATTTTTTTCCTCAAATACCCCCTGAATGTATATCCCTTAAATGTTATGGTATTTGAATTTGTGTCCGTATTTATTTCTCCCAGAAATCCGCCGTATTCCGTGCCGGGTGCATAAACAACAGATGCATTATACATATCGCCGGCAATAGACATCTGCGCAGACGCCCCGTTTAAATGTATAGCGTCAATAATTTCGCTGTATTCACTTCGATATATTTTCAGTTCTAAATCATTTTGCCCGCCGATTTCTACGTCTATTGTTGCGCTTTCGTCCAGCCTGATGGCGTCAAATCTGTCTTTATTTGCCAGTATCAGCTCCATCTTGGCTCACTCCTTTCCAAGAATAGCGTTATGTTATATAGAAATGTACCCGATGTTTCTATTTCTAACAACCCCGATGGTATCGGCTCAAACACATTGGACGGCAGATATCTCATATAGTACATGTTCTCTTTTATTCCCCCATCCCTATGCAGGATTATACTGTTGTCTCTGCTGTCTATTTCCAAGTAATCTCCATCATTTATGGTTACGTTCACTTGATACAAATGGCCGTTTATGGTTATTTTGGGCGTGTTCACATATCCAAAAATTTTAATGTTAAACTGTGACGAACCAAAATGATCTATTAACCACTTCGCCGATCCTTTAACTTCCCCGGTATAGTCGTATGCATAATCATATGGATAGTCCAGATAATCCCCGCTTACAGATGTTCCATCCTGCGGCATAAATGTTTTGCTTTCTTCTTTTATCCAGAATGGATATGGTGCCAAAAAATTTGCTTGATTTTCATATCCATAAAAAACTGTCGCAGGTGTCGTTGTCCTTGATACGAAAAAACCTGTTACATATTCGTCATTAACGTACAGGCGGCCCTCTTTCATAGACTTTATATCTTCTTCACAGGCAATAAAAAAATCATTCAGATTATCGTTTATTTCTCTTAACGATCCTCTGAATTTTAATCTTATAGCCAATGTCAAAACACTTTTGGTAAATCTTTTAATCCTTGTTCCATATTGTGTCTCAATTCCTTCATAGCCCCAGCTTACTTCGTTGGGGTTGCATTCACTTATGTTTAATTCATACGACTGGTTTAATATGAATTCTTTTTTAGATACGCCAGAAATATATTTTACGATCATGTAAAAACAACCCCCATGTCTTTCATCGTTCTGCCTATTAACCTTCCGTCTATGTAAATACCTCTGCTTTGCATTTTCTCAAGTCTATTATAATCAATATTTGTTTCAAATGAATTTTGTGCAGTTACTCCCACTTTTTCCATCTCATTAACACTTGTCTGCATCGCTTTCCTCATCATAGAATCCACAGTTTTCATGCTTTTTACAAATCCAACGCCTATTCCTTCACCTATAAATTCTCCCAAATACATAGTTTCTTTCGCAGGTGAATTGATGCCAAAAAAATCCTTTATCGCATTCAAACAAGATTTTCCGAATCCTTTTATCTTGTCTATTATCCAGTCTTTTACATTTTTAATCCCATTCCATAGGCCTTTTACCCAATTTTTTCCAACATCTACTAATGATCCTATTCCGTCTGCAATTTTGCCCGGAAGTGATTTTGCAAATGATTTAACTTTTGAGAATAAATTACTTATCCAGCTCGATATGCCTGACCATAATTTTTTTAATATATCTACACCTACCGTAAAAATCTGTCCTAAAAAAGAAAGCAATCCGTTTATTAATGCTGCGATTATCTGTGGTATAGCTGCAATTAATTGCGGTATCGCCTGTATCAGCCCTTGCGCCAAAGCTACTATAATTTGTATTGCGCCTTCTATAATTGCTGGTAAATTTTCTATAATTCCCGTTACTAATGCGTTTATTAATGTAGGTATTGCTGCAATCAATTGCGGTATCGCTTGCACCAACCCTTGTACCAATGCAAGAATTAATTGTACTGCGCCTTCTATTATTACAGGCAAATTTTCTGTTATGGCATTTATAAATGCTGTCAATAGCAACGGTATGCTTTGTGCTATGATCGGTATGGCCTGTGTTATCCCCTGCACCAATGCCATCAATATTTGTACTGCACCCTCTATTATTACAGACATGTTTTCTGTTATGGCATTTATAAATGTGTTGACTAATGTGGGTATGACTTCTACTATTTTAGGAATTGCCTGCGAAAGCCCATCTATAATAGCTAACATAATTTGTACTGCAGCATTTATAATGGCTGGAAGCATCGTCGTTATTGCGTTTACTATTCCAGTTATTATAGTTGGTATAACCGCTACTATTTGTGGTATGGCATCTACAATGGCGCCTATTACTGTAATTAGTATATTTACAACAGCATCAATTATCTGCGGCAATGCCTCTGTGATTTTTTGTATTACTTGCGGCATAACTTCCGCAAATTTATTTATCGCCTTCGTTGCGTCTAAGACAAACTTGTTCACCATTGCGCCTGCAGCGTCAGAATCTTTTGCGAACGCTACAATTAGCGCCGTCACCGCTGCTATCGCCGCTCCAATTAACAGCCATTTTCCTACAGCCATTACTTTGTTTAGTCCGGCTTTTGCTTTTGCCGCAAGGTTTGTAGCTGTCGCATTAGCCGTCTCTGCCGTTGTGTTGGCTGCCACCGCTGCCGTATCGGCGGCGGTAACAGCAGCTTTTGCTGCGGTCGATCCAGTTATTTTGCCAATTATAGTAGTTACCGTGCTGGCGGCGGAGGAAATTTTACCTATACCACTTACAACGGCTGCACTTAACTTTATTAACGGCCCTAATGCTACAGCTCCTATTCCTCCTATTTTCAATAACGGTGTTGGTACCGTTCTCAATTTTTCAATTACATCTGTGAATACCCTTCCAAAAGTTTCGCCCCATTCACTGGCCTTGTCTTCAACATCGCCAAGCCAATCAGACAATTCTACCAGTAATGGCTTTATTTGCGCAAAAAAACCCTCGCCTTTTCCACCTGCGTCGAGGAAATTTGAACCAATTCTACTTAGGGATGCTCCTATATTTGAAATCGCCCCCGTTACGGTTTTGGTGCCCATCATTACAGCGGCGCCATCCACACCTTTTTTCATAGCCTCCTGAAACGTAGCAAAGTCTATTTCCCCTGCGCTCACCATTTCAGACACTTTTTCTGTTGTGACGCCTAATTGGTCTGCGAGAAGCTGAAGTGCTGGTACGCCGGCATCTGAAAGCTGGTTTAATATTTCTGCATCCACCTTTCCTTTTGCCGCCACCTTATTAAATATACTCCCCATATCAGCCATGCTTGTGCCGGCTACGGCGGCCGTATCAGCAACAGTTCTCAAATACCCCTCCAACTGTTTCCCGGGCTTTATTCCGCTTGCTACAGCGCTTGCTGCAGTAGTGGCTGCCTCATCAAGGCTATAGGCTGTACCCTTTACGGACGTAAGGGCATTGTCCATTATCACGCTTACATCTTCTGCGCTATTTCCAAGTGCCTCAAGCTTTACTTTTGCATCATCAATAGCCGTTAGCCTTTGCCATCCTTTTGCTATAGTTAGGCCTCCAAGTGCGCCTGCTGCAGCTATGGCCGGTTTAGTTAATTTGTTCGTTAGTTTATCTCCGAAATCTGTTAAACCTTTTAACTTTCCGCTCACAGATTCCACTTTTCGGCTAAAGTCATCCAGTTTTGACGATAATTGTACAAATGGATTTTGTTGTCTCTGAACCTCCGACAACTGATTTTTCATGCTATTTAGTGCTATTTTCGCATTATTTAACTGCGTTTTTAGCCTATCCACATTTCCAGCTTGTTTGTCATAGGCAACCGCCGCTTTTTGTGCTTCAATGGAATTTTCTCCAAATTTCTTAGCAGCTTCGCTCGCCTCTCTTCCCAGTGAGTCAAGTTTTGTTTGGGCTTCACTTACTTTTGAGGAAAGTTGTGTAATCCTCTGGTTTTGTACGTCTATTTGCCTTGTTAGCACTCCAGATTTTGCTGTAAGGGCTTGTGTCGAGGTTCCATTTTTAGAAAATTGAGATTCTACAAGTTTTAGCTCACTTGCTAATTGTTTGCTTGCAGTGGTTATGTTTTTTAAACTGCGCTCAAACTCCGCACCGCCTTCTAATTTTATTTTTGCTCCAATATCTGTTGCCATATTTCTACCTCAAACACGGAATGTAAAGGTCTCTTTTCACTTCCTTCGCATCTCCGTTCACTACTTGCCATGCACTCATTAAATCTGTCACCTCTCCTATGGCCATAACGGAAAACTCGGCATATGGTATGCCGAGTTTTCTGCCCCAGAGTTCCGTGTATATTATTCCGTTATCTCCGGGGCTTCTTCGTTTTTTTCTTTTGCTTGTATTTCTATTTTTGTTTTACTGCTCTTGTCTATACATTCGCCTATTTTGCCAATTACGCTTTCTGCATCATTTATATCCACTGCGATTTCTATTTCTTCTTGACTTAACGCTATGTATTTACCATTTTCATATCTGGACTCTGGTTCCGGGGGCAAATCACTCGCAAACATATTCATATATGCCACACCCTGCTTTATCAGCACAGCAAGAATGAATGATATATTGTTAAAGGTTTCTGCTGTTGCTCCGTTTTCTGTAGACATTGCGTCAGCCATTTTTTCCACGCTGCCAAATCTCGCGCTTATCGCCTTTACTGCTGCGAGCGAAAATATCAACGGGTATTTTTTCCCCGCTATAGTCGCATAGGTAACTCTATTCATTTTTTATCCTCCCTAATATCTTCTATGAATTTTCCAGCTTTTAATATGATGTCTCCTGTGTTGTAGGAACTTCGCCGCACTTATATTTTAACCACGCAAGCGCCTCTGACTCAGTATCAAACCATGCGTCCGTCATCCATGGGTGCGTCACATCGCTGCTAACTTCATCACTCCGCTGTATTATTCCCGTTATCTCTTTTGCCTGCCAATCTATTTCATCTTCTTTAGTTGTTGCCGCTTCTTCCGGGATGTTGAAATAAACTTTATGGAAAAAAACAGCCCTTCTTTGATCTTTGTCATTAACTTGATGCAATTCAATAATCCCTACTCCAAGGTACGGGGAATTTCTACTATCATCAAACACCTGTGTTGTTACCGTTGTATTTTCTTCCCCAATTTTTACAGTATCTGTTTTAGTTTTGGTTCCCAAAATAATTTGTGAAATTTCCTGCGAAAGATCCGCTGTACTTAACGTTAGCTCTCCGCTTTGAAAGCTCCCTTTATCATTTTCAGCTATATTGTTATTTGCATAAAATGGGTTGTCATCGCCCGTTGTCCACGATACGCTATATTCGACCGCCTTATCCAGTATCATCGGTTCTGAATATGTTACCGTTCCATTATTATTTTCATATTTTCCGAATACCGGAAGTGATAATCCTTTTGTTGCCATTATTTCATTTCCTTTCCTATTCCTTTTTCAATTTCTTTTTGCATAGCCGCTATGCTTTTTTTCTTTGCCTTATTTACGCTTGTCCTTATAATCGGATTTTTAACTCTAAAGCTGGTGCCAGACGTTATCGCCCGCGCGAGAAGTGCGTTTGGAATCCCTCCGGGGTGTTTTTTTGTAGGCACGCTCCCATAACCATCAAAACCTATATGAGTGTTTATTTCGTCACCTTCATCATCAAACCTTGCTATGCCTAATCCATTTATTAAATCTTCTTTTTGCCTTTTGCTTATTACTTTTATAGGCTTTTTTCTGCTTCCATATGGAGGTAGACCCGGTATTAGTCCTTCTCCTGTTGGTATGCTTTTGAGTCCATCTTTTACCGTATCAGCTACAATTTTTGCCCCGTTGAAAACTGACCGCTTCATAATAGTTGTCGAATCCTTGCTTAATCTTTCAAGGCTTCTTATGTATGGTTCAAGGGCGTAAATTTTAAAACTTGCCATTAACTCACCTCAAATATCCATTCATAATGGATAAACCTACCAAGATTGGTTTCTTCTCTTTGCACTGAACTTAGGGAAAATGATATCTCCGCATTATTTAACGCCTCTTGTACATCATCAAAAATTTTTATGTCTTTAGGCAATGCGAAAAGGTCAATGCTTCCACTTATAGTCTGCTGTATTTTTTGATTATCTGCAGATAATCTACTCGGCTCACTTTCTTCGCTGTAAACTATGTGTGTCCTTGTTGCATCGTTTGCTGTATGATATCCTACGTTATCAGATACACTTGTTAGCGCATTTTTTACGGGTTTAAGCATATCAGTCAATAATTTCATATTCTTCCCCATTTCTTTCCAGAGACAGTCTTAATATTTTTATCCCATTTTCGTCCTTCATCTTCTGGATTTGTCGTATAATGTATTGTTCGCCATCTTCGGTTACGGCCACCTGATTAGTATTTATCCCTTCGTTAAGGTCGTAAATATCAATTACTTCTTCAATTAGATAATCAGATTTTATGGCTCTATAATATCTTTGAACCCCTACTGTTTGGGTCTCATACGCATGCTTTGTGAATATGGTTAATCCTTCCTGTGGTTCCTCACCATTTTCATTTACATTTATAACATCAAAAATATAAACTACCCCTGAATCAAACGTCATTTGCTTTTCCTTTCTGCGAAAACAGTAAGTTGTTAAGTTCCCAACGCAGAAAACGTGGCATGTTCGTCTCCGACCCGCCACGTCTTCTAAATAAATAGGCTGCGTAATGTATGTTTACCATCTCACAGCCTATATCGTCTTGTATGTAGTTTATTCCTTCTTGGATCATCAATGCCTTGGAGAATTCTAAAAGCTTTGACAGGTATTCATCGTTTGTATTAGATATCATCTGCAAATCTTTTTTTAGAATGATTAACTTGTCCGCATCAGTCATTTTTTAGGACTCCCTTATTTTGTTACGTTCACAGTATATACTCTCACTGCATTACCTTTTCTTACTGTTACTGTCACCGGCAGCGTCCCAGTCTCCCATGTTATAGTTCCGCCATTTCTCACATTTTTTGAATTATAACTTATTGCTATTTCTGCATCTGCCTGATACGGGGTTGCCTCTACTTTTGCAGATGTCCCGCTGGCGGTTACTGTATAGCTTAATGTTTCCGGATCAAACACAGGGTTCAGCGTTTCGCTTCCAATAGTCATTTCCTGCAATTTAGCGTCGTTCGCTGTATCGGCAGCAAAGTTCATCGTTGTGGTCACATCTACATTTTTAATATTTATTGCAACGAACGCCCCGGGGATAATCGGTGTTCCGTCAGCCCTCTCTTTTCCCTTAAATACAGTATTATCCTGAATAAACTGTACTTCTCTGGACTGTTCTATCGTCATTCCTCCCCTTTGTACCCACAAATATAAATCTCCATATCCTCCTATAATGTCTCCATCTGGGATAAATTCCAAGACATCAACGTTTCCATTGATCACAGGCAACGTTCCGAATATATTTGCTACAATATCTCCTGTTGCAGTAAATGTTATCGCTTTACTTTTCAGAAGCGAATATGTTTTCGAATTCATCACCCAGAATTGCTCACCTCTGCTATATTTCGTAAACGTATTACCGGCTGCAAGTGTAAGGGCTGACCAAAATTCTGCGCCTGAAAGGGAGGAACCTATTTTAATTATATTGCTCGTGTGTAGATCTTCCCATGCCGGGGCATTGGCCGGATAATCGGGTGGTGCCGATGTCTGCGCGAGCCTTGTCACGATTCCCATCGGCATCTTCGACGTCGCCCCTTTTCCATATAAGATCGCTTTATCTTCAGCCAGACCGATTGCTTCGCTTATCATTTCTATTATCGTAGCCGCCAGATCCATATCTGTTGCGTCTTCCAACATGGAATTGCATATAGGAATAAACCCAGCAACTTTATACCCATCCAGAGTCTTCTGGTTAAATACAAATGACAGCTCATTTATTTCTGCGCACATTTCTGTCCATACGGCTTCAGGAACTGTACCAACTATTGTCTGCCTTGCCTCTCCAGTCACAGTTCTAACTCTTATTTTGTCTTTTAGTTTTGAATATCTGTATTTATTTTCTGCGATGATTTCTAAAAACTGCACAGGAATATTTAATTCCGCCCCTGTAACGCCTCTGTTAACTCCTTTTAGTGCTCTGGCTCTTGCAATAAAATCTTTTGTTTCTGTAGAATTCATTATTTCGTAACGTTTTTCCATTGTCAGCGAATCAAACGCTCTTATGCTTTTAGGTAAACTCCTTATATTTGCATTCGTAATTGGTATCATTTCTCTTATTGTCCTTTCCTTACCTTTTACTTTCATTCTTTCTTCTGGGTTTGGGGCGCTTTCCTCTATTTTTTTTAGTTCTTCCTCAAGATCCTCAATTTCTTCAGAAAGCGCTTTTTTAGCCTCTTCATATTCATCTTTTTCATCGCTGAATTTTTTAACTTCTTCCTCGACAGCTTCTTGTTCTTCTTCTGTTTCCGCTTCATCTATGTCTTTTTCAAGCTGTGCTTCGCGAGTCTCAAGCTCTTTGCCTTTGCTTCGCAATTCTTCAAACTGTGTCTTTTTAGCATCTATTTTTTTTCGTAAAACTAATGCTCTTAATGCCATTTTATACTCCCTTCATGCGTGCCTTTAGATCGGCCCTCCATTTTTCTTGTTGCCTCTTCTTTATTTCTTCCGCCTGTTTTTGCCTTGCGGAAACCCCCGTATCTTCGTACGCGGGAAAAGTTACTACAGAAACTTCGTATAATTTCACCTTCTTTATGGTCCAGTGAACAGCTCCTGTTTCTTTATTTTCTGTAAATTCTTCTTCCAAAATATCAAATCCGATGCTACATTGGTTTACATCCCCCCGTTTCACTCGTTCATATAAATTAACAGCGTCCTGATCTTTAGGATTTATTTTTACCTCTCCCCAAAGTCCAGTATCATCTGTCCTAAGCTCTAATGTCCCTGCTGTATTTCTGCCAAGTACAAGCCTGCTTTTATGGTCAATTAAACATCTTATGTCTTCCTCAAGGGTTTCGTCAAATGCTGCCGGATCTATACTTTCACTACCTCCGGCCCAAATTTCATAATTCGAATTAAAAACAGAAAAATACCCAGAAATATACATATCGCCGGTTTCTTCATTCGCTCTTGTTTTAAACTTGCTTTCAGTGCCTCGAATTTGACGCATCTCTCTATCCATTCTATTGTTCGCCTCCTTGTTTTAATTTGTTTTGTTCGCCTATCATCCCGCGCGGTATGTAATTTTCTAAAATTATCAAATCATTAAGTCCTTCCTTTGGAGATAGCCCAAGCCAATCCCTTACTTCATTTCCTGTCATTATCCCCCTTATGTACTGATCATCTGCAATTGCCGCAAGATCTTTTAGATCATAATTGAATAGGCTACGGCTGTTGAATCTAAAAAAACACTTAGAACTTACTAAAATTTTCTTGGTCATTTCTTGTTCAATGGCTTTGGCAAGAGGCATTATTTTAGATGATATAAAATTGTTCCATGTTTCTCTTTTAAATTCTCCAACGCCCAGTACGAATGGCGGCACCCCTAATATAGACGCAACTGTCTTTTTGTCCAATTCTACGAATTCTGCTAATGCTAAATCCGACAAGGATAATGGTTTGATTTGTTCTACAGAAAATTGATCCGATGGAATCAGCCACGGTTCCCCCGCTTCTGCAGATGTCACATAATCATCTAAAAGGCGTTTTCTCCCGGACGGTGATGAAAACTCCTCCGTGAGTCCATCTACCTTCACAATCACCGATGGTTTCCACTTAGACTGCATAAAACCCCTTTCCGTTGTTGCAGCCTGTTTTAGATTGTTAGCCACTGCTGCCAACGTTGTTCTGTATCCATTACCCCGCCACGGATAATATGAATCTGGATTCACAACAAAATGCAATACTTCTTCGGGATCATATGCCCTTCCGTTTATATATACCTGATATCCCCATTGTCCATAAGGAGACAATGAAACAAGTGCCGATGGTATTGGTATAAGGTCTTTTAATATTCCCCCTTCCGTTTGAGGATAAACTATTGCATTCCCGTTCCCCTCCAACAGCAGCGTTTTTATTATCCAGTGCATAAACTGTGTTCGCGTGGTGTATCGATACGGATTTATGTCTATTTTTTTTGCCAATTCATTTTTTATTCTAATATCCCCGTTATCAGTATTTTCCATCAGATGTATTGTCATTGAACCGACGAGATCTGCTATCCTGTCAACTGCCGCTGATACTTCCGGCGACTGCGCCAGCGTTGTATACCCTGAACACGTCAGCGAATCATAATTCTCTACATTGCATAAACCTACTAAGCCTTTTCCTTTGGGCTGCGCCCTCGCCTGCTTCTGTCTTTGTTTTTTATTTTTACTCATTAGCTTCACCCCACCATTTCCTTGCGTTCCTTGTTTTTTCTAAATTTTCAAGATATCTCACTACCGCAAATACAGATGCATCAAACAGATCTATTCTTTGCTCTGGCTGCACTTTTTCATATTGAATCATGTCATCTGTTTTTTCCACCGCAGATACGTTTTCAACACAATACTCATATGCCTGTGAATGCAAATAAAAAAGAGTACCGTTTTTCGCACTCTTTTCTATATACCTAAACCCTTCAGATTTTTTGTAATAATATTGTGGCTGATCTATTATTTTAAATCCTGCGCTTTTCATTCCTATAAAATATTCACGGCAAAACTTTCTGTCATGCCCCACTTGTTTTATTTTGAATCCTTTTTTTCTCATATTTACAAACCAATTAACAACATCCGCATGATTTACCGTCGGACTATTGCACATGGTTAACCAGCCATCCTCCTGCCATCCGAATAACGGAATATTGTCTTCATCGGCTTTTAAATGCGCTTTTACTATAGGGAAAAAAGCATGCGTTATTATTATATCTATTCCCTTATAATTCCCAAATAGACATGCGCCTGTAAGGTCGTGTAGTTTTGATAGGTCAGCTCCCCCATACCAATCTATTGGCAGTTTAGCTAACTGTTCAATTGAATAATTATATTTTTCATCACTTTTTCTGAACTCATCAATGTCAAAATATGCTTTTATAGCATTCGTATAAACGTTTAAACTTTTCGCGAAAAAATCTTTCCGCTGCTGAGGGTCGTTTTGTGCCTGCAGAGCATCATTTAATATTTCTTCCGGCCTTATTGTTACCCCGTACGCCGGATTCGCCATTTCATGTACTTCGGGATTTATAAAATCAATTTCACCGTTTTCATTTTCGTTGGCGCAAGCCATGAATATAAAATACTGTTCATCTTCTATGGTTCCATCCAACACTTTACGACAATATTTTAGCCTCTGGCCTAAGAACGCCTGTTCATTATCTCCGGCTGTAGATATTCCAATTATTAGTTTATTACTATACGCTTTCATCGCTTCTTTAAACAAGTTATATTGCTTAGGTTTTTTAAACGCATGAATTTCATCAACTATCGCTATATTACAATTTAGCGAATCCTGTGCATCTGGGTTCGCTGCAAGCGCCTGTATAAAAACGGACCCATCCGGAAGATTAAATTTTATGGAATGCTCATTATTATTATCTATAACTTTTATGTTGCCGCCTCTTTTTTCACTTTCGCCCATCAAGTCAATATTAAAATTCAAGAAATTAAAACTTTCAAGGCTTTGTTTCAATGCGGCCGAGGCAATATATATTTTAGAACCGGATCTTCTGTACCAAAGCGCTAACGCCCATGAGAGGGCAGCGACAAATGTAGTCTTGATATTTTTTCTTGGTATAAAAATAAGGGCTTCGTGATATTTTGCTACCTTTTCACCCTTGTGATAAATTCCAACAACGTTGTAAATTATGAACTTATGAAACGGTTCTAACAAAAATGGCTGTCCTAAAAGCGGCGTACCGTCTATTTTTTCTCCCTGCTGATGTTTTAATGTTTTTTCGATTATACCAATGCAAAACTCCGGGCCTGTAGGGTCTAATACATATTTAGGGCTTTCGATATCTTTAAAAAACCTGTTTACCGCTTGCTTGGTCTCGATACAGGCCACTTTTTCCCCGTTTCGGATGCTCTCTGCATATTCCATAACCGTTTTTAAATTTTTAGCTTTCAAGACTCATTAACGCCTCCATCAAACCAGACCTTGTTTCTCCATCCGCTTCATCGCCTTTTATTTTTTTTAAACCAGCAGGGGTTAGTCCAAGTTCCTTATTATGTACTAATATCCTGCCTTGCATTCCTTCGATCGTTAAGTATAATGGGTTTTTCACAAGATTGGTTTGCCCTGCCTTATTGGTATGCTCCAAGACATAGCGTTTTCCACTTTTTTCAAATTCTTCTCTTGCTGCATCAAGGTCCTCATATAACTTTGCCAGATCCTCTATAGTTTTATCAAATTCTTTCTTGTATGTTCCAAGCGCAACCATACAATCCTTTATTCTTTTGCGGTATGTTTTAGTTCTCATTCCCTTCATCTCCACTCCATTTTTTATATCAAAAACGATCAAAAACGTTGTTGATTTGTTAGTCTTTCAAGAACATTGTTACACTTTATCCTTATTTCTTTATTTTTTGACAATATATGTATAATTTATTTTTTGCTCAAATTTTATAAATAATTTTTCCATAATTTCCCCCTTAACACTAAAAAATGCTTAGAGTTGGAAATGTGGACCCCCGC
>ENA-ORUB01001314-ORUB01001314.1-human-gut-metagenome-genome-assembly--contig:-NODE-1314-length-27686-cov-3.443958_pt1 | contig 27686 bp, 19 predicted proteins | sample MGYA00241918_ERZ509200 | MGnify/ENA primary metagenome ERZ509200 (study PRJEB26280, sample SAMEA2338853) | human gut metagenome | biome: human gut; feature: human-associated habitat; material: faeces... | reverse complement strand
AGTTTAGATAAACCACTCACATTAATTTGTTGTTTAAACATTTCATACAACATTTCTTTAGTAACAGAACCAGACGGACCAGCTTTTTGTACACTATTTAAATCATATGTAAGGGTTGTTTTAAAACCTAAAACACCCTGCTCATTAATCGGTTCAATCTGCTTATTAAAAATAACTTCACAAACCCTATCTTTCTCTATTTCCTCATTAACAGTTCCTTTTTGAATAGTATCATTATATAAGAAACGATAAGAATATTCTACATTTGTCAATTCTTTATTAGAAGAATTCTCTAATTCCTCTATATTATGATATAAACAACTTGTCATGAACAACGAACAGAACACAACAATCAAACATATATTAATTACTTTCTTCATTTTATCAAACTATTTGTAATTCATTACTTACTATTCCCAGCCTGCATTTTGTTTAACTCCAGAATTCAAACAAAACGTCCGATTCAATGGAGTCAAATAACGCTTAGGAGAAAAACGAGCTTCTCCTATTGGATTGTTTATTTCAAAAAACTCATAATTCTGTCCATCTCTAGAAATACGTATACCTCTCATAGGACCGACTAATTCTGGAATAATAAATCCATTTGTTGCATAAGCACCTTCTCCAACACCACCACTTTGACGCATTCCCCAACGTAATAAAGACCAATACCGATCGTTGCATTCATAAACCATTTCCACATTTCGTTCACGTTTATACGCTTCAAATAAAGAATCTTGCCAACCATTTCCTGATTTATTACTTAGATATTCTTCAGTCTTTTCTGCACTAAAACCTCCATGTTTAACCATTGTTGGAATCATATATTTACGAGCATTTGCATAATCACCTTTCATAAGATAAGCCTCTGCCATATTCAAATAAGCTTCTCCATAACGAAGAACAGAATAACAATAGTCTAACTTTTGTGAAGCAGGATCTGGTAAAGAAACAATCTGATCGTAATGGTATTTCACCATAGCATATCCTGTCGATGAATTATAATTATCTAGATCTCCAGCTTTATATCCATATTCCTCCTCAGACCCTGCATTAATTGGGCTATTAGAATTTGAACAATTTCCATCACGGCGGAAAAATATACGTTCTTGACCATTAAAATATAAACAGCTATCATATAATATTGTTGTATAAAAACGTAAATCACGTTTTTTTGTATCACTAAAATACATTTTTTGATCTACATTTTTCCCTGTTTCCACATAAGAAGCCTCTTCCCAATACTTAATTGACCCATCAATATCTGTTACCAAATAATCATCAACTAAATCTTGTGTAGGCCATGATCCTCCATCCATCCCCCAAAAATTCATGGTTGATTTAATCGGAAAATGTTCTTTGGCAAACTCTGAAATATTTCCTGAATACCACAAACCTTGGTATTGCATCGGCACATTATACAATGACGTATTCAATTTTAAACGCTCCACAACCAAAATATTTTCTTGAGCAGAAATTGCTGTTTCATAAGAACGAAACAAATCATAATAAGAACTTAATTGATTACCACTTGGATTTAATCCTAAAGCATTTCCTGCTGTAATTACCTCATCGTAGTACTTACTTGAAGAAGTTCCTCCATCAACGTAAGCTGCAGCTTGAATCCCTACTCGCATCAATAACGCATTCGCAGCAGTACTACTAATACGCCCACGTGCAACTTTTTCTACTGAAGGTAATGCCTCTGCCGCATCCTGCAAATCTTTAATAATAAAATCATAAGTTTTACCTATAGTAGCGCGTGGTATCTGCAAATTATCTTCAACTGAAAGCACTCTATCTATAATTTGCAATCCTCCATATTGACGAGCAAATAAAAAATAATGCGCCGCACGCAAAAATTTTAATTCCCCTAGCATTTGTTTTTTGAACTCTTCTGAAAAAATTTCACTAGCCTGGATTTCTTCCATTGCTGTGTGAATACGCCAAAGTACACCAAAATCTAACCATTCATAATTATCATCAGCAGTAACTCCTTCTGCTAAGTCTCTAGACCAGTACGAACTATTCAAAGTACCTTGTAACGCATTTTTAGTGGTAGCTTCAGCTCGACAAGAGTAAACACACCCATAAGCTCCCAACCACAAATTCTTTTGCAAAACATCCGAATAAATTGAATAGACAAATGATTCAGCTAACGTTTCACTACTCCATGTATCATCTCCTACAATTTTATCATAAGGTCTAGTATCCAAAAAATCAGAACAAGATGTTCCCATTGATACTAAGCATGAAATAATTGCATAAATATATAATTTCTTCATATTATTTACTATTTAATTATTAAAAACCAACTTGAAAACCAAATGAATAAGTTCGCATCATCGGATATGCATAACCATCAAAATTGGATGCCTCAGGATCACCATACTTTATAGAAGGACCAATAGCAAATAGATTTACTCCTGAAGCAAACAATGTTAGATTATTTAACCAATCTAACCTTTTCAATAAAGAATATTTTAAATCATAAGATATCGTTAAAGATTTCAAACGCACATAATTGGTATTTCGTGCCCAAAAATCGGATGTTTGATAATTGTTGTTTTCATTCAACGAAGTATTCCCTGCTCTTGGATAATTAGCATCTGTATTAGTCGGAGTCCACGTATCTAACTGATAAACAAAATCTAACCTGCGTTCACCTTCTTGTGCCATTACGATGTTACTCATATATGTCTGCCTCCGTCCTGTTCCTTGAATATTCGCTAAAATACTCAATCCTTTCCAGCTAGCAGACAAATCAACACCAAATACAAATTTAGGATTCGCATTATCTCCAAACTTACGTTGATCTTGTCCTGTTATTTGTCCATCACCATTTGCGTCATAATACCATAAATCACCAGGACGTAAGTCTTTCGCATTAATACGTTTAGGATTATTTAATATATCTTCGGGCGTCTGATAAAATTTCGTTCCAATATATCCTGTAGTTAAATAACCATATAAATATCCTTGTGCCCTTGTGTAAGGATTTGACAAAGTCACCTTATCCTCATTTGTTTTATAAGCAATCGAATGATACCAAGTAAAATTAGTTCCTATAGAAAAATCAACTTCACCTATTTTATCCGAATATTTTAGATAACCATCTAAACCTTCCGAACGATCTTCTGCATCGGACACAATCATTGGTAAATCGTATCCTATCGGATCTGTATATTCATAATTAGGAGAAACTAGAAATCCTTTTGTATTTTCATAAAACCAATCAAATGAACCTTCTAAACGTTCATTTAACGTAGAAAAATCAATACCTATATCTGTCTTCCGTCGTGTATACCAAGTCATATTAATACTTGGAGTCGCACCTGGAGTTATAGAGTTGACTAATTTTCCATCTATGACATATGCATTTGAGTTATAATTATAGGTCGTCATATAAGCATATTGGTCATGATTTGCACCATTAATACCTATTTCACCATAAGATCCTCTAACCTTTAGATAATTAAATATTCCTAGATCTTTTATTGGAGTAAAAAAACTCTCTTCAGATATAGTCCAACCAATAGAACCAGATGGGAAAAATCCAAATCGGTTTCCTTTTGGGAAACAATCTGACCCATCATAACGTCCTGAAAGTTCTATCATGTAACGATTATCATAATCATAGCGAAAACGTCCAACATATCCCATTGAAGCTTGTTCACTTTCACTATTACTTGCTGTTATACTAGATGCATCACCTTTTTGTATTTGATGAATATTCGATAAATAAAACGTATTTGATCCTGCAGTTAAAGATGTGCCATGATACCATTGGCGATTATGAACCAATGTCACTAGTAGATTATGCTTATCTGCAAATGTATTTTTATAATCAGCCCTAATGTTATAATCATACCGATTATATTGATATGATGATCGAGATAAACTAATATTCGAAGGATTCTCATACGTAGCATTTCCCTCATCGTCATAATAGGTAGCATTCTCATACCAATCCGAACGATCACGGGTTTCAATATTGTAATTTCCATCAAAACCCAATGTTAGTCCCTTTACGCCAGGAACAGCCCATTCTAAATTCACGGCTAATTGATTATATACTGTACGATATTTTATTTCGCCTGGACCATCTAATTGTAACGCAGGATTATCAAACTGATTAGAAATTGTTCCATCTTCATTATACGGTTTCTCAAAAGGATTTCGATCTCTTAAACGACTAAATAAAGTATAAGCCGAAGCACTTGGATAAAGTTCATCTCGAATCGTACCATTTACATTAAGACCAACTGTTAAACCAATCTCGTCAAAATTACTACTAATATTTGTTCGATAATTATATCGATCATAATTAAGTTTATCTGATTTATAAATACCTTTTTGACCCAAATAATTCAGACTCCCAAAGAATTTCAACTTCTCCGTTCCTCCACTAACCGACACTGTATGTTCATTTTGAGGAGCACTACTACGTAAAAACGTATTTTCCCAATTTGTATAAGAATTTAAATTAGCTGCAATCTCAGCCATTTGCTCTGGATTCCTAAAAGAATTAACACCATAACCCAAATTCTGATTTAATTTATTAATTGCAGTTGCATACTCATAGGCATCCATACGTTCAGACAAATAAGATGGAGCATTGAATGCAAAATTTGCTTGATAATTTACATTTAATTTACCAGCCTGACCTTGTTTCGTTTTCACTACAATAACACCATTCCCTGCATTCATCCCATACACAGCTGTTGATGCCGCATCTTTCAATACTGTCATTGACTCTATATCAGCCTTATTTAAAGCCTGATAACGTGCCTGAGTTGACACAAATCCATCTATTACATATAATGGCGTTCCATTACCACGAATAGAAATACTAGCACCATTTTGTCCAGGTTCAGCAGACCCTTGTTGAACAATCACACCTGGAACACGCCCCTGTAAGGTAGATCCCATATCAGAAAAAGGAACCTCCAATACTTTTTCATTATCAACAATTGCTAATGATGTTGTATTCTTTCGGACACTTGTTGTTCCATATCCAACTACAACCACTTCATCCAAGGTTTCCGTATCTTCTTTCATCCTAATAATTAAAGACTTACCTTCAGATACTCTAATATGCTGTTCTACATAACCGACATAAGTTACCGATAAAACAGCACTAACAGGAACCTCTAACGAGAATTTTCCATCCATATCTGTTATCGTTCCGTTTATAGTCCCTTTTACAAATACATTTGCTCCAATGATTGGAGTCCCTTGCTCATCCAACACAACCCCAGTTACCATTTTCTTTTCTTGATACGTACTCTCTATGGCCTCAGAGATCACATCCATCTGTTTTATAGATACAAGATCTTCCGCTAACGCAGTAAATGAAGAAGAACCTAAAATTGCGATGGTTAACAATCTGATTTTTCCTTTTTGTAAATACATGTTTTACATTATTATTAATAGATTAAACATCCTAATATTTCTGTAATCAAAATTACCAGTTATCTATTTCCTTTTGAAAAATTTAAGTACAACATGTTATTCAAAAAAGGAACTATCTCCAAGAAAAGAGAACAAAAAAGGAACTTCCTCAAAGAATCTAAATAAAAACAAGTTATTATTCACATTTTAAACACTGATTTTAACTAAGGAAAGATGAGTACAAAACTCTCAAATATTACTTATAAAGTACCATCTTCCGGCATCGTCCTTTCCGATAAGAAAGATGCAGAAACCGTTTCTGCCGATAGACAATCGCCTGATCAAAAGGCAAGCCGCTGTCGAGTAAGACTTGCAAACTTCTGTTCTTCTAACTAATATTTCTTATTTATATCTTATTTATTAATTGATTCACCTATGTGAATTAATTAATTCACAATTATGATTCAATTAATTTACCAATATGAATTGATCGCATCACATTGGTGAATCAAATAATATATAACTATTTTTTCAAGAGTTCTATACGAAACTCAAATTCTATTATAATCTGTTTTTCAACAGATTATAATAGAATATATATACATACAAATTAGGTTGTATAAGACGAAAATCAACCAATCTTTTTATCGGATCTCTGCCGAAGAATATGTCATCAACCGCTATTACCACAAACCCCTTCCCGGCGAATCCGTCAAGACGTATTCCGTAGCAGAAATCTACCGCCGATTGAAACAGAAAAATCCGAAGTCAATGCGCAACATATCCGTCCAACGTCCGGCACAAACCTTATCAGTTATCGGTATTGAACGCATCCATACCCATTATGGCAATTTATATCGGGTGGTTTCACACCCTTCACAGTAATTCACTGAATACTATTGATATAGTGGGGTGTGTGAACCCCTGTTTGGAATTTGATATATGGGGAAATGGGAGGTTTTAGGAAGTAATGCCTATTATCTTTGCCATATCAATAAGTTGTATTTACGTGTTCGCCCGCTTCACCGTCGATAAAGACGATGGCGCAGATGCTGGCAGTGGCGTGTAAATGAAAGAGCCTTCACCTCAAGAAGTAGCAGCTTCAAGGGGTGGAGGCTCTTTTGATTAGAATACAAACTCCATAAATCCTTGGCACGGAACGGCCTCTAAGGTCTTGCAATAATTACCCCAGGCTATTTCCGGATAGTCCCAACGATCGTCTACATAGAGTACCAGCTGGTTGTTGTCGCGCTTGTAAAGGCGGCACGACAAGGTGGCATCTGCCGAGCAGACCGACAGGCTGCCTGCCGGATTGTCTGGCCGGAGGGTATAGAAATAGATGTTCTCTTTCATCGCTTTTGCCCGGTTCGTCAGTGGCTGGTCAGCATTGGCTCCGGCGTCTGCCCAATAATAGTAGTTGTGGGTATCGTCAGCCCAAGGTTGTTTGGGCTCTTCGCCATACGCCACCCGGTTGGGATTGTAGAGAGAAGCCCTGCCGGCATTGCCCGAGAGGGCATCTTCCGGATAGCAGCTCCAAAGCCCTTTGCGCTGCCACTCCAACTGGCGGTAGCTGTCCGGCAGATGGAATGCCAGTCCCGTCTCGCGCAGATAGCCGTTCGGCTCGCCGCTGGTCTGATAGCGGACGTGCATCTTGCCGGTAGGAGCGATGGTAAAATAAACCGTTGTCTGCACGTCTTGATAGGTTCCGGTCAGCGTCACTTCCACCATGCCGTTGCGCTGGGTATAAGTCAGGCTCTCTTTCTTCCAGTCGCGTTCGTCGGTCACAAAGCGGGTTGCCGTCTTGCGTACCTCGGCTCCCGACAAATGGTTCAGGTTGATAAAGAGATGCAGGAAAGGCCCTTTCTCGATCACCACCTGTCCGTCTGCCACCGCCTTTTCGATCAGTCCGCTCTGGCGGGAGAAAGGAATCTCAAAGCCCTGTCCCTTGACCCGGATAAAGCCGTCCGACTCTTCCACCGTCAAGGCACCCCTGCGGGAAGCCCGGGGCAGCGTAACAACCGGTTTGCCCAGTGTGACCTGTTCCTTATCGATCAGTTCGCCCTGTGCGGTATAGAAAGCGATTTCCACCGCAGTTCCTTCTTTCCAGTCCTCGCCCGGCACGACCAGCACACCCTTCTGATGCGGAGTAACCGCCGGAGACAGGATATTTCCTTCTTTCCCGGCATACGAATAAACCATCTTGATTTCCTTGAGGCTGGTGTGATCAAAGCGGTTATAGACCGGCAGGATGAGCCGTTCGCCCGGCAGGACAGAGGCGACCTCGCGTTCCAGCAGGCGCACCGGCGAATAGGCTTTCTTGGTGGACCAGAACTCCGGCTTTTCACGCCGCCATACATCCACGATGCCCCATTCGCCATAGCCCACGCAGTTGCCCCGGAATCCTTCGGGTTTCGCCGTATGGGCAAACTCTTTCCAGAAAGGCGTTCCCTTCTTCGGCTCGGGCAGCTGGAACGTCTCGTCGATATAGCCCCAGATAGCGCCACCCAGTCCGCCACGGGCATCAAACAAGCCGCTCCACATCATCTCCAGCGACTGGCCCCAGAACTCGCGGATGTTCGGATCGGTCTGCAAGGTCTCATACGTATAACAAGCCGGATGCGCCCATTCGTCGAAGATCGCCGGAATGCCTTCGCCCTCGAAGCCCCGCGTCGAGCGGTTCCACTGGTTCAGGTTTCCGTGCACATCCTGATAATGCATACTCAGCAGGTCGTAGATCGGCTGGCGGTCGCCCAGCGAGCCCGGATAACTGAAGATCACGGGGCGCGTCGTATCGGTTGCCTTCACCCAGTCCCACGACTGCTGGAAGTTCTTCCCATAGACACTCTCATTACCGATTGACCAGAATAGGATAGAGGCATGCGAACGGAACGACTTCACCATCTCGCGCAGCTGAGACAGATAGCGGTGCGTGAACGCCGTGCTGTCTTGTGTCTTGCCCGGCGCATAGTTCTTCTGCCGGTGCGTATCGACGAAACAAACCGCCGACTCGCACTCCACATACACCCCGAAGCGGTCGCAATAATCCAAGAAATGTTCGGAAGGCGGATAATGCGAGGTGCGGACAAAGTTCATGTTCGAACGCTTGAAGAGCAACACATCCAGGCTGTCCAATTCAGCCGTCGTGGTTCGTCCCAGCTTCGGGTGAATATCATGACGGCAGGCGCCACGCAGCTTCACCGGCATACCGTTCACAAACATCTGGTCTTTGCGGATCTCCACCTCACGGAAACCCACCCGTTTGCTGAAACGGCAGACTTCCTGTCCGTCGCGCACGACCTGCACGTGCAAGGTATAAAGATTCGGATGCTCGGCATCCCACTTCAGCGGAGCCGTGACCTGCAGATCCTGGCTGTTCATGCCCGGCTTCAGGGCAAAGCGCGCCTGTGGCAACTTCACCTCCCGGCCATCGGGAGCCAGCAAGGTATAAACAACCTCTTCGCCAGCCACCCGGTTCATCTGATAACGCACCCACAACACGGCATCCTGATACTGTGCATCCAAATCCGTCTCGAGGTGGAAATCGGCCGGATGATTCTCCGGCAAGGCAAAGAGGGTGACATCCCGCAAGATGCCGCCGATGGGATGATGCGCATAGCCCGAAGCATACGAGATCTCATCGAGGCGATCGGTCACTTCCAGGCGGATCTCGTTCTTCCGGCCAGCCTTCACGAAGTCGGTCACATCGGTTTCCCACCGCGAAAAGCCGCCAAAGTGCTCGCGCACGAACTTCCCGTTGACAAACAGCCGGGCATGGCTATAGACACCGTCGAAGCGCAAGATGACCGTCTGTCCCTTGAAGTCGGCCGGCACGGTGAACGTCTTTCGGTAAAAGAAAGGCTGGTCGTGGCGGATGGCATAACCTTGCATCGCCGGTTCGCCGGGCACTAAGATCGGTTCCCAACGGTCTTTTTCGGTATATTTAAAGTCCCATGTGCCATTCAGCAGCAGGCTGGGACGCTGTATTCCGGACTGATATTCCGGAATCAGGTAAGTCGTTTCGGAGGTCTGTTCGGCAGCACGCGCCGATGCCGGTTGCCAGAAAAGAGGCAGGCAGCAGGCACACAGGCCCAATACAAATGTTCTACTGTTCATATTTATCCCCAATTAATAATTGATATTAGATCGTCAGATCATTCCCGGAAATCCCGCGGATTGATGCCAACCTGTTGTTTAAATACCCGGCAAAAATGCTGGGAAGAATTGAAGCCACAGGCAAAACCAATTTCTTTCAGGCTCAATTCGGTGTTCTTCATCAGCTCGATCGCCTTATTCACCCGGAGCTGGTTCAGGTAATCCAGCGGAGAAAGCTGGAGCGTCTGCATGAAGAGCTTGCGCAGATAGCGTTCACCAACTTCCGAAACCTGAGCTACCTCAGCCATCTTGATGTTTTCACGATAATGTTTCCGCAGATAATCAATGGCGTATTTCAGATTCTCATTGGCGCCTATGGGTACAAACACTTCTTCGAGATAACGGTAAATCAGCATCAGCAGTTCGGCGTAATAGAGAATCACCAACGATTCATAATAGAGTTTTTGGGCATCCAGTTCGTTGATGATGCGCTGGATGACCCGCATGATCCGGACGTTATTACCAATCTTGATCAGGCGGTTCTGATGCGAAAAGACCGGGAAAGAAGCAGCCGTCTTCCCTTCGGCCTCTTCCTGCAGGAAAGCATAGAAAATCTCCGGAAGAAATTCCAGCTGAAGCAATGTCGTTCCCGCCTTGCCGGCTTCAAACAGATGCTCCACGTTCGAGTCGATGATCATGATCTCGCCTTCCTGAAAATAGAAGCATTCTTCCGGCAAACTCAGGATACAGGAGCCTTTCTTCACATAGTTGATTTCCAGCCGTAAATGCGTATGCGGACCATAGGCCTCGTTCGCCTGGAAAGAAATCACCCGAAATACTTCTGCCAGACGCTCGTGTTTCAAGTTGTTCCTCAAGTCTTCCAGCAAACAGAAAAATCGGGATGCTGAAATTTTATCCATAAGCCATACGTTTTGAAGCGGACAAGGAAACGGGTAGTCGCCTCATCTCCCTGTCCGCCGGTATCATTATTCCTGATTAAAAGCCTGTAATGCTTTGTAGAAAGCGCGGATATTGGCTTCCGGAATGCCAGGAGGCATATCACAGCCGGAAGAAAGTACATAATTCCGGTGAGAAGCCGTCTGCTGAAGCAGTTCCAGTGTCTTTTCATAGACCACTTCGGGAGTAGCCTGTTTCAGTACGCCTACCGGATCCAGATTTCCCATCACCAGACGATCAGCCGGACAAACTTCCAGGACTGATTTCATATCGATCGCATTGCCGAAATGCAAGGCGGCGGCATCCGTCTGAATCATCGCCTGCGTGCATTGTCCGCTATTGCCACAGTTATGCAGAATGATCGTGAAGTCATCGTCTTGCAGCGCATCCACGATTTGCTTGACATACACCGATGAATAAGCCTGGCAATCTTCATCCGACAAAAGGCCGGCAGCCGGTTCGGCAATCATCACGCCTGTCACACCGATCCGTTTCAGTTCCCGACAATACGCCAGAATAAAGGCGGTGCACTTTTCCAACAACTGACGGATCGTGTCGGGCTCGATGTAGATCGCCATCATAATTTCCGACATATCGTACAAACGGCCTGCCAGTGAGTACGGACCGATACAGCCGGCGATGACCGGACGATCCTTAAAGTAAGCAACCGCCAGCTGATTGGCCTTCAGATATTCCGGTACACGTCCCTGTGTCAGATCCGGCACCTGCAAAGCCTGCACGGAAGCCTCATCGCAAACCAGGCGGTTCACGACATGCGGCATATCATCTTCGGGAAACTCGATCTGGCAACCGAAGGCTTCGGCCTCTACGGTCAGATCCATGATCACCGTACAAGCCGCCATATCGTATTTCTCCACCACAGCCTTAATCGCCTCGAAGTGGACTTCCCCATTCGTCACTGCATCGACCACATGCTTGCCGATGTATTCAATTCCCGGATGCGTCATGATTGGCATTGCCACCCGACGCGGATTCTTCATAATCTGATCTATCCAAGTTGCCATCATCTTCTCCCTTTATGCGCTAATCTTATTCAATATATCTACCAGTTCCTGCGGACCGTCGGTATAATAATCCACACCGATCCGTTTCGCAAAGTCTGCTGTCACCGGAGCACCGCCCACAAACGTAATCACATTCGGGAACTCCTTCTTGATCGCAGCGTTGATCACTTCCATGTTCATCATCGTGGTGGTCAACAAAGCCGACATGCCCACATAAGCATTCGGATGCTGACGGATCGCTTCCAGATACTGATCCACCTTCACATCCACACCCAGGTCAATCACCTCGTATCCATTGCCTTCGATCATCATGGCCACCAGATTCTTTCCGATGTCATGCAAGTCGCCTTCGACTGTGCCGATGATAAACTGACCTTTCCGTTGTACGGTTCCGTCATTGAAGAAAGGTTTCAGGTGTTTCATGGCTGTTCCCATAGCTTTGGCGCTCATCAGTACCTGAGGAACAAAGACCTTGTTTTCCTTAAACTTAAGACCGATTCTCTCCATTCCCAGAATCAAGCCTTTCGTCAGGATATCCGAAGGGCTAACGTTTTCTTCCAAAGCCTGAACCGTGAGTTCTTCGGCTCCGGGTTGTCCTTTCATGGCAGGAGGATAAGGTGAAACCTGATTAATCTTCCCAAACTCCACACAGGCTGCAATTCTTTCAAACAAATCTTCCATAATTACCAAAATATATAATAAATCGTGCTTAATATAACCATAATTAAAATACTGAGTCCTTTGAACAAACGGGTGGTACGGAACAAGGCAGGATCAATGACAATCGCTTTCGAGGCATCAGCCGGCTTCTTCAGCCAGCCCAGCAGGAACATGGTTGCCGCACACAACAGGAACACATATCCCATCCGGTCAATAAACGAGACTTCCGGCAGGAAGACACGCATCAGCAGCGAGAAGACAAATGTGCCTATCGCCGCGGCAATGGCTCCTTCCGCATTCGACCGCTTCCAAAAGAAACCCATCAGAAAGATACAAAGAGCACCCGGACTGACAAAGCCCGTGAATTCCTGGATAAACTGGAATGCCTGATCCAGGTTTCCTAACATAGGAGCAATGACGACGGCAACCACCAGACTCAATACTCCGAACAGGCGTCCGACACGGACCAGCTTCTTCTCCGACGGCGCCTTGGCCAGATACTCTTTATAGATATCCATCGTAAATATCGTAGAAATACTGTTGATCATCGAAGCCAGCGAACTGACCACAGCCGCTACCAAAGCCGCAAAGGCAATGCCCTTGATACCCGTCGGAATAAAGTTATGCATCAGCCAGGGATAAGCCTGGTCCGGTTTGTCGATCGGCGCATCCATGGCAAAAGCCACAATTCCCGGAATCACCACAATCAGCGGCAGGATAATCTTCAGCAACCCGGCAAAAACCAGTCCCAGCTGTGCTTCCGGCAAACTCTTCGCCGCCAAAGCCCGTTGGATGATGTATTGGTTACAACCGAAGTAATAAAGTGAAGAAACCCATAATCCACCCAAAATCACGCCCACACCCGGCAAATAGATATAATTCGGATCGTCTTTATCCAAGATCAGGTCGAACTTCTCCGGCACCTGCTGCAACAGTTGGCTGAATCCGGCCAAAGCGCCTTCGCCACCGGAATAATAGTCGAGTGCCACATACGTCGTCAGCAGACCACCTGCAATCAGGAAGACCACCTGAATGAAATCAGTCAATGCCACCGCTTTCAATCCGCCATAGATAGAATAGATACCGGCAAACAAAGCCAGTCCGACGATACTCCAGAACATATCTATTCCCATAATCTTGTTAATGGCCAGCGAGCCCAGGTAAAGAATAGACGTGAGATTCACGAAGATAAAGACCAGCAGCCAGAAGAAAGCCATAATCGTTTTCACCCGCTTGTCATAACGCATCTCCAGAAACTGAGGCATCGTATAAATATTCGACCGCAGATAAATCGGCAGGAAGAAGACGGCGACAACAATCAGGGTTGCTGCCGCGATAAACTCATACGAGGCAATACCCAGACCGATCGCAAAACCCGAACCAGACATGCCGATAAACTGCTCGGCCGAGATGTTGGACGCGATGATCGAAGCACCGATCGCCCACCAGCTCAAAGACTTTCCCGCCAGGAAATAGTCCTGGGAATCTTTGTCTGCACCCCGGCGTGTCCGGCTCACAAACAAGCCTGTAAACAGGATCAGGCAAGCATAAGCGATGAAAATCACCAAATCGAGTGTTGAAAATGTTTGCATGGCGGTTAACTTATTCGTTTATTCTGTTTTCTTCCTTATTTCTTCCGCTTGTCTTCGATACCGATTGTTTCCAATAACGTAAAGAAGTTTTCCATCGGCGTATCCAGCTGGACATGATGTGTCGGCGCACAAATCCATCCGCCGTTCTTGCCGATCGAGTTCTTCAGCCACTGATATTCCCGACGAATCTCTTCTGCCGTGCCTTGAGGCAAGGTGGACTGCACAGCCACTCCGCCGAAGAAACAGAGCTGATCCCCGTATTTCTCCTGCAAGATCTCCGGATCCATGCATTCGGTCTGTATCGGATTCAACACATCCAGACCGATTTCGATCAGTTCCGGTATGATATCATAATTACAACCATCGGTATGATAGGCAATCTTCACCTGCGGATTCATGGCCTTTGCCGTACGGATAATATCTGCCATCCGCGGCTTGAAGTATTCCCTCCATAAGTCCGGGTCGATCAATAAAGAAGCCTGCGCACCCATATCATCGCCCAACCAGATCATATCGACGCCTCGACGTACCATCTGGCAAACCACTTCCTTATGATACAGATAAGTTTCATCCAGCAAGTGATTGGTCAGTTCCGGATTCAGATAAAAGTCGGTCATCAACGTATCCAAGCCACGCAAAGCCCAGGCTGTTTCGAAGATAGTGCCATGCACACGTCCGATGATATAATATTCCTGTCCATATTCCCGCACCAGACGCTCCAGATGCGCATACAATTCCGGACGAGTCGGATCGGGAGCCTTATAAGCCATCGCCGCCTCATCATTATCCCGCAAAGGATTATGGGCAATATTCGTATAATGTCCCACACCAAAAGGCGTTGTATAAGGATCAATCTTCCACTCAACGCCCCATTCATCAGTATAAGCTTCCGGCTTCAGGTAATAATTGGTTACCCAACCCGCGCCTGCCTGCAAAGCATCCTGACCGGTCAGTATTTCCAAATCATATCCATACCAGGTACGATGGTGCGGTTCCGTAAACATAGGCGGCAAATGAAATTCAGCACGAAGGCGATCTGCAAACTCCGGAGTAAATGTCGCCTGAAAAGGAGGGCGATCTGTCTCTTCGTGATTTAAGGCTCTAATAACCCGTTCTTTATGTGTCATGATAATTGATAGATTTATATTTATCTGTTTTTGCAAATGTAGGACTTGCAAATCCCATTCTTTTGAAATATATTTGCGTTGATTGATACTATTTTTGCAATCATCCTAAAATTCACCAATAATGGACCAGATATCCGTCGAGAAAGTCATTAAGCCTGTTCATTCTTCGTTTTCGGCAGTCTGCTATGAACATACTTATTTTGAGGCACCTTTGCATATTCATCCGGAATATGAACTGATCCTGATCGAACAAGGAGAAGGCTATACTTTTGTCGGTGATATGACCTATAAGCTGGCTGCCGGAGACTTTATGCTGATCGGGCACGATCTGCCTCATCTCTGGCTTAGTTCACACGAATATTATATCAAAGGGACTTCATTGCGGTCGGCTTCGGTCTATTCCCAGTTCAAGACCGATATTTTCCCGGCCCAGGAATCAGCCGTCGAAGAGTTTTCATCGATCTATCGCCTGCTATCTGATTCCCAAAAAGGATTGCGCTTTTCGGGCGACGGACTTGAACGCATCAAACAACAGTTTCGGGAACTGCCCGCCTTGTCCGGCTTTTCCCGCCTGCTCACACTTTATCAGATCCTGCAAGACCTGTCGGCCTGTCCTTATACATTCCTGACCAGTGCCCATTATATCAATACATATGAACAAGGAAAAGAAGACCCGATCATCCAGCGTGCCCACCTGTTCATGAACCGGAACTATCAGGAAAATATCACCCTCGAACAAATCGCAGCTTATGCCGGCATGAATCCAAGTGCCTTGTGCCGATATTATAAGAAACACACCGGCGAAACACTTTTCCAATATCTGGCCGAACTACGTATCTCATACGCCACCAAACTACTCATGAACAAGAATATCTCTATCGGACAGATTGCCTATGACTGCGGTTATAACAACTTATCGCACTTCAACCGGCAATTCAAGGCCATCATGGGAAAAACACCCAGCGAATACTATCAGCAGCTGCAGAAACATCCGGGCGTACTCGGGACATAAGCCTTCGGGAAGAATATTTTACAACGATAATCTGCGAATATACAATCGATATCCGATCAGATCCGTTATTTTTGCTTCAGAAAGAAGCAGAGAAAAACATTTTTGTATATTTGATTCATCAACTTAATCTTATATATAACATGATACACAAGAAACTTAGTACGTATGTCACTTTATTAGTATCTTTTTTGTTGCTTAGCGGATGCAGCAACAATCGTCCTGAAATCATTCAGGAAAAAATCCCCGATGAAATAAGAGCCCAGGAAATGAAAGACCTGCGGTTTGGTATGTTTATCTGCTGGTCGTTCAGTACTTTCTCCGGCTCCGAATGGACCGGACAGGAACTTCCACCGGAATTCTTCCGGGCCACCGAATGTCATACCGACCAATGGGCCAAGACAGCCAAAGAAGCCGGTATGAAATATATCTATTTCCTGGCGAAACATCATGACGGCTTCTGCCTGTGGGATACGAAAACCACCGATCTGAAAGTCACCAATGCGCCGTTGGGCAAAGATGTGCTGGCCATGCTTCGTAAATCATGCGATAAATACGGTATCAAGTTAGGACTTTATTTCTCGGAAGGCGACTGGAACTGGCCGGGAGCGACACGAGGAAAAGGCGGCAACAGCCGCGATGCCGGCGGCAGTAATCCGGAAGTCAAGAAAGCCCAGCTAAAAGAACTCCTGACGCAATACGGACCCATTGAATTAATCTGGTTTGACCATGCCGTAGGCGACGGTGGATTATCGCACAAGGAAACCACAGATTGGGTACATCAGTTCCAACCCAATTGCTTCGTCGGCTATAACCACGGAGAACCATCCGGACGTCTCTGCTTGCGGGAAATGGGGAAACCCGGTCAGCTGGGCGATGCCAATGCATCCCAATACAACAAGGAACAGGAGAGTAGCCATAAAGGATATCTGGTAGCCGAATTCACCTATCCGATTCTTCCTCCGCACGAAGGCGGCGCAATGTGGTTCTATTCTTTACCCAAACACGACCAACTCTGCTATCCGGCTTCGAAGATCTTCCACGATTATCAGGAAGCCGTGAAGTATGGCAATATCTTCTCGCTGAATGTCGGACCGGATTATCAGGGAAAAATCAGAGACATCGATGTCAAGACCTTGCAGGAAGTAGGGAAGATGATTCGCGAATCAGAGCAATAAGCATGCTGAAGGTTAGTACAATCAATTGAGAATAGAGAAGGGACCGATTCGTTTTGCCTAGGGTTTACCGGAAATTACTATCTTTGCCCGACGAAACTTGCTGCCCGATGCCGGGCAATCCGGTTTCACTCAATTCTCAATTTCGATTGTCACCAATTTATAACAACATGAAATACATTCTTAGTCTATTCAGTTCGTTTTTGCTTCTCGCTTGCGGAGGCAATGAATCATCAGCCAACCAGGGAGCAGCACCTTCCGACTCAACAACAACCGTTGCCGAATATCAGAATCCGGTGATCCGCATCTCGGCACCCGATCCGACAGCCATTCGGGTGAAAGACGGCACTTATTATCTCTATGCCACCGAAGATATCCATAATCTGCCTATCTTCAAATCCAAAGACCTGGTGCATTGGGAAGAAATAGGTACGGCTTTCACGGAAGAGACGCGTCCGAATTTCGTCGATAACAATCCCGAAGGAAAGAAAGCTGCTCTCTGGGCTCCTGAGATCCGGTATATCAAAGGGAAATATGTGCTGTTCTATTCGTTGGCCGAATGGGGCAATCATTGGATCAGTACCATCGGTTATGCCGTTTCCGATTCGCCCGAAGGTCCGTTTACACCGAAAGGGAAGGTATTCAACAGCCGCGATGTCGATGTAGAAAACTCCATCGACCAGTTCTTCTATGAAGAAGACGGCAAATATTACATGCTTTGGGGCAGTTTCCGGAATATTTATATCATGGAGCTGAATGTAACAGACAATCTGGATATCACACCGAAAGTAGAAACCAAGCAGCAACTAGCTGGAAATGCCTACGAAGCCATCAATCTGTGGAAACGCAACGGTTATTATTACCTGTTCGCTTCAGTCGGCTCTTGCTGTGAAGGTGAAAAGAGTACTTACACAACCGTGGTAGCCCGCTCGGAAAACCTATTCGGCCCTTATGTCAACAAGAAAGGAGAAAAGATGCTCGACAATGCCCACGAAACCGTATTACACAAAAACAGCCGTTTCGTCGGGACAGGCCACAATGCCATCCTGCAATTAGACGACGAAGGCAATACCTGGATGCTATATCATGCCTTCGAACTGAGCAACCTCGGAGCACAACGCCAAGTCTTGCTCGACCAGATCCTGTGGGATGAAGAAGGATGGCCTTACGTAAATAAGCAAGAGCCTTCGGAAAGTGCTTGTCCGCCAGTTATCAAGTAATACATTCCTCGTTATAAACTAATCTTTTCACTTAGGTGAAAAGATTGAATCACCCAAGTGAATTAATTAAATCATATTAGTGAATCAATTAATTCACCTAGGTGACTCAATATAAATATACTTATCTTTGCATGAATTAATAACGTAAAAACATTAGTTTACAAGCTATTAACTAGGAATATCCAGTTGTGTCATACCCATCATCCATCAGCCACCCTGAAAAAAGAAAGCAGGCAAGCAGCAACTTGAATAATAATGATTATCTTTACAGCCTTGAGTTGAAAACAAATCGATAACGAAAAGAAGATATGGCAAAAAGTTTGATATATACCCGTACGGGAGATAAAGGCACAACATCGCTGGTGGGCGGACAACGCGTATCGAAAGCCGACCGCCGCATAGAGAGTTATGGCACCATTGATGAATTGAATTCATTCATCGGTCTGCTGATGACAGCTATCGATGACGCAGAAGACGAGCAGTTCCTGCTGTTTATCCAGCATAAGCTGTTTACCATCGGTTCCTATCTGGCCACCGACCAATCGACTACCGAATTGAAAATCGAAAGTCAGGTGACTCAGGAAAGCATTGAAAAGATCGAACATGAGATTGACCGCATCGACGAGAAACTTCCCAAGATGAAGAATTTCGTATTGCCGGGTGGTTGCCGTTCGGCTTCACTAGCACACGTATGCCGCACCGTATGCCGACGGGCAGAACGCCGCATCTACAGCCTGGCAGAACAGGCCGAAGTAGAAGATCCGGTGCTGATATTTATCAACCGTCTTTCCGATTATTTATTCGTATTGGCACGAAAAGAATGCCTGAAGCATAACGGAAAAGAAATTATTTGGGATTATACTTGCATCTAAAAAATATTGTTATACATTTGCGGAAAATTTGGAACCGAGGCAGTGCCAAAACGTAATCATCGTCATACAGAAAAAACCGATGTGTTTTGTAAAACTCAATTACATCTTGGCATCTCCTCTTTAATACTATAGAAACTATGTATTGGACATTAGAGTTAGCTTCAAAATTGGAAGATGCACCATGGCCTGCAACCAAAGACGAATTGATTGATTATGCTCAGCGTTCGGGTGCACCATTAGAGGTAATAGAGAACCTGCAAGAAATGGAAGACGAAGGCGAGATTTATGAATGTATGGAAGATATCTGGCCTGATTATCCGAGCAAGGAAGATTTCTTCTTCAACGAGGAAGAATATTAATAGCCTTCAAATAGGTTAAACAATTAAATATCAGCGCGACAAACAAATATTCATTGTTTGTCGCGTTGGTGTTTTAAGGCCTTTTAAAGTATGGTTTGTCCAAACGACGGTATCTCTTCTATTGAAAAAATAATTTATTAAGACCATTGTAGAAAAGCTAGGAATTATAGAGTTTGATATAGATGCATTTATTGTCTATAAAATTGTTATCTTTGTTTCTGACCGTTCCAGATTGTGTAATTGGTCATTGTGTAATTCTTTAATAAAGAAGATTAAGCTTATGGGTGAAAATAATGGTTTAAATCAATTGAGTGAGCTTAATAATGCAGTTCATATCATAAAGAATGCAATTCTTAATAGTCAGGAACGTGCCTTGGGCTTAGTAAATCAGGAACAATTGGCATTATACTATGGTATTGGAAGATTTATATCTGCTAATACCAGGAATAAGAATTGGGGAAAAGGATTTATAGAGGCTCTTAGTGAACAGTTGCGTAAAGAATTACCTGGATTGAGAGGCTTTTCTGCCCCAAGCTTACGCAAAATGCGTACATTTTACGAAGAATGGAAAAGTCTTTCTGATATTTCGTTCGTTGAAACGAACAAATTAGCAACCAATATATCAAATTCGTTCGTTGAAACGAATGAATTACCTATTGTTCATTTTAAAGTTGATTCTGATTTCCCTATATCTGCATTTATGGGTATAGGATTTACCCATCATTATGCCATAGTAAGCAAAGTAAAGGATATGGAACAAAGAAAGTTTTATATTCAGTTTGCGTTTGAAACCAAAGCTAAAGTTGATGAATTGGAGAGAATGATAAATGATGACTTATATAATCATCAGGGCCAATTACCTAATAATTTTAAGAAGAATATTCCGGATAAACTTCAAGCATATCGAGCTATTTCTATGTTTAAGGATGAGTATTTACTCGATTTTATTAACGTGGAAGAGTTGTTTGTACGTGATAAAGATAGAGATGAGCGATTGATAGAGCAAGGTATCATACAGAATGTGAAAGAATTCATTATGACATTTGGTAAAGATTTCACATTTGTGGGGAATCAATATCATTTAGAAAAATATGGAGTTGAGGAATTTCCTGATTTGCTGTTTTTCAATAGGGAACTTGCAGCTCTAGTTTGTGTGGAATTGAAGGATGGTCCATTTAAACCTGGATATCTTGGTCAGTTAGCTGCTTATCTTCGCATTCTTGATGATGATGTTCGTAAACCTAACGAGAATCCTTCCATTGGTATTATTCTTTGTAAAAGTGCAAATAAGAAATTTGTTGAGTATGTTATCCAAGATTACGATAAGCCTATGGGTGTAGCGACCTATAAGACTTCAGCAGACATGGATGAACGGCTAAAAAAATTACTTCCCCCAGTTGAGGAATTGGAGAAATTACTTTAATCATATAGATAAAAGTAATGTAATAAGAGGTTTATTACATTCTGTTTTTTGTTTGTCTGTTTATTTCTATAATCGTCTTTGACCATTTTAGTTTGTCTAAGCAACAATGCAATTTAGATAACTTTAGAATGCTTTATCCAGGTACATCTAATCATCCAAGACAAAAGTATAAGAACAGAAATTAAAATTCTTCATGTTTATCTAAAAACTATTATCTTTGTTCTTGTTTGTGGTGAACTTGCTCAACCACGAGATAAATTAGACAACTGATTGCTATTCATATGAAACAATTTCTTCAATAAAGAAAACAATAGAAAGCCGATTGTTCCGTTATAAGTTTAGTGGTTTCGGAATATCTCGTACGAAAGGCAAGAAAGGAGGTTACCGGTATTTATAAAAACAGCATGAAGCGAATACTTTTTCTGATCATATTAGGATGGGCAGTTCTCCAAGGACTGAAAGCGCAGACGGATGCGGCATTAAGCCATTATTTTATGGCGACGGCGTATTATAATCCTGCGGCTGCCGGATCAACAGAAGATTTAAAAATGCTGGCTTTGTTTAACCGACAATGGGTAGGATTTCCCAACGCTCAACAATCATTCTTTGTAACAGCCGATATGCCTCTGAAGATAGGAAAGACCAATCATGGTATCGGTATAGCAGCTTATACAGAAAGTATCGGTCTGTTTCAGAATACATTCGTCGGTGCCCAATATGCCTATAAGCAGAAACTATTCGGAGGTGTATTGAGCGGAGGATTGCAAATCGGCTTCGTAACGGAATCATTCAAAGCCGACAGTATCTATATTCCTCAAAGCCCTTTTCACCAGCAAGAAGACGAAGCCTTCCCGAAAGGAACGGTCAGCGGAATGGGACTTGACCTGAATGTCGGACTCTTTTACACCCATAAAAACTTTTATGCCGGCATCGGTTATACCCATGTTACCTCTCCAGAGATACAATTAGAGGAAACCGTGTACACATATATCGGAGGAATGCTTAATTTTATGGGCGGATACAATATTCAGCTGAATAATCCGTTGATAGTATTAAAGCCTTCCGTATTTTTGTTAACAGATACGAAAAATTATCATCTGGATGTAACAGCACGGATGGAATATAATAAGATGTTTAACGGTGGTATCTCCTGGAAGATGAACGAATCGGTCGGTATCTTGCTGGGAGCAAACATCGGAAAATTCAACATCGGATATTCTTTCGGTTATCCGACAACGGCCATACGGAATGTATCATGGGGAAACCATGAAGTGGTGGTTCAGTTCCGGTTAAAACTGAAAAAGACAAAGACAGGAAATACAAAACATAAAAGCGTACGTATATTATAAGTATATGAAAAGAATAGGGGTAATACTTCTGGCAGTAGTTTCGCTGCTGACCTCTTGTGGCAGATCGCTTTCGAATGCTGGAGGAGAAGTCACGGGAGCACGTTCAATGGCTATCAACGAACCGGCTCCTTACGGAATGGTGCTAATCAACCGGGGTTCCTTCGAGATGGGACTGGCTGAAAAGGATTCGATTTGGGGAATCATGCCGGATAAGAAAGGTATTTCGGTAGATGCCTTCTGGATGGATGAAACAGAAACGACGAATGCTGAATATCGTCAGTTCGTATATTGGGTGCGCGACTCCATCATCCGTGAACGTCTGGCCGATCCGGCTTATGGTGGTAATGACTTGTTCAAGATCACCGAAGACAAATATGGTGATCCGGTAACACCTCATTTGGACTGGAGCCGTCCGATTCCCTGGAAAAAGGCAAACGAAGACGAAATCCGAGCTATTGAGAGTGTCTATTATACCAATCCGGTAACAGGAGAAAAGAAATTGGATGCCAAACAGATGGTATTCAAATACGAATGGTATGATTATACAGCAGCCGCTCTCCGGAAAAACCAGATGGATCCGACAGATCGCGTCCGCAATACCGACATCAAGGTTGATCCGAACGAAGTAATCATGATCTCGAAAGATACGGCTTATATTGACGAAGAAGGAAACATCGTCAACGAAACCATCACACGCCCCAGAAGTGGTCCTTGGGATTTCCTGCATACACGGATTGTCAATATTTATCCGGACGAAAACTGCTGGGTAAACGACTTCAACAATGCTTACAACGAACCTTATACCCGTATGTATTTCAATCATCCGGGATATGATGATTATCCTGTTGTCGGCGTATCATGGGAACAAGCCACAGCCTTTTGTATCTGGCGTACCAACTTGTTCAAACAATCATTGGCTTTACCGGCCGGACAAGTTGTAGAGCCTTTCCGTTTGCCAACAGAAGGAGAATGGGAATATGCAGCCCGCTGCGGAAAGAACGAGAATAAATATCCCTGGGCAGGCGATAACCTGGTTGGTGGTAGTGGTAAAGGTTGCTTCTTGGGTAACTTCAAGCCCGGAAAAGGTAATTACACGGAAGACGGTCACCTGATCACTTCCCGCGTAGGTTCTTTTGCTCCGAATGAATTTGGTCTGTTTGATATGGCCGGTAACGTATCCGAATGGACTTCTACCGCTTATACAGAATCAGGTCCGAATCAGATGAGCGACATCAATCCGGAACTTCGGTACAATGCAGCTAAAGAAGATCCGTATGCCTTGAAGAAGAAAGTGGTGAGAGGTGGTTCCTGGAAAGATGTATCCCAGTTTATCCGCTCGGATATGCGCAGTTTCGAATACCAGAACGAAACCCGTTCATACATTGGTTTCCGTTGCGTCCGCACACAAATCGGATTTTCCAAAGCAAAAGGGAAAAAGAAATAAGAAGAATATTACAAACGAATAAAGATATAATTCCATGGGAAAATATAGAAGATATAAGAATATCATAGAAATGTTCCTTTCCAGTGAGAAAGGAAAACGTGTATTGAACTTCTGTTACAGCTGGGGTGCTTCAGTCGTTATCATCGGAGCCTTATTCAAGTTGTTGCATTTACCGTATGCCAACCAGATCTTGTTTGTGGCAATGATTACGGAAGCTGCCGTATTCTTTATTTCTGCCTTCGAACGTCCGAACGACGAATATCATTGGGAAGATGTATTCCCGGTTCTTAAATCAAAGAATCCGTTAGACCGTCCGGACTTCAGTAAAGGAAGCAAAGCCAACGGCGGTAATGGTATCCAAGTAGGAGGTGTTGTCATGAATATGGGTAACGACATGTCTTCCAATACCAGTGCAGTCAGTGGTGCAGCCGCTGCTGCCTCTTTAGGTTTGAATGTAACGGAAGAAGATACCCGCAACTTGTCTGACAGTATCAAGAAACTGAGTGGTGCAGCCGAACAAATCTCAAAGATGGCAGAACTGACCGAAGCTACTCAGAAATACCTGGAACAATTGTCGTCGATGTCTGAGCAGATGGAAAAGTTCTCACAAGTGACCAACTCATTGACAAGTGCATCCGATACGTTATTAAATGCCTACCAGCATATTTCCGATAATTCGGACGGTATCAGCCAGAATTCAAAAGGCTATGTACAACAGATGGAGGCATTGAACCAAAATATCAGTGGTCTGAATGCCGTTTATGAAGCACAATTGAGAAGCATCAGCATGCAGATCGAAAACATCGAACAGATCAATGCTGGCTTGTCCCGTATCAAAGATATGTACAACGGTTCGGTTGTAGATAGTTCCGTATTCCGCAGCGAAACGGAAAAGATGACACAACAGCTGGCTCAGCTGAACCAGGTATATAGCCGTTTGTTGCAGGCCATGACTGTTAATATGGCACCTCAACAGCCGATGTATCAACAGCAACCGTATCAGCAACCGATGTATCAGCAGCCGTATGGATACCAACAGCCATACAATGCTCCGAAACAAGGATGAGTGAAATAAGGAATAAATTATATAGAACGATTTTGTAGGAAAACAGATAAACAATGGCAGGAGTAGCAAACAATCCGAATTCGCCACGCCAAAAGATGATCAACCTGATGTATCTGGTGTTTATCGCCATGATGGCATTGAATGTATCATCAGAAGTTTTGGATGGCTTTGAGCTGGTTCAAGACAGTTTGCGAACCTCCATCGACAATACGAAGCAACGCAATGACATTGTTTCCAACGAACTGGAAGCCTATTACCAGACAAACCCCGAAAAGGTGAAGGAATGGTACCAGAAAGGTCGGGAGGTAAAGCAGAAGTCAGACTCTTTGTATAACTATATACAGGATCTGAAGCAGAAGATAGCCGTCATCGCTGATGGCAAAGAAGCGAATGTGGATAACATTGAACATAAAGATGACCTGGAAGCGGCAGCACGTGTTATGCTTGCCCCGATGAAAGGTGAAGGGAAAAAGTTGCGTGAATCGATCGATACTTATCGGACGTGGCTGGGTACGCTTGTACAGGACTCAGCTAAAACACGTATCATCGAAAATGCGCTGAGTACAGAGCCTCCTTATCAGCCGGGTATTAATATCCGGACATGGGAAACAGCCTTGTTTGAGAATATGCCGGTGGCAGCAGCTATTACCTTGTTGACAAAGATACAAAGCGATGTACGTTATGCAGAAGGAGAAGTCCTTTCCATTCTATTAAAGAACGTGGATGTCGGAGACTATCGTGTCAACCAGATCACAGCACAGGTTATTCCACAAAGCCAGATCGTGATGCGAGGAAGCCAGTATCAGGCTAACATTGTCTTGTCGGCAGTCGATTCGACCAAGCGTCCTACCATCTTTGTAAATGGGAAAGAACTTCCGGCAGAAAAAGAAGGTGTATTCACCGTAGGAACAGGATCAACCGGTACATTCCCGGTAAAAGGATATATCGAAATGCCCAACAGTGACGGAAGTACAAACCGTTATCCGTTCGAAAGCGAATATTTCGTAACCGAACCCAGTGCTACGGTAGCTCCTACATTGATGAATGTCTTATATGCTGGTATTGCCAACCCAATCCGCATTGCAGTTCCGGGTGTTCCGAGTGGAAACGTAACCGCAACGATGACGAACGGAACATTAACACGAAAAGGAGATTTATGGGAAGCTCGTCCGTCGAAAGTAGGGACAGAAGCTATCGTTACGGTCAATGCCCGCATGGCCGATGGCAGAAATGTCGAAATGGCCAAAACATCGTTCCGCGTACGTGCCTTACCCGATCCGATGCCATACATCGAATATAAGGACGAAAACGGAAATGTCCGGAAATTCCGGGGCGGAAAGATTTCCAAACGTAGCTTGGTGGAAGCGAATGGAATCCTGGCAGCCATTGACGATGATCTGTTGAATGTAAAATATACGGTGCTGAACTTTGAATTGACATTCTTTGATTCGATGGGTAATGCAATTCCGGAAGTAGCACAAGGAACCAACTTCTCTCAACGGCAAAAAGATTACATCCGCCGTCTGTCTAGGGGAAAACGGTTTTATATCACCAACGTGATTGCCAAAGGTCCGGACGGTATTGAACGTAAAATATCAACGATCGAAGTAATTGTCAATTAATCAGCTTCAGAAGATCAACTACGAAAGAAATAAATATATAACGTCTTATGAAACGTATCTATTATATAGTGGCTTGCTTGTTTTCCTTGATGACCATTCTTCCGGCTCAGGCTCAGAATGAAGGAACGCAAACATCGCAGCAACAGCGCAAAGGACCGCGTGCCAGTCGGGGAGAACGGGCAACAGCAAAAGAAGAGAGCGGACTGCCGGAGTTGTCGGTCCGTGCGCAAGATCTGAATGAACGTTTGACCCAACAGGTAGGAAATGCCCGCTGGATGCGCGTGGTATATCGCCAGGTCGATCTGACTAAAGAAAAGAATACTCCTTTATATTATCCGATTCGTCCGATGAACGGACAGATGAACTTATTCACCTTGATCTTCCAACTACTCAGTGAGAATAAGTTAAAGGTGTATGAATATTTGGATGGTTATGAAGTATTCGATGATGAACACTTGGTAAACTTTAAGGAAATGCTGGACCGTTTCCATGTCTTTTATGAAGAAGTGGAACAGAAGAACGGAAGCGAACCATCATTAGTCATCAACGAAAGTGATATTCCTTCCGAACAGGTGAAATCATATTACGTAAAGGAAATGTGGTACTTCGACCAAAACAATTCTTTGTTCGATGTAAAGACGCTGGCCATTTGCCCGTTGTTATCGTCCGACAATGATTTTGGTCAGACCACCAGTCCGATGTTCTGGTTGCCTTATGAAAATCTCCGTCCTTATTTGCATACGGCTTATATCATGACATCTAACCTCAACAATGCAATGACATTCACCATCGACGACTATTTCCGTCGCCGGATGTTCGATGGTGACATCATCAAGACACAAAACCTGATGAACCAGCCATTGCAGGCCTATTGTCCAACTCCTGATTCATTAAAGAAAGAACAGGACCGGATCGAAAAGCAGCTAGTTTCATTCGAAGATTCATTATGGATGAAGCCGGATACAACGTTGTTGAAAGAACTGGAAGCTAGCCAAAAAGGGAAGAAAGCCAAGGCAAAAGAAACCAAAGTAAAAGAGACCAAGACGGAGAAAGTAAAAGCGCCGAAAGCATCAAAAGCTCCGAAATCTTCGGGTGCCGTTCGAAGTATTCGCCGCAGATAAGTATAAAAACAAGCCGATAAATATCTTACCGGGATGTCACCAACGTGGCATCCCGTTTTTTATATACAATAAATAAAATTCCACTCCATATCAATATTGATAAAACAAATATCAAAAAAGAAAGGTAAGCATTAACTGAAGTACATATTGCTCATATAAAAAATTACAAATCCCCTCCT